>Ga0302324_100000365_pt1 | contig 122935 bp, 107 predicted proteins | sample Palsa_T0_1_FD_201949 | JGI IMG/M metagenome (GOLD analysis project Ga0302324, IMG submission 201949) | Peat permafrost microbial communities from Stordalen Mire near Abisko, Sweden - Palsa_T0_1 | ecosystem: Environmental > Terrestrial > Soil > Palsa > Peat permafrost | place: Sweden: Abisko... | reverse complement strand
TATTCGGACTGCCCCAGCCGGTGCACAGATCGTAGCCGGTTATTCCCGAATAGGTGCCGCAACTGCCGCTGGTAATGTCGTGGAAATAGGTGCCATAGCTTGAGGTCAGAGCTGCCGGGTAAATGATCGGATCAATAAAGCCGATCGTGTCGCCGTTGGCCGCTGCCTGTTGATTAGCCAGAGCCAGATAGCCCGCCCACATGGGCGTCGCAAAGCTGGTTCCGCCATAGTCGTTAGCCGTACAGGTGGTTTGGTCGGCGCAGACGTAAAAGGTAAAATTCGCGTTGGCCGCCACATCTGGGCCATTCCGTAAGGTCGTGGACCCCTTGTTGCCCGAGGTAATCACGCCCGCAAGCTTCTGCCAGGAGGGGATCGGGATGGAATCCGGGGAGATGCCGCCGCCGCTGTCAGCCCAGGCGGTTTCCGATTTCCACGGGCCTGCCGCGCTGGAGGTTGTGAGGTCCGTGCCACCGACTGAGACGATGTTCGCATCGTCCGCCGGCCAGGCCTCATTCGATGCAGACCATGCCGAATTGTCGCCAGAGGCTGCAAAGAAGTTCTGGCCTTGCGACGCCATCTGCTCAAAGTACGGGTCCAGAGTGCTGGGGTCCGCCGGTGTCCAGCCCCACGAGCAACTGATCTGCTTGGACAAGGGAGCGTCAGTAGTCGAAACCATCGCGCTGATGCAGGCAGTATCACTGATACTTCCCGATCCACTGGCCAGTACGTCGCCGCACACATACATGTAGAGCATTGTGGAGCCTGGAGCCATGCCCATGAACTGGGTCATGTCGAGGGTCTGCTCGGTGTCGTCGCAGGCGCTGCTCCCGCTATCGACGCAGCTCGTGCCGAACCCGCCCGTGGAAATGAGGGTGGGAGTATAAGGTTCCGTTTGCCCAACGTTTTTGTAATACGTGGTCAGGTCGGCTAAATCGGTGCCCGCAAATTCGAACAGCGCGAGGTTCTGGCCGGTGCCATTGAGCGCCGTTCCGCCGTAGTAGGCCGCGCGCATGTCGCTGCCCAAAAAGGAAGCCGAAGGGCCGGAGCCGGTGGTGGCATGAGACACGACCTTGTTAGGATCGAGCCCGTGGGCCTTCGCGTAGTCGCTCTTCTTAACATACATCGGATGCGGCCTGGAGTCGTTATCCAAACCGGTGATGTGCCACAACTGGAAGGGAAGATCCACGGTGGGCTCGCGGTCCACGGCAAAGAACGTGCGGTCTTCGGTGAGGTCCTTATAGAGCCCCATGTTCACATGGAAGGCTTTCTCGATATTCGCGACCGTTCCAGTGAGCCTTAGGTCCCGGCCCTCGAGGTCTCCGTTGATGATCTCGAAGCCGCTTGCCTTCGCGAAGGCGACGAGGGCATCCCAATTTTCCTGGGTGGGGCCGAACCTCGAGGTAAACTCTTGCGGCGTAAGGAACTGGTGGTAGAAAGGGCTGGCAGGATCCTGGACTTCCTGCACGAAGGCTTGCAACCCTGCGCGATCGCGCAGCGGCAGAACGATGTCGAAGCGCAGGGTCTGGGTTGCCGGGAGCCGCCCGACGAGTTGCGCCTGCCCGTTGGCAACCTCATCGCGCACATGCCGCGTCAATAGGGGCTGCAGCTGGGCTTGTCCTGGGATGGTGAACCACAAGGACGCGACCAGGCAAATAAGCGCAGTCAGTCCTGAAAGGGGGAGTTTGTTTTTTCTCATTGTTATTTTCCTCGAATTTTCTTTTGGACTTACAGAGGCTTTCGGCTGTAGCGGCGCACGTAGCGGCCAAGAGTCGCGGCATAGTACCGCAGGCCAACTGTGATTTGTAAAGTTTCTGAAAGCTGTTACGAAAAACGGACAGTTCCCGGAATGGGAGAATAGGGGGGATCAGTTAGAAAAATACCGTTCCTGCTGAGAGTTTGCAGCCAACTGTAGAGGGGCGCGTTCAATAGCCGCGAGAAGAGAGAAGCCGATGAACATTGGCGGCTCGACTGCCGCGGTTGCCAGAACCGCCACGAAGGCAATGAACCAACCATACCATGCCGTATATCTGAGCGCCGCTGGAAGCAAGAGCTGAAATCCGTATTGAACCGCAAACCACGCCACGTACGAACCAACCGTGGATTCGACAACCAACAGGAAGAGATAACCCTCGTACCCGTTGCTAGCCTTTACGCTTTTCCTGAGCGCATCCCAGACACTGTCATTCCCACGCAGGAGGATGGGGATCGACATTCCGAGCCAACTGACGATGCCGGCGATAATCTCATAGCCAACCAGAGATGCGCCCAGGTTGAACCGCGCAAAGCGTGACCAGCCCACAACCTTGGCCGCCTCGAACGTCACGAATTCAATCGCTGCCATACCGGCGAGGAATGCGCAGAACGTGAGCAGGGCGGTTAGCAGAAGCGCCCCGAAATGCTCGCGTGCTTTCTGAAAGCCGTCGCTACGCCAGACGCTGGGGTTGTCGTCAGCGTCCAGGCCATTCACCGCCGTGGCGGTTGCCGCCAGAGCGAAACAGCCGAGGAACCAACTTATGAAAAAGCTGCCATAGCGCAGGACGCTTGCCTCGGCCATTTCCTTCCAGTGATATGGAAGTTCGCGGAGCGGGATACCTCCAAATATCGCTCGGATCCGCTGGTCGGCCATCACGAGAATGAGCGCGGCCAGCAGTGATGTTGGCGCTGTGATGGCAAACCAGCGACGGAATTGATTGTGGTAGAGGGAGTAGACGTTCTTGAGCAGCGACCTTGGGCTTGCCGCACCACCAACATCAACTGGCTGCGAGGATAGGAAATTCGTTTCCACGTCTCGTGCTCCGTTCGGGCCGTTTCCGGAACACAACTTTTACCCCCTCCCGCCAGCGCTCGTCAATCCCCACAAATTCCCATTCAATCTCCGGCGAAAGATAGCGCAGCAACGTATCCGTGGCCGGATGCACGTGCAAAGCAGGAGCTACCAGGAACAGCAGCGGCTTATCAGACGACAACTGTCTACCTTCGAAATATCCAAAGCGAGGAAATTCGCCGCGTGCATGGTGCCATTCCACGCGCGACCAATAATCCAACCCCTGCAGTGGCAGGTGGATATCTTCGTCCGCCTTCAGTTCCACTACGGCCAAGCGCCCTGCGTTCGTCGCCGTGAGCACATCGATCATGGCCCGGTCCGAGGCGGAGAACGCCGGAACCTGCGAGTACCGGCACGACGAATCCAGGCGTTGGTCTACTACGCTGACATCGCCAACCATCAGCGACTCCAGCCATCTCTCCGGCCGCAAACGCCACAGAGGATGTTGACGCGGCCCATAGGGATGACGAATATCGCGCAAACGCTGTGCCAGTTCCGCAAACTCGTCTCCGTTACGTATCTCCAGAATCCGTTCCTCCGCGCCCACGCCAAACACAATTTCTTCAACGCTGCGAAACGATCCCGTGATACAACCCAGACGCGCCCGGGCAAACTCCAGGCCGCGCCAGCGGAAGACAGCCTCAGGCGCCGACAGAACCGCAACTTCACAGTTCGGCAGAACCTCTTGAACCCGCACAATCGACTCTCGGAAGCGCTGCCTCGCCGCCGTTTCGTCGGTGGAATGCACCAGCCGCGTCGCCACATTGCCGCGGTCCGCGCAGTCGATTTCCACCAGCGCATCATGGCGCTCATCCAACTCGTACAGTGCCCACTTGGCGGCATCCCGGTTCAGGTTCGCCATCCGTTCCCGCACCAGTGCGGACGTCCCAGTGGGAACAAACATTTTCAGACCTTCCACGAGCACGTTCTCCGCCTGCGCCTGCCGGCAAACATCGAGCCACAAAATGCCGAAAGTAAGCGCCGCATCGATTGACGACTGCGTCTCCTGCGCATTCACGCCAAGGAACGCAAAGGCCGTGCGCCCCTGACGTACCAAACCTCGCGCATAGACCGGTCCAAAGGATCTCTCCAGATCCACGCCGCTGGTCAGCCGCACGATCTTGAAGTCGGGGAGATGCCGTTCCAGCGTTTTTCTAAGTTTCTGCTCATACGCGGCCCGCGCCGTTCGCCGAGCGGTGGGGGAGCGGCGATCGCGTTCGCGGCAGATCTCCAGCTTCGAGGGGCGCGCCTGTCCCAGCCGCTGCACCGCCAGCCGCAGCGTGCCGTTCTTGACTTCGGCCTCCAGCACACGCCGCACGGAGTTTCGCTCCGCCGACCACAGATGCAGCAGGCACCGGTTATACTCGCCCGAAATGGAATACTTCGATTGTGCCAGATCGAAGGCGACAGAGCCATTCTCCAGCACCACGGCGCCCGCCGCCTCGCTAAGAAAATCCTGTACCGTACGAGTTAGAGCCTGCGGCGTCACCATAGCCATTTTGACGGTTGTCCAGACCTCAGACTGCCCTTTGCGGATTGTCCAGCCCCACCGGGTCCGCCGTCTGTGACATGTGACCATCGTCACAACATCCCTGTGGATGCTTCGCCCGCCGCCATCCGCCCCGTGTGGGATAATGAGTGAATCCGCCCAACTGAGTCGGCCTCCAGCCCGGCGGCATCTAATTCCCGCGGGTGAAAATTTGCAGAAACAAGCTCTGGCAGATAGACAACGCTTTTTCTTCGATCACTACGGCGTCACCGAAAACGACCTCGAACACTACCTGGCGGCCGCTCTTTCCGCCGGCGGCGACTATGCCGACCTTTATTTTGAATATCTCTCCTCCACTTCGCTCATGGTGGATGAGTCGATGGTGAAGTCGGCGTCGCAGGGCATTTCCGCTGGCTGCGGCGTGCGCGTGGTTTCCGGTGAGCGCACCGGATACGCCTATACGGACGATCTTTCTGCCAACCGCATTCTGCACGCGGCGCGCACCGCGGCGCTGATCGCCAGCGCTCCGGCCAAGACTGCGGTGGCCGGCTTCCGGCAAACGGCGGCTCGCAGCTTGTATCCCGTGACGCTGCCCTCGGTCGATGCCGAGATCACCGCCAAAGTTGAACTGGTGATGCGAGCCGACAAAGCCGCGCGTGCCTACGATCCGCGAATCCAGGAAGTTCGCGCCAGCTACTCCGATGAGCTACGAAACATTCTCGTTGTCGCTTCCGACGGAACTTTCGCCGAAGATTCCCAGCCGCTCGCCCGCATGAACGTGTCTTGTATCGCTAAAACCGAAAACAATTCAGCTCGCGGCGGTTCCGGCGGCGGCGGGCGCGTGGCCCTCGACTTTTTCTTTAGCGACAAGAATCCCGAATTCTTCGCCAAAGAAGCAGCCCGGCAGGCAATCCTCCAACTCGACGCGCGCGAAGCTCCCGCGGGTGAGATGGAAGTGGTTCTCGGCCCCGGATGGCCCGGCGTTCTTCTGCACGAGGCTGTCGGTCACGGCCTGGAAGCCGATTTCAATCGCAAGAAAACCTCCGCCTTCGCCGGCCTGATCGGCAAGCGCGTGGCCAGCGAAGGTTGCACCGTGATCGACAATGGCACCATGCCCTGGCGTCGCGGTTCGCTCAACGTGGACGACGAAGGCAATGCCACTCAGGAAACCGTGCTGATCGAGAAGGGAATCCTGAAGGGCTATTTGAGTGACAAGCTTTCCGCCCGCCTCATGGGCATGGCCAACACCGGCAACGGACGCCGCGAGAGCTACGAACACATCCCCATGCCGCGCATGACCAACACTTACATGCTCGCCGGCCAGGACAATCCAGAAGACATTATTCGCTCGGTGAAGCGCGGCATCTATGCGGTAAACTTCGGCGGAGGCCAGGTAGACATCACCAACGGCAAGTTTGTCTTCGGAGCCTCGGAAGCCTACATGATCGAAGACGGCCAGATCACGGCCCCCATCAAAGGCGCAACGCTGATCGGCAACGGCCCCGATGTTCTCACGCGCGTCTCGATGGTAGGCAACGATTTGAAGCTAGACGAAGGCGTAGGCACCTGCGGCAAAGATGGACAGGCCGTGCCGGTGGGTGTGGGCATTCCGACCATCAAGATCGATCGCCTCACCATAGGCGGCACCGCCAAGAAAGATCCCGGCGGATTTATGCAATAAACTGAATTTCCACCACAGAGACACAGAGAAATTCTAAAGCCCGGTTTTGCTAGTTCTTGCTCTTCTCTGTGACTCTGTGACTCTGTGGTAAAGAATTTACTTATGCCCTCTACCCAACTAGAAACTGCAAACGCGGCGCTAGCAATCGACCTTCGCTCCCTCGCCCAGGACATCGTCCGCTGCGCCATGAACGGCGGTGCAACGGCCGCCGAGTGTGTGGTGCGCGAAGGCGATGAATTCTCCACGCTGGTCCGCCTCGGCCAGGTCGAAACCCTCAAAGAATCCGGTTCAAGATCCATCGGAGTGCGCGTCTTCAACGGCCAGCGCGCGGCCAGCACCTACTCCAGCGATTTTTCCCGCGAAAGCCTCGACCGCATGGTGAAGTCCGCGCTCGAGCTTTCGAAGATCACTTCGGAAGATCCGTTCGGTGGAATTCCCGAAGCCTCGCAACTCGGCTCGCTCACCGGCGATCTTGATCTCTACTACGAGGATGTATATTCGCTGTCCGGCCCCGATCGCATCGATTACGCCCGCCGCGCCGAAAAAGCCGCGCTTGATTTCGATCCGCGTATCAAGAATTCTGAAGGCGGATCCTTCGACGCCGCCACCGGCCACAAGGTCCTGGCCAACTCGCATGGTTTCGTCGGCGAATACCGGCGGTCGTATTGTTCCATCTCCGCCGTCCCCATCGCGCAAACCGAAGAGGGCGCGATGCAGCGCGACTATTGGTACGCGGTAGCACGTACCCTGGCGAAACTCGAATCGCCCGAGCAGGTCGGCAAGGTTGCGGCCGAGCGCACCCTGCGCCGCCTGGGCGCACGCAAGGCAAAGACCGCTCAAGTACCGGTGATCTTCGATCCCATGGTGGCCACGTCGATCCTGGAACATATTTTCGAAGGCGTAAACGGCGACTCCGTCTACCGTGGCGCCTCGTTCCTGGCGGGCAAGCTGGGACAGAAAATTGCCGGCGACAACGTTACCATCATCGACGACGGCACCATCGCCGGCGGCTTCGGCACGAGCCCCTTCGATGGCGAAGGCGTCCCGACGCGCCGCACCGTAGTCATCAAGAACGGTGTGTTGAACTCATACTTGATGAACACCTACACCGCGAAGAAGCTGGGACTCGCGACCACAGCCAACGCTTCCCGCGGCCTTGCCGGCACTCCCGGCATCGGCCCGGGCAATTACTTCCTACAGCCTGGCCCCAGGACGCCGAAGCAATTGATTTCTGAAATCAAGGAAGGTCTGTACGTGACTGAATTCCTCGGCCACGGCGCCAACCTGGTCACCGGCGATTATTCCCGTGGCGCCTCAGGATTATGGATTTCGGGCGGAGAGTTCGCCTACCCGGTCGAGGAAATCACCGTGGCCGGAAACCTGAAAGAAATGTTCTTCAACATCTCCGAGGTCGCGAACGATCTGGAGTTCCGCGGTTCGGTAGCCTCACCGACACTGCGCATTGACGGCCTCACCGTCGGCGGCGAATAATCGCGGCATGAAATTTGCCCGGATCGTTTTCTGGAGCGCCGCCATCTGGGGCGTGTTGGTGCTCACGCCGCTGTATTTCATGTTCGATCTGATCGGGCGTCAGGACCCTCCGCCGATCACCCATCCCGCGTTCTACTACGGCTTCATCAGTGTGGGTCTGGCCTTCCAGTTCGCATTCATCGTGATCGCCATTGACCCGGTACGCCTTAGGGCGATGATGATTCCATCCGTGTTGGAGAAATTTGGTTACGGCGCGACTCTGCTCGTGCTCTTCGTGCAGAATCGCCTGCACCCGCAAGATCTCGCTCTCGGCGGCATCGACGTACTGTTCGGCGTACTGTTCCTGGCTGCGTTCTTCACGACCAGCGGCTTTAAGACTGGCAACTAGCACCCAGAGTACAATCGACTTGCATGGGCAGCCTGATCCAGCCAACACCGGTTGTCGAAGAACCTGATTCCAGCCGCCGGACGATCATTATCGCGGTCGTTGCCGTCATAGCGATCACGATTGCCGCGGCCCTGCTGCTGCGAAGCCGTCCCCAGAGCGCGTCCGGACCGCCTCCCTACGCCGCGAACCTCAAGCTCTCCGATTTCAAAATGAGCGCTGCCGAAAACTTTGTCAGAGCCACCGTCAGCTATGTCGACGGAACCCTCACCAACTCAGGCGACAAAACGGTCACGCATGTGATGGTCGAAGTCCAGTTCAAAGACGAGATGGGACAACTCGCCCAGCGGGAAGAAATCCCGATGCAGGCGCTGAAAACCGATGGCCCTTACCCCGAAGCCGTCGACTTCAGTGTCTCGCCGCTTGGCCCCGGCCAATCGAAAGCCTTCCGCCTGACGTTTGAAAGCATCTCCGCGCAGTGGAACCATCAATACCCCGACATCCAGGTCATCGACGTCGCAGTGAAGTAACCAACTATTTCCCGGGATGACTCTCCCGCCGTGTCATCCCGAGCGAGGCGAGGGACCTTGGTGTTTGCCGGCACTCTGATGGACCAGGCAGAAACCAAGGTCTCTCGCTTCGCTCGAGATGACAGCCACTTACTCGTCAAGCCTCCACGAATCCTGCAACTCGGTACAATAAGTTGATGGCTGACACAAAACCATTCCGCCTCACGGAGTCGGTGAAAGCTGCGGGTTGCGCGTCCAAGCTGAGTCCGGCGGCGCTAGACAAGGTGCTTGGGAAGCTGCCCCGGCAACACGACCCCAATGTTTTAGTCGGCTTTGACCACGCCGACGACGCCGGAGTGTATCAAATCGCGCCCGACCAGGCACTCGTCCAAACCGTCGACTTTTTCACTCCCGTCGTCGACGATCCCCGCACCTTCGGACAAATTGCCGCGACCAATGCGCTGAGCGACGTTTACGCAATGGGCGGAAAGCCGCTCACTGCGCTGGCTTTGGTATGTTTCCCCGATAAGGCGGACCTCGATATTCTCGAGCGTATTCTCGCCGGCGGTTTGTCGAAGATGATCGAAGCGGGATGCACCGTAATCGGCGGCCACAGCATTCGCGACGAGGAAACCAAGTTCGGCTACGCCGTCACCGGACTCATCGATCCGAAAAAAGTTCTCGCTAACGCTGGCGCCAAACCGGGCGACGCTCTGCTCTTCACCAAGGCGCTGGGCACGGGCGTGATTTCCACTGCAATCAAAAAAGGCAAAGCTGAATCTGCATGGGTCGATGCCGCGGTTCACTCGATGACCACGCTAAACAAGCGTGCAGCGGAGGTAATTCAACAAGGGGACTTTCGCATTCACGCTATGACCGATGTCACAGGCTTCGGCATGATCGGGCACGCGCGCGAGATGGCGCTGGCCTCGGACGTGTCGTTTCGTCTGCACGCTGGCAGCATTCCGGTGCTTCCGGGTGCGCTCGAATGCGTGCGCGCCGGTCACCTTCCAGGCGGTCTCAAGAACAATCGTGACTTTGCCGAGTGCGTGGTCGGCTACGGCGATGGAGTTCCCGACGACCTGAGAGCGCTTCTCTTCGATCCTCAGACCGCGGGCGGCCTGCTGATTTCCGTCGCATCCGAAGACTCTTCGCGGCTTGCACAGTCCCTCAACGAGGCAAATGTACCGGCTATACGAATTGGTGAAGTTGTGCCCCGCACCAAGCCACTGATCATGATCCACTAATCCTGGTCCATGAATTCAGGCCGACTATCGCGCCCAGCCCTGATCGTTGGCAGCCTTCCTACCTTGTTTGATTCAGCAATTCCCAGATTCGCGCCAGATGGTGGTCGTCGTGTTCGGCGACGAAATACAAATGATCTACCAGCCGCATCGGCATCTTCAGGCGCGGGTGTGGAATGGCGCGGGAAAATAAAGAGTCATCCAGTTCATCCACGCGTCCCAGCAGTTTTGCTCTCGCCCGACGGAACTCCGCAAGAACCCCTTCCGGGGGACGAGCGTTGTAGTTGGCTTCATCGGTTTTTCGATTCTGCAAGTCCGTCACGGTGAGTTGGGCACTCCCCGCCACGTAGTCGCCTACCCGCGCCAGCCATAGCGGTTCAAGGTCAAGCAAATGCCCGGCATGTTCCTGGGCCGACCACTTTGCTTGTGGCTTGTCGATCAAGATCTCCCTGGAACGGCCACGAAGCGCCTCTTCGAGCCGGGCCGGAGTGCCACGCAGACGCGCCAGCACATTCGGATGCAGATCTGCGGGAAACGAAAACTCGAACTTGCGTTCAAACCAGAGGGGCACCTGACTCATGAATTCCGCCGATTCAGAGGGATAGTTACAGTAGATGAATGATGCGGACCCGCGCCACACGACTCACAAATTCCTGCCATCGAAGGCTGGTCTCGGTGCATCTCTTAGACTGGCACCCGGTAATTATCTGTTGACGTTGTCTTCTTACAAGGAGCCATCATGCAATTTCGCGAACTTGGGCGCAGCGGTCTCAAAGTCTCCGTCCCCGGCCTGGGCTGCATGGGCATGTCGGAGTTTTACAGCGGACGCGATGACGACGAATCCATCGCCACCATTCGCCGCGCTCTCGAACTCGGCATCAACTTTCTCGATACTGCGGACGTTTATGGACCGCACAAAAACGAAGAACTTGTCGGCCGCGCGATCAAAGGCAAGCGCGACAAGATTGTGCTCGCCACAAAATTTGGCATTGTCCGCGATCCGGCGAATCCCAATGTGCGCGGGGTAAACGGCAAGCCGGATTATGTCCACCGCTCCTGCGAAGCTAGCCTGCGCCGGCTGGGAGTTGAGACGATCGATCTTTATTACCAGCATCGCGTCGATCCCGCAACGCCTATCGAAGAAACGGTCGGCGCGCTGGCGCAGCTTGTGCAGGAAGGTAAAATCCGCCACATCGGCCTCTCTGAAGCCTCGCCGCAAACCCTGCGCCGCGCCGTGAAAGTCCATCCCATCACGGCTCTCCAAACCGAATACTCGCTCCGGAGCCGCGAACCGGACGATGAACTCCTGGCTACCTGCCGCGAACTCGGGATCGGATTCGTCGCCTATAGCCCGCTTGGGCGCGGCTTTCTCACCGGCCAGTTCACTCGCTTCGAAGATTTCCCGGAGGACGACTATCGCAGATTTTCACCGCGGTTCCAAGGAGAGAACTTCCAGAAGAATCTCGACCTCGTCCACGGGATCGAAAAGATCGCGCTGGAGAAAGGCTGCAAGCCCTCCCAGTTGGCGCTGGCGTGGGTGCTCGCTCAGGATAAGAACATCGTCCCCATCCCGGGCACCAAGCGCCGGAAGTATCTGGAAGAGAATGTCGCTGCGATCGACTTGAAGCTCAACGCGGGAGACCTACAGCGCATCGACGAAATCTTCCCCACCGGCGCCGCCACCGGGCTGCGCTACCCCGAACACATGATGAATCTCGTGAACGGATGACTCCTTCAAAAAAACTAGGGCGGCCATTAGGCCGCCCTTAACTGAGAAATATTGGGAACTGGGAACTGGCTTCAAGCTCGCGCTGGACTCTCTCCGCCCTTCACGATTCCGCGTCCCGGCTCCGGCTTCAGCACTTGCTGTACACCGTCGTCGGGTTTAGCAGGTGACTTCATCGGAGGCAGTTCCTTCCCGTCCACCAACAGCAGCACCTCGGATGCGTCCAACACTTCCCGCTCCAGCAACGCCGCCGCAATCTTCTGCAGCGTATCGCGGTTGCCTTCCAGGATGCTTTTCGCCGTTTCGTAGCCCTGGTTCACCAGCTTGCGGACCTCATTGTCAATCTTGATGGCAGTGTCTTCGCTGTAATCCCGGTGTTGACTGATCTCGCGGCCCAGGAATATTTGCTCCTCTTTCTTGCCGAAGGTGAGCGGACCAAGGTCGCTCATGCCCCACTCACACACCATCTTGCGCGCCATTTCCGTGGCCCGCTCAATGTCGTTTCCCGCGCCGGTGCTCATCTGGTTGAGGAACAACTCCTCAGCCAAACGCCCGCCCATCAGAATCGCCAGATCGGTTTTCAAGTAATCCCTGGTGTAGTTGTGCCGGTCATCGACAGGCAACTGCATAGTCACGCCCAACGCCATTCCGCGCGGAATAATCGTGACCTTGTGCACCGGGTCTGAGCCTGGCAGCTTCGCCGCCACTAATGCGTGTCCGGCTTCGTGATACGCCGTAACTTTCTTTTCCTCGTCGGAAAGGATCAGCGACTTGCGCTCCACGCCCATCAGGACTTTGTCTTTGGCGACTTCGAAGTCGAACATCAGCACAGCCTTACGGTTCTGCCGAGCCGCAGCCAATGCCGCTTCGTTCACCATGTTAGCCAGGTCCGCACCGGAGAATCCGGGAGTCCCACGAGCCAATACTTGAAGGTCGACATCCTCGGCCAAAGGAATCTTGCGGGTATGCACGCGCAGGATTTCTTCGCGCCCGCGTACGTCCGGTCGGCTCACCACCACGCGCCGGTCAAAGCGTCCCGGCCGCAGCAGCGCCGGATCCAGCACGTCCGGCCGGTTCGTCGCCGCCATAAGAATGACGCCCTCATTCGACTCGAAGCCGTCCATCTCCACCAGCAACTGATTCAGCGTCTGTTCGCGCTCGTCGTGACCACCGCCCAAACCCGCGCCGCGATGCCGACCGACGGCGTCAATCTCGTCGATGAAGATAATGCACGGCGCATTCTTCTTGCCCTGCTCGAACAGATCGCGCACCCGGCTGGCGCCGACGCCCACAAACATCTCCACAAAATCCGAGCCGGAAATCGAAAAGAAAGGAACATTCGCCTCGCCGGCGACGGCTCGAGCCAACAGCGTCTTGCCCGTGCCGGGAGGTCCGACCAGCAGTACTCCCTTAGGAATTCTGCCCCCCAGCTTCTGGAACTTCTGCGCCTCGCGGAGAAATTCGATAATCTCGCGCAGTTCTTCCTTCGCCTCTTCCACGCCGGCCACGTCCTTGAACGTGACTTTCTTCTGCTGCATCGAAAGCAGCCGCGCCCGGCTCTTGCCAAACGACAGCGCCTTGTTCCCGCCTGTCTGCATTTGGCGGATCATGAAGAACCACAGCGCGCCCAGCAGAATCAGCGGCGCCCACGTCCCGAGCAACTGCAGCGGCCAGCTTCCGCTGTTCGCGTCCTTGACGGTGATCACGACACCCTTATCCTTCAGGGTCTTGAACATGTCGGGATAAACCGGCGGCGCTACGGCATGAAAGGCGGAACCGTCACGATATTTCCCGTGCAGTTGCTGGCCATCCACCGTGACTTCGTGCACGTTCCCCTGCTCCACGTCGGCCAGGAACTGGGAAAAATTAACTTCCTTGTCTTTCTGCCCGCTGCGCCCCGCCTGAATCACCTGCCACAACAGCAGCGCAGACAACCCTATCACCAACCAGAAGGCTACGGTTTTGACTGTCGAATTCACCAAGAAACTCCTAAAGAAACCAAGGTCCGATCAAGAACACGAAGCCCCGGGGCTCCTGCAACTAACTTAGATGCGGTTCGGCCGATTTGGATAGGAAAATCCCCTAAGACCTTATTCTACCTTTTCTTTCGGAAAAAGGCGCGACGCCCGTCGCATAACTTAGGTCATGGGCGGAAATGGCGCCGCGGCCAAGTAAGGAATGTTGCGGTTGGTCTGCTCCACAGCCCCCAGGCCGTAGCCGATCAGAAATGCCTCGTCCACCAGAAACCCAAAATAGTCAGGCTGCAAAGCCACGCGCCGAGCCGACTGCCGGTCGAGCAACGTCACCAGCTTCACCGAAGTCGCGCCCCTGGCACGCAAATCGCTCATCAGGAACTCGCTCGTCACCCCGGAGTGCACCAGGCCCTCAACCAGCAAAATGTGCTGGCCGCGAATATCGGGTTCGTGGCTGAAGAAAATTTCCGTAATCTCTCCCGCCTCGTTCCCTTGCTTGCTATATTTCGGCTTGATGAACTGGCACACCACGGGAACTTCCAAAGCCCGCACCAGGTCGGCCATAAACATGAACGCATTCTCCAGCACAGCCAGCGCCTGGATGGTCTGTCCCTGGTAGTCATCTGAGATATGGCGAGCGAGCTCCTTTACACGTTTCTGGATCTGCTCGGCCGCAATTACCTGGCGAAGTGGCTCGACCCTCGGTGCGTTCATGAATAGTATGCCTCCTGGTTGATCCACTCTGCGGATCAGGCTGGAACTCGTCTCACGAATGGATTCGGGAAGGGCACGGCTTCAGCCGTGCCGCTACCGATCCAAAAAAACCGGCTTTAGCCGCTGGGGATGTTTCTTATCCCTCCAGAAGAATCTACGAGACCAGTTCTACAATTCGACCAGATTCTAGGTCCGCGTGCTCCTCAATCACCCGACGGTACTTCCCGGACGAACACCGCTTCCTGCCCTGCCTTTGCCCGTAATCTCGCGGGAACCGGAAAGCCACGCATCCACACGATCTCGTCTCCGTTCGCCGCCACCGGCCAAAGCCTGCGCCCAGGCTGCTCCACATGCCGCTCCTGCAGTAATTCCTTCACCTTCTTGGGCGACTTGGTGTGGGCTGGCCAGAACCGGTCTCCCGGACGCCAGTTCCGCACGATTAACCGTCCCGGCAACGAATCTGCACGGAGAAGTTGCTGCGGATTATACTCCGCAACCTGCGCCTCTGGAGCGTTCTTCGCAGTAACCCGCAGCGCTTCGATTACTACCCCAATCTCCGGCACTAGAACGCACCCCGGCACCGCCAGCGAATACACGTAGTCCGGGATGCGCTCCTGGCGACGCAGATCGGGCGTGACGAACACCATGGCCTCGGTCTCGCGGACCAGCTTCCAGCCCAAGGGAAGCGACAACTCTTTCCCCGACGGACCATCCTCGGCTGCGAACCGCAGGATCTCCTCGATGTGCTTGAACTCGAGCGGAATCCCCGCCTGCTCGCCGATCGCCTTTAGCACTCTTCTCTGCACCGCCCGCGGTTCAGTCAGCAACCACGGCCGGCTCACCGCGGCATTCATCACCGCCGAACCGGGCTGCTCCAGCCGCCGCAATAATTCAGGGTCCGGGACTCTGGTGTGCGACGGTTGAATCTGCACCAGCGCTTGCGAACCCTCGAAGCCCGGCAGCCCGCGCGTCCATTCCGGCTGCGACCACTGCACCACCGTCCCCAGCCAGCCTGAGATTTCGTTCTCCCAGTAATCTTCCTCGTCGCGGGCAATCTCCGCCAGTTCGGAGAGACCTTCAGCGACAGCCGGATTGAACTCGCGCTCCAGCAGCGGCAGCACGAGCTTCCGAACGCGGTTGCGCGTGAACCTGGAATCCGCATTGGTCACATCTTCGCGCCATGGCTGCTTGAGATCGATTAAATATTGATGCAGTTCGCTCCGCCGGATATTGAGCAGCGGGCGAATGATCTCGCCGTCTTCGTCGCCACTTTCGCGTTCGACCACAATGCGAGGATGAATTCCGCCGAGACCGCGCAGCCCTGTGCCGCGAATCAGCCGCATCAGGACGGTTTCAGCCTGGTCGTCGAGCGTGTGTCCGGTGGCGATCCTGTTCACAATGTTTTTGTGAATGTGGCGTTGGAAGGGCGAAGCTTCAACTCCGCTAGGTTCTTGGTTGGGGAAGGGGTCAGCTTCAGCCCTACCGTGGAAGGAAGTACGGTGGAAGGAAGCACCGTGGAAGAGCGGCGCTTCAGCGCCGTGTAAACTCCATTCCTCTTGACCGGGCTTTAGCCCCTGAGGAACGCTTTTGCCTGGCGCAGCGCTTCCAGCGCTGCGATCAGCCCACTCAAGATTTTGGGCTTTAGCCCCTGAATCTTCCACCCCAAGAAGTTCCTCAAAGAACCCATACCGCAACTCCCGCGCAGCCGCTTCCACTCCACAGCCTTGATCCGCAGCCAGCTCCGCCACATTCCCGCCCGCAACATGAAACTCCAACCCATGCTCACGAGCCAGTCCCGCAACAAACTCCTGATCCGCCTCCGACTCCGCCCCGCGCAGCCTGTGATTGAAATGAACGACGGAGAGGACAATGCCGAGCTCCTGCCGCAACTCGATCAGCAACCGCAGCAGCGCTACCGAATCGATCCCGCCCGAAACCGCAACCCCAACCCGGTCTCCAGCCCGCAGCAATTCCTCCAGCCGGATATACACCAACACGCGCTCAGCCAATGAATGCACGGCAACATGGTACAACTTCGAACCCGAGCTCACAGGTGCAGGCGGCCAAGCTACGAGGCCGGATGCTCATCCCTCCATGCCAGGGATTCCAATTCTGTGATTGGAGCGTCTGAATCGCGGATGAGAGGAAGGAAAGCTTTCAAGTAGATGTTTCGACGGTTGGTAGCCATATTGACAAATCTCAGGTCGGTCGCTCGCGGATTCTCCCCGATGCCCTTGTCCTCAAGAACGTCTCTTTTGGCAAAAATCCTCTGGAGCTTCTTCCCCTTCCCGGATTGCCTAAGCGATTTAGGTAGGAGATCAAACCTCCGCTCGACTGCCAAAATCGCCATATTGCACTTGGCCGATCTGCTCATGATATTCAGTGCACGTTTGTCCTTCTCGGGTAGTTTCATCGGAAGTGCCTCGCTCTCCGTGCCTCCGTGTCTCCGTGGTGAAAAAAGCTCTACAGCCCCACACTCTTCTCCGCAATCAGCTTCCGAATCTTCTCCACAAACTCCGCCGCGCTCATGTCCTCAGTCTTCTCTTTCCCACGCGTGCGCACGTTCACTTTGCCGGCCTCAGCCTCTTTGTCTCCGACCACCAGCAAGAACGGCACCTTCTGCATGGCATGTTCGCGGATTTTGGCATTCATCTTTTCGTTGCGCGCATCCACTTCCACGCGCACGCCGATCGCCTTGAGCTGATCCGCAACCTTGTTCGCATACTCCGCATGCCGCTCGCTGATGGGAATCATCGCCACCTGCACCGGCGACAGCCACACCGGGAATGCCCCAGCGTAGTGCTCGATCAGAACTCCGAAGAATCGCTCGATCGATCCGAAGAGAGCGCGATGCACCATCACCGGCTGCTTGCGTGAGCCATCTTCGGCCACATACTCGAGGCCGAAGCGCTGCGGCAGGTTGAAGTCGACCTGCACCGTCGAGAGCTGCCACAGCCGTCCGATCGCATCCACCAGCTTGATATCGATCTTCGGTCCGTAAAACGCCGCCTCGCCCGGAATGGTCTTATATTCGATATTCCGGTCTTTCAATACTTTCTCGAGCGATTGCGTAGCATGAACCCACTGCTCTTCGCTGCCCACGAAATTCTTCCGGTCGTCCGGATTCCATGTCGAAAGTTCCGTCTGGAACTTTTCGAAGCCAAAATCCTTCAGCACATCCAGCGCAAAGATCAGACAACCGGTAATCTCGCCTTCGACCTGCTCCGGCGTGCAGAAGATATGCGAATCATCCTGCGTGAACCCGCGCACGCGCAACAGACCATGCATCACGCCCGAGCGCTCGTAACGGTAAACCGTGCCCAGTTCGCCCAGCCGCACCGGCAGGTCGCGATACGACTTCAGCGAGTCTTTGTAAATCAGAATGTGGCCGGGGCAGTTCATCGGCTTCAGCCGGTATTCGGCGTCATCAAGCTCCATCGCTTCGAACATGTTCTGCGCGTAGTAGCCCTCGTGCCCCGAGGTAAAAAACAGCTGCCGCCGCGCCACATGCGGCGTGTAGACCAGCGAATACCCGCGCTTCAGGTACTCCTCGCGCATCCAGTCTTCCATCTGCTTGCGAATGATCCCGCCCTTGGGATGCCAGAAAATCAGCCCCGGCCCCGCCAGTTCCTGGATCGAAAACAAATCGAGTTGCTGCCCCAGCACCCGATGGTCGCGCTTCTTCGCCTCTTCCACCTGCTGCAGGTGCGCGTCGAGATCTTTCTTCGAGAAAAACGACGTTCCGTAGATACGTTGCAGTTGCGTATTTTTTTCGTCCCCCAGCCAGTACGCGCCCGCAACATTAAACAGCTTGAATGCCTTGATTTTGCCAGTCGAAGGAATATGCGGCCCGCGGCAGAAGTCCGTGAACTTGCCGGTGCGGTAAATCGAAATCTTTTCATCGGGCTTGGTGAATTGCTCGATGAAATGGCACTTCATGAAGTCGCCTTCTTTTTTGAACTCCGCTAACCCCTGGTCCCGCGGCAAAAACTCGCGCGCATAAGGCAGGTTCTGCTGCACCAACTCCTGCATCTTCTTCTCGATCTTCTCCAAATCCTCCTGCGTAAACGGAGTGGGCCGGTAAAAGTCGTAAAAAAATCCGCTCTCGGTCGCCGGACCGTGCCCTAGCTTGGTCTCCGGAAACAACTCCAACACAGCCGCCGCCAACAGGTGCGCCGATGAATGCCGGTAAATCTCCAACGCCTCTGGATCTTTCTCTTTCAGAAGATGCAGGTCCGTGTCTTTCTCAAGTGGCCGAGTTAGGTCAATGAGGTCGCCGTTAGCTTTTGCCGCCAAAGCCGCATCCGCTAGCCCTGGGCTGATGGATTTCGCAATATCGAGCGCGGTCGTTCCCTTGGGAACATCCTTCACGCTTCCATCCGGAAGCTTCACATGAATGCTGTCTGCCATAAGAGTTGGGACCTACGGAATGACTTGATCTTCCAGTTTATTGGAGGGATTCAGGAGGGTCAAACCAGCGACTGGAATTAGGGAGACAAAGGCGGAAGTATTCCGACCGCCCCGCGCCCGAGATAACGTACTATGGGGCCACAATCCTTCACGTATATCGCGATACACCAAATATTCCCGAACGGATCAAGGGTAACGGCGGGAATGGAAAGTTACGGAAGAAAATGGAAATTATTCCTGGACTCGGCTCTCGGCAGAATACAAATCCTCGAGTTCCTTCTTCACCTTGGCCGACACCGCCTCCATATCCCGCATCTTCAACCCCGCGGTCGAAATCGGCTCCCCCACGCGCATCTCCAGCGGCCTGCATTTGATGTGGTAGGTATCCATCGGCAGCAGTTCGTAGGTTCCCACCAGCGCCACCGGAACTATATCCACCTGTGCTTTAATCGCGAGAAAGAAAGCGCCGGGCAAGAACGGCTTGATCTCGCCGTCCGGCGTCCGGCCACCTTCCGGGTAGATCACCAGCGGCATGCCGGCTTGCAGACTCTTCACCGCCGAACGGATCGCCGCAATCGAATTGGTCGGCTTCTGCTGATCGATGCAGACCTGCCCGGACCGCTTCAACTGCCAGCCCACCACCGGGTACTTCAACAACTCTTTCTTGAAAACGATACGGAATTGAAATGGCAGGTAGACGTACAGAACCGGAATGTCCATCGCCGAAGCGTGATTCACCGCGTAGACATGCGGCTTCGACATATCGATCTTATCGAGCCCGGTCACCTTTACCGGCGACAGGATCGTCTTCATGATCAGCCACGACCAGGCCCGCGAAAACCAGTGCAGCCGCCGTCCGCTGCGGTCAAACAGTCCACCGGGGAGTGCCAGCAATCCCAAAACCAGAGTGTACAGCCAGATCAGCGGATCGAGAATCAGGTACGACCGCAGCCGGCTCAACCAGCCGTACTTCTTCCCTGGAATCGCGTGCGGACTCTGCCGCGGCGCAACTACTGCGGCCTCAGGGCTCTCGACTTCCACCGACGACGATGAATTCACTTCCGGCACCCTTCCATTCTAGGGGAAACCGCTCGCAGCCGTTGCTTCAGACTTCCGCCGCAACTCTGCGTATAACTTCACCCACCAGATAAATCGAACCTGTGATCACAATCACCATCCCCGGACTTGCTGATACTCGAGCCCGCTCCACGGCCCTCTGTACGTCTTCTACAGCTTCGACCTCGACACCGGTCCGAGCCGCCGCTTGCTGAATCTCCTCCGGCGACGCCGCGCGTGGATTCTCCGGCCGCGTCGCGATCACTCGCTCGGCTAACGGAAACAGAATTTCCGTCATCTCCGAGATTGCCTTATCCCGCATCGCCCCGAAAACAAAAATCAGCGGACGGTCTTCATACCGCTCCGAAAGGGCCGATCGCAGCGCCCATGCGCCCGCCGGATTGTGCGCCACATCGATCACCATCTCGGGCCAACCAGGCCTCGCCGCGATCACCTGAAACCGCCCCGGCCATCGCGTCTCTCGGATCCCACACTCGATGCCCTTCGCCGTGATGCCGCGGAACCCCTGCGAACTCAACTCCACCGCCGTAGCAATCGCCAGCGCCACATTGCGCAGTTGGTGCCGCCCCACCAGTGGCGTCTCCACCAGAATCTGTTCCTCCAAAACGTGAAGCGGATAACGATAGACATATTTCTTTACGCCCTTCGCGCCTTCCATCCCGCCCTTTGCGGTTAAAAGCCTTTCGCCACCAGTCCGAGATATCAGATACTCGAAACTCCCCGGCGAAACCGGCGGCACGTACGGAACCGCGTTCACCGCTCGCGCCTCCAGATCCAGGATCGTATTGCCGATCACGTCGTTCGCCTCCGGCTGTTGCGGCAGCACCACTGCCACACCGCCCGGACGAATGATCCCCACCTTCTCCCGCGCAATCTCACCCAGCGTATCGCCAAGAAACTTCTGATGATCAAGGGAAATGTCTGTAATCACGCTCACCCGTGGGTCGACCACATTGGTTGCGTCCAGCCGCCCGCCCATTCCTACTTCGAGCACTGCAAGCTCCACTTTCTCTCGCGCAAAATACTCGAACGCAATCGCCGTCATCATCTCGAAAAAACTGGGATGCCACGGCAGATCCATTTCTTCGACAAGTTTTTCCGCCACACCGTCGATCTTTCCGTGCAGCACGGCAAAATCGTCGTCACTGATTTCTTTGCCGTTCACCCGAATCCGCTCGTTGATTCGCACCAGATGCGGCGAGGTATACAAACCCGTCTTCAATCCCGATGCCCGCAGGATCGATGCCAGCGTCGCCGCCGTCGATCCTTTGCCATTCGTGCCCGCGATCAGCACACTCGGAAAACGCCGCTCCGGGTGATCCATCGCCTCTAGCACCACCCTCATGTGCGCCAGATCGAACTTGTGCGAAGGGGTCTGCGCGAGTTCGTGGCCGAGCGCGAACATGCGCGCCACCGCGGTTTCGTAGGACATAAAGAAGCTCTAAGCTCTTAGCCGTCAGCTTTCCAGCGTACCTTCTTCAGATTATCAAGTTGGGAGGCAGGATTCCGAAGCGTTGCGGATCTGCTATCGCCAGGTTGGTTTAGCTGATCGCTGACGGCTGAAAGCTGACAGCGGTGCTCACGCCGCCATAAAATCCAGCGCCCGCGCGATGTAGGGTTTCATTTCCTTGCGAGGCACCACCGCGTCGAGCATTCCATGCGCCAGCAGGAATTCGCTGCGCTGGAATCCCGCCGGCAGCTTCTGCCGGATAGTCTGCTCGATCACCCGTGGCCCGGCAAATCCAATCAGCGCTCCAGGCTCCGCGATATTCAAATCTCCCAGCATGGCAAATGACGCCGTCACGCCGCCCGTGGTCGGGTCGGTCAGCACAGAAATGTACGGAACCTTCGCCTTATCCAGCCGCGCCAGAGCAGCAGAAATCTTGGCCAGTTGCATCAGGCTGACCACACCCTCCATCATCCTCGCCCCGCCTGAAGCCGAAACAATAATCAACGGCGTCTTCGAATCCACCGCGCCCTCTACCGCCCGCGTGATCATCTCGCCCACCACGGCGCCCATGCTGCCGCCAATAAACGCATATTCCATCACGCTGGCGATCACCGGCCGCCCCAGCAGCTTGCCGTGAGCATTGATCACCGCATCTTTCAGCCCGGTGTCGTGCTGCGCCTGCTTTAAGCGTGACGAATATGGCTTCAAATCCACAAACTTCAACGGATCGGTCGAGGACAGGTCTCCATCGAACATTTCATACTGATTTTCATCCAGCAGCAGCGCCAGCCTCTTGCGGGCGTCGATGCGAAAGTGCTTTTCGCACTTCGGGCACACGTTCAAATTCTCTTCCAGATCTTTCTTCCAGATGATCTGCCGGCAGTTCTCACACTTCACCCATAAACCTTCGGTGCGCACCGTCTTCTCCCCCGAAGTATTAAGCTCCCCGGATTCCCGTTTGAACCAAGCCATAAGAATTTCGTGATCGGGCGATCGGGTGATTTTGCGATTGAAAAGCCTTACGGTTGTAAAATCGCCCGATCACCCGATGACTCAATCACCCGATCAGTATTCGATTCCCCTCTGCGCCATCACGCCCTTCTCGTAAGCGTGCTTCACCTGGCGCATCTCGGTCACCGTGTCTGCGGCCTCGACAATTGTGGGATGTGCGTTCCTCCCCGTCAAGATCACATGCACCATTTCCGGTTTCTTCTTCAGGCTCTCCACCACTTTCTCCGGGTCCAGCATGCCATAGCTGATCGCGTAATTGATCTCATCCAGCACCACCAGATCCCATTCACCCGACTGGATCGCCTTTTCCCCCTCCAGCCATGCTTCTTCCACCATCCTCACATCTTCCGGATCGGGCTTCTCCGCGCCCACCTTCACGAATCCCCGCCCCATCTGTTTCATCACGAACTTGTCCCCGAAGGCTTTCACCGCATCCAGCTCCCCGTAGTGCCACGAGCCTTTCAGGAACTGCAGCATAAGGACTCGCATCCCCTGCCCCACCGCTCGCAAAGCCGTCCCCATTGCCGCAGTCGTCTTCCCCTTGCCCGGTCCAGTGTTCACGATGATGAGACCGCGGCGTACGTCAGTCATAAGGTGCGGGACATTGATTCTACTAGATCGCTTCGAAAAAGAGTCGGCTCCACTCCCCGCCGCGCCGGCCCGGCGGGTAATTCTGCGGACAAACATCCGGCAGGCCGATCTTTGCTCACATCGTGTGGCTTTCGTTAGGCTTCGTTTCAGTGTATTTTCTCAAAGAGCTACGTTTTTTGCCGGAACTCATGCATCCAACCTTGCGTATCCGGGTGCAAGCAGGATCTCTGTCCCTCTGGAAGACTGCGGAGGTCTCTTCGTGATCAACAATTGTTTGATGTTATTGTTTTGCGTATTCGCAGCCGTACCCGCGTTTTCCGCTCAGCACGTCGCCATTCATCCCAGACCCGGTCTCGATTCCGGCAACGATGAAACTATTCGCCAGATCGTCGACATGGAACGGCAGTCCAAAGAAGCCAGCCTCCGCCGTGACTCCGATTTCCCCCTGCGCACCCTCGCCGAGGACTATGTCGCGATTACCCCGCTCGGCCAAGTCACCACCAAGCAGGAGACCATCTCCGCCCGCCGCAGCGGTCAGCTCCGCTACGAGGCGATGAACATTACGGATATGGTCGTGCGTGTCTACGGCGATACGGCCGTCGTTACCGCGCGCGCGGACGTCAAAGGCCATCAGCTCGGCGAAGATTTCAGCGGCCCCTATCGCTACACCCGCGTCTGGATTCGCCGCAACGGCCAGTGGCAAATAGTCAGTTATCAGGCCACAGTCACGCAGTGAAGGCTCGCAACCCACATTCGACTCGTCTCGAGTCTACGTCGTGAGATTCGCGCCGACGACGCCTTTCTTACCGGAGATGACGGAGAATCATCCTAGCTTCGCTGTTCCATTGATGTTTACCGGCAGCGCCCTGGGCACAAGCGGATCTTCTTCTGCACCCAGCAGCGGCAATGCGATTCGCAAAGCCTCAACTTGCCGTTTCACTTTCAACAACTCCTGCTCTTTCGCCCGCAGCAGTTCCATCACATCTCTCATCACTTTGCTCCCCAATACTGCACCAGATGATCGCAAGAGTAGGATCGATGCGTTCCACTTATGCTTGCAACAACTCTAAGTACCTGCAACATCAGGAACAACACACGAAGGTACACGCCGCCGCCCCGCGCGGCTCAACACGCCGTCTCAGCGTCCTGCTTCAGTGTCCAGAATGATAGGGATGACCCTTCAGAATGGTGAATGCCCGGTACACCTGCTCCAGCAAAACCACGCGAGCCAGTTCGTGCGCCAAAATCAACTTGCCCAGCGAGATGGTATGCTGCGCCAAGCCCCGAACCGCTTCGCTGAATCCATCCGCGGGCCCCACCGCGAAGACCAGCGGCAGTGGATTGCGATCAAAATAGTCTCCCAGAAAGCGCGCCAACTCTTCTGAGGAAAACTGCTTCCCACGCGAATCCATCAGCACCAGTGTCGATTTGCCGGCACTCGCGCTCTTATTCGCTTTCGCTGGCATGGCCCGTCCGCACATTTGCAGAAGCGCAGCTTCATCCCGCAGCGCCAGCCCTTCGACCTGCACATAACGCGAAATCCTCTTCAGATACTCGTCCGTCAGCGACTGAATCGCCGGCTCTTTCGTCTTGCCAATCCACGCAATCTTGATTTTCACGGCAGATGGTCCGGACCACGGCAGCAGGCATTAGTCCAAGCGAGCCGCAACTACGCCTTCTTGCGACGAGGCGCAGCCGCGCGCTTTTTCGGCGCGGCCTTTGTCTTCGGTGCCGTCTTCGCCGGCTTCGGCTTCAATTCTGCTGGCTCCAGCCGCTTCGCCGTCTTCCAGAGCCGCTCCAAGTCGTAGAATTTTCGCGCCTTCTCGGAAAAAACATGTACCACGAAGTCCGTATAATCCACCAGGATCCACTCGCCCTGCCTGTAACCTTCGACGTGCGCCGGCCACACGCCCGCCGTCTTCAACCGCAGTTCCACTTCATCCGCAATGGCCTGCACCTGCCGCGGATTCGTGCCGCTGCACAGCACAAAGTAGTCGGTGAATGCGCCCGACCCTTTTTCCATTTCCAGGATGCTAAGTTCTTCGGCCTTCTTGTCGAGGCAGGCCTGAATGGCTGCCGTTACCTGTCGCTTCAGATCGCTTTTTTTCATGCAGAGAGAGTCGGTCGTTAGTCGTTGGTCGTTGGCCCGGCACGGGCTGTGTCCAATTGTAAACGACAGAGCTTCGTTGCGTTTTCCACTGTCGGCGAATGCCTGCGGCAAGATCTTTGGCGAACGACCAACGACTAACGACCTTTATACAATCCCATCTTCTTGATGTAGTCCGCAACGGCTGGGTCCACAAATCGCCCAAGCGGCTTTCCCGCAGCCGCGGCTTGGCGAATTGTCGTCGACGAAATCGGCTGATAGACCTCATCCAGCAGATGGATCGTCACGCCGCTCAGTACCAGGTCCCCCGTGGCCGCCTGCTTTTGGAACGGACGCGTTACCTCCTGCCGCGGTCGCAGGCTCGCAGGCAGCGCGTTCGCAACGTCAGCCAGGGAGTAGCCCGGCCGGCTGGCCACCACAAACTCACACTCGCGAAACAGCGCCTCCGCCTGATGCCATTTTGCGATATCCGCGAAGGCATCGATGCCGATCAGCAGGAAAAGCTGGTCCGCTTTCTTGAACGACTGCTTCACTCGCTTGACGGTGTCGATGGTGTAGTTAGGTTTCGCCGCTTGCGTTTTCCCCTTGGCCGGGCTGCCTGCGCCAAAATCCTCCGGCGCCTCGAGTACCGAAGGCGCGAAGTCCTTCTCTTGTGCCGTTGCCAAAGCAATCATGGCATAACGATGTGCGAACGCCGATAACGCATCGCCCTGCTTGTGCGGCGGAACGTTCGCCGGCACGAAGAAGATGCGCCCAAGATTGCAGCGCTCGCGCGCGGCACGCGCCAGCGCGAGGTGCCCACGATGGATAGGATCGAATGTACCGCCAAAAAATCCAATGTTCATGCGCGCCTAGTGTCTCCGTTTGCGGGCCATGTTGGCAAGCTCCACATTTCCAGACGCGATTGTTATGTTCGCCGGGTCAACGAAAAGCGGACACGGGCAGTGGCCGACGGCCCATTCCCCCATTGTCCGGTTGGCCCGGAGCGAATCGTTAACGAAACAGGTGCCCCGAGAATCTGGAATGAACTCCTGTAATCTCGCGCGTCGCCAGACCTCCCATTAGCATGGGTTACATGCGGGTAACCCTCCCCCTACTTCGCATCCAACCTGCCCGCGCGCCCATTCTGCGCTACGGAGTCGCCATACTTAGCACTACGCTGGCTCTGATCCCGGCGCTCCTGCTTCCCAACATCACGGAAAGCCGACTGGCCGTATTCGCCGTCGCCGTGATGGTAAGCGCCTGGTATGGCGGCTGGAAACCCGGACTGGTCGCCACTTCGTTCGCACTCACGGTCAGCGCATACTTCTCATTCTCCGGAGAACACACTCCTGCGCAATTCCGTTCGACCATGCTGCGGCTGGCGCTCTTTGTTGTGTTGGCCGCTCTAATCTGCTGGTTCAATGCGGCCCTGCGCGCCGCTCAGGAGGGCTTGCGGCGCTCCGAAATGAATTTTCGTTCTCTGGTGACCAACGCTCCCTACGGAATTTGCCGCTGCGATTCCACCGGACAACTGCTGGATGTCAATCCCGCGTTGCTGTCCGTGCTGGGATATTCCTCACCCCAGGATCTCGTCGGCAGGCATCTCGGGGCACTCTACGCAGATACGCACCAGTGGTTCGAGCTAGCTGACCATTTGCGCTCAGCCACACCACTCAACGGTCTCATCGTCGAGTGGAAGCGAAAGGACGGCACCGGCACGGTGGTTCGCGTTTCCGGGCGCGCAGTTTCTGACGGTGACAAGGGAACAGCCTTCGAACTGTTTGCCGAAGACGTCACCGAGCGGCGCGCGCTCGAGCAGCAACTCCGCCAGTCGCAAAAAATGGAAGCGGTGGGCAGGCTTGCCGGCGGCATCGCCCACGATTTCAACAATCTTCTGATGGTAATTTCAGGTTACTCGGAATTTCTGCTCGACCGCCTGGGTCCGGAACCTGCGCTGCGCGCTCCGGCGCAGGAGATTGCCAGCGCCGCCGGACGGGCTACGTCGCTCACCCGCCAACTCCTCGCCTTCAGCCGCAAGCAGATGATGGCCCCCAAGGTTCTTGACCTGAACGGCATCGTCACCGAAAACCTGAAGATGCTGACGCGCGTCATCGGCGAGGATATCGATCTCGTGATGGTGCCGGCAGCCGGACTGGGCGCGGTGCGCGCCGATGCCGGGCAGATTGAGCAGGTCATCATGAATCTTGCCGTGAACGCGCGCGACGCCATGCCCTCCGGTGGCAAGCTCACCATCGAGACCTCGAACGTTTCACTCGACGATGATTACGCGCGCTTTCACGCCCCGCTCCGTGCCGGTGACTACGTGATGCTCGCCATCAGCGACAACGGCTTGGGCATGGATTCGGAGACGCAGTCCCACATCTTCGAGCCTTTCTTCACCACCAAAGGAACTAAGGGGACCGGGCTCGGTCTGTCTACGGTGTACGGAATCGTCAAACAGAGCGGTGGTTACATCTGGGTCTATAGCGAACCGGGCAGGGGCACAACCTTCAAGATCTATTTGCCGCGCGTCGCGGAAAGAGGTGAAAGTCCCGCGCTGGTGGTTTCGTCAGCGGAATCCGTCGCCGCCGAGCCGGGAACGGAAACCATCCTTCTGGTGGAAGACGAGGCCAACCTGCGCTATCTAGCGCGGCAGTTCCTTGAGAAGCAGGGTTACCGTGTGATCGAAGCCGCCGATGGCGTGGTGGCGATGCAGATCGCAGTCGCCCATGAGGGAGTGATCCATCTCTTGTTAACCGATGTAATCATGCCCGGCATGAACGGCCGCGAACTGGCGCAGCGTATGTCGGAAATTCGTCCCAATACGAAAGTGCTTTACATGTCCGGCTACACGGAAAATGTGATCGGGCACAACGGCACGCTGGACGCGGGCGTACGTCTGCTCCAAAAACCCTTCACGCTTCGTGACTTGAAAAGTAAGGTTCGCGAAGTGCTCGATTCCACCCCAATCCCCCGGGAGGATGCCATGCCAGTTCGAACCGCTCAAGCGGCGGCGCAAGGTCAGCAACCAATTCCATCAACGCGCGCGCAACGATTCCAGCTGCACTTGCCCTTGAAATATCGCCGCCTCGATGAGGAGAAGTGGCACGACGGCCAGACCAGAAACATCAGCCGCTCCGGTCTGCTATTCCAGGCGGAGGATCTTCTGCCGGCGAATGTGCAACTCGAGATCAATCTCGTCCTGCCCGCCGAAATCGCCGGGCTTTCGGCCACCGAAGTAGTTTGCCGCGGAGAAATCGTACGCACCGTGAAACCTAACGGAGAGAAAATGCCCCCCGCCCTGGCCGCGAAGATTCTTCAGTATCACTTCCAGCACGGGACGCACTTGCCGCGGGCATAAATCCAGTACTCAGTACCTAGCACCCAGTAAAACCGTGCTTCTCGGTACTACGTACTGGGTACTCAATACTAGCTGTCCGCAGCTTCGGCCTGCTCGAACGCTGCCCGCTCGCGCAAACCATCCACTTCCTTGGCCAGGGCATACTTCAGTTCCTCGATTCCCTTGCCGGTAACGGCTGAAATTTCATAGAGCTTCAGCTTGTGCTTCTTGCAGTAACGTTTGAGCGCCGCGACTTTGTCCTTGTTGGCCACGTCGATCTTCGACGCCACCATGATCATCGGCTTGTCTTCCAGATGAGCGCCAAAGCTGGCCAGTTCGCCCAGAATCACTTCCACGTCCTTCACCACGTCAGCGCGGCCGCTCGCGTCCGATACATCGGCCAGGTGAACCAGCAGCCGCGTGCGCTCGATGTGCCGCAGGAATTGAGTTCCCAAGCCCGAGCCGCTGTGCGCGCCTTCGATCAACCCGGGAATATCAGCCACCACGAAGCTGATTTCGTTGTTGGGATCGCCGACCGCAACCACTCCAAGATTGGGTTCCAACGTAGTAAACGGATAGTCCGCGATCTTCGGACGCGCCGCTGAGATGCGGGAAATCAACGTAGACTTGCCAACGTTCGGATAGCCCACCAGGCCTACATCAGCCAGCAACTTCAGCTCGAGACGGTAGTTATGCTCCTCGCCGGGACGTCCGGGCTCATGTTCCCGCGGAGCCTGATGCACTGAAGTCGCAAAGCGCGCATTGCCCCGGCCGCCACGCCCGCCGCGGGCAATCACCATGCGTTGATCGGGGCCGGAAAAATCGAAAACCTTTTCGCCAGTCTCTTCGTCGTACACGATCGTTCCCACCGGAACTTTCAGGACTATGTCTTCGCCTTCCCGGCCACTCTTATTCGAGCCTTCGCCATGGCGCCCGCGCTCCGCCTTGTATTCGGGATTGAAACGGAAGTGAACCAGCGTATTATGCCGCTCGCTGGATTCCATGATTACGTCTCCGCCGTTGCCCCCATCCCCGCCAGAAGGCCCGCCCCGCGGAACATACTTTTCCCGGCGGAAGGCCATGCAGCCATTGCCGCCATCCCCCGCTTTGACCCGAATTTTCGCCTCGTCGATGAACATGATGGTCGCTAGTTAACCGGCTAGCAAAACAAAAAGCCCCGTCCCGAAGGCGAGGCTGAAACCGCGTCGGACAACTCGCCGCGGCCGCTAAAGCGCAATGCCGTTGCTCAGACGAACGCGACTACTCCGCGACTTCCATCGGTTCTACCATCACGAACTTGCCCATCGAGCCCTTGTTCAGGAACTTGATGCGGCCCGTGATCTTGGCGAACAAAGTATCGTCCTTGCCGCGGCCCACATTGAGCCCCGGCTTCACCCGGGTGCCACGCTGGCGCACGATGATGGTGCCGCCGGGCACGATCTGCCCGCCGAATGCCTTGAACCCCAACCGCTGCGCGTTGGAGTCGCGCCCGTTTCGTGAAGTTCCCTGTCCTTTTTTATGTGCCATGAATCACTCTCTATTCCTCGAAAAGTAACGCCCTCGAAATTAACGCCAGCAGCCTGCCCTGAGCGAAGTCGCAGGATCCCGCCGGCCTTCGCAAGGGCATCCCGCCCTCGTAAAACTATTTTTTCTTCTTCGCAGCCGCCTTCTTCGCCGCGCTCTTCTTTGGCGCAGCTTTCTTCTTGGCGTGTCCTTTTGCGGCCGGTATTGCGGTCTCGGGCTCATGCGCCGCCGCAGCCTTCTTCACTTTGGGTTCCTTTTTCGGCAACTCCGGAGCCTTGAAGCTCTGGCCGTCAAAGGCAATCTCAGTGATCCGCACAGCGGTATAGGACTGCCGGTGTCCGCGCAGCTTCTTGTACTGCTTCTTCCGCTTGTAGTGGAAGACAAGGATCTTTGCGCCGCGCCCTTCTTCCACCAACTGGCCGACTACGCGCGCTTCCGCCTGCGGTTTGCCGATCTGCCCGTCTCCCGCCGAAACCGCCAATACCTCCTGGAACTCGACATGTCCGTCGGTGCCAGTAGCCAGTTTCTCCACTCGAATCACATCCCCGGGCGCCACCCGGTACTGCTTGCCGCCGGCGCGGATAACCGCGTACATACGTCTGCCTCCGTCAAATTTCGTGAACGTCAGCTCACAAAACGCACCCTGCGCGCACACCTGCGCAACTTTGTGATTCGCTGACTTCTTCTGCTTGCTGTGTTTTCCGCCACGGCGATTCAGCGCCAAGGCAAGCGTCCCCAGAACGGGTCGGCGAGTACATGCAAACTCAACTATTCTAGCGTGCGCTGTGGAAATCGGTCAATGCGCTTTGCGCTTCGACGCTCCTTGTGCGAGAATTCCGCCGAACTTCAGACGATCCCAAGGAGAACCCTAAAGCATGAAGCGTACTTCTACCATCTATCTATGTGCGCTCGCCCTTACCCTGTCTGCCTTCGCCAAACCGGCAACCAGGAAATCCGCGGCGCCCGCTCCCGACAAAGCCTACCTGCAGAAAATCTGGGACGGCTGGTCCACTCTCGACACCGCCAACGTGGCCAAGTTCTATGCCGACGGCCCGCACACTTTTTTCGACATCGCCCCTCTGAAATATTCTAGTTGGGAGGATTACGAAAAAGGAGTGAAAGCGGAACTCGCCGATTACAAGAGCGCGAAATTCATCTTGAACGACGATATCGCCATCCACCCTCACGGAGATTTAGTCTGGGCTACCGCAACCGTCAAGGAAGAGATGACCACCAAAGCCGGCAAGGTCGAGATGGGCACCTTCCGCTGGACCGTAGTTTTCGAGGATCAGGACGGCAAGTGGCTCATCGTTCACGAGCACGTCTCCGAGCCCTTGCAGTGAGAAGCGCGTGATCATTAATTCTTCCGGAGGGCCGAGCGCTCGGCGGAATCTGACACGCCCACGGCTACCATGCCGTTACCTTTGTAATCCCTGGTAACCTCAGTTCCCTTGCAGAAACAACTCCGCTGCGGCATGGTTAATATCAGCTGAAACGTAGGAGATTTCCCATGCGTCACCGAATCGTCGTTCTCATTTCGTTTGTCGTATTAGCCAGCGTTGCATGGGGCCAGCAGCAACCCGCCGGCAACAGCGCCCCGCCCAACCAGAGCATGCCCGGCATGGACATGTCGGGCCACGACATGTCGAACATGCAGATGAAAGACATGCCCATGAGTGCAGGAAAAGACGCGGACAAAGACGCCGATAAGGACAGCGACGCCAGCGCCCATGCCATGCACTCGATGGAAGGCCACATGGATATGGGCCCGCACATGAAGATGACGGCCCTGCGCCCGGCAAAGCCCGGCGACGCCGCGCGCGCCCAGGAGGTAGTCGAATCCGCGCGCAAGGCCGCGGAAAAGTATCTTGGCTATCGCACCGCCCTGGCTGACGGCTTCAAGATCTTCCATCCGGAACTTCCGCAGAAGATGTATCACTTCACCAACTACGGCTACGCGATGGAAGCGGCCTTTCGTTTCAATCCCGAGCATCCCACGTCGCTGCTCTACGAAAAGCACGGCGACGACTACAAGCTGATCGGCGTAATGTACACCGCGCCCAAGCGTCTCGGTGAAGATCAACTGGACGAGCGCGTTCCGCTCAGCGTTGCGCAATGGCATGAGCACGTGAATTTCTGCGCCGCGCCCCCGGATCGTCGCGGAGAAGATCTGTTGCCGCATCCGCAGTTCGGCTTACGAGGATCGATCACCACCCAGGAAGCCTGCGATGCCGCGGGGGGAACTTTTCATCCCGTAATTTTCAACTGGATGGTGCACGTCTACCCATTCGAAAAAGATCAAGCGAGCATCTGGTCGGTCAGCCGTCAGCACGGCGACGCGGATTAAATCTTGTAGCGCCGGTCTCTGGCCAGCTGTCCCGCGGAGAAGCCGCCGAGAGGGCGGCGCTGCGTTTAGCGCCGAGCATCCGCCCACAATTTCCCGCTCTGGAATTACATCTCCATCATCAGCCATTCCTAAGGTGCATTTTGCCCGCCGCAACAGTATGTTGGGTTCGGCCCAGACAAGACAATGCCCCGCTGTGCCAACGATTACGGTCGTATTCCTGCTAACCGAGGCGCGCGCTTTTCGTCAAAGTGATCGTGGCAGCAGTTGCTTTAATGCGGAACTTTTCTCGCGGTGGGTACGTAGTGTACTGAAGAAAGCGAACGGTCCGGAATGCAGTCCCAGGCTGCTCGTGCATCACTCAAGATTCTTACGGGTTCTAGGGGATTTTCTCACTCTCGGTTTGGCGGCCCAGGTGAGAAAACCCCCGTGCACAGCGCGACTAGCCTTGCGGCTTGTCTTGCTGAACCCTAGCGGCTGCATTGTAGGCGATTCGCGGCAAAACACCAAGGTTTTCTCGCGCAGGTCGTGAACCGAGCCGCCCCAACCGCTTCCTGACGTGATTCGGGAAAGAAAAAGGAGCAGTTATGAAGTTCGCGACAATTTCGAAGAGCTTGATCCTGGGATTGGCTTTGGTGTTGGCTTCGACCGCCTTTGCGGCAACCAAAGGCAGTTTGCAACTTAGCAATCCGGTGTCGGTGAACGGAACAATCTTGAAGGCGGGAGACTACAAAGTTCAGTGGGAAGGCAACGGCCCCAACGTGGAACTCAGCATCCTGCAAGGCAAGAACGTGGTCGCAAAAGTACCGGCGCACGTGGTTGAACTGCAATCGCCGGCCAACAACGACGCCGCCGTTATCCATGAGAATGGCAGCGGGCCCAGCTTACTCACCGGTCTCCGCTTCCAGGGAAAGAAAATCTCCTTGGAGCTAGGCGAAACCAGCGCCAACCTGCAGGCCAACGGTTCCATGCAGTAGCCGCAGCACAACGCTGACAATCGGCAGGGAGCACGTCTGTGCTCCCTGTTTGCTTTCTGGTTCAGTCGGCTCGAAATGAGCCGAGAAACTTATGTGGGGACAGCCGCCCTAGCCTGCCCTGAGCGAAGCCGAAGGGGCTGTCTCGCCGAGCGCAGCGAGGCGCTCCGGCTTCTATGCTTCTATGCGGCAGCCCCGCTAGGGGTTTGGAATCTTCTCCAACTCCGCATTGAGATGCACACTGCTCCCGCCCGTGACTTTCAGCTTCCGCTCCCAATCCTTGAATCCCGATCGCTGCCAGAGATCGTCACTGCATACGCGCAGGCTCTCGCAGCGGCGGACCGTAGGAGCGCTGCCGGAGATTTTCGACAGTGGGCAGAGAACGCCAAGGGCGAGAAACCGCGCGAAATGGATCTCGCGCCGGTCCCCTTGTAATTCTTAGCGGGAGTTCGGATGTAACTCCTCGAACGACTCCGATGGCAGGTTCTCTTCGACATGCACACTAGTGTAAACAAGCGAACGGGCATTTTATTCCCATGGCCCACAGAAAAATACCGGGGAATAAAACCGAGTGCCGTCGGTTCTGCACAACGAGTCAGAGAGCGAACTGGAGTCGCCGAGGGAATGCTGGTGCGGAAGAACCACGCGCTCGTTAGCAATTCCTTTAGGAGGACCAAAATGAAAAACAGTCTGAGAATGGGGACCGCAGTTTTCCTGACTAGACCGCAATACCTCGTCGGGCGTGGGCGGAGAGCCACACGGGCTGGATGGAATGATCCTTACTTCGTTCCGCTACTACTTACCGTAGCGTGTGCGAGCCTCCCCCCGGTTTGCTCTCTCCTTTCCACGGGGTGAGGACTTTTCACTGCTCGGCGTTTGGAACTCCAACTTGGGAGTTCTTTGGGCAGTAAGGACATTCAGCAAATCTGGAAGAGGTATGCAATGGTAAGTCCTTTTGATCTTAAGACGGCACTTCTGGCCAAGCATGCGCAACATGTCGTGCTAATCCATTTTCCAATCGCGCTGTTCATCACGGCGGTGGCGTTCGACCTTGTCGCACAATGGACGAAAGTCCGTGGCCTCGTCCAAGCAACTTATTACAACCTGCTGGCGGCGGCGATTTCAACTGTTCCGGTTCTCGCTACTGGGCTACTCGCGTGGCAGTTCCAACTCGAGGGACAGAAGCTGAAGGGCATCCTATTACTGCACCTCGTGCTGGCATGTGTTTCTACAGTGATGATCTGGCTGGTGTGGTGGGTGCATTTTCCGCGCGCGACGACGGACAGTCTACTTGCCGAACTATCGTCTGGCCCTGGAAGTCCTGGCAGTCGGCGTCGTCGCGCTCACCGGGCATTTGGGCGGCTTTCTCAGCGGTGTAAACCTACCAGGCTAGATGCCCCAATGGGTCCCAGCTTGCGGTTCGTAAGCTGGGGGCAAACCGGGACCGAAAAGAGTTTTATTACTTAGACTTTACTCACCCGATACATCTTGCTGACAACCGCCAATCCTCGCGAAAGTACCTTCTCACCATGGGCCCACGAGCAGACATCGGATGCACCGACGCAAGACCGCATCCTAGATGGTCTGCCGTTTGCCAAAATCAGAATAATAAGGAGAAGACAATGAGGACACTTACATTTCATATGATCGCCGGACTATTAGCAGTTGGTCTGGTGTTTGGAGTCAACTTCGCACAAGCACAGGCAGGCACCCTGGACCCGAATTTCGGCACTGATGGAACCGTGACGACCATCTTCACCGGCGCCGCGTCGCCGGTCATGATGCCGATCGGCGCGGCCCAGCAGGCGAACGGCAACATCGTGGTGCTCTCCGAGTTCGACTTCGTGGAGGGCTTTGGCACTCAGATTGGTTTGACGTGCTGCACCTCGGCCGGCAAGCTGGATAAAGCCTTTGGGACCAAGGGGAGCACAATCACCAACTTCTCTCCCTTCACTTTTCAACCGTTTGCATTTGCGTTGGAGCCGAATGGCAAAATCCTTGTTGCAGGGACGGTAGGCGGCACCGCCTCGGGCGTACTCGAATTCGGCCTGGCGCGGTTCACGGCCAACGGCAAGCTGGACACAACCTTTGGCACCGACGGCGTGGCGACGACCAATTTCGTCGCCGGTCTAGACGCTCCGAGCGCATTTCTGCTGCAACCCAACGGACAAATTCTGATGGGCGGCTTTAAAGATGGCGGCAGGCATACCCCGGGGTCGCTTTCGCTGGTGCGCTTCAACTCCAACGGCGCGCTGGACCCGAACTTTGGCACGGCCGGGATTGCGCTGGTTACGCCCGCTCCTCTATTAGGGCCGCAGGCGCTGGCCCTTCTCTCCAATGGCGACTACCTGGCTGTGGGTGAGAACGGAGATGCGCACGTCGGCACAGTGGTGGAACTCAGCTCTACGGGAGAGCTGTTACCCACGGTGACTGCGGGAACTCTGACGGCGAGCAGCCCGTTGGCAGGGCTCGAACCCTTCCCGACCATTTTCGAGCCGAACGGCGACTATCTTGTGGCGTCGCTTCATTGTGAAGAGGACTCAGACTGCGGCGGCACTGAGACGAAAGTACAGCTTTTCGGCGAAACCGGTGTGCTGAATTCCGGCTTCAGTTCCACGCCCTTCGGGTTCGGCGGGTTCCATAACACCCCGCAGGCCCTGGCTGTGCAATCGAACGGACAGGTCGTGGTCGGCGACATTGTTATCGAGGCCAGTGGGCCGAATTTCGGTGGCATTGCACGGCTCGACACCAACGGCGAGCTGGATACCACGTTTGGGAGCGGCGGCACGTTGACGGTTGACAATAATGTGACCGCCCTGCTGATCGACACCAACGGAGACATTCTTGCCATCGAGGGAACTGGCAACGATGGGATTATCGTGGCAGCGTATCTAGCGAATTAATCACTAGACCCGTTGTTTGGGTCGGCAGACCCACAGCCCGGATAGTGCTCATCGCGAACTTGCGTCGGGCCTATCCTAATCCTCAAAGAGGACGCTGACCGCAAACCGCGGTCAGCGTCCCCTTATCCCTTCCGGGGCCGCGCCACCGTCGGAGGCTGCTACGCAATATTTCCCCCTCACCTTTGGCACCGTCAACTCGTTTGGCGGTGCTGCACGGTGACCAGTGAGCAGACGTTCACAGACCTTCTGATCCAGACAGATGGAAATATTGTTGCCATCGGTGAACTCGACGGAGATCTAGCATTGGCTCGGTATCTGGCGAACTAACAGCAGACGAACCAGTAAGCGGCGGTACAGCAAGCAGAAGGGAGGAAGGGACAAGCAAAAGACGCTCGCCCTTTTTTCGCTTTCTCTTAACGCGACGAAACGTTCTGGAACATTTTCGATATCCAGTGGGAATAAAAATCGACTCATGCCAGTTATCACCTCAGAACGCAACAAACCACGGAGGACAAATGCCCGACAAGAAGCAAGATCTTATCGATCAGAATTTGCAAGACCTCAACAACGACGGAGTCGACCGTCGTGGGTTCCTGAAGTGCATGGCATGGGCGGGTACCGGGCTAGTCTGGACCATGAGCGGCGGCATTCCGGTGTCTCGCGCCTTCGCCAAAGGTTACGGCAAAGATGCAGGCAAAGGTGCGGACTTCACCTTTGTGCAGATCAGCGACAGCCACATCGGCTTTAACAAGCCGGCCAACCCGGACGTCACCGCGACTCTGCAGGCGGCGATCAACAAGATCAATGCCATGCCCCACAAACCAGATTTCATCATTCACACCGGCGACTTGAGTCAGCTCTCGAAGCCAAGTGAGTTCGACACGCTGGACCAGGTATTAAAAGGAGCATCCGCAAAACAGATCTTTTTTGTGCCAGGTGAGCACGACATGCTCTCCGACAACGGCGAGCAATTTCTCCAGCGTTACGGGAAGGGTACAAAGGGCACAGGGTGGTCGAGCTTCGATCACAAAGGCGTGCATTTCGTCGGTCTCGTAAATGTCGCCAACTTGAAAGCCGGGGGCATGGGGTCGCTCGGTAACGAACAGCTGGAGTGGCTGGAGGACGATCTCAAGGGCCGCTCTGCCAGCACTCCGATTGTTCTCTTTGCACACATTCCATTATGGACCATCTATCCCGATTGGGGGTGGGGAACCGATGACAGCGAACAAGCCTTGTCTTACGTCAAGCATTTCGGTTCCGTGACGGTGTTGAACGGCCATATTCACCAGATCATGCAGAAGGTAGAAGGTAAGGTTTCGTTCCACACCGCGATGTCGACGGCTTTCCCTCAACCAGCGCCGGGATCGGCTACGTCAGCCGGACCTATGAAGGTGCCAGCCGACCAGTTGCAGAAGGTGCTAGGTATCACCGATGTGAACTATCTGGTCAGCGGTCGCAGCCTGGCAGTCGTCGATTCGCCACTCGGAGATTCGCGGGCTTCGGCTTCAGGAAATGCAGGCGCGCCCTGGCGGTAGTTGACTCGATCCATGGCTAGAGACCGACAAGAGATCCCGTCCCAAACAAGAAAGAACAAGCAAGAACATCAAACTAGAAAGGAAACAAAACAATGACGAGGAACAATATGTGGGTTGCAGGGGTGGCGACGCCGGTACTGATTGCGATGCTGCTCTTGTTCGTAGTATCGCCGAGCGTCAAGGCGAATGACCAGCCCTCCGCGGCAAATGCGGCGGTGAAAATCGACAATTTCGTTTTTGGGCCGCAGACGATCACAGTACCTGTCGGAGCGACAGTTACCTGGACAAACGTTGATGACATTCCCCACACCTCGGTCAGCACAGAGGGTGTCTTCAAGTCCAAAGTGCTGGATACGGATGAAAAGTTCTCCTACACGTTTACCAAGGCGGGAACGTATCCGTACTACTGCACGATCCACCCGAAGATGACAGGTAAAGTCGTCGTGCGGTGAGCGCAGACTTCTGGATGCCGTGGGCAGCGGGTTGGAGAACAATGCTTTGCCGCGTCAAGTGCACGAATATGACTGTAGACTCGTCACAATTCAATGACCTGGATCTTGTCCACGCCACCAAAAATGGGGATGTTCCCGCTTTCGAGCAACTCGTAAAGCGATACGATCGCAAACTTCTCCGAATTGCTCAGAGCGTGACGCATAACTAAGGAGCAGCGGGCGATCAGGCGATTTCTGAGGACAATGATTGGAAAGTGCGTGAAGCGTCGGTAAGTCGATGGTCAGGATCGGTGTTCGCCCTCGCTTTCATGGCTGACTTGAAGCCGCGGAGGTCCCCTCCGATTCCTTTACCCAGCTTCCGAAAATGATCAGCACATGCCATCGGTTGAAACAGACCTTCTAACATATATGCTCCTCAAGGATTGGTTGTTTGAACTTCTACCGCCACCGATAGACTCGCGAAATAAGGATGCACGTGAAGCTGCTCTGGTGATGTCTCCACCCTATTAACTGATGGAGTCTGCCCGAGTTACTTGCAAACCGTACTCCGACCGCAGCGCAGTCCACTTCAGGTACTTAGTCGTTCATCTTGGTTCTGCTATTGCGTTTGGTACGACCTTTTCCGCAAGATAGACAACGAAAAAGTACTTCGCGTCTTCTCTATTTGCTGATACCATCTCCCGACTGCGAAATACTCCTGCTGGCAGTATGTCGGTTGTTGAGACCTAACGAAGTGCCTTGGCAGCCATCGGGCCCTGCTGCATTGAAAAGGCCTTGTGGTCACGAAATTTGCCAGGGGTGGAACCTGCTGCCAGGTCTTCTGGTAGCGTAGGTCGAACCAAGAGAAACTTATGACATCGCAGAGTTCCATTCGTCACCTCGCTTCAGAGCCCGGTCCCGCCGCGGCACCGTATTTGCCCGTGGATTGTGCCAGCGATCCGATCGGCTCGCTGGTCGAGATGTTCGTCGGCATGGTGCAGAGTAGCCGCATCGCCAAGGGGCAATGTCCCGCGTTTCGGCCAGTCTTCCTCAAACCGCACGGAGTGGCCCGCGGCACGTTGCGCATCAATCCGGATCTCCCGGACGATCTGCGAGTCGGTCTATTTTTAGGCAGGGAGTATCCGGCCTGGGTGCGCTTCTCGTCGGACACGATACCTTCGGCGAACGATTTCAAGACGACGCTGGGTATTGGGATCAAGCTGTTCGAGGTCCCTGGGGAGAAGATATTCGGCAACCCAGCCGACATCACGTTCGATATCCTGCTGCAGAACTTCGACGTGTTCTTCGTCGACAACGCCGAGGAGATGTGCGCCTTCACCCGAGCCGGAGTGGTGGAGCACAATTACAACCTCTATCTGGACAAGCATCCTGAGACCGCCAAGCTTCTCGACGAGATGGCCAAACCCGTGGCCAGCGTGCTGGCCTCGCCTTACTGGAGCGGTGTTCCATTTGCATTCGGCCCGGATCGTTATGTGAAGTACAAGCTCGAGCCGATGCTGGAGCTTCCGCCGCCAACTTCGGCGCCCGCCGATCCGACGTACCTTGCGGCCGATTTGCAGAAGCGTCTCGCGGAAGGCGAGGCGAGGTTTCGATTCATGGTGCAGTTCCGCACGGACCCGGCTAGGATGCCGCTTGACCGGGCAATGGTCCGTTGGGATAGCCCGTTAGTACACGTGGCCGATCTAGTGCTGCCGCAGCAGGACATCGCAGAGCGTGGACAGGCGGCCTACGGGGAAAACCTGGCGTACAACATCTGGAGGGTCACGGCACCGCACACGCCTCAGGGATCCACCGCCGAGGCACGCCGTGTCGTGTATGCCGCTTCAGCCAAGCAGCGCCGCGACGTCAACGGCATCCCGGTGGGTGAGCCGAATGAACTGCGGCCGCCGAGCGGGAATCTCCCCTGCGCGGACTCGACTATTGTGCGTGCAGCGATTCATCCGGCGTTGGGCATCGCGCGCGTGGGCGACAGCGAGGCTGACTACTACATCGGCCCTGAGGTTACGCATCCGGAACCCCTGCAGGGCTATCGCGATGCGACCGGAGCGCTGAAAAGGGAGGTCGCGCGCTTCCATATCTACGGTTACAACGGCGCGGGCGAGGTGGTGCAGGAGTTGACCGCCGACAATGCCGACATTCGCTGGCAAGTTCACCTGGTCAACAAGAAGCCGGCCTGGTATCAGTTTCAGGCCGCGCTCGACATTACTGAGGCTGTGAATCTGACCGTGCCGTTGCGCAATCCGGGGGTCGCAGCTGCAGACCGCAAGACGCTGGTCATCGACCCCGGACCGCGCAGCATCTCTGGCGCGGGGGTATCCGGTCCTGCGTATCGCTTTGATACCGGCACGTTCCAGGGAACACCGGTGCGGCTGGGTGAAATCCAGACGGACAAGAACGGCTGCCTGCTCGTTTTCGGCGGACACGGGGTATCGGCTTCGCCCACGGATGCGCCGATCTATCGCCCCGAGGATCCGAACAGCTTCAACAACGCGAATGGCTGGTATGACGATATCTCCGACGGTCCGGTCACCGCGACTGTTTCGATCAACGGTGTCCCGGTCCCGGTCGAGCCCGCGTGGGTAACCGTGGCACCGCCAAACTATGCTCCTCGGATCGTTGGCTGGCGAACGCTTTATGATCTGCTGGTCGACGTCTACACCGCATGCGGTTGGATGGCCGTGCCGGAGACCGCTTCCTTCACCGAGCATGTGCTTCCGGTTCTTCAGCGGCTTTCCAATCTGCAGTGGGTGAACCAAGGGTTCGCCTCGCTGTTCGGTAAAGGTTGTCCTATCGACTTCGAGGATCCGGTGCTCATTGCGAAGCTGGCGCAGACGCCGGATCTCCAGACCAAAGCCGATCCCTACGCTGAACTGCGGCAGGTGATGTTCAACAGCTTCCGCCCGGCCAGCACGGCGACGAATGAACCGCTGAGCTACGACAGCAATGCCTGGCCCTGGCTTTACGGCGATGCCTTTGGGTCGTTTTCGACGACCTCGCCAAACAACAACCTGCCGCTGCCTTCCGTGCAGGCTGCCTTGCTGCGTCGCTGGGTGGACGGCGATTTCGTCGATGACTGGGATTCCACCAAGAAGCCGCCGCACAACCTGGAGGAGGTACCCGTGGCCGAGCAGCCGGCCATGCTGGACAAAGCGGCACTGCACTTCTGCCTGGCGGACGCTTTCCACCCAGGATGCGAGATGACATGGCCGATGCGCCATGCGAGCATGTACTCCAAACCGTTCCGCCTTCGGCACCGAGAGGCTGGCGTACCTGAGCCCGACTACGGAAGAACTCTGTCGCAAGCGACCGTGCTGATGCCCGGTGGGCCGCTTTATTCCCAGGGTCCGGGCGACATCAGCCGGTGGATGGCTCTGCCCTGGCAAGGGGACACTGCGTTCTGCCGTTCGGGCTACGACCTTCAGTACGATCCCTACGTCCCGACTTTCTGGCCGGCGCGTGTGCCCAACCAGGTGCTGACCGAGGAAGACTATGAGATCGTCATGAACATAACGCTGCCTCGGGCGCAACGGATCGCTGCTTACAATCACCGTGCGCAGTGGACGCGGGCTCTGACCGGTTCCGTTGTGGAGTCAATGAAGGAGATGGTGGCGCACTTCGGCGCGATGGGCATTGTTGAAGCGCGTCCTGGATTCAAGAATGATCCCGACTTTCCGGAAACGATCTATGTGGAATCGCTCGCCGGCAGCCGGCTGAAAAAGAATGCCATGCGGGCGGCGCAGCTTTCGCGGGCTCCCGAACATCCCCCAACGCGTCTCCAGCGTGCGGGCTGGACCAGCCAACAACAATGGGAGGAGTTCCGCAGCGTGCGCATCCGCTTCCGCGACTGATGCTTTGGGACGCGTTGATTGCAGGTTCCGGCCCGTCCGCGGCGACCGCGGCCCATGCACTGGCACGGGCCGGCATGCACGTTCTTTTTGTCGACCGGGTCGATGCAACGCGCCCCAAGGTTGGCGAAGTTCTGCCGAGTGCAGCTTGCCGTCTGCTGCGCTCTCTCCATCTTCAGACGCCGGAAGCCTCCGGCGTGCACGCAAAGATCGTCGGAAGCCTGTCGAGCTGGGAAACCCACGAACTGGTGGCAAGCGACGCACTACGCAACTCTGAGGGCCCCTCCTGGCGGCTGGAACGAGGGCGCTTCGACGAAGAGCTGCGACAATCCGCCGTGGCTTCCGGAGCTGTGCTACTGGTTGGTTTCGTGCAACAGTTCTATCGCCAGGACGAGCTTTGGCAGGTCCGACTGGATGATGGAACGCATCTGAGCGCGCGCTGGCTCATCGATGCTACCGGCAGGCGGTCTGCGTTAAGCCGCGCTTTCGGCGCCAGGAGGCTGCGCGACAGCCACCTCGTTGCCTTCTACGCTCTCGCCGCAACTGCAGCCAGCGGTCCGCAGCTGCAACGCACAGTAATAGAAGCCGCACCTGATGGGTGGTGGTATGCCGCGTATCTTCCTTCCGGACTCGCCGTAGCCGGACTGCATGTCAGACCGGGGCAGGCCGCTCGTTTGAGAACGCCAGACGCGTGGCAGAGAGCCTGGAGGCTTACGCGGCATGTCTGCCGTCTCTTTCCCGAGATGCAGGAGGCGCATTGTCTTCCGCCGATGGAAGCCGGCGGAGCGCGCCTGGATCGATTCTCCGGTGAGAGCTGGGTGGCCTGTGGAGATGCAGCACTATCGTTTGATCCCCTATCCTCGCAAGGCATTTTTACGGCGCTGTATTCCGGTAAGTTAGCCGCCGAAATTCTTATTAAGAAAGGGTCGGAACCATCTTTTGCCGCAACCGCCTACGGCGATGAACTGACCCGAGTCTGGGAAACGTATAAAGCCCGGCTCAAAACGTTCTACGACATTGCTCTTTTTAAGTGGGATTCACGTTTGATTGACTGGCCATCGTGAGTGCTAACGCCTCGACTTTCGACAGAGCTGAGGAGGAGGGCGCGATCCTTCCAGCGCGGCATGGTCGCAATGCGAAGGACATCTCTGAGTCTGCCTGACGGCCAAGCCGCATTTCTTCTACCGAATCTGTGCTTGCCGCTCCGGCCCAGATTCCAGAGTCACCGTCTTCACGTTGTCCTCGGGAATTCGATCGATCAGCAACGCAAAAGGATCGATTCCCGCTTTCTCCGGCAATTGGGCGGTCGTGAAAGTGAACGTGGAGTTGCGCTGGGTGATGTGCATACGTTCGCGGTACAGCGTGTCGCCGTATTTCTTCCCGCTGGCAGGCTTGGCGAATGCCCCGATGTCGATCCAGTCATCCACGGGCACTTCGGTTTCCTTACCCGTAGCATCGGCCTTGAATTTGCGGGCTTCTACATGGATGGTGACATCATATTTTCCATCCGCGCGCTTCACCGCCGTAGCCTCGAGAGTGCGATTCGAAAACAGGGTGATGTCTTCGAACAAATCTTTGATCAGATATTGCAGGTTGGGTGGAGTCTCTTCCCGCAAGGCATCGACCAAAGCATAGGATGTGGGATAGGGTGGAGGCGCATAAGCGTACTGCTGAATTACCTTGCGCAAAGCTCGATTCACGGCATCCTCGCCGATCATCTCCTTCATGTAATAGAGCACCACGCCCCCTTTCGCGTAGTGAATGTAGCCCTGGCCGGACTCGACGGTCAGGAGCGGACGTTCCTTGAGCCGCTCCTGGCCGCGGGAGCGCAGGTAGTTATCCATCTCAAGCATCAGGAATTTCCTCATCAGATCCCGGCCATACTCTTTCTCCATGACCATGAAAGAGGAGTATTGCGCCAGGGTCTCGGAAAGCACGGTTGCTCCCTCCATGTCGGCGCCTATCACTTGATGCGCCCACCACTGGTGCGCCATTTCGTGGGCCACCACGTAGAAAACAGTATCGATGTCGTCAGGGTGATTCACATTGGCAATGAATCCGATGGATTCGGAATAAGGCATGGTCCCGGGGAATGCCTGGGCAAAAGACGCAACGCGGGGAAACTCGACGATGCGCGCCTCCTTGTGCTCGTAGGGGCCGAAGTTCTTGATGTAGTAGCCCAGAGACTTTTTCATGGAGTTCATCATCCGAGGAACATTCCAGGGTTGTTCCTTGAGGTAATAAACTTCCAGCTTGATGCCGTTCCACTCCTCCCGATCCACTTCATAGCGGCCGGAAATGAAGGAGTAAAAATTCAATGAGGGATGATCGAGTTTGTATTCGAAATAACGGCGGCCATCCCGCCGCCATTCGCGCAGCAGCGATCCCGGGGCGATGGCGATCTGATCGGGCGCGGTGCTGATGATGGCGCTTATGTCGACCCAATCTGAATGTCCTGGGATGTAAGTGTTGCCGCAATCGGCAGTGCAGTTGCGTTCCAGGGCGGGCATGAGGTCAAATTCCGGAAGGCCAAATTTCTTGCGCTGCACCGCATCACTGAGCTGGCGGAAGTAGTTGTAACCGATGATAGGGGTGCTGTTGAAGAACGTTCCGTTCTGGACGATATCTGTATTGCTCACATTATTGTCAAACCCGCGGTTCCTGCTCTTCACGGTAAAGCGCAGGGTGCGCTCTTCGCCGGGCTGCAAGGCTGAGGTAAAACGATAAATGCGATAGGACAGGCGCGTGTCATCTTTAGTGAGCACGGCTCCGGGAATTTCAATGGTGGCGTCGTAGAGCGGGTTGAGTGAGAAATGAATCTCGTCCAGGGGATGGGAGTAGGGATTGTAGATAACTTCGTCGCCGTGCATGGTCGCGTTGCGGGTCGAGGGGAAAATGTCGATAGCGAACTTCACGCTGCGCACGCGCGGCTGGGGCAGCTTGTCTAACGACTTGTACATCTTCTCATAGTCGGCCTGGGCGCGCGCCACGTCTTTGGGGCCGAGGAGGCGATTCAAGATTTCGGTGTTGTACCAGATCCAGCCTCCACAAACGACAAAGGCGAGCAGAGAAACAGCCGCGGCGGCTTTCCACCCGGAACCAAACCGCAAGGCTGCGTTGCGGCGGCGGGCGCGCCAGCGTTCAGGCTTGCCACGCGGCCAGAACATTACAGTGGCGATGGCCAGCAGCACACAGAAAAGCAGCCAATAAACAGTGAACCAGTTCCACGCGGCACGGTAGGGTGCGTCGCCGAAGAAATCGGAATAAATTACGCGCGGCCTGGCCGCAAATTGAACCAGGTTCGTGGCCACGTTCAAGGGCTTCCACAAGAAACTATTTACGGAATAGAAGGCTATGAAAACGAAATATCCCGCGTACTTGTTGGGCGCCAGGGCCTGGATAAAGAATGCCAGAATCGCCATCAGGACGAACCAGGAGAGGTCCCGCGCCAGCAATTCGTGAGCATACAGATCGAACTGGAAGCGATAGTAGCCATGAACTGCCTGCACGACGATGCCGGCCAACAGGGCCACGGCCTGAATCACCATGAGCATGGCGATGAGCGTGAACAACCGCGCCGTATATGACACCCACTCCGGGGTGGGCGTCGCGTCGGCGATTTCATCCACGCGATCGTCTCGGTCTTTCCAAACCAAAGCACCGGAGAAATACGTGATGATCACGATCAGAAGGAAATCAAGAGTTCCTCGAATCAGCTCGATGACCCAGTAGGTAACCGGAAATGTTTGCACTGTCTGATTGCCCTGGAACTGGGTTGATTCCAGGGCCAGAGCCAAAATGCAAAGCATACTGGCGATCAAGACCACCACGACAAAGGCTGTGTTCTTGGCCATTCCGCGGAAATGAATTTTGAGTGACCCGAGGAACTTTGTCCACGGCGAATCCGCCAGTTGCAGATAGGGCGCGGGTGTTACGGCCGGAGCTGTGGCCGGTTGCGCGCCGGGTTCGAGCGCTTTGGTTTTCGTCCGCCTCTCGGCAAAGCTGAAGCGGGAGTAAGCGAGAGCAAAAGCCGCGCACCCGGCTCCGAGCCAAATCAAACGGTTCCAAAGCAGTAAGCCACTGAAGCTGAGAGGCAGAATGTTCTTGTCGGCCACCGTCCAGTACTTGGTGACCACGAGAAATGTGGTGACGGCATAAGGGTCGAACAGAGATCGCATGCGATCCCACTGCGGGCCCTGCAGCATTGATAAGGTCACAGCGCGGCCTGCAAGCAGGAGAATCGCGGCAACAAAGGGCGCGATGTCCCTGCGCCACACCACCGCTGCGGCAAATAAAATGGCGGCTGTGAAAAACGTGTCGGGCAAGGCGAATAGCAGAATGCCTTTCAAATGCGCGGTCCAGATCACTGCCTCCCAGCGTTCGCGATCGGCCCAGGGCATGTACTTGGCCAGCAGAATGCCAAGAGAAACTCCCAGCATGGGCATCGCCGAGACCAGCGTGGCCCCAAGAGAACGCCCCAGCAGGAAGTCGCGGCGCCGTACGGGCGTCGAGAACATCATCTGGTGGGTGTCGCAACTGAAGTCGCGGAGAGCCGCAAAATTGACAAATACGGCCGTCATCAGCAAGGCGAACACGCCGATGGCTGCGTAAAAGGATGCAATCGTGAATGGCGCATTCCGGTAAATATTGGAGAGATTGAGTTCCGCCATGACTTCATCGGAGCCGATCGCGCCAAAAATCAGCAGACCAACGACGAAGAGGAAAATCCACAGCATCCAGGAACGAAGCCAGAAGCGAATTTCAAACCACGCGATACGCCAGAGCATAATCGTCTTCTAATTCCACGAACGAATTTTGGTGAAGAAAACGTCTTCCAGATTGGGCGCACTGGGAGCAAATCCCCCGCTGAGGGGCGAGGCACTATAAACGTGGAGCAGAGGACGCCCGCCGACGAGCCTGCTGGAGACCACCTGGTAACGCTGCTCGTAACTGGCTAGTTCGGCTTTGGCGATGGAAACTTGCCAGATTCGGCCATTCAATTGAGCGATGGCATCCTGCGGACGCCCCTGATATAGCACCTGGCCGTTGTTGATAATCGCCGTGTTGGTGCACAGGTCGGTTACGTCTTCCACGATGTGAGTGGAAAGAATCACGATCACCTGCTCGCCAATCTCAGCCAGTAGATTGTAAAAACGGTTCCGTTCTCCGGGGTCTAAACCTGCGGTAGGCTCGTCCACGATAAGCAGTTGCGGATCGCCAATTAGCGCCTGAGCAATACCGAAGCGCTGGCGCATGCCTCCGGAAAAGCCGGTGAGCGCCTTCTTGCGGTCGTCGTAAAGGTTGACACGCTTGAGCATCCACGCGACCAGGTCCCTTCGCTCCTTGGCTTTGGTGACGCCTTTGAGCAGGGCGATGTAGCTGAGCATGTCCTGCGCGGAGGTGCGAGGATACACGCCAAACTCCTGAGGAAGGTAGCCGAGCCTTCGCCGCACTTCGTCTTTTTGCTTCAGTACGTCAATGCCACCCAGCGAGGCCGTGCCGCTGTCCGGTTCCTGCAAAGTCGCCAGCGTGCGCATAAGGGTGGATTTGCCGGCGCCATTCGGGCCGAGCAGCCCGTACATGCCCGCCGGAATGGTGAGGGAGACGTTATCGAGTGCCTTAACGCCATTCTCGTAGGTTTTCGACAGGTTCTCAATTCGAAGTTCTATGCTCATGCCCTCACTCCTACGAACTCATCACTCCTTAGAATCGCCAGGTAAACGCGATACTTCCTCCAAGGAATCTCCTGCACGATTCCTCTTGGTTCGAACACGGGCAGCACGATCAAACTAAACTTAAGAGATGATTGCGTCAATATCAGAATATTCATAATTAACTTGCTTATTACGCAATATTAGGTTAATTCTGGTTGTGGGGGCTAAGCGTGTTTGCGGAACTCAAAGCTCTTGTGGCACTCGCTGAGACCGGCTCGATGGAGCGGGCCGCCAACGATCTCTACGTTACGCCTTCAGCACTGACTCGAAGGATTCAACGCTTAGAGGTCGAACTTGATGTTGTTCTCCTTGACCGGCATTTCAAACCTCCAAAGCTAACGCAAGCAGGATTGGAAGTTCTGGAGAAGAGCCGCACTATTCTTTCGTCTCTGAGCGATTTGAAGGCTTCGACGTGCGGAAACACAACTCCGATTGGGCTTTTTCGTCTGGGCCTCTCGCATGCGTTGGCACGGCCGGAAATATCGAAGGTCATTATCGAACTGGGCAAGCAATTTCCCCAGCTTCAACCCAGCATTTGCAATGATGTCAGTTTCGAGTTATTGGCACGTCTGCACCTTGGGGAACTGGATGGTGCGCTTGTCGTGTTGCCCACTGAAACGCCTCTGCCACACGACCTGGAGGGAGTAACGCTCGCGCATGAAGCGATGCGACTTGTGCAGGCACGAACCTCGGCCCGAGTGTCGTCTTCGAGATCCGCAGAATTTTATCGGCGAAATTGGGTTCTGAATCCGGCCGGATGTCTAGTGCGAGAAGAGATAAAGAATCGGGTCGAACGGCTGGGTGCTCCACTGGCGGTTGCCGCCGAGTTGCACAATCCGGACTTACAGCTCTCGCTCATTGCCGGCAATGTGGGCGTGGGAATGTTACGAGCCAGCTTTCTACGGATGCATCCTCTGCGCACCCGACTGTGCGTCATTGAGCATCCAAATTTCAACATTTCAATCAGGATCGCTTTCTTCCGCGGCAGGCATCTGGGTACACGAGAGCAGGTAGCCCTCGAACTTCAGCGGATACTCGTGAAGCACTTCGAGGGTACCGGTGGGACTCGTTCCCCAATTCATTCGGCGGATCGCCGCGAGCAGAGGTTTGCTCAGGCGATAGGCGGCTAAGGCACTGCTGCGAAACCCTAGTCAGGCAACACATTGCCTCGGGTTTCTACTGCGAAGGGAATAACGAGCAGGCCAATCCCGAAGGCAATGGCGGTGAATGCAACCGGCTTGCCGAGAGTTCCCATTCGGCTGACCAGCGCACCCACACCAAAGTTGACTCCGGCGGCAATGAAGCGTCCGAACGAGGTGGTGAAGGCGAAGGCGGTCGCGCGCACTGTGGTGCCATACTGCTCCGGGAGCCAAAGACTGAAGACGGCGAAGTTGCCGCCGAAGAATCCTAAGAAGAACAGCACCGCGATGAAGGGATGCAGTCCCTGGGGCAGGTAGAAGGCCCAGCCAAAGCTGAGCAGGATGCAGGCCGCCATTCCAAAGTAGTAAAACGCGAGGGTTCGTTTGCGGCCAAAGCGCTCGGCTAGCGGGGGAACGGCGAGGCATCCAAGAATGGTTCCGAGCGAGAGCAAGCCCATGCCGAAGGAAGACATGCGCACAGCCTGCGGTTGCAACATGCCGGCCCGTTTCGCCAGGTTGATGATTGCCGTGGGTGCATAAACCGCAGCCGCCCACAGGCCGCAGATAGCCGAGGCCAGCAGGACCGTGTTGACCAGCGTGCGTTGCGTGTAAGGAGCGCTGAATATCCGGCGCAGAGGAGAAGGTCCACCGGCAGCTTTGACTTTGGCTTCTTGTTGCCAGCGCTGCGGCTCCTTCACGCGGAACAGAACCATGAAGGCGACGATGACGGGCGTGAGGCCACACCAGAACATGGCGCGCCAGCCGTAATGCGGTGCGACCGTGTAGTTGAGAGCTGAAGCTAGAAAAAAGCCGGCGTAATAACCGGTCTGCAGATATCCAGCGCCCATCTTGCGGCGGTCTTCCGGCCACGCTTCGGCCACGTAGGTGCCCGCCAGCGCCCACTCTCCGCCGATTCCGATGCCCGCCAGCAGGCGGAACAAAGCCAATTGCCACACCGTCTGCGACAACGCTGCAGCTCCGGTGAAGATGGCATAGACGAAGATTGTGGCAGCGAGCACCCGGCTGCGGCCAAACTTGTCGGCGATCGGTCCCCAGATTAGCGAGAGTCCCCAGCCAACGAGGAAGAGGGCGAACAGAGTCGATCCAGCGAATCCGATATTGGCGGGAGTGGCTTTGTACCCGGACTTGGGAAGCAGTTCCGTGAGAGCCGGGCTGAGGACGAGCGCGTAGATCACCGAATCCATGCCGTCCAGCGTCCAGCCGGTCCATGCGCCCCAGAATCCGGTGATTTGTTGGCGTGAGAGTTTGGTGTGAACTGCGGGTTGCGGACGATTCACTACCTCATTGGCCATAGCGTCATCCTTCGCGGGCAGCAGCATATCACGGAGCGTCAGTGCGCGTCAGGCAGTACTAGACGGCAGGGTCGACTTCGCCCCCGGTTTGAAACAGGGCCGCCACTGCGGGCTTCATCACCTTTCCCATCGCGTTGCGCGGAAGGGCATCCAGAACCAGAAAACGCGAAGGAACTTTGTGCGCCGCGAGCAGATCCTTGGCCCAGATGCGAAAGGAGTGCAGATCGAGGGCATCGCCATCGTTCAGCACCACTGCCGCGGCCACGCGCTCGCCCCATTCCGGGTCGGCGATGCCGACTACGGCGCACTCGGCAACCGCGGGATGTTCGCGCAGCGCTTCCTCGATCTCCAGAGCCGAGACCTTGTGGCCGCCGGTTTTGAGGATGTCGATGTTGGTGCGGCCAAGAATGCGGTACACACCGTTCTCCACCACTGCGGTGTCGCCGGTGCGGAACCAACCGTCGCGGAAGGCAGCGCGGGTGGCTTCGGGCTGGCCTCAGTATTCCGCAAATACGCTGGGACTGCGGACTTCGATCTCGCCCGGCGTTCCTGCGGCAACCGGCGCGCCGTTTTCTCCGACAAGCTGAACCTCGACGCGCGGGAGAGGCGCACCGACGCTGCCCGGCACGCGCTCGCCCCGCAGCGGGTTCGAGAGCGCCATGCCGATCTCCGTCATGCCGTAGCGCTCAAGCAATGTATGGCCGCTGATTTCCTTCCACCGGCGCAGTGTTCCCACGGGCAGGGCCGCTGAGCCAGAGACCATCAACCGCAACCTCGCGCACGCCTGGCTCAGTTCGGCGCGGCGCTCCGGCGAAGCGGCGTCCCAGGCGGCGATGAGCTTGACGTAAATTGTGGGCACGGCCATGAAGAGCGTTATGCTGCGGCTCGCGATGCAGTCCCACACGGCATTCTCTTCGAAGCGCGGCAGCATCTGGCAGGTCGCGCCCGACCAGAGCGCACAGGAAACCACGTTGACGATTCCGTGAACGTGGTGCAGAGGCAAATACAGCAGGATGCGATCGTCGGCCGACCACTCCCAGGCTTCCACCAGGGTCTCGATCTGCGCTGCAATGTTGGCATGGGTTGTAACCACACCCTTCGGCCGACTTGAGGTGCCGCTGGTGTAGAGAATCATGGCGCGGCGGTCAGTGGCGATGTCCGGAGCGGCGTCCGAAATGAGGTTTGGCATTTCCGCTAGCTGGTGGGCGAGTAGTTGATCGTACGACCGCGCGCGAATGCCGCGGGCCGCGGCAATTGGCGCTAGCGTGGATGCGGCGTGAGCGTCGAACACGACGGTCGATGCCTGGGTGTCGTCGATAAAGAACTCCAGTTCAGGGTTTGCGGAGTTGAGTGGTAAGGGAACCGCCACCCCACCTGCGCGCCAAATGCCCCACTGCACCGCAACCCAGGGGAATCCCGGAGTCAGCAGAAACGCCACGCGCTCTTCCTGCAGGTCGTTTTGCCGAAGATCGGTGTAACCGCCGATCAGCGCCGTGGCCACGCGCTCTGAGGCAGCGAGCAAATCGTCGTAGGTAAAGGACCCTTGCGAATCGACCACCGCGGCGCGTTCGCCGTGCTGCTGAGCGCGCACCATGAGCGGATGGCTGCTGAGGCATCTAATCACACGCAGACTTTACGTCGTCTCCGCCGCAATTGTCCACTATCAGGCAATCGCTTCCCCGTTATTTCACAAACTGGAGTCCGTGCGGCACGGCCCATCGGAAAACATACGCGTAGAGCAGCACGATGATTCCAACGATGGAACAGAGAGCAACCGAGTGCCACGCGACAAAGCGGAAAATGATTCCTTCGTTGCCGACCTGCTCGGTAGCAGCGGTCGCAATCGTGATCGACTGCGCATCGACCATTTTCCCCATCACACCTCCGGCGCTGTTGGCCGCGCACATAAGGACAGGGTCGATGCCCAGCTGTTGAGAAGTAATTCTCTGCAGGCTGCCAAAGAGCGCGTTCGACGACGTGTCACTGCCGGTAAGCGCCACTCCGAGCCAACCTAGAAATGTGCCGAAGAATGGATACAACCATCCCGTGCGCGTGAAGGCCAGGCCCAGCACGGCGTCCAGGCCTGCGTAGCGCGTCACAAATCCCAGCCCGAGCATGAATGAGATCGCAACCATGGCAAGGCGCATTCGTACCAAGGTTCTCCAGAAGATCTTCAGCAGTTGCAGTGGGCCTTGTCCGAGCAAGAACCCCGAAACGATCGCGGCAAAAAAACAAGCAGTTCCGGTGGCGGAGAGCCAGTTGAAATCGTAACGCGCCGCTTCGGGCGTGGGCTTGGTAACAATCGGCGCGGCGCGAGAGATGGCATTGTGCAAGTAAGGCACATCCCAGCCGGGCGGGCCAGGACGGACCTTGCCGTTGGCAAGTACCACTCGAAAAGCAGGGGTGGTGGCCTGATTCATGGCTAATTTTATCGACGGCAATCCCCAGAGCAATACGAAGAGCGAGAGGATTGCGAAAGGTGTCCAGGCTCTTAAGATTTGTCCGGCGGTATACGTGCGCACTTTGAGAAATCCGTCAAACTTGTCGGCTGGCCACTCGCCGCCCATGTCGTCAGTGACCTTGTCGCTTGGAGGAGGAAGCGCCGGCGCTTTATCGTCGTAATCGAAGCGCCAAATCTTTTTCGGCTTCCAGAATCGCAGGAAAATCAAGACTGCGACGATCGAGACTACGCCTCCCATGATGTCAACGAGATTGCTGTCCACATAATTCGACCAGAAGAACTGGGTGAGAGCAAAAGAAATCCCGACCACCGCGATTGCAGGAAATACTTCGAAGGTCTCCCGCCAACTGACCATGGTTTTCACCAGCCAGAAGGGAACGATGACAGCGGTGAACGGGAGAATGCGGCCGATCATGGCGTTGAGGTCGGATTCCGGCAGCCCCGACACGGCCGCGAGCGCGTGGACCGGCGTGCCGATAGCGCCCCAAGCAACAGGGGCGGTGTTGGCAATCAAATTCAAGGCAGCAGCGTGGAAGGGCTTGAAGCCGAGGCCGATCATGAAGGCTCCGGCAATGGCTACGGGTGCGCCGAAGCCGGCCGCGCCTTCGATGAATGCACCGAAACAAAAAGCGACCAGCAGCACTTGCAGCCGGCGATCGGCGGTGATTCCGGCTACCGATTCTTTCATGATTTCGAATTGACCGGTCTCAACGGAAATATCGTAGAGATAAACTGCGGCCAGAACGATCCAGGCGATCTTCAATAATCCATAAGCAACGCCATATCCAAAGCTCATTGCGGCTAGAGCGGGAGGCATCTTGAAAAACATCATCGCTACAACCACGGCGGTCGCAGCCCCGGCAATCGCGCACCAGTGCGGCTTTACTTTAAGGCCGGCCAGCAGTCCGAATAGGACGATGATGGGAAGAGCCGCAACCAACGTGGAAAGCCACCAATGACCAAAAGGGTCGTAGATCTGGGTCCACTGCATAACAACCTCCCGCGTACGGAGTTTGCTGCGTAACAGAAATCAAGTAACTAAAGGCGTTCCATCAGGGGCTGAAAGCCCGCAATGACTCTCGACGCTTTACGCGGCGCTGAAGCGCCGCTCTTCCACGTCACTGCCCGCTGCTTTAGCAATCCCCGACTGCGAATCAGCTTGTTTCCCAACTCTTGGGAACATTCACATAAGAGCGATCCAACTCCGCGACTGACGCGCAACCGAGAAGCCGCAAGGTGCGATCCAGGTCAGTCCGCAGAATTTCGATGGCCCGGTCGACACCGGCTTCACCGCCGGCCGCCAGGCCGTAGGCGTAGGCGCGGCCGCACAGAACGGCGCGGGCTCCCATGCAGAGGGCCTTTGCGATATCGGTGCCGCGCCGAATGCCTCCATCCATCCATACTTCGATGCGGTCCTTCACGGCTTCCACTACTTCAGGCAGGGCGCGCAGAGAAGACGGAACTCCGTCGAGCTGTCGGCCACCATGATTCGAAACTGAAATCGCCGCGGCTCCTTCGTCGATAGCCCGGCGCGCGTCGTCGGCGGTCAGCACACCTTTGACCACGATCGGTCCCTTCCACAATTCACGAATCCAACGTAAGTCTGCCCAGGTCACCGTAGATTCCGCCAGCGCTACGGCTACATCGACGAGCGGCATCGGCCCCTTGCCCGGAACAACCACGTTTGGAAGCGCGGGCACGCCGCCGTCGAGCAGGAAACTGATGAGCCAGCGCGGACGCGAGAAAATCTGGGGGAGGTAGGGAATCTTTTCCAGGGGGCCGCCGCTGATGAGTTCCTTCATGCCGTTGCGAAAATCGCGCTCACGAATTCCGGACACGGGAGTATCAATGGTGACGACAAGCGCGGAGAATCCGGCTACGTGCGCTCTTTCGATGGCAGCTTCGGCAGCCCCGCGGCCTCCCATCAAGTAGAGCTGATAAAAGACGGGGCCTGTAGAACCGGCCTTTACGTCTTCCAGCTTGTGTCCGGAAATCGTCGAGAGAATATAACCCGTGCCGGCCCGGCCGGCCGCTCGCGCCGCTGCCACTTCACCGCCGGGATGCATCAAGCGGCTGTACCCGACAGGGGCAAGCAAGAATGGTAGAGAAAGATTGAAGCCCAAAACGCGGGTGCACAGATTGCAATTCGAGACTGCAACCGCATGACGCGGCCGAAAAGTAACGTCGTTGAATACGCGGCAATTCTCGCGGAGAGTGACTTCGCCTTCGGCGCCGCCATCGAGATAATCAAATACCGATTGCGGCACTCTTTGGCGGGCGATGGGGCGGAAATCCTCTATGCAAACAACTCTCGGCGACGCCACAGATCGGGAGGCTCTTGTCATCTGCGATTCCGATGTCCAGACCTTGAAACAGTCCGCCATAGTAACACCGCAGGCCCGCGATTGCTTAGTTTTTTGTCGGCAGGCTTCCTATCGCCGCGAGTCCGGGTCCGTTGTTAACCGCACCCGGAGTCGCCGGGGAAGGCGGCGAATGATGTGCAATCCCGACCCCTTTTCCGATAAAGTAGTTGGTTCCCATGCTTGACTTGAACTTTGTTCGCGACAATCTGTCCCGAGTGGAAGAAATGCTGCGCCAGCGCGGAGCCGATGCGACTGCTGTACTCAAAGACTTCCGCGACGTAGACACGCAGCGGCGCCAGGCCATTACCGAAGCCGAGACTCTCAAGGCGCGGCGGAATAAAGCCTCCGAAGACATTGCCAAGCTGAAGAAAAGCGGCCAGGACGTGACTGCGGCCATAGCCGAGACCAAAGAACTGCGGGAACAGATTCAGGAGCGGGAAAACATTGCTGCTGCCCTCGATGCCCGGTTGCAGGATATTCTCTCTGGCATTCCCAACCTGCCGCACGCCAGCGTACCAGTCGGCCATAGCGCGGAAGACAATGTGGAAGTGCGCCGCTGGGGACAGGCGCCGCAGTTCGATTTCACTCCCAAGCCGCACTGGGATCTGGGCGCGGAGTTGGGCATCCTTGATCTGGAACGCGCGGTTAAGCTGACGGGAGCGCGCTTCGCTGTTTACTGGGATCTGGGCGCAAAGCTGGAACGGGCACTGGCGAATTTCATGCTCGATTTGCACACACGCGAGCATGGATATACGGAAGTCCTGCCGCCCTACCTGGTGAACTCCGAATCGATGTATGGCACGGGACAGTTGCCCAAGTTTGCCGCTGACTCGTTTCGTGTGCCGCATGGAGAAAAAGATCTCTGGCTGATTCCGACGGCCGAGGTACCGGTGACGAATCTCTATCGCGATGAAGTGCTCGATGCTGCGCGCTTGCCGATCTCACTCACAGCGTACACGCCGTGCTTCCGCAGCGAGGCGGGGTCCTATGGAAAAGACGTGCGGGGAATCATCCGGCAACATCAGTTTCAGAAAGTTGAGCTGGTGAAGTTCTCCCGACCGGAGGATTCGTATGAGGAGCACGAGAAGCTGACGCGGAACGCCGAGACGATCTTACAAAAGCTCGGCTTGCGCTATCGCACTGTGGCGTTGTGTACCGGGGACATGGGCCCGTCTTCGGCGAAGACATATGACATTGAAGTCTGGCTGCCGGGGCAGCAGTTGTTTCGGGAGATTTCGTCGTGCTCGAATTTTGAGTCGTACCAGGCGCGGCGGGCGAATATCCGCTATCGTCCGAGGGGGAAGAACAAGACCGAATTCGTGCACACACTGAACGGAAGCGGACTGGCGGTGGGCCGGACCTGGGTGGCGATTGTAGAGAACTATCAGCAGGCCGATGGGAGCGTAGTCATCCCCGAGGTTCTGCGTCCCTATATCGGGGCCGAGCGTATCACGGCAAAGAGCTTCTAGCTCTTGGCTCTTGGCCTTTCGCTAAGAGCCACAGACTAAGAGCCAAAGGCTGCGCAGCCATTGCCAAGAGAAGAAGAGGTCACTAGACTTGCAGAGTGTGGAAATCAATACGACTGCGGCGGACGCGCCTTCTCTATCGATGAACGCCGTTTGGCGGACAATTCGCAGCTATATCCTCTGGCAGCACGAACGTGGCACGCTGCACTATGACGTCATGGTGACGCTGATCCTGATTTTTATCTTTGCCTCCCCCTACTGGATCAGCTACAACGACAAACCTGTTACCCGCAATCTGCATCAGACTGACATCGTCGTTACTACCGATGCGCAGGGCGGGTTGCTCTATGAAATTTCGGCCGGCGCAATTTCGGCCGGGGACGATGGTTCCATCCGCGGCCAGCTGTTGCGCGTCATCGAGCCGATTTCGGGAGCCGTCTCGATCGTGAAGTACGAAGCCGTTGCGGATCGTAGGGGAAAAGTGGAGAGCTACCGGGTTTGGGTAAAGAGAGAATAGTGAGACGCACTTTTCTTCATGTCGCTGGGCTCGGCCTTCTGTTCGTGTCGCTGAGTTCAGTCGGCGCGGCGCAGTCACAGCAAGCTCCGACCCTGGACAGTGTGCTCAAAAGAATGGATGCGACTGCGGCGCACTTCCAAAGCGCGCAAGCCGATTTCGTCTTCAACCAGTATCAAAAAGTCGTGGATGAAACCGACACGCAGAAGGGCACGGTTTACTACCGCCGGACGGGACAGCAAATCGAGATGATGGCCGACTTCAAGGAGCCCGACCGGAAGTTTGTGCTCTATAAAGACGGCAAGCTGCAGGTGTACCAGCCGAAAATCGAGCAGGTCATGGAATATTCTGCGGGCGCAAACCACGAAGAGTTCGAAAGCTTTCTGGTGTTGGGCTTTGGAGGCAGCGGGCAGGATTTGAAGAAGTCTTTCGACGTTACCTTCGAGGGCGAAGAGACGATTGACAACATTCCGACGGCGAAGTTGCAACTGATTCCCAAGAGCGAAAAAGTACGCGGCAACTTCTCGCAGATTACGTTGTGGATCGATTTGGACCGCGGCATCTCGGTGCAGCAGAAGTTGCTGCAGACTCAGGGCGATTATCGTTTGGCCAAGTACTCTGCCATAAAGGTGCCGGCCAAAATCAATAACGACGTATTTCGCCTGAAAACCACAGGCAAGACGAAATTCGTCTCGCCTCGCGGGTAAGTGGTTGAATCTAAAGCGCAAGAATCTAGGATGAAAATGTGTGCGGCGGGCGCTATACTGCCCTAGGATTTGCTATCGAGTTCATTCATGGCCAAAGTTTTTACGATTCCCGCCCCGCCCAAGCTGGGCCGTCCCAGAAAAAGAGAGCGCACCTCCGACCCTCGATACGTCGATGGACAGCGGCTGCTGGTCGAGGCTATGAAATATCTCGCCCAGAGCGACCCGGTCGTTAACCGGCCTGCGATCGAGCTGATTTCCGAGCATGTGCGCACGCGGTTCCGCATGAGCGACTCGCCGCTGTCATAATCTCGGGACCTCGCCGATCAGAAGATGTAGCGCAGCATAAACTCCATCACGCGCGGATTGGAAAGCGTTGAGCTGAAGTTTCCAAAGCTGCTGCTGGCCGAGAGCTGGTCGTTGCCATTCAGTTGCATCGTCCCCACATCGAAGCGCGCGGAGTTGGTCACGTTGAACATGGACCAACTGAATTTCACGAGCTGGCTTTCTCGGATCGGCCAGGTTTTTGTCACCGTCGTGTCAATATCAAAGGTGCCGGGACCGCGCAGGCCGTTGCGTAGTCCTCCCTCGCCCGGATAGGCGGGGCGGAAGAGATTGATGGCCGCGTTCGGGTTGGTACCGGCATCCGTGATTCCGGGATCCTGGAATACATTCGGTCCGGTACCGCCTTCAGCCTGAGCAACGATGAAGCTGCCGGTCTTTGGGCGTGCGCTGCTGATCGGCACGGCCGGAGTTTCAAGGTCGTAGTTGGTGGCCCACTCGGGGCTAATCAGAGTGAAGGGATAGCCGCTGGAATAGCGCCCGAGACCGGACAAGGTCCAAGCGCCGAAAACCGAGTCGGCAATCTTTCCCATGCCGCCACCGAAGTGCTTGCCGCGTCCAAAGGGCAGTTGGTACACCCAATTCGCGTTGAAGATTTGCGTGGTGTCGAAATCCGATACCGCGCGATTCTGGCGCGGGAACCATGAATTGATGATCTGGCTGGCGAAGCCGCCGCCTTCAAACGTACTGACGCGTTCGGCGTTAGAGCCGACGTCGATGGATTTGGAGTAGGTGTAATTCAAATCGAATTCAAAACCATTGGAGCGATGGCGCAGACTGAACTGGGCCGCGTTGTAGGCGCTGTTGCCAATACTCCTCCACGCATCCATGGACGAAAATTGCGGGGAGTAGTAATCATAGCCCTGCGTAAGGGTGCCGTTGAGCGTAGCGCAAGCGGGAAAGCAGGTGCTGGTGATCAACCCTGGCGAGTCGGCGAGTTCGAGGGCAGTGGTTTCGTTGCCGGAAAAATTGCAGAACAGATCGTACATCGCCTGCGTGGCCGTCACCGTGGCGAATTTCCTGAGAGGGCTTCCAAGGCAGGGTTGAGTAGTTCCTGGCAACTCGCTTGAAGTTCCCAGAAGCTGGCTCGCGGCGAACCCTTTGGCCGTCGGGAAAAGGTTCTCCCAGTAGTTGGTTCCAATCAGAGCGGGAGTGATGTCCTGGATCGGAGTGCCTGCATAGTATTGCCTGGCCAGCGCCTGCGCGGCCTGAAAATAGGTCTGGCCTCCGGTCGTATCTTTCAGGTTGGTGGGCTCCGCCAAATCCTCTTCCTGCAAGAGGCGGTGGGCGAAGCGGCCAACATACGAAGCTTCGAAGACAAAGTTCGAGGGCAGTTCGCGAGTGATCGAAAAATCGATCACGTGCGAATAGGGTGTTTTCAGCTTGTCATCCAATCCCCACGTAATAGCGAAGCCACCCGGCGTAGCCGCGCCGGATGGTGAAAAGACCGGAAATGGGCCAGTCGGCGGCGCCCCGACAAGGGAGCAGGGGGGCGTGCTGCAGCCGTCGTCGCTAGTGGTGGGGATGTTGTAGAGTCCGGAGTATCTTGCCGATCCATCTACTGTTTGAATGCCAGCGGGATTTATTTCGGCAGTAGTCAGGCCAAACGAACCTTCGCGATCGAAGGTGTTGGTGACGCCTTCCCCGAAGTGATCGAAATACATCCCGTAGCCGACGCGAATCGAGGTTTTTCCCTGTCCGCCCCATAGGCGCCTGGACCAGCCGTCATCGGCCTTCGGGGAATACGCAAAGGCCAAACGTGGGGCAAAGTCTTTGTAATCGTATCCCCAGTAAGGCGCTTTCCCGTTCGCCTGGCCGGAGAGTACGAACCCGATCGCTGGATCGTAAACCTGCCCTTGCGCTGCCGCCGCCGCGCGCTGATTAAACCAGTCATGCAGACTGAGAGTCGGCGCGACTTGGGTGCCAGTGGTTTCATAGGGCGGCTGCAGAATCGTATAACGCAGACCATAGGTAAATGTGAAGTTGGACTTCATTCTCCACTGATCCTGGCCGTAGAACTCATATTCGTGATCACGGAAATGACGCGGAACGAGTTCGCCCTGGGGGATGACGTTCAGGTTCTTGTCCAGTTCATAATTGGCGTTGACCTGGGTAATGATCCCGGCCAAAGCCGCCATGGCGAAGTCATAACTGGCTTCGAAACCAGTGTCGACGGCTGGGTTTCCGAAGGCCGCCGGGTCCAGGCTGCTGCCGGTGTTCGAGATGCCGGAGAAATTCAACCAATAGACGTTGGTCAGTGCACCGAAGAAGTTCTGCTCATTCGATTCGCGCAGGTTGTCGATTTGCCGGTAGTTTCCGCCGAACTGAAGGGTGTGACTGCCCCTCACCTTGGTGAAGTCATCGACGATGTTCTTGACCGGTACGTGGGTGTTAATCGTCGGGGTAAAGCCATAGAGGTTGTCCATGCCGCGGAAGTCTACATAGGGCTCAGTCTGCAGGCCCTGTATGTTGATCAGCTGGCTGATGTAACCGAAGTGAAAATTGTTAATCAGCGTGCTGCTGAGCGTGGCCGTGTAACCCACCGTGATGCCCTTGTTGTTATCGTGCTCGGTCTCGGACTGGGGCTGCCCGGGAAACTCCTCGCCGCCGTCTCCGGTGATGGTATAGCCGGTCCCTACGTTACGCTCAGCTTCGTTCTCGTTATCCATGATGCCCTTCAGGAACACCCGGTGGTTGCCGTCTTTCGTGAGGTTGTAGTCGAACTTCACGACGTAGTCGTTCAGACTCTGCGGTAGTGGAGATGGAAAGGTGAATCCCTCGAAGTCGAGGCCATCGCCCACAGTGTCGGTATTGGGCTGTGGGTAGAGATTGAAAATGGCGCTCGGACTGGAGTTTGGATTGCCTGGGAGGTAGGCGATCAGCGGATTCGCTCCAGGTCCCAGAGGGCAAGTGGAGGGAGTGTTGGTGGAGCAGATGGGATCCATGGTGGCGATTTGGGCCGCCGACAGAGTATTCACCCCGCTGGCCGGGCAGGTCGGATCCTCGGTGCAAGGATAGCTGATGGAGCCGCCTCGCAGCCCTGGGCCCAACGAATTAAGTCCGCTAGGAACGACACGTGTGACCTGCAGGTCCTCGCGCTTGCGCTGGCCTTCGTAGGCGGCAAAGAAAAACAGCCGGTCCTTGATGATGGGCCCGCCGACATTCGCTCCAAACGTGTTACGCAGCAGGAACGGAGGCGTGTTGGGCTCACTGGCTCCAATCTGAGAGGCCTTGTTGAACCAGTCATTCGCGGTGGTGAAGGTAGGCCGGTTGTAGACGTAGAGCGATCCGTGAACGCGGTTGGTTCCGCTCTTTGTGACTTCTGAAACCTGTCCGCCGGAGGAGCGACCGGTGTCTGCGTCCGAATTGCTGGTGGTTACCTTGAGTTCTTCCACGGCGTCAAGGGGCTCGCGGATAGCTCCCGTGAAGGCCGTGCCCAGGAGTTCGTCATTGTTGTCGACGCCGTCGAGAGTGATGTTGGTTTGGTCGCTGCGCGCGCCATTCACGGAGCCGGACCGGCTGTCGGATGCGCTGGAAATATGAGTGCTGTTGCCAGTAAATACGACTCCGGTCTGCAGGCTGAGAATTCCGGCGGGATCGCGGCCTTCGAAGGGAAGGTCGGCAATCTGGTCCGCTCCAAAAGCATGACCCATGGTCGCATCCTGGGTATTGACCAGGGGAGCCGTACTGGCAACCTCCACGGTTACCGTTCCGCCAGTGACCTGCATGGTGACGTTTAGTGTGGCGGGAGTCGCTACCTGGAGCTCGATTCCAATTTGCTTCAGGATCGCGAAACTCGCGGCGTTCGCCGTCAGGTCATACTTCGCCGGTGGGAGTTCGAGAAACTGGTAATTGCCTTGACCGTCACTCCTCATCGTGCGGCTAAATCCCGTGGCAGGATTGGTGATGGTGATCGTGGCACCGGAAACCACCGCACCCTTGGGGTCGAAGACTGTGCCGCGCAAAGAGGTTGTGGCAGTCTGCGCCAAAACCAGCGGGCTGCAGACTAGGAAGAAACCAACCACCAAAGTGACACGTGAGCCAGAACGCATGGCGAGCTCCTTTACCCACGAGGGCGTAACTTTCGAATATGTTGCCCAGGCGATTAGAGACGAGTGGGAGACCCTGGGGACCTGATGGGGCGCTATTGTGCAACTCCGGGGCCACATTGTGCAAGCTGAATCTGCAATAGGTTGGGCGGTCTGAAACGATTGAATACAGCTTTCCACAAACGGCGTACCGCATTTGGAAGCCTGTTCATGCGGGTTTTCGATCATTGCCATGCGACTTGCCGATGAAGAGCGCAGCGGCTGCGACTATGACCACGGGATAGCATTCCAGCGTGTAGCGGGGCTCGGGATTCTCCAGGGTGCCGAGAAACAAGGAACGCAGTAACACAAAGAAAACGAACGGTCCGATGCCGAGAAACGCGTGCGCGCGCTGCAGACCGGCGGCAGCCGCTAGCACGTACAACAAATTCACCAGGCCGAAGACGATGCTCACACTAAGCCACACGCGTGCGTCATTGAACTCCCACCAGCGCGGGTCCGAAGGCAGCAATTCGGTTCGCGGCCGGAGCCACATGTCGGCGATGCGCATAGCCGGGAGCCAAACGTAGTAGCGCAAAGGTGCCGAGTGAATGCGCTCCGCAGCCAGCGCTGCAAAACGAGCGTCGAGTTCCGGAGTTACGTCATGGTCATGGTTGTAGTCGGCGAACAGCTGCACGGTCTGTTCCCGTTGCTGGTTCGAATCAAAGGCGCGATGCGGCAGACGAGTGATGTCAAGGGCTGAGCCCGGCACGTTCCAGTAGACTTCCTGTACGGACGTGTAGTCCGCGATCCAGGTCCTGGTCCAGCGATTGAAGCCCACCATCACGAGTTCATCGGAATCGTTGGCATAGCGGGGCACCAGAGGCTCCAGGCGGTGCATGGTGTGCAAGTTACGCAGCGTCCATGGCAGCAAGGGAGAGAGAGCGCTGAGTACGAGTATGACTCCGGCGCGGAGAATGGGCAGGAGTCGGGGCGCGGCATCTGCGGCGCGCTTCTTGCCCGCGAGGCAGCGCTGCACGAGCAAAAGCCAGTAGGCGCCGAAGGCGGCCAGCAGGATTCCGCCGTCTGGGCGTAACAGGATGCAGGCGCCGACGGATAGTCCACATCCGAACCAGGTTGCCAATGCTGTTTTCGCTCTCGCGCCAGCGGGGCGAAGTGTTGCCAAACCGCACACGGCTAAATCCAGCGCTAGTGCTGTGAAGAAGATTTCGAGTGTCTCGGTGAGAACCGCGGCCGCGTAGTTGGCGAGGAAAGGACACAGTGCGGCGAACAGGAACGCTGCTTTCGCCGCACGCTCGGAAAGGATGCGGCGTGCGATGTCGGCGATGAGGAAACACGTCCCCAAATCGACCAAAACCTGGATCAGCAGAACTGCACGGAAATTGCTCCACCCGAAGACAGCGAAAATCGCGGCCAGAAACGCCGGGTATCCGGGCAAGCGGGAGAGCGTAGGCACGACGTGACCAGAATCGGTGATACCGTAGACGCCATACTGCAGCCAGTTCGTGGCGATATCGGCATAGAGCCGTGAATCGTCCACGATTCCGGGAAAGTGAAGCACAAAGAGCAGCCGCAGCGCTAGCGCCATCAGGCCGCCTGCAAGAAAGAACCGAGCATCCTTACGCAACAGTTGCAACACGCTGAGACTATAGCGCGTTTGAAGTCAACTTCGGGTTGCCAAAGTGCATCCTAACGGTTAAGAACTGCTCACTCCTCCCTGTCTCTGCATTGTCCTGCCGAGAATTGACCATCAGCCGCGTGCGGCATACGATAAGCGATTAGCCCTTCATGTCCGAACCAGTCTTCTACGATCCGCAACGTGCCCGCTGGAAGCGCCTGAGACGCTTCGTCGACGCTCTGGTATTGCTACTTTCCGCGCTTGTCATTTTCTTTGTGTACACGGCGTTGCGAGACGAGCGCCTGCCTGAATTGCTGTTTTCGCCGCAGAAGCGCGCCTTCAGGGCGCTGAAGGAAGATGAAAAGGAAAAGGCCCGCGACCGCCAAAAGAAGCTGGTCAGCCGCTCTCACCGCAAGTCGAAGGTGCCTGCCTCAGAGGTGAAACTAAACCAGGAGGAAGGCATTCGCGCGGCATTCTACGTCCCCTGGGACGCCGCCAGTTTCTCTTCTCTTCGCGATTTCGCCCACCAGATCGATCTGCTTTACCCCGACTGGCTGCACGTGCTTACGCCCGATGGCCGGCTACAGGGTGTGGACGACCAGACCAACAAATTCTTCGACGTGGTGCAAAACAATCACGCGCGTTCCGTAGACGACCGGGTGATGCCCTTTCTGAAGGCGGAAGACAACAATATGGAAGTCTTCCCTATGGTCAACAACTTTGATGGGGCGAACTGGATGGGAGACATCACCGGCTTCTTGAACGACCCTGCTGCCCGCGCGTCGTTCCGAAAGCAGGTGGGGATATTTCTTTCGTCCGATCGTTTTCGCGGCCTGACGGTGGACTTCGAGGCTTTTCCAGATTCGGGTCAGCCGGGTTATGTTGCACTGTTGAACGAGCTTGCGTCAGACTTGCACGCCCGCGGGATGAAGCTGTATGTGAGCGTGCCTCCGCGGAGCAAGGGTTTCGACTACGCGGCGATCGCTGCGCCTGCGGATGGCGTGGTCATCATGAACTACGATGAGCACTACCCTGGGGCCGCTGCCGGCCCGGTCGCGTCGCAGGATTGGTTCGTGGATAATCTCAAGTCCGCGGTGAAAGTAGTCCCCAGGGAAAAACTGATCTGCGCTATCGCTAACTATGGATATGACTGGGTGCTTAAGCCAAAGAAGGGAAAGCTGCTGCCTGCCGACGCGCACGACAGCTCCGTCACCGTGCAGGAAGCGTGGTTGGCGGCGCGCGATTCTGATGAAGATGTAATTTTCGACGACGACGCGCTCAACCCCCATTTCAGTTACCTGGATGAGCGCAGCATCCGCCACGACATCTGGTTTCTGGATGCGGTCACGGCGCTGAACCACATGCGGGCGGCGCAGGCGCTGGGCATACAGACCTTCGCTTTGTGGCGGCTGGGCGGCGAGGACCGGTCCTTGTGGCGGGTATGGGACATTCCGGGCGATGCCGGGGCGGCCGATAAATTGCGCGACGTACCTCCCGGCCAGGATGTGGATATGGAAGGCCAGGGCGAAATCCTGCGCATCGAAGACCGTCCCACTCACGGCACACGCGACCTCACCATCGATGCAAATACAAAGGTAATTACCGATGAGAATTTCCAAAACCTGCCAGAACCCTATCGCGTGGCGCGTTACGGTTATAGTCCAGACAAAGTAGTTCTGACGTTTGACGACGGCCCCGATCCGGAGTGGACGCCTAAGATTCTCGACGTGCTGAAGCGGGAGAACGCTCAGGCCACGTTTTTTCTGATCGGCATTCAAACCGACAAATTTTCGGGGGTCGCCAAACGCATCTATAACGAAGGCCACGCCATCGGCAACCACACCTTCACTCATCCTGACGTGAGCAACATTTCTTCGACGTACATGAAGGTGGAGTTGAACCTTACAGAGCGGCTTTTCGCCAGTCTGATGGGCGTACGAGTGACACTTCTGCGTCCGCCGTACGCGATTGATGAGGAGCCCGATACCGCCGATCAAGTGCGCCCGCTCGCGTTCGCACAGGACATGGGCTACATCACGGTCGGCAACCGGATTGATCCCAACGACTGGAGCGACAAGCCACGACGGCACACGGCGGAGGAGATAGCAGCCAACGTTCTGGCACACTTGCCGCCTTGCGGCCCCAACGATCTGCGCTGCGGCAACATCGTACTTCTGCATGACGGCGGGGGCAATCGTGCCGAGACTGTGCGAGCGCTGCCTATGATTATCGAGGGGGTTCGTGCCCGCGGGCTGGAGATTGTGCCGGTTTACGATTTGTTTGGTAAGACCAGAGCCGATGTGATGGCGCCGTTGAGTACCGGCGAACGTTGGGCCGCGCGGCTCGACGGGCTGGGCTTCTGGCTGTTCGACGCCGGCATCATCGGAATCACGTGGATATTCTTTCTCGGTGACTTGCTCATGACCGGGCGCTTGTTATTTATTGGCGCGGCGGCTGTCTACGACCGCTTGCAGGAAAAGATTTTCGGCAAGCCTGCGGAAGTTGCATCGTACCGGCCAAAGGTTGCGGTACTCATTCCCGCATACAACGAAGAGAAAGTGATTGTGCGCACGGTGCGGGCTGCGCTTAACTCCGACTATCCCGACTTGCGCGTGATCGTGATCGATGACGGATCCAAGGACCGCACGCTGGCGGTGGCGCGGGCTGCGTTTGCCAGGGAAGAGGCTGCGGGGCAGGTCCTTATCCTTTCGAAACCGAACTCCGGCAAAGCCGAGGCTCTCAATTATGGCATCGAACACATTCAGGATGCCGAACTCTTCGTGGGCATCGACGCTGACACGATCATCGCGGGTGACGCGATCTCGCGGCTGGTGCCACACTTCATCAATCCCAAAGTCGGCGCCATCGCCGGCAATGCCAAGGTGGGGAACCGCGTGAATCTGTGGACACGCTGGCAGGCTCTGGAATACATCACCAGCCAGAATTTCGAGCGCCGCGCTTTGGATGTTTTCGGGGCGGTGAGTGTCGTTCCCGGCGCGATTGGCGCGTGGCGGGTTTCCGCCGTGCGCGAGGCCGGTGGCTACCATCTCGATACGGTCGCTGAGGACGCCGATCTCACCATGGCCCTGTTGCGACGCGGCTACCGTGTCGAGTACGAAGATATGGCCCTGGCCTATACCGAAGCCCCCACCAATGCGAGTGGGTTGATGCGCCAGCGTTTCCGCTGGTCGTTTGGGATTCTGCAAGCCGTCTACAAGCACAGCGGAGTATTCGCGCGAAAAGGAGCCTTGGGCTTTGTGGCGCTGCCGAATATCGTGATCTTCCAGATTCTGCTGCCGCTGGTGTCGCCGCTGATCGATATTATGTTCGCTTTCGGCGCCATCTGGTATGTAATCCAGAAACATTTTCATCCCGATTCCACCGATCCTGCCAGCTTCCACAAGCTGGTCGCATTCTTCTTCGTGTTCCTGGTGATCGACTTCCTGGCGTCAGCGCTGGCGTTTGCGTTGGAGCGGCGTCGCCCTGACGACAAGGAAGACGTGTGGCTGTTGAGCCAGGTTTGGCTGCAGCGCTTCGCCTACCGCCAGTTGTTTTCGGTGGTGTTATTCAAGACGCTGAAACGTGCGCTGGAGGGCAGGAAATTTGCCTGGGATAAGTTAGAGCGGACGGCGGCGGTGAAGCGTGTGGCCTCCGAGGATCGAGAGTCGGTGAACGTGCCGTGAGGCGTGGAGAATCCGCTCAAAACGCAGCGGGTTCAAGATCAAACCAATTAGGACTATCTTTTTTCCGCGACTTCTAGTCGTGTCTCAGCCTTGTGCAAGGCATTCAGAGAGCGCTCCACATCGACATTGGTATCGCCGCTGGTGAGGCGCTGCTCGGCGCGTTCTTTCGCTTTGCGAGCGCGGTCTGCGTCGATCTCCGAAGGACGTTCCGCCGTCTCGGCAAGAATTGTGACTTTGTCGGGCAGCACTTCCGCGAATCCCCAGGCCACCGCCAGCCGCTGCGCCTCAGCGCCGGTGTGGAACGTGATTTCACCCACCGCCAGTTCGGTGATGAGCGGCGCATGCCCCGGAAGGATGCCCAGATATCCGTTCTCGCCGGGAATCTGAACTTCCGTCGCCGCCGTGTCTACGACTTTCTTTTCCGGCGTAACGATTTCGAGTTGGAAAGTATCGGACATCTGTCGTTGGTCGTTAGCAAAACCGCGCTTGGTCGGTCTGTTGTCGCCATCCACGAGTGGTTTGGCCAACGACTAATGACCGACGACTAACGACGGTTTTTACGCTGCCGTCTTCATCTTCTCCGCCGCTTCCAGCACTTCTTCGATCGGGCCTTTCATATAGAACGCCTGCTCCGGGATGTCGTCGTACTTACCCTCGACGATCGCCTTGAAGCCCTTCACCGTATCGGCAATCTTCACGTATCGTCCCGCCGCGCCGGTGAACTGTTCGGCCACATGGAACGGCTGTGACAGGAAGCGCTGAATCTTTCGCGCGCGCGCGACAGTGAGCTTTTGATCTTCGCTGAGTTCGTCGATGCCGAGAATCGCGATGATATCCTGCAGATCTTTGTAAGTCTGCAGCGTCTTCTTCACCGATTGCGCCACGTCGTAGTGCTCCTGGCCGACGATGCGAGCGTCGAGAATGCGCGACGTCGAGGCCAGAGGGTCGACTGCGGGATAAATTCCGATTTCAGTCAACGCACGCGAGAGCACGGTGGTGGCGTCGAGGTGGGCAAACGTTGTCGCGGGTGCGGGATCGGTCAAGTCGTCGGCAGGAACGTAAATCGCCTGCACCGAAGTGACCGAACCTTTCTTGGTCGATGTGATGCGCTCCTGCAGTTCGCCCATCTCCGTGGCGAGGTTCGGCTGGTAGCCTACGGCGCTGGGCATGCGGCCGAGCAGCGCCGACACTTCCGAGCCAGCCTGCGTGAAGCGGAAAATATTGTCGATGAAGAGCAATGTATCCGCGCCCTCGGCATCGCGGAAATATTCGGCGACCGTGAGTCCGGTCAGCGCAACGCGCAGACGCGCGCCGGGAGGCTCGGTCATCTGCCCATAGATGAGCGCGGCCTTCGAGTGTGCGGGGTCGCCAGGCTTGATCACGCCGGATTCCGTCATCTCAAGCCACAGGTCGTTGCCTTCGCGCGTGCGCTCGCCGACGCCAGCAAACACAGAGAAGCCGCCGTGGTTCTTGGCGACGTTATTGATCAACTCCATGATGACAACGGTTTTACCCACGCCCGCGCCGCCGAACAATCCAATCTTGCCGCCCTTCAAGAAGGGCTGGATGAGATCGATGACCTTCACTCCAGTCTCGAACATCTCGGCTGTGGTGGCCTGTTCGTCAAAAGCCGGCGCCAGACGATGGATCGGCATTCTCTCCTTGAATTCGACCGGGCCGAGTTGGTCGACGGGTTCGCCGATTACGTTCATTACGCGGCCGAGCGTGCCGCGGCCGACGGGAACGGAGATTGGTCCGCCCTGGTCGATCGCTTTCATGCCGCGCACCATGCCTTCGGTGGCCTCCATCGCGATACAGCGCACGCGGCCTTCGCCCAGGTGCTGTTGGACCTCGAGAATTACATTGACTGGAGCGGGCACGGTGAAGCCGTCGCTTACAACCCTGACCGCTTGGTAGATGGGCGGCAGCTTGCCTTCGGGAAACTGCACGTCCACCGCCGGCCCCGCAATTTGAACTACGTGTCCGATATTTTCTGGCATAAATTCAGCTTCTAGCTGCTAGCTTTCCAAAGCATTCAGCATTCGGCCCGTGAGCCTTAGCTTCGCGCCCCGCAACAGCCCTCACTGGCTGAATGCTGAGTGCCGACTGCTGACTGCTCGCTACATCGCGGCCGCGCCGCTTACGATCTCGATAATCTCTTTCGTGATCTTCGCTTGCCGGGCGCGGTTCATCACCAGCGTGAGCGAGTCGATCATATCGGTCGCGTTGCTGGTGGCGGAATCCATCGCAGTCATGCGCGCGGCATGCTCGGCCGCCACCGACTCCAGCAGCGCGCGGAAAATCTGGATCGCAACATATTTCGGCAGCAATGACCGGAATAACTCCTCCGGCGGCTGCTCATAGATGTAATCCACCTGCGCTGTGCCGAACGTCTCCGCGACTTTATCGGCCGGACTCTCGCCGCGCATGCCCACACCCGCGCTGATCGCCGCTTCTTTGGCCTTTTTCCTTTCCTCTTCCGTCATCTCCTCGGCCAGGCGGATCGCGGGCTCGCCAATCTGCTCGATGGGAAGAATCTGCTCCACGATGAGCCGCTGCGCGATCACCGACTTGAATTCGTTGAAGACGATGTAGACGGAGTCGATCTGTTCGCGGCAGTAACGTTCGATTACGTTCTCGGCGAGGGTCCGCGCCTGCGCAAATTCCAACTTGCCGAGAACGCCCACATGCTCTCCGGTAATTTGTACGGCTGCGGCACGCTCGCCCGGCTCACCTTGCGTCTCCAGCGACTCCTCGGTCTCAGCGAGGCTGCGCGTGCGCACGGCCGCAGCAGGATAACGCCTGCGCAAGAAATCGCGCCCCTTGCGGCCGATCGCCTCAACGTCGACGTTCTTCCCTGCCTTGGACTCGAGGAACCGGCTGGCAGCTTTGGTGACGTTAGCGCTGAATGCGCCCGCCAGGCCTTTATCGCCGGTAACCACGATCAGCAGAATATTGTTCTCCGGGCGCTGCGCCAGCAAGGGATGTTTCGGTTCTCCCGTTTCTGGATCGTAGATCTCGGCGCGCGCCACCAGCGACTTAAGGACATTCGTCAGCATCTGCGCGTAGGGCCTCGCCGCAAGCGTGCGGTCCTGTGCGCGGCGCAGCTTGGCAGCCGAGACCACTTTCATGGCTTTGGTAATCTGCCGCGTGTTCACCACGCTGCGAATACGGCGCCGAATGTCGAGAATGTTGGGCATTGAAAACCAGCCATTAGCTGTTGGCTCTTGGCCTTTAGCTTAAACCGGCACGATTCCTTCTTGGCTACTGCGCTCCGCTTGAGGCCAAGAGCTCAAGGCTAAGAGTCAGGAGCTTAGTTCGCTACCGCTTCCCGCTCGCTTACGAACTGTTGCTTCGCCTGCTTGATTACGTCGGTCAACTGCGCCTTCAGGCCATCATCGAGAATCTTTTTCTCCATGATCGTGTGCAGTAGGCCGCCCTGCGTCGCGTCGACATACTTGTAAAGCTCTTGCTCAAATTCGCGGACTTGATTCACCGGCAGGTCGTCGAGGAACCCTCCGGTGCCCGCGAAGATGATCAGAATTTGTTTCGAGAAGGGCAACGGGGAAAACTGGTTTTGCTTCAGCAGTTCCACCAGCCTTTGCCCACGGTTGAGCTGCGCCTGCGTGGCCTTATCAAGGTCGCTGCCGAACTGGGCAAACGCGGCGAGTTCGCGATATTGCGCGAGCTCGAGTTTCAGCGTGCCGGCCACTTGCCGCATGGCCTTGATCTGCGCGCTGCCGCCCACGCGGCTCACGGATAGACCTACATTCACGGCTGGGCGCACTCCCTGGTTGAACAAATCCGTTTCCAGATAAATCTGGCCGTCAGTAATCGAAATCACGTTGGTCGGAATGTAAGCGGAAACGTCACCCGCCTGCGTTTCAATAATCGGAAGTGCGGTCAGCGATCCGCCGCCGTTCTTGTCGCTCAGCTTGGACGAGCGTTCCAGAAGGCGCGAGTGGAGATAGAAAACATCTCCGGGGTAGGCTTCGCGTCCCGGCGGCCGCCGCAACAGGAGCGAGATTTCGCGGTAGGACGCGGCATGCTTCGAGAGATCGTCGTAGATGACCAGCGCATGCCGCTTGGTATCGCGGAAGTATTCTCCGAGAGCGGTTGCGGCATAGGGCGAAATGTACTGCATGGGCGCTGGTTCCGACGCCGACGCAGCCACTACGATGGTGTATTCCATCGCGCCCGCGTCTTCCAGAATCTTTACGACCTGAGCAATCGAAGAGCGCTTCTGCCCGATCGCGTTGTAGATGCAGATCAGGTCGTTACCCTTGCTGTTGATGATCGTGTCGAGCGCGACTGCGGTCTTTCCGGTCTGCCGGTCGCCGATGATCAACTCGCGCTGGCCGCGGCCAATCGGGATCATGCTATCGATGGCCTTGAGCCCGGTCGCCATGGGCTCGCGTACCGGCTGCCGGTCAATGACGCCGGGCGCAAGGCGTTCGAGGGCAATGAATTTGTCGGTGGTGATGGGGCCCTTGTCGTCGATGGGCTGACCGAGCGAATCGACCACGCGGCCAATCATGGCGTCGCCCACCGGCACGCTCATGATGCGGCCGGTGCGCTTTACCTCGTCGCCTTCTTTGATCTCGGTGTATTCGCCGAGCAGCACCACGCCCACCTGGTCTTCCTCCAGGTTCATGGCGATGCCGGCCACGCCGTGCGGGAAGGAAAGAAGTTCACCGGCCATCACTTTGTCCAGTCCGTACACGCGGGCGATGCCATCGCCCAGCGTAATGACCGTGCCGGTTTCGTCCACGGAGATCTTCGATTCGTAATTCTCGATCTGCTCGCGGATTAGCTTGGTTATTTCGTCTGCCTTGATCTGTGCCATAGAGTTAGATTCGAGCTGCGAGCCTTGAGCTACGAGCCAGCAGCTGTTTTTCCGGTTCGTCGATTACCACCCGCATCGCCGTCTGCGTAAGCGATGGCTCGAATCTCAGAGCCCGCAGCTCGCGGCTAGGAGCTAATAGCTTCTTTCAATCTCTCCAACTGGCCTTTCACCGAACCGTCGTAAATCGTGCTCCCCAGGCGGACTACAGCGCCACCCAGAAGCGAAGAATCCTGATCGTACTTGGCGCGAACTTTCTTGCCGGTGAGCTTCCCCACCTGAGCTTCGAATTCGCGCTTCTCGGCCTCGCCCAATTCGCGGGCGCTGGTGATCTCGGCTTCGGCGAAGCCCAGGCGCGCGTCGAGTTCTTTTTCCAGCTGCCGGATAATCGGCTCCAGAAAATGTATCCGCCGGTGATCGATGAGCACCGCAATCAAATTTCTTGCTTGCGTGCAAATTCCATCGCGCTCGGCGATCACATCGAGCACGCGCCGCTTCTGCTCAGCGGGAATTGCGGGATTCTCCCACACCCGGCGCAACTCGGAACTCTCGGCCAGCAGCGTCGCTATCGTGCGCAGTTCGGCGATGGAGCGATCCGCATCGAGATGTGAGCCTAGAACCACGTCTGCAAAAGCCCGCGCGTAGGTGCCGGCTACGGAAGCCATCTAGCGACCACCCTTTCCGGCGGAGTCCACGGTGGGCGCGCCCAACTCCCCAGCAAAGTTCCGCACCAGGGCCTGATCGGTGGCGGCGTCAATGCGAATCTGCTTCGGCGCCAAGCCCACCGCAAGATCGGCCGCATAGGCGGTGAGTTCACGGCGCGCGCTTTTGGCTGCGGCGGCGATTTCCTGCTGCGCCGATTCCACCATCTTGCGAGCGTCTTCCTGAGCCGCCGTCCGGATGCGAGCCTCTTCGGCCGCAGCTTCTTTCTCAGCGGCATCACGCATCGTCCCGATTTCGACATCCAATTTCATCAGGCGGGATTCAATCTCCGCCAACTTCCGGCGCGCTTCTTCGCTGGCCTTCTGCGCTTCCTGCATCGCTTTCTGAATTGACGCCGTGCGCGCGCTGAAGGCCCCCGGCAAATACTTGCGGGCAGCCCAGAAGATGATCCCGGCGATCACGGCAAAATTCAGCAGCACACTAATGAGGTAGGCGTTGCTGGTGCTCAGGCCGGTATGCCGCGCGATGAACTGCACCGACGCAGACTGCTTGAACTCGGCCTTATCGTCTTTCTCTTCGCCCGCAGCTTCCCGGGTCTCGTGCGCCAGTTGCCGCCCAAAGCCCGGTCGCTTCGTCGAGTCTTCGGACTGCTGCTGTTTCGCCGGCGCTGGCTGTTCCTGCGCGCGCAGGGGAAGAACGGACGCGGCAAGACTCGCAGCGAGCAGCATCAGTAGACCGGCGCGAATCGTTTCGTTGAGAAAAGTCATTGTGTTCGAATTCGAACTCGCGCCCGGCGACGTCCTGCGCCGCAACACCTAGCGTCCCGCCCCGGCAGGCTCCAGCACGCGCCGCATAATCTCTGTGGCCAGCGTCTGCGCTTCTGCCTGCAGGCCGTCCAGCGCCGCCGCGCGATCTTTCTGGATGTCAGCCTTCGCGGCTTCCACCTGCGCCTGGGCCTTGACGCGCGCTTCGTTCAGCGCTGCACTCCGGGCATCCAGTGCAGCCTTGCGCCGCGCTTCCTGCGCGCGAAATACCGCGGCCCGCGCCTCGCGCAGCCGCTGCTCGTATTCGGAGGTGCGCGCTTCGGCCGCAGCAATGTCTGCCCGCGACTTCTCGACCGCACCTTCCGTCTTGCTGCGCCGTTCGTCCAGCACGCGCCGCAAAGGCTTGTGCACGATCACCGTATAGAGGACGTAAAGCAGCGCCAGCAGAATCACGGTCGGCACGGCTCCGAGCAGTAATTCGCCTAGTTGTCGTAGCGTTTGATCCATCGATTGCTGCTGTACAGGAAAATGAGGGCTATGAAAACTGTTAAGTCTAACGTCCGAGGGAGTTTATGTCAACGCAAAGGGGTGATTTTTAAGCGATTTCCGGTGCGGGACGGAACCCTCAAAATGGGCGACATCCCCCCATGCCCTAATCAATTGCCCGCCATGCAGAAATCTGCAACTAATCCTTGACTTCCGGTTAAAGAGGACTAGCATTGAAGTATCACCTCCGATCCAATTCAGGATCGAATGGGCCGATAGCCAAGGAATGTCACCGCTTCTTGGTTGCCGGCCCATTTAAATTGCTGGCGTTGGCCCGCACAACCCACTCTCGCACCTTCCGCACCACCGACTCCGGCGCCTCCACCTCCAACTCCACCGCGCCGTCCTTGTACGTCCGCGAATAAATTCTCGCTTTGGCTTCCAGCATGGCGAGCGTCTTGCCTTCTTTCTGCGGCACGCGCAGATGCACGCGGCTGACCGGGTCTTCCTCGATCATGGCATCGATGCGCGCCAGCAACTTCTGCAGCCCTGTGCCCTCCGCCGCCGACACGTACACTGTGTTCGAGTTATCCCGCCGGGCGTCATTCATCAAACTCTCGGCCACTTCCACATCGAGCAGATCGATTTTGTTCATCACCCGCAGACGTGGCTTCTTCTCCGCTTCCAGCTCTTTCAGGACAATCTCTACCTGTGCGTCCTGCTCGGCAGAAAGCCGGTTGCTGGCGTCGGAAACCTGCACCACGAGGGATGCCCGCTGCACCTCTTCCAGCGTGGCGCGAAAGGCCGAGACCAGCGTGTGCGGCAGGTTGCGAATGAACCCTACTGTGTCGGAGAGCAGGATTTTGCGCTTCGACGGCAGCACCACCGCACGAATGGTGGGGTCGAGCGTGGCGAACATGCGTGGCGAGGCCAGCACCGCGGCCCGCGTGAGCGCGTTGAACAGAGTCGACTTGCCGGCGTTGGTATAGCCGACCAGCGCCACTGTCGCCACCGGAGCCGATTCCCGCCGCTGCCGTTGTTGCGCCCGGATACGGCGCACGTTTTCCAGTTGCTGCTCCACGTGGCGGACGCGCCGAGCTATTTTTCGCCGGTCAGTTTCCAGCTGCGTTTCGCCGGGGCCGCGCGTGCCGATGCCGCCGCCGAGTTGGGACATCTCCACGCCGCGCCCGGCCAGCCGCGGCAGCATGTATTGCAACTGCGCCAGTTCGACCTGCAACTGGCCTTCGCGCGTTCGCGCGTGGCGTGCAAAAATATCGAGGATGAGCTGGGTGCGATCGATCACCCGCAGCTTAACGATTCTTTCGATATTGCGCTGCTGGGAAGCAGTAAGGTCGTGATCAAAGAGGAGCAGATCAGCATTTGCCGATGCAGCTGCGCCCGCGATTTCCTCCAGCTTGCCCGCGCCGATTAACGTGGCTGGATCGGGCCGGCCGCGGCGCTGCAGGATTTCGCCGACGACTTTGGCCCCGGCGCTCCCCGCCAGGGTTCGCAATTCCGCCAGAGACTCATCCGCATCGAACTCTGGAATGCTGGGCTTCTTGGTGCTGGATTTTCCGGAGGCATGGGCTGGCATTCCGGCTTCGCCGCCCGCGCCGGACGCGGTGGACGCCGCATCCCGCGCCGCTTGCGCTTGTGCGGTGACCTTGGCCCCGCCGCGGCCACGCGTCCGCACCTCGATCCCGATCAGGAAGGCACGCTCCTGCCGGTCCTCTGGGCGCACCGCCTCTGCGCCGAGAGGCACGCGTCCGGCGGCGGGCGTGCGATCGCGGGTCTTCTTGGGATGAGAACTGCGCAAGCCGAAAACGCCTTATCCTTCGGTGCCTGAAGCGCTTGCCGCTGCAGCCGCTGGCGGCGCCGGAGATGATACCGCCGCGACCCCGGTTGCGGCAGCAACCTTCGCCTCCGGATGCGCCGCGTGCGCGCCATGTGGCGCGGTGCGGCCCATTACGATGGTCGAGATGGCATGCTTGAAGATCAGTTGTTCTTGTCCGTTGGCTTCCAGCACCACGGAATACTTGTCGAAGGAACGAATCCGGCCCGTCAACTTCACACCGCTCAGCAGATAAATTGTGATGCTTAACCGTTCTTTGCGGGCTGTGTTCAAGAAGGAATCCTGGATGTTCTGCGCCGGCTTGCTGCTTTCCATAGCCGATCTCCTTAAGTTCTTTGAACTGCGTACAACCAACCTGCGCCTGCGGCCATGGCCTCAGGGCAAGCTCAAAACAACAGCATGTTCTCGGCGACCGCTCGCCGAAGAAACACGGGGGGAACAACCTGCCTCCTCGCCGCCACGTTTCCGAGGCTGCGCCGCCCAGCAGGTAGCTACGAGTACGATACGGTGTCCTCCTGCGCTTTTCAACCCGGAAGTTGCAGAAAACTTGATTTCTTAAACGATGTGAAGATTTGCCGGAGCCTATGTTGGCTCGTCTACATTCGCCCGGTTGTGTACAATCCCCCGCGTGGGCAAGTAGCCCTGCGTAAACCCACCGTGCCCTTCGTTCGTCATCCGTTATGTGTTGCGCGAGGACACCGGTGAAATCTTAGGAGGCATCATGGCAAGCGCTGCTCTCGCAACATTGTTTGGACCGCAGATCAATTTCCCCCCGGACTTCAACACCAACTTCCTGATGCTGGTTCGCTGGATTCACTTTCTAGCCGGCATCACCTGGATCGGCCTGCTCTACTTCTTCAATCTGGTGAATGTTCCCTTGATGAAAGAGCTGGATGCCACCACCAAGGGCAAAGTCATGCCTGTGCTGATGACGCGGGCGCTGTGGTGGTTTCGAATGTCCGCGGCACTGACTGTTCTTGCCGGCCTCGCCTATTGGGGCAACATCGTTGCCGCCGACGTGCACAACGGTCAAATTCTTGGATTGCACGCTTCGAGCGGCCCAGTGATGGGCAGCTTCTTTCTGATCTGGACCATCGTGTGGGGAGTGCTCTACGCATGCCTGATCCCCGGCATGGGGATTTTCGACAAGGGAGCATTCGTCGGCACGGTCTATGCCGTGGTGGTTGCGGCTGCGGCGTGGCTCTTCCTGAGCCTGAACAGCCACGGCTGGGAGAGCAACCGCCTGCTTTCCATCGGCATCGGCGGCGGCATCGGCTGGGTCATGCTGCTCAACGTCTGGGGAGTGATCTGGCGCATCCAGAAGCGACTCATCCAATGGACCCGCGACAACGCCACCAACGGCACGCCCATGCCCGACAAGGCCAAAGGCATGGCCCGCCAGGCCTTCCTGGCATCAAGAGCCAATGCGTTCTTGTCGGTCGTGATGCTGTTCTTCATGGGCGCAGCGAGTCACTATCCGATGTTTGGGAAGTAAGCGCCTTTGCTTTTCTCTGCGAAAGCACAGTTCGGTCCAATAAATTAAGGAGCGTCCCGCAAAGGACGCTCCTTATTTGTCTAGCTACGTGTTTAGCTCGAGCGGCTAGAAGTAAATCTTGCCAGCCAACTGCACCACTCGACCGTCACCGTTGGTGGTTGCCTGTTGAACACCCTGGATTGTCCCGAAGGTTCCCTCGCCCAGGCCGCCGATTGGAGCGGCGAACTGCGCGTGGTTGAAGGTGTTAAAGGTTTCGAGCCGCAGTTGGATGTACTTCGACTCGGTAAGATGAACATCCTTCTCGAGGGCCATGTCCCAGAAGTTGAGGCCGGGGCCATAGAGCGGATTGCGATTGGCGTTGCCCACGGTCCCGGTGGTGGGGGCCGTAAACGCTGCCGGATTGAACCAATCCGCTGCATTACCCTGCGACAAAGCAGTCCGAGGATTGTGGTTGATGCTCAGGGGTGTCCCGGTGAGCTCACCGCGACCCGGCGGCGCGTAGTATGCGTCAGGGTAGGACCACTGCAGGTCGTTGTAGAAGAAATTCGCGACTTCGACTGGGAATCCGCTCTGGAACGTCGCAATCCCTGAAATGTTCCAGCCATCGGTTAGCCGCCTCCAGTGATGGCCATACTTATAGATGGGCAGCGTATAGATGAAGTTGGCCACCAAACGCTGCGGGGCGTCGTTGGCGGAGGGGCCGTAATTCTGGGCGACATCGAAATTATTGAACCCGGGGCCATCGAAAGAGCTGTTTTCCAGGTTGGAGGTGTAGTCAAAGTTACGGGACCAGGTGTAGGCAACTTGGAATCCCAGTCCGTCGGTGAAGCGGCGATTCAGCGACGCTTGCAGAGAGTTGTAGTTCGAGCTGTAATCGGTGGTCTGTACACCAATTTGCCCGATGGTATTGGTATATGCGCCGTATTGGAAGCTTTCGCCTCCAGTGGCGTCGGCCAGGAATATGTCGCTTCCATAAGCTTGAGCTGCCGGGTCAAAATTCACGCCCGGAGCGACGCCCGCGGGATTCAGATTGTAGGCCCCGATTTCGTGTCGCCCAATAGCCCCAACGTAGCCAATCGTAGCGATCATCGACTTCGAAACCTGGTACTGGAAGTTCAGGTTGAAGTTGGTCGAACGCGGCGCCGTCAAGTGTGGATCTTCGGTATTCATATTGAATCCGATCGGCTCAAAGGGCGCGAAATTAGGAGAAGCGCCCGCTGCCGGCGGTGAAAACGGGAAGGGGTTAGCCATGGTAACCGGCGCTGCGCCCCCTACCGTTGTGGTATTTTGCGAGGTGTAGGGGTTGCCAAAGTTCGGCGCGGCACCCTGCTGGCCAACGCCGGCTGAAAGCAGCGAAAACGGAGGATTGCCCAGCGTCTGCAGAGCAGTTTCCTCTTCCGAGCGGTTGTAATAAAGCCCAATGCCACCGCGGATGCTCAAATTATGCGAGCTTCCCGGACTCCAGGCAAAGCCCACACGCGGGGCAAAGTCGTTGTAATGGACTGTGGGACCGCCGTATTTGTTGATTCCCTTATCCCCAGGGAAAACAATGCCGACCGGCGCTGTGGGGAAGATGGTGGACTGTTGTCCGGGCCGGAACGCAGACATAACCTCTCCGTTCGCAAACTGGTTCTGATAAGGAGTTTCAATATCCTGCGCGACGCCCAAGGTCAATGTCAGGTTGGGTCTTACCTGCCATTGGTCCTGAACATAGGAGTAATATTCCCGGGCTCGGGCTCGGATGATCGAACCGCTGCCCTGAGCGAAAGTATCCGGAACTCCAAGCAGGAAATCCGCCGCGGCGTTCCCGGTAGAATAAGTTCCGGCCGCGCCGAAGGCGTAATCGCCGCTCATGCTGTTGTAGAACGGATTGTTGATTTCCAGCCGATCCATGTTAAAGCCGGCCTTGAAGGTGTGGTGACCAGAAACCTTGCTGAAATTATCCACCACCTGGTAGGTGTTCTGGACGCGCGGCTGCGGACCGTTGGTGCTGAATCCCAGCGTAAATAAACCCCCGTTGGCTCCCACCGATACCACGGGAAGAGACTCCAGCGACGGAGCCTGAGGAGTAATGCCTGTGAATCCGTAGGCGCTGGGACTAGTTACAGTTTGGGGCTCGTTCGCAACATAGTTGAACCGAAGATAGGCAAAGCGCAGCTCGTTCAGCGAGGTGGGAGAAAAAGTGTGGTTCAGCGCAACCGTGAATTCGTAGGTTTTCTCCGGGTTGGTGTTGCCGAAGCCGGGAAGTGTCGCCCCGGTGAACGGCAGGGTCTCGGTAAAGGGGCTGTTCTGATACAACCCATAGAACCAGATAGTATCCTTGCTCGTAACCTTCTCATCGATTCGACCGAGATATTGGTCGTTCTTAATCGCTTCGGTGGGGTTGAATTGATAAGTATTGTTGCCAGAATTCGGCAGAGGGACGTATTGGTTCATCAGCTTGAGCGATAGCGCGTTCAAATCTTGCGTCGGCACCACTCCTGTGCTGAACAATGAACTATAAGCGGTACCTGGCGCGCACTGCGTTCCGCCGCTCACCGGGCACGGCGAAGCACTGTCCCCGTACAGTGAAACGGGGCTCACATTAGCGCCCGATCCGGGTGAGACAGCGTCCGCTGAAAAGTCGCCGGTGCGCTCGGCTGGGCTGAAAACTGTAGGCACGGTATATGCCTCGGGCGTGGTCGCACGACGACCCTGATAAGAGAAGAAGATGAAAGCGTGATCCTTGATGATCGGCCCGCCTACCGTTCCACCATACTGGTTCTGATGAAAAGGACCCGGTGCAGGTTTCCCGGTCAGAGGATTGGTTTCAAACCAAGCGGGGGCGTCCAGGAAAGTGTCACGATAAAACTCAAACAGGTCACCATGAAACTGATTGGTGCCGCTCTTGATCGTGGCGTTAACGATAGCCCCGGAGTTGCGCCCGTACTCGGGATTGATCGTGCTGGTCACCAGATTGAATTCACCGATGGCGTCCGGACTGGGGATGACCAAGGGGATGTTCAACGAAGTGTCGTTGGAATCGGTTCCATTAATCAGGAAGGAGTTCTGCTGCGTCTCCGCCCCGTTGGTAGAATAAGCGCCGGCGCCGAAGCGGTCAGAGGATGACTGCACTCCCGGCTGAAGCTGCATTAGCTGGGTCCAGTTGCGGCCATTCAGCGGTATATCGGTGATCTGCTGGCCCGTGACCGTGGTGCCCAGCTGCATGCTGGTGGTTTCCACTTGGGCAGGGTTGGCTTCGACCGTAATGGTGTCACTCACGGCGCCAACTTCCATCGAGACTTTCAGGTTGAATATCTGGTCGAGGTCCAGATGAATATGCCCTTCCGTGAATGTCTTGAAGCCGCCCTTCTCCACCTTCACCGAGTAATCGCCGATGGGCAGTTGGATAAACGAAAACAGACCGTCCTTGCCCGAAGTGGCGGAGTAAGTGAGTCCCGTGGCTACGTCCCTCGCGGTCAGTTTCGCGTCGGGCACAACCGCTCCGGACGGGTCGGTTACCGTCCCGCGAATGCTTGCGTAGAGGTTGTCGGCAGTCGCAGGCGTAGTCCAGACAAACCCAAACCCGAGCCCCAGCGCCAGAACAAATGCCACGACACTAAATCCATGCTTCTTCATGAAAAACCCTCCCACCTGGAAATTCTCTTGAAATTCTTACCAGCCGCGCTGCCAACTTCCGCGCCTGACTGTAGTACTCGATTCCTCAACAAAGCAACTGACGTTCCAAAACAACTCTGTTTAAGCTGTCTATTTATCATTGACATACAGACAAAGTGTCTACCGGTGTTAACAAAATACATGTGTTTACGGACGCTAGCTATGGAAATTGGTATAGCCGCTCGGCTCTGCCTTCTGCGTCTCCGGGCCCCGGCGGAGGCACCTTCTCCTGCTACAATCCTCCTTTCCATGACCCAGCCTCTTACCAATCCCGGATCCTCCGAGCCGTATGCCTCGGGGTCGCTCACTCTAGGCGCAAGGCCGCTCGATGCGGTGCCGATGCTCGATTTGCGACGGCAGTATGAGCAGGTTCGTGCCGAAGTGCTGGAGGCCGTCGAGCGCGTGTGCGCGTCGCAGCATTACATTTTAGGGTCCGAGGTCGAAGCGCTGGAGCGTGAACTTGCGGACTTCTGTGGCACGAGCGACGCTGTTGGTTGCGCTTCCGGAACTGACGCCTTGTGGCTGGCTTTGGTTGCCGCAGGGCTGCAGCCCGGAGATCAGGTTCTCACCACGCCTTTCAGCTTCTTCGCCTCGGCTAGCGCCATCGTGCGCGCGGGCGCGCGTCCGGTATTTGCCGACATCGATCCGCATACATTTAATCTTGATCCGGCGCAAGTCGAGTCTTTTCTGCGCGGCGCTCTGCGCGACAAATTGCGTGCAGTGCTCCCGGTTCATCTCTACGGCCAGTGCGCGGACATGAACTCGCTGCAGCGGCTGGCTGACGAATTCCATCTCTCCGTGATAGAAGACGCCGCACAGGCCATCGGCGCGCGACTGGGAAGTGAGGCCCCCATGGCAGGATCGATGGGCGTTTCGGCGGCGTTCAGTTTCTATCCCACCAAGAATCTCAGTGCCTACGGCGACGCCGGTTTGGTGACGACCAGCGACCCTGAGATGGCTGAGCACATGCGCCGTTTGCGCAATCACGGCAGCCCGCGCCGGTATGTTCACGAGGAATTGGGCTGGAACAGCCGCCTCGACGCCATGCAAGCCGCCATCCTACGCGTGAAGTTGAAGTATGTAGACGAATGGAATGACTCCCGCCGCGCCCACGCCGCGCGCTACGATCTGCTCTTTGCCGAAACAGGCCTGGCATCGGCAGGCGGGCAGCCCGAGAACGCTGCACCAATCCAGTTGCCGCTTACTACGGCGGGCGTTCACCACGTTTTTCACCAGTACGTCGTACGCGCCTATCGCCGCGACGAACTGCGCGAGTTCCTCAGCGCTCGCAAGATCGGGACGCAGATCTACTATCCCATCCCGCTGCACCTGCAGCCCTGTTTCGTATATCTGGGTTATCGCGAAGGCGACTTCCCCGAAGCCGAGCGCGCTGCGAATGAGGTGCTGGCTCTGCCCATATTCCCCGAACTCACCGAAGACGAACTGCGACGCGTCGTAAAGAGTATTGCGGATTTCTACTGCTAGCGCCGTCGGCGCTTCCCGGCAGGCTTGGGTGTTTCCTTTTGCTCGCCCGGGGCCAGCACTCGGCGCACAATCGGCGAGTTCATCTTGTACTTTCGTTCGCTGATGTTGCCGCTATCGTCTTTCACGCGCAGAACGAAGACCGGCAGAACGCCTTCCTTGTCGAAATTCTCACTCGTCACCGTCACCGGCAGCACTCCGTCGAGTCCATGTTCGCGGTAAGCGGTTTCGTAGCGATGCTTTTTCACGTTCCAGGTGAAGACGCGAATCTGATCGAAGTCGTAGGGCAGGCCATCGCGTGGCTCGGTGATCGCGCACAGATACTGAGAGACACTCTTGTCCGCGCCCTCTTTGCCCTGGTCCTGCACCTGGTTGAGCGCGAAGAAAGCGACGAAGCGCTGGCCCTCGGCATACTGCGCCACTTCGAGCGGAACGTCGATATCTACCATGCGTGCCAGCACCCAACCCACCCGGTTCTGTGTGTCCCGCACCAGCCACCAGTCTTCCAGGACCGGGCCAGGCGCTGCTTTCCCGGGCTTGGCCGGAGCAGAAACCGTTCCTGGTTGCTTCTCCGCCGTGGCGCGCTTCAGAACGGAGACTTTGGCTCCCGTCGAAAGCTGGTACAGATGTTCGGTTTCACGGCCAGGGGTGAGGTGCAAGTTGGTATCGTTGCGCAGCACACCGGGAGCCTGTACCGGATCGCTGAGGTTCGCTTGCGTCAGCTTCTGCAAGGCATCGTAAGTCTCTTGGTCCACTAAGTAGCGCTGCTCGATCCAGCCCTCGATGCCGGCCGAGGTGCGCACGCGGGAAAAGCGCTTCTCGCGCTCCAGCACCTCCACGCGTTCACCGTTCTTCACCGTGGCGACCCGGTTGTAAATGGTCGCCACCTGATCGCGCAGCGTGGCCTGCACCGCCGAGACATAATTTACTGCCAGGACATGGTGGCTTCTGCGGCTGCAGCCGGCGAGTGCAATCAAAGAGGCTACGGCGAGCGTGACGGCCAGAGCCCGACGATGAGGATGCGATGGATACGCAGGCTCCACGATCTTTGCGAGGTTCACTTCAGCGCCGTCCACTTTCCACTATAACTCGTTGCCACGGGGGACTCGGGAACTTAGGTTTACGCGGAATGCACCTCCAAAAGCTGAATTCTGTCCGCCGGACCTGACACCGTGAAGCCGATTCGGTTACCATGAGAGGCAACCTGTGGAACGAAACCAAGCGATGAGAAACATATCCCAGAACCGGCTCATTCTATTGTCCCTGCTTGCATTGGTGTTCTCCGCAGGTCTGTGCGCGGAGGCGGCTGATTCGGTGAATCCTGTGTTGCGCCCGCCCAAAGGCGCGCAGGTGGCCATTGTTGTGTTCGAGGATCTGCAGTGCCCGCAATGCCGCCGTGTGGCGCCCATTCTCGAGCAGGCCTCCAAGACCTACAAGATTCCCCTGGTGCGTCATGACTTTCCCCTGCCCATGCACAACTGGTCTTACGACGCGGCCGTGATGGCGCGCTATTTCGATGGGATTTCGAAAGCCCTGGGCAACGATTTCCGCGATTATATCTTCTCGAACCAGTTCGAGATCAATCCTCAGAACCTGCGCGGCTATGCCGAAAAGTTTGCCGCCGCTCATAAGATGGACTTCCCTTTCGTGGTCGATCCACAAGGCAAATACGCTGCCGAGGTAAACGCCGACCGCGACATCGGCAAGGCCATCAAGCTCGACCACACCCCGACGGTTTACATCGTCAGCACCCGGCATCCAGACAAGCCCTACGTGGAGATGAAGGACAGCAGCCAGCTCTACGCGCTGATTGACGCCATGATGAAGGAGTAGTTCCTCAGTTCTCAGTTTCTGGTTTCCAGTGCCGGGACATCGCTTCGCCCTCCTGCGTGCACTTCCGTCAATCCCCAAATCCAATCCCAATCGCGCGCGCGGCGCGCACCAGTTCGCCTTGCGGGTCGACGGACTTGAGATGACCGATGGCATGGGCCACGTCGACGGAAACGATCGAGTCGCCATGCAGCGCGACCATCATGCCGAAGCCTCCAGCCGCAATCAGATCGGCCGCGGCCACGCCAAAGCGCGTCGCCAAAATGCGGTCAAAGGGCGAAGGCGTTCCTCCACGCTGAATGTGCCCCAGTACGCTGACGCGCACTTCTTTGCCCGAACCGACGGCGATGGCGTTGCCAATCAAGTTGCCGACTGCACTGGCCCGCCGGTTTTCTTTGAGCTCCGGCGGCAGTTTCACGCCTTCCGCAACCACGACAATGGTGAAGTACTTGCCGGTTCTTTCGCGCTCCGCAATGTCTTGGCAAACATGCTCGATAGTGAACGGGATTTCCGGAATCAGGATCACATGAGCGCCGCCGGCGATGCCGGCTTCGAGCGCGATCCAGCCACAGTCGCGGCCCATCACCTCAACCACCATCACGCGATGATGTGAGGCAGCCGTGGTGTGAATCTTGTCGATGGCGTCGGTGACGGTGTGCAGCGCCGTGTCGAATCCAAAGGTAACTTGAGTTGCAGAGAGATCGTTGTCGATGGTCTTGGGTACGCCAACGATCTTCATTCCCTTCAGAAACAGCTCGTGACCGATCTTCTGCGATCCGTCGCCGCCGATGGTGATGATGGCGTCGATGCCCAGCTTGGCGGCGTTGGCAATTACTTTGCCCGAAATGTCGCGGGAGATTTCCTGGCCGTTCTCGACGCTCTTGTAGTGAAACGGATCGCCACGGTTGGTGGTGCCCAGAATCGTTCCCCCGCGCGGCAGAATGCCGGAGACTTTATCGAGCGTCAGCTCGAACGATTTTTCCGGCCAGATGAGGCCGTCGAAGCCATCGGGGATGCCGATCACCTTCCATCCATACTTGAGGATGGCGGCCTTGGTGGCGGCACGAATGACGGCATTGAGGCCGGGAGCGTCGCCGCCTCCAGTGCCGATGCCTATACAGCGGATGTCAGACATAGTGAACGTGTCGTCGGTCGTTAGTGGTTCGTTGTCGGCAAGATCCAATGGGAGAAACTTGCTTCCCAACCGATAATACTGTGACTTCGAGGGGAGGCAAACTTACGAGAGGGCATGGGGCTTCCGTCGGCGACATGAGATACGTCATGACTGGACCATGCCGCTTGTGAAGAGGATCTAATCGGCGCTGGAAGCGGCGTGGTTGGGGATTACAGGACGAGTTTGAGCCGTGCGGCGTCGGCAAACGCACGGAAGTCCTTGTCTCGGGTGAGGAGGGGAATGCCGCGGTCGACGCAGGTCTGGGCGATCAGCGCGTCTCCGAGCCGCGCTTTGCGACGCTTGGACAATACTTTCGCCCGCAATGCTCCGGCCCGCTGCCAATAACCCGGTTCGGGATCAACCATAGGGACCGTGGAAAGTGTATTGGCCACGCTGCAGGGAAGTCCCGGATCGCTTAACAATTCCGTGAGCACGACGGGGATCATCACCACCTGGCGGTCTGCCAGCGCCTTGTCGAGCAGTTGCGCGTCGTCGCCTGGCTCGCCTTCGAGATAGGCGATCCAAGTGCTGGTGTCGGCTGCAATCATTCGCTTAAGAAGTAAGTATTGAACAATCGGCGCCAGCCAATCAGCGATCAGCTTTCAGTTCTTCCGGAGTGCGAGAAAAGCGGACCTTGCCTCGCAATTGCCGCAGGCGATTGTACGTGTGCGACGCCGCCAGAAGTTGCAGACCAGTCCGCACAGTCTGGGTTATGCCGGCGCCGCTGGCCCGCTGCGCCTTCTCCAGAAGCGCGCCTGGAATTTCCACCGTGATTTTACGCGCTGTTTCCATGGTGCTTTGTATTATACCGTATTCAATACCAGTCTTCGATATGGTATTTCGACTGGGACGCGCGAACGCCGTGGCCTCGGTTATCGATAAACTTCGCCGCGGTGACCAATGCGGATTACGAGAATTGTCATCACGGAGTCTTGAATCTCGCAGATCCCACGATAGTCTCCGATGCGCTAGGGACAGAGCGTGCCCAGTGCCCCTGTCAGAGCCTTGCCAAGGTTGCGCGGGTCTTCCTGCTTAGTCAGCACGCGGCAGAACGCCAGCGTTAACTCCCTCTGGTGAGGCGTCGCCGCTAGTCCTCCTGGAGCGTGCAGCTGACCGCCTCCGTTAGGGCGGCTCGGACACTCTCGCACAGTTCGATTCAAAATGGACGCGGAAGCCGACCGGCAAGCCTGGGTCGCCACGGTGCAGAAAAGGGCTCCGCTGCCGGGGACGTTGTGGCTGATTTCGTAATTCGCACCGTCAGAAGTAGGCCACGCGCCGTTCACCCCGGGCCACTACGACACGAACGTTACAGTCAGATTGGCCTGGAAATTGGTGTTTACCCCATTGCAAGTGTAGGTTCCGAAAATCGTCACGACCCCGGAGGCGGTGATACCGCTCAAATCCACTTCCGCAGGATCCCCTGCGGTAATCGTAACGCCAGTGTTGCTCGCAGACCACGTGACGCCAGCAGTGACGTCCTGAGCGCCCGAGATCCCCGAAACGTCCGCAGTTACCCCAATGGTCACCGATTCGTCCGACTCGACGTTGTTGGAAGGAAGGAACGTCATTGTAAAGTTCGTCCCGTTCTCGACGCAGACGGAGGCCGACGCGGTTGCCGTCACCGCCTGGTACGACGCCGTGATTGTCGCCGTTGAGCCGAGGTCATTCCCGGACAGCAATCCTCCAGTGGTGATACCAATAGTCCCGCTACTGCTCGACCACAAAACCTTGCTCGTGATATTGCCTGCCGAGGAGTTGTCTTCGTTGGTCCCATAGGCTGAGAGTTGCAGCGTGCTGCCGAGCGGCACCGTCGGGGTGGCGGGAAAAATTGTGATCGAAGCCAGCTGCTCTGGGGGAAAGAAGCCCTGACAGCTCACGGCCAACGCTAACGCTGCAAGCGCGGCGAAGGCACCAGCAAGGCGAAGTTTCTGCTTGGTGGATGACATAGTTTCTTGAGACTCCTTGGGCGCGCCTGCTCGGGGAAAACTCTTCCTGCCCGACTGTTTCAGGATACGGCTTCCGCGCCCCGGCGGTTGTAAAAAATTGTAGCAGAGATGATTCCAGACCGAGCCCGGACCCGCCCTTTCGTGCCACCAACGGAACCAGCGTGGCTAACGCCGCTCTCTGACCACTGCTCGGGGTAAGAACGTCCGGAAAGCGGAGACCTTGCAGGGAAAATGGCGGCGGGTCAGGGAACCTCAGCGGGGCTGCCCTTTCCACAAAGCCGTTTGCCGGCGGGACGCCGGCGCTACAAAAATGCGTACAAAAATGGCCAGGGCTGAAACAGCCGCTGGCCACTGAGGCTACTGAGAACTGAGAAACTGAGAACTGACTAGTTCGTCCTCTTGGATCGAGCGATGCGTTCGTCGATAAGCTTACGCCCGGCGAATCCTTCATCGGTGCCGTGCCAGTGTGTGATCGAGTGTTCGCCCATCTTCCAGCACAGCAGGACGACGCGGCCGTCCACTTCGCAGGGAAAATCGAGCAGTCCGATATCGAGATCTTTCACCTGCACCCCGATGGAATCGATTTCGGCGATCGCGTCTTTGGCGCGCTGTTCGGCCTTAGCGCGCTCCGCTTTGCGACGGGCGACAGGAACAATATCAACGCGCGTGCCGCCGTTGAGGAAGATTCGATGCTGCAGCGCCTGCATCTCCGCCTCAACTTCTTCAATGAGCTGCTTGCCGCTGATCGCCGCCCGCAGTAGAGACTCGAGCACCGGCAGCAGCGACTGGGCTTCTTCGAGGGTGAAGGTTCGGTCGGACATGGGGGATACTTCTATTGTAGCGCATGCCACGGCGGGTCGTTAGTCGCTAGCCGTTGGCCCTCGTACCAGTTCATGAATCCCACCAACATCCACAGGGTTCGCGATCAAGCGCCGGAGCAAGCCAAAGTGCCGTTCCCTACATGTGCATGGCGAACGACCAACGACTAACGACGGTTTTCTACTTCTTCGTCATCTCGATATCGAGGGTGATAGTAATGTCGTCGCCCACCAACCCGGGAGCACCGGCTACGCCGAAATCCATGCGGTTGATCTTGGTGCTCGCAGAGGCGCCCATGCGCTGGTTGCCCCACGGATCTTTCATCGGCGCCGATGGCCCGTCCACGTCGAGAACAGCTTCTTTGGTTACGCCATGAATGGTGAGATCGCCGGTCACTTTCAGCTTGCCTGCTCCGGCAGCCTCGATCTTCTTCGACTTGAAAGTGATCGTGGGATATTTCTGCACATCGAGGTAGTTGGAACTGCGCAGGTCGTTGTCGCGCATTTCGACCCGCGTATCCACGGACGTCGCGTCGATCGTGGTCTGGATCGAAGACTTGCCGAGATTGGCCGGGTCGTACTGCACGGTTCCGTTCACCTTGGTGAAGGCGCCGCGAACGGTGGAGACTCCCAAATGCCGTACGGCAAATTGCGCCGAGGAGTGCGGCGGATCAAGTTGCCAGGTATCTTGCGCGGCGGCGGAGAGCGTAAGAAGCAATGCGACGGCGAGAGCGGAGAGAATGCGGGACATTGAGAGTTGTTCTCCTGATGGATTCGTAGGCAGCCGCTACAGTTTAACAAATCGCTCCGCGATGGGATTAGTGCGTCCGCCCGTGAGATGGATCGGGGCTGGTCGCAGAATTCACGTCCACGTGCAGCGCGAGCGGAATCCCCGGCGCATAACATTCGCCGTCTTGGCTGTAATTAGAGCAGTGAGCAGCCACATCTTTCCGGCGCGGCGACTGCGCGAACTGCCACACCTCAGCAAAGCTCACGCCGCTTGCCGCGGGGCTGGGCGGATGCTCGGGCGGATTGACAGGAAAGGCGCAGCCGGGCGATGGCGGGCAGGCGTCGTTAATCGACCAGTAAACAATTTGCCGGTTTCCAGCGTGCAGCCGAATGTCGTCGGCAGTTACCACCTTGCCATCATCTTCGCTCGGGATGCCGGAGCAGTAGATGCCGGCGCGGAATCCGGCGGCGGTGACGGCGTCGACCCAGGCGTAGATGTAGGCTTTCTGCTCGGGGAGCATGCGGCCACCCTGCTCCTGATCGAGGAAGATCACGGTCTGCGCGGGAAAGCCTTCGCGGTGGGCGGCGGCGGCGGCAGCTTGGGCATCGGAGTTGCCAAGCTTCGTTGAGTAGGCGACTGATTTCAGTTCGGCAGATTTCAGTTCGGTCGGCTTGAGTTCAACATAGAGGCGTCCGTTGAAGAGCACCAGAAATCCGAAGCCAGCGGATTCTACGGCGGCGCGGTGGCCGGTCCAGGTGTTCGTTTTCTCGCCCGGAGGATTGTTGAGCCAGTAGCCGGCGTAGGAGAAAGTCTGGTGGAGGGCTTTCAGGTTGGCGTCGCCGGGGTAGGTGTTGCGGTCGAAGCCGAGGTAGGTGGGGGCGGCGCTGGACTGCGGCAGAAGAGCCGTAACTTCAAATACCAGCCCAACAAGCACCACGCCAAGCACAGCGAAGCATTTAGACCTGAAATGCTTCATGCTTTGCTCTCCTTGCCAATCGTTAAGGCTTCTTGCCCTTTTTCTCGTGCTTGATCAACAAGCGAACTGCTGCGTGATACGTTGCCAAGTAGAAATGAAAAATCCATGAGTACCAGATCGCTCGGTCGTAGTTTATCTTCTGGTTCGGATTATGGTGTCGAACGGCAAAATTATTCGCAAGATCGAAGATCACCGATTCATCCTTCTTGTCTAAGACTCCTGCCAAGTTCTTGGCCTTCTTGAGCCACTCGAAAACATCTGCCATTTCGCGTATAGCGGTCTTCTTCTCGTCCAGCGAGAGGTGACGGTTTCTCCATTTGACAATAGCGTCGCGCACCTTGCTATCCACATTCGCTTCGTCATATGGGACGATCTCTGCGTCGAGAATGTGTTGCAGTCCGTCGGTTCCCAGCGCTAGGACGACGCCCTCCTCGGTCAATTCGTATCCGGACTTGTAGTCCGCGAGAAAAGCATTTGCCCTTTCTCGAAACTCTGCGCGACCTGCCTTTTCGTCGTAGCTGCCATAGTCCTCGTAATTCCAATTTGTCTCGGTCGTCATCCAAACCACTGGGCCCGGTCGTGAAGCATGGTCGTAAAGAAACTCCAGTGCATCGAATATGTGATCTTCAGTTCGATCTGTGGCCCACCACCCATCAACCGGAAAAAGCCTGAAGTTTAGGGCGAGGGCAGCCTCGTGCTTGATAGCGTCCGGGACGTCGGGCCCTTTAATTCCAGCCTTCTCCTTGAAGTAGGCTTTGTCACGGAAAAGCGAGTAAAGATTTACGAGCTTGAGATGAAGCTCATCGATGGTAAGGCTACCCGGCCGTTTTCTCGAACTGTAGTAGCGACGCGTCATACGGCGAGGGACAAACCGGAACTCATCCAGCAATAGAATTGGGTATGGACCGCCCAAGTATATCGTGTGAGTCGGACGGGAACGCCCTCGATGGCTATCCCCCGATATGAACCATCGTCCTTGACGCCGGCACAAAATCCGGCTCGCCGATGTGGTGACGTTCTTCTTTTTTCTGGATCACGCCGCGGATGAAATCCTCCAACTCTTCGTCGCTGGCGCCGCGGCGCATTTGGGCGTGGAGGTCATGGTCCCAGACAGAGAACAGGCAGGTGCGGATTTTGCCGTCGCTGGTGATGCGGATGCGGCTGCAGTGCCCGCAGAAGGGATGCGAGACGGGGGCGATGATGCCGATTTCGCCGACGCCGTCGTCGAAGCGGTAGCGGCGGGCGGTTTCCGAGCGCGCGTGCGGGATTTCGACTAGCGGACGGTATTCGGCCATGCGCGCCAGAATTTCGTCGAGCGTGACCACCGTGGTAGGCGACCAGGTGCGCCCTTCTTCAAGCGGCATGAATTCGATGAAGCGCACGGTGACGCCTTCTTCGCGCGCGAACATGCCGAAGGGGATGATCTGATCTTCGTTGAAGCCGCGCATCAGCACGCAGTTCACTTTCAGCGGCCACAATCCGGCGCGGCGCGCGGCGCGAATGCCGGCGAGTACGTGATCGTATCCGTTGGCGACGCGGGTGATGCGGGCGAAGCGGTCGGGATCGACCGCGTCCATCGAGACCGTGACGCGTGTGAGCCCGGCGGCTTTGAGCGGCTGCGCCAAATCGGCGAGTAAATGACCATTGGTGGTGAGCGCGATATCGAGCGGTTCGCCGGAATCGAAACTCGCCGCGAAATTTGGCTTTGAAAGGGCGCGGCTTTCAGCCGCGCCGTTGCCGATGGAAAAAGATGCGGGCTTTAGCCCCTGGGGGCGCAGCTGGGCGAGCTCACGAACAAACTCGACGACGCCTCTACGCAACAGCGGCTCTCCGCCGGTGAGGCGAATCTTCGTGACTCCCATCCCGACCAGCACGCGCGCCATGTGCAGATAGTCTTCAAACGGCAAGTCGCCATACAGCGCGCCTTCGTTGCCGGTGCGGCAGTAAACGCACCTGTAGTTGCAGCGGTCGGTGATCGAGATCCGCAGGTCGGTGATGGGGCGACCGAATTTGTCGGTGAGGGGCATTCAGCACTCAGCCGTCAGCATTCAGCCAAAGAACTCGGTCGACGGCCTAATGCCCTATTGTAGCGGCTAAATGCCGAGTCCTGACTGCTGAATGCTTACTTGAGGGTCTTTTCGATTGCCGCCTCCGCCAACGGCGCCATGATCTTGAACCCGGCGGCGTTGGGATGCAGGCCGTCGTCGGCGAGGTCGCGTTTGAGTAATCCCTTGTCGTCGACCATGGCGCTGAAGTAGTCGAGGTAGAGGCAGTCGGGGTGCGTGGCGACGTAGCTTTTCAGCCAGCGGTTCAGCTCGAGTATTTTTTCCGGCGAGCGCTGGGCAAACATACTCTGCGATTGTGGCGTGTAGTTGTGCACCGGCAGCACTGACGAGAACACGATGCGGATGTCACTGGCGCGGGCTAGTTCAGTGAAGGATGCGTAGTTCGCCTCGATGTCTTCGAGGCGCATGGGGCCGGTGTTACCGGCAATGTCATTGGTACCGGCAAGAATGACAACCGCTTTGGGATGAAGATCGATCACGTCCTGGCGAAAACGGACCAGCATCTGCGGTGTGGTCTGGCCTCCGATGCCGCGGTTGATGTAGAGCTTCCCGGGAAAGTATTCGTCGAGATGCCAGTTGTCGGTGATGGAGTCGCCGAAAAAGACCACACGGTTCTCGCCGGGCGAAGGGGGCACGAGGGCGGCATTGGCGTCGCGGTAGCGGGCGAGTTGGCCGAAATCATCGGTGAAGACCGCAATGCGCGAGGCGCGGTATTGGTCCAGGCCTGGGAAGCCGGTGGAAGGAACGGCGGGTGGCGCCTGGGGCGCGGGTTGAGCCGACTGCTGAGCGAAGGCGGATGTGGCTAAAACCACGAGCGATAAAACCTGTACGGCAAATACTCGCAGCGTCATGTCGGTCTTCATATTTGAGCCTCAAGACTCACATGCCGTCGTAATTCGGCCCCCCGCCGCCTTCCGGTGGCACCCAAGTGATGATCTGGTAGGGGTCGGCGATGTCGCAGGTTTTGCAGTGGACGCAATTCGATGGATTCAGGCTGATGCGTTTGCCGTCGGGCTGTGTTGGGTCGTCGACCAATTCGTAGACGTTCGCCGGACAGAAATTCTGGCAGGGGCTGCCAAATTCTTTCACGCAGCGCGTGTTGCAAATATTGGTATCGTCAATCACCAGGTGCGCAGGCTGGTCTTCTTCGTGCTTGGTACCGGAGTGGTAGAGGTCAGTGAGTTTATCGAAAGTAAGCTTGCCGTCGCCCTTGGCGGGGCCGAGCAGGTGAGCTTCCGCGCCTCCATCAGCAGGCAGGTCGGGGAGCTTGCGCATGTGCTCGTAGCCGGCCTTTGCCAGATAGCGATTGCGGAGTCCGCGTCCGCCGGTGATCATTTGCAAACCGGTGTGGAGCATACCAGCATAGAATCCGTGCTCAAAGCCCTGGTGCATGTTGCGCACTTTCCAGAGCTCGTCTTTGATCCAGCTGGATTCCACTTTCTTCTGGTATTCGCCGAGCACGGCGGCTGACGGATCGTCTTTCTTCAGCGCTTCGAACGCAGTCTCTGCAGCCAGCATGCCGCTCTTGATGGCCAGATGAATTCCCTTGAGGCGCGCGGAGTTTACGAAGCCTGCGGAGTCGCCCAGGATCATCCAGCCGTTGCCCGCGACCGGCGGGACCGCCCACCAGCCGCCGTAAGGCATGGACTTCGCGCCGTAACGGATCATCTTGCCGCCTTCGAGTAACTTCGCGACGAAGGGATGCCGCTTGAATTCCTGCAGCACGCGCTGCGGGTCGAGGCGCGGGTCGGGATAGTCGAGTCCGGTAACGAAGCCGAGCGAGACGACATTGTCTTTCGAGCCGTAAATCCACGCACCCCCGTATTCTTTCGTGGTGAGCGGCCAGCCCATGGTGTAGATAACCTCGCCGGGCGCGATGCGGCCAGCCGGAACTTCCCAGAGTTCCTTTACGCCGACGCCGTAGGTTTGCGGATTGGCATTTTTCGCGAGATCGAATTTCGAGACGAGCTGTTTGGTTAGCGATCCGCGAGGGCCTTCGGCTAGGATGACAATCTTGGCGTTGAGATCGTATCCCGGCTCGAAGTTGGATTTCTGGTGACCCTCTTTGTCCACGCCTTTATCGTCGGTGCGGACTCCGGTGACGCGGTTGCCGTCATATAGAAGCTCGGAGCCGGCGAATCCGGTGAAGATAGTGATGCCCGTCTCTTCCACCTTGCTGCCGAGCCACTTCACGAAACGATTCAGCGAGATGACGTAATTGCCGTGATCGCGCAGTGGCGGGGGCGTGATCGGCAGCTTGAACTTGCTCTTCTCGGTGAGAAAGTAAACGGCTTCCTTCGTGACTTCGGCGTCAAGTGGAGCCTCTTTCTCGAATCCAGGAAGCAGTTCGCGCATGGAGCGGGGATCGAGCAGCGCTCCGGAAAGACAGTGCTGGCCGATCTCGCGGGCCTTTTCGAGCACGTAGATGTTTTCTTTGCTGAGGGGCGAGTCGGGATGGGCGGCGTTGTGCACGTCGATAAGCTGCGACAGGCGCAGGGCACAGGCCATGCCCGCGGGGCCGCCGCCGACGATGACAACGTCGGCCGGCATCTGCGGGCGCTCGATGCCTTCTATTGGTTTGCGGAAGATCAGCATTCGGCAATTAGCACTTAGCCAACCAACTTTTTCGCCACAGATTCACACTGATCAACGCGGATCATTTCTTCTTTTTCTCGTCAAAGACATCAGCGGCGGTCCCTCTCTTCTCGAATCAGCTCGGCGCTGTCTGTGAGTATTCCCTGCCTTTCCCGAATCTGCTCCCGGCGCTCTCGGATGCGAGCCAACAATTGGTCGTAATCGTTGGAACTCTCGGGCTTGTCATCTTGTGGTTTATCCGTGTTCATCCGTGTGAATCCGTGGCCATGAAGTTCAACTCCCCGCCTTCGCCTTCTTCACTTCTTCAATCAGCGGTGGGACGATGTCGAAAAGATTCCCCACGATTGCATAGTCCGCAATCTCGAAAATTGGCGCTTCGGAATCCTTGTTCACGGCGATGATGGTCCGCGAGCCTTTCATGCCGACGATGTGCTGGATCGCGCCGCTGATGCCGAGCGCGAGATAAAGCTTGGGCGCGACCGTCTGGCCTGAAGACCCGATCTGGCGATCCATGGGAAGCCAGCCCGAGTCGCAGATCGGTCGCGATGCGGCCAGGTCTCCGCCAAGAGCCTCGGCCAGTTGCTTGGCGATCTCGATATTCTTTTGCTCTTTGATACCCCGTCCGACCGAGACAATGATTTCGGCTTGCGTCAGGTCGACAGCCTGCTTGGCTTCTTTGAACACTTCCTGCGGTTTGTTGCGGATGACTCCATCGGCGATGTCGACCGTTACCGTTTCAACCGGAACTGCGCTCGCGCCCGCCTCAGCCTTATCGCCACGAAACGCGCCGTTCTGGAACGTGGCAAACCAGGGAGCGTCGGAGGTGAAGCTGACGTCGGCGGCCAGCTTGCCCTGAAACATCTGGCGTGTGAAAACTAGCTTGCCATTCTCGTGTTTGAAGCCGATGCAGTCGCTGATCACGGTGCGTCCCATCGCCGTAGCGAGCTTGGGGACAAAGTCGCGCACCTGATAGGTGTGGGGCATCAGCACCAGCTTGGGCTGCTTCACAATGAGGAGTTGCTTGAGCGCGGCAGCGAAGGCATCAGGCGTGTAAGGCTCGAGCTTGGGCGATTCGACGGCGTAGACCTTCGCCACTTTCTTCGTGGCCACTTCCGCCGCGAAGGCAGACGCACTGCCTCCGACGACGGCAGCTTCGAGAGTCCAACCAGTGGCCGCAGCAATTGCCTGGCCGGCAGTGATGGTCTCCCAGGAGACGCGGTTGAGTTTGCCTTCGCGTTGTTCGACGACTACGAGGATGGTGTCAGCCATTTAATCCTTCACGAGCTGCATTTTATGGTGCCGTCCTTGTGGACGATGCCTAGATCCGTTGAGCCTGCTGCTGTTGCGACGAGATCCGCTCCGTGGCTCAGCTCTTGATCGCCACAAAGCGAAGGCGCATATAGTCGGCGGTCCAGCGCCCCTGAGAATCGCGCAGAACCGGTTTAAGCAAAGCCGTGACTTCGTCAAGAAAATCGTCGCGCTCATTCTGCGCAAGCGCGGCGCAGAATGGATTGGCGAATGTCTCTAACCACCCGCGCATTCCGGTTGGCAGCGGCGTGGGGCGGGGGATTAATTGCACACTCTGCGGCACGAAGCCGGCCCGCCGCAGACGCGTTTCGTATTCGTCGACAGTCGGAAAATACCACGGAATCCACGAAGGGGCATCCGGAATGCCCCGGCGCTCAAGTGCGACCATCAGCGCAACAGCAATTGCGCTGACGCAGCCGTGACCGCCCAATTCCCCAACGAACCTTCCTCCCGACACTAAGGCGCGGAATGCGCCTCTGATCGGCGAGTCCGGATCGTCGTTCACCCAGTGCAGCGCGGCATTGGAAAAGACTGCGTCGAATTCGTTCGCAAACGTCAGCGATCTGGCGTCCATCATCCTCGCATCAATCCCGCGCAGGCGCGCGGCGGCAATCATGTCGGGAGAATTGTCGATGCCGATCACCTGGGCACCGAGCGCGACCAGTTTTTCAGTGAGGACTCCATCTCCGCAACCCAGATCGAGAATGCGCTCACCGGGCTGCAGCTGGAGCAAATCCAACACAGGCTGCCCCAGCGCCGGCACGAAGTGAGCGTTGGCCGCATAGCCAGCCGCATTCCAATTCTGGAGGGACGGGGATGGGGACGAAAGGGTCACGTCACGAAATCCTTTAGGTAAAAATAATTTGATCTTCTCTCAATCGACACGATCCTTTACAACACGCGTAACTCGTTGCGCAGTTTATCCACCAACTTCTTCGCGATCTCGGCGGGCGAGCCTTCGATGTGTTCGGTCTTCTTCGTTTTCTGCGGCACGTAGAGGCGCTCGATCTTCTGCAGGTTCTCGCCAATCGCCGACTGCACTTCGGCCAGCGAAACTTTTCGCAGCGGCTTGTTTTTCGCCTGCTTGATGCCGATCAGCGTGGCATAGCGCAGCTTGTTGATGCCGGACTGAATCGTGAGCACGGCGGGCAGCGGCATGTCCACAAACTGAAAGAATCCGGCCTCGAGTTCGCGCTTCACGCGAATGCCGGATTCGTTTTTTTCAATCTGCATGATGATGGTGGCGTGGGGCCAGCCCAGCAATTCGGCGAGGATGACGCCGGTCTGCGCGTAGCCGTAGTCGTCGGACTGCAGGCCGGTGAAGATCAAGTCGAAGGTTTCGTCTTTGATCGCGGCGGCAAAGGCTTTCGCCGTATTGAAGGCGTCGAGTCCGACGAAAGCGCTGTCTTCGAGATGGATGGCGCGGTCCGCGCCCTTGGCCAGCGCTTCGCGCAGCACCTGCTGAGCACGCGCCGGACCGGAGGTGATGACCACCACCTCTCCGCCGTGCTTCTCCTTCTGGCGCAGCGCTTCTTCGAGCGCGTAGGCATCGGGCTCGTTCACTTCATAGGAGACGTCTTCGCGGATCCACGCCGCGCTTTCGTTGAGCTTGAGCGGCGCATCTTTCTGCGGCACCTGCTTCATGCAAACCAGGATTTTCAATGAATTACTCCTGCGCACAAACAGAAGAGTATAAACCAGCGCTTAGCATTCAGCACTCGGCATTCGGCCAGCTTTGTTGGAGAACTGAACTGGACCGGCTGAATGCTGATTACTGAATGCTGAACGCTATTCGGTGAAGACGACTGACTGCACGCCCGAGATTTCAAACCGTTTGCGGCAGCGCATATTCTTGCAGGCCATCAAGTCGTCTTTGCGCAGCATGTAGGAGCGGGCTTTGGCGAAGCGGGCCCGGTCGCGTTCGTCGGCGCGTCCGGCAAGCTGGCGCTTCTTGGTACGCACCACCCAGGTGACCTCGTACTCCGCTGGCTGATGGCAGTGGGGACAGTTTAACGTCGCTGGTTTCTTTTCTGTGCGTTCGTCGAAAAAATCGCGTTCTTCCATGAGATCGTCGTTGGTCCCTTCGCTCAGCTCAGGGCAAGCTAAAAACAGTCGTTAGTCGTTGGCCGGTCATACGCTTTCGCAAACGCCAACCTTCGATCCAACCGCAAAGATTGATTATTACAGTTTTGCCACAGACAAAGCTATGGCAACATGAAGGCTGAGGTACGCAGAAGAATGGCGCGCAAGAAGAAGGTAAAGCGGTTTCGCGCGGTGCAGGCGGTGAAGGAGTTGGCGCGGGAACGAATCGGTGAACCCCCGGCAGCGAAGGTGGTTCCGCACAAGAAGAAGAATCCGGCAAAGCACAAACCCACGCTAGGAAGGCTGCTGGAAGAAAGCGAGTGACAGTCGTGAACTGGCCGGTTATCCGCCCTTGCTCAATTAAACGTTGCAGTCACCGTGGTGTCGCTTTCCATTAGGAGAATGCAGGTGGAGGTTCCAGTGCAGCCGCCAGACCAACCTCCGAAGGTTGAGGGCGCAATTGGAGTGGCGGTGAGGTTAACGGTGGTACCGGCCGGAAAACTGTCAACGCAGCTGATCGCTGTGCTTGCGCAACTGAAAGTAGGACTGGTTACAGTTCCCGTACCGCTGCCTAGGAAGTTAACGGTTAGAATCGGCGCCGCGCTGCCGCCCCCGCCCGTGTTGGTGAAACAGACGACGCTGGCGGCCATGGAGCCAGTTACGATAGCCCCGGAAGAAGACACACCTGACCCGTCGGCGTTCGTAGTTAGCGTGGCCGAAATCAGAGTATTTGGGCCACAAACCACGCCCGTTGCGGTAATCAGTCCCGTAGAACTGACCGTGACCTCCTGGTTGTCGCTCGATGCCCAAGTCACCTGGCTCGTAATATCCTTAGTGACGGGTGGGTGAACATAGGTGCCTAACGCTGTCAGCTGTGTGGTCAGCCCCGCGTCGGCGCCCACGGGAATATTCGAGGCGCCAAAAGTCACTGATCCAGGCTGAACGGTGATGGACACCAGTTCCTGCGGGTCCCCGCAACTGGAAACACTCAGCAGCGTAATCGCGGCGATGATAAGGGCGGCAATGCTGAACCACTTCCGGTTCATCCTGACTCCTGGGACCGAGCGGTCGACTTAAACGCGCACGCAACGGGGAAATCGTAAATTTAGTCAAAGGCGGGGCAAAAAGCAACTATATAAGAGCCGGATATGAGCGCCGTCCGTCACCCCTTCACTGCCTCCGCCACCACCTTCACGAAATCGCGGATGTCGTCTTCGGTCGTATCAAACGAGCACATCCAGCGCACGATCGATTCTTCCTCGACCCATATATAGAAGAAGTAATGCTGCTTGATCTTTTCGATGGAGTGGCGCGGGATCTGGGCGAAGACCCCGTTGGCTTCCACCTTCCACACGACTTTGATTTCCGGGATGCGGCTGATTTCCTTTTCCAGCAGGCGAGCCATGCGGTTGGCATGTTCGGCGCTGCGGCACCAGAGATCGTTGCTGAGCAGAGCCTCAAATTGAGCGGCAATGAAGCGCATCTTCGAGGCGAGCTGCATGCCCTGTTTACGCCGATAGAGGAAATCCTGGCTCAATCCCGGCTGGAAAAACACTACCGCCTCGCCGCCCAGGATTCCATTCTTGGTGCCGCCGAAGGAGAGCACATCCACGCCTAAATCGCGCGTGGCCCGGCGGAGGTTCTGGCCGAGCGAGGCGGCCGCATTGGCAATGCGAGCGCCGTCCATATGCAGGAACATGTCATGCTCATGGGCGAAGCTGGCCAATGCCCGAACTTCTTCCGGTTGGTAGACCGTCCCCATCTCAGTGGATTGCGTAATCGAGATGACGCGGGGCTGGGAGTGGTGTTGATCGCCAATACCGTGGTAGGCGTCGCGTACGGAATCCAGGCTGATCTTGCCATCCTGTTGCGGCAGTGGAATCAACTTGCAGCCGGTGTGCTTCTCCGGTGCGCCGCATTCGTCCACGTAGATGTGGGCATAAGCGCTGCACAGTACTGAGTCAAAGGACTGGGTCAGGCTCTGCAGGCCGAGGACATTCGCGCCGGTCCCATTGAAGGTGAAAAAGACTGCGATGTCGGAGCCAAAGTGCTCTTCGAACTTCTTGATCGCCGAGCGAGTGTATGGGTCCTCGCCGTAGGCAACCACGTGGCCCTGGTTGGCGCGGGCGATGGCCTCTAGCATCTCAGGATGCACGCCGGCATTGTTATCGCTGGCGAAGCCGCGGGCAGGCTGGTTCGGCATTGATGGCATACTGGATAATCTAGCAGACTCGCAGAATCAGCTACGCTCGCCGATTGGCCGCAGGCCGACTGTTTCAAGCGTTGACCGGTTGCCCTCTTTCCCACCTTGACCTCTTGGGTTATTTGTTCTATAATCCAAAACAAATGAGACGGGGGGAACTTCTCGGATCGCTGGAGCACATAATCCTGTTAGCGCTGGCGCGCCTGGATGGAAGCGGCGCCCATGGAATGATCGTGCGACGCGAGATTGAAGAACGTATCGGCCGCAACATCTCTATCGGTGCCGTGTACGCGACTTTGGAGCGGCTCGAAGCGAAGGGATACGTCAGTTCATTCACCGGCGAGCCGACCCCGGAACGTGGAGGCCGGGCGAAACGGTTGTTTCGCGTTGAGGCTGCCGGCAGGCGGGCACTGCAAGTATCGGAGGAAACCATTCGCAGCATGACGGCTGGATTAGAAAGCCGCTGGGAAGGTATATGAGGCGCAATTCGCCACCCGCTCTCGCTTGCTGGCTTCTCGAATCTGTCATACCGGCGCCGTATCGAGAGGCTATGCTAGGCGACCTCATCGAGGAATACACTCTTCGCGCCGAATCTGCGTCGCGACTCGCTGCGTCACGATGGTTTTGGAGTCAAGCCTGTCGTTCTGTCCCGTCGATGGTCTGGTCCTCGCTGCGAGGCCGGGATTGGCTTACCAGCATGAGCATCGCTATGGGGGTGTACATCGTCATGGGAATGCTCAAGTTTGCCGCCGACTTGGCTATCTCGAGCTTGGTTGCCCCACAGCAAACGACGTACGTCGTTCTGGCGCCGGTTGTGTTTCTCGCGACCACCTCAATCGGTGGTTGCGTCGCTGCGCGTATTCGTCGAGGCGCAACGATATTTCTAGCATTGATCGTAATGATTACGGTTGTCGTTTTGATGGACCTAATGGTCTGCACAATACCGGTACCGTGGTGGTATCCGCTTGGGTTTCTTACTCTGGGGCCTCTGTCGGTGTTACTCGCACCGGCGGTATTTCGGGTGCTCAAACCCACTTGCTGACGGATTTGCCACCTTAAAGCAGTAAGACCCGGGATGGTCAATTCTCACTAATTACGAGGAAAACAGCTATGACACTCAGCTTCTGGAAATCGAAATGCTGGACTGCCTGCGGTATCGCCTTGGTGGTCTTTGCCGCCGGATCGTCAATCACCAGCCGGCTACTTCATGTCAACGAAGTTAAGGCCGATAGCAACCGCATATTCGAGCTTCGGGTTTATCACGCCTTGCCGGGCAAGTTGCCAGCGCTTGAGTCCCGGTTTCGCGACAAGACTTCCAAGATACTTGCCCGGCACAACCTGAAGGTTGTGGGTTACTGGGTAACCGAAGAGGCATCCGACAACTCATTCATTTGGATCGTCGCTGATGCCAGCCGGGAGGAAGCGAAAAAAAACTGGGAAGCGATGATGGCCGACCCTGAATTTCAGGACGTCATAAAAGCCGAGCAGGCTGAAAAACTCGTGGAAAAAGTCGATGTGACATACATGCGCCCGACGGATTTTTCAATGATCAAGTAATCGCATAAGGCCAGGCCGTAGCGAGAAGCGCTTGGAAATCCGGCGCCATTTGAACAGCAGGCTGGTTGAGAGCGATCTTAGCGGAACAATGTCGCAGAATCACATGATGTTGATGTTAAGGAGGTTAAGGATGCTAAACGGGTCAAAGCTGGTCCTTCCCTCTTTCTTCGCCAGCAGATCGAGATTATTTTGCGTCCGGAAGCCATCCAGACGAATCTTTCAATTGGCGTCTAACGCTGGGGCGCGCCGCTCGTCTAATCACGTTTGGGTTAGCTTTCAGACCCAAGCGCCCCCAGAGTAGTGGAGTAATCAGTGCTGACAACGCAGGAAATGCGAAGCGAAAGCTCATGTTCATGAAATCTCATAACTATTCAGTTCATAGCCTTTTACTTGTGGCGCTTGCAGCCAGCGGAGCGATGATGGCATGCTCGGGAAGCACGCCGTCGAATGCCCAAGCTCAGGGTCCGCCCGGAATGCCAGTGAAGGTACAAGAGGCGCGCGCTACTCCGGTCAACGATGCTACGGAATACGTGGCCACAGTGAAGTCGCGCGATTCGGCTGTCATCATGCCGCAGGTGGAGGGCCAGGTCACCAAGATCTTCGTTCACTCGGGCGAGTCGGTTGGCTCCGGAGCGCCGCTGATGGAGATCGATCCCCTGAAGCAGCAGGCTACGGTCAAGAGCCAGGAAAGCTCCCGAGCGGCACAACAGGCGAACCTGAACTGGACTAAGCAGCAGTTCGAGCGCTCCCAAGGACTCTTTTCGGCGGGCGTCGTGAGCAGGCAGGATCTGGACCAGGCGAAGTCCGCACTGGACGCGGCCCAGGCGCAGATGGAATCGCTCGACGCCCAGGTCAGTGAGCAGCAAGTGCAACTGCATTACTACCGGGTCGTGGCTCCGTGGGGTGGAATTGTGGGAGATGTTCCGGTACGCGTGGGCGACCGGGTCACGACCGCAACGCAACTGACCACCGTGGACAAGCCCGGCAGTCTGGAAGTCTACGTGTACGTGCCCATTGAACACTCTTCTCAGCTCAAGCTGAACCTGCCCGTGCAGGTGCTGGACAGTGACGGTAAGGTAGTGGCCGACAGCCGCGTCAGCTTTATCTCTCCGCAGGTGGACAATACGACGCAAACCGTGCTGGTGAAAGCGCGCATCGCCAACAGCAACGAAGCCCTGCGGCAATCGCAATTCATCCGCGCACGCGTCGTGTGGGGTACCCACCAGAACCCGGAGGTTCCGATCCTGGCTGTGTCGCGGCTGGCGGGGCAGTACTTCGCTTTTGTGGCCGAACCCCAAAACGGCGGCTCCTACGTGGCGCGGCAGAAGGCACTGAAAATTGGACAGACGGTGGGGAACGATTACGAAGTCCAGGAAGGCATCAAGCCCGGCGACAAAGTGATTGTCTCCGGCACGCAATTTCTGCTGGATGGGGCGCCGGTGATTCCGCAAAGTTAAGCTGCAGGTTTCAAAACTCAACAGCAATTAGCAGTTGGCCGGATGGAGTGCCGTGCCGATGGTTTGCGCTAACTGCCAATTGCCAATTGCTCCCGAAAGCCGATCTCCTATGTTCGTTGGCTTCTTTATTAAACGCCCGGTGTTCGCCACGGTGTGCGCCCTGCTGATCATCTTGGGGGGCGCGGCCGTAATTCCCACACTTCCCATCTCGCAGTTTCCCAACCTGGCGCCCCCGCAAGTGAATGTATCGAGTGCCTATATCGGCGCCAGTGCCCAGACAGTGGAGAGCGCGGTTACGATTCCGTTGGAGCAACAGATCAACGGCGCCGAGGGAATGAAGTATGTAACCTCGACCAGCGGCAACGACGGAACGAGCAGCATCACGGCCACCTTTGATTTGACCCGAGATCCGGACCTGGCCACAGTCGACATCCAGAACCGCGTCAACACAGCGCAGGGACGCTTGCCGGCTGCCGTCAAAGCGGTTGGCATCACCACGGCGAAGAGTTCGCAGAACTTCGTGTTCGGCGGAGCCATCACGGCCGATAATAACAAATATTCGACGCTGTTCATGAGCAACTACCTTGATGTTTACGTCAAGGATTCTCTAAAGCGAATTCCGGGAGTCGCCGATGTGCTCATCTTTGGTGAGCGGAAGTATTCCATGCGCTTGTGGCTGGACCCGGTGCGCATGGCTGGGCGCGGACTGACCGCGCCCGATGTGGTCAGCGCTCTTTCCGAGCAGAATGTGGAAGTCGCCGCTGGACAAGTGGGCCAGCAGCCCGCGGTACCGGGACAGCAGTATCAGATCAGCGTTCGCGCCGTTGGACGCCTGAGCGAAGCCAGCCAATTCGAAAACATTATTCTCAAAACGAATGCCGACGGAACTTTAGTCCGCCTGAAAGATGTGGGCCGTGCCGAATTAGGCGCCGAGGATTACAGCTCGGACCTGCAATTCAACGGGCAGGATGCAGTCGGCATCGGCGTCACGCAGCTTTCCACCGCGAATGCGCTCGATGTTGACCGTCGTGCCATCGCTGAACTCGACCGCCTCTCGAAAAAATTCCCTCCGGGAATGCACTCCAAGGTCGCATTCGACACCACCGACGCAGTGGGCGAGTCGATCCGCGACGTCGTCTACACGGTAGGTTCGGCGATCCTCCTGGTCATCCTGGTCATCTTTATCTTCCTCGGCGACTGGAGGACGACCATGATCCATTTCATCGCCACTCCGGTTTCGCTCATCGGTACCTTCATCTTTGTAAAATTACTCGGTTTCTCCATCAACACACTGACATTGTTCGGCATCACGCTCGCCACCGGCCTGGTCGTCGACGATGCGATCGTAGTGATTGAAAACATTGAGCGTCATATCACTGAAGGCGAACACGATTCCCATAAAGCGGCGGCGGCCGCCACTGCTGAGATAACCAGCGCTGTCATCGCCACCTCGCTGGTGCTGGTTGCTGTGTTTGTCCCCGTTGCATTCTTTCCCGGGACAACTGGCATTCTGTTTCGCCAGTTTGCGCTGACCATCGCATTTTCCATTGCCATTTCCGCTTTCAACGCGCTCACCCTGGCTCCGGTACTGGCGGCAATTTTCCTGAGCGGCGGCCACCGGCAAAAGTGGTGGTGGCTGCAAAAGTTTGATGACGGCGTCGCTGTCGTCCAGCGGGGGTATCGTAGCTTGCTGCATTACGTGCTGGGATACAAGCTGGCAATGATGGTGTTGTTTTTCGCCGGTCTTGGGCTAACTTATCTTGTGTTCACGCGCGTGCCGAGGGGCTTCGTGCCTGACGAAGATCAGGGCTACTTCATCGTTGTCATCCAGGCCCCGTCCGGAGCATCTCTCGAGTATACGAAGGCGATCGGGAAACAAGTCTCTGATTTGCTTAGCGATGTTTCGGAAGCCGAAGGTACATTCTCAATTGCGGGCTTCAGTTTTTCCGGCAGCGCCCCGAACCAGGGAATTATCTTTGTCCCGCTCAAGCCTTACGAGCAACGCAAGGGCAAGGAGCACACGGCATCCGCCATCTTGAACCGGGTTCGTCCTCGACTGTTTTCGATTTCAGGCGCGATCGCTTTCGCGACGCTTCCTCCAGCGGTCAATGGTCTCGGCCAGTTCGGCGGCTTCCAGTTCATCTTGCAGGATCAGGCTGCGCATACGCTGGAAGAACTCTCCAACGCCACGCATGGACTCATGCAGGCCTCCGCTCAACGGAAAGACTTGGTCGGACTATACACCCCGTTCACCGCAAACGACCCTCAGTATCTGATAACCATTGATCGCGAAAAAGCGAAGAGCCTGCACGTGCCCCTTTCCCAGATCACTGACACTCTGGGCGTGTACATGGGATCGGCTTATGTGAACGATTTCGATTTCAATAACCGTTCCTATCGGGTTTACGTGCAGGCCGACAAGCAATTCCGCGCGACGTCGCAGGACATGAAACAATTCTATGTTCGCTCCGATGGCGGGGCGATGGTTCCGCTCGACAATCTGATCAGCATCACGCAAACCACAACTCCGCAGGTAATCAGCCACTACAACCTGTTCCGGTCGGCGGAAATCGACGGATCGGCCGCACCCGGTTACAGCTCCGGTCAGGCGATCGCTGCCATGGAAGACCTCGCGAAGAAGCTGCCGCAGGGATTTTCTTACAGCTGGACGGGCTTGTCGCTGGAAGAATTGCAGGCGGGGGGAACATCGCTGATTCTGTTTGGACTTGGGACGTTGGTCGTGTATCTCACGCTTTCGGCGCAGTATGAAAGCTTCGTATTGCCTTTCATCGTGTTGCTGGCTGTGCCTATGGCTCTGCTCGGAGCCTTGGGAGCTCAGTGGATTCGCGGCCTGCAGAACGACGTCTTCTGCCAAGTCGGGCTAGTGATGCTGGTTGGACTTTCCAGCAAGAACGCGATCCTGATCGTAGAATTTTCCGAGCAGCTGCGCCAGCGCGGCATACCGTTGGTGGAAGCGGCAGTGCAAGCGGCCACCATTCGTTTGCGCCCGATTCTGATGACCTCTCTGGCCTTCATCCTGGGCGTCGTTCCCTTGGTGCTCGCCACCGGCGCGGGTGAAAATGGCCGTCACTCCGTCGGCACAACCGTGTTCGGCGGCATGATCATGTCGACCGTGCTGAATTTGTTCTTCATCCCTGTGTTGTATCTGATTATCGAAGGCTGGCGGGAACACGGGAAGAAGACAGCCAACGCGGAGTGAGCCGGATGTTAGGCAACAGAACGTTACGCAACAGAACGTCTTCGCCGGGACGTACTCCCGCGCTTGGTGACAATTGTCTTTTTCCCCGGGACCTTTTCCCCGTGCTTCTTGTTTGCTCTCCGCGCCGCGGCTCTTAGTTCCGCTTTCCTGCGGGCCTTGCGCCGTAGTTTGGCCATCCATTCTCGCGAATACATCGTCCCCCGGCACTTGGGCGAGCCGCAGTGGCAGGGCGCAGGATCATCGTCGTCATAGAGGCTGTAGTCCCAAAGCAGCTCTTCGCCGGCAGCAATGTCACGGAGAGCGAGGATCCACACCCGGTTCTTGACTTCATCGACCTCGCAGTTGGGATCGCAGGAATGGTTTAAGTATGCGCCCATCCCTTCGCCATCGATGATGGTCTTACCGTCTTCAAGGCCATAGAGGTAGGTGCGGGGAGCGCCGTCATACAACCGGTTCGCCTCCTCCGGAGTGAGGCGCGGTCCGGAATACTCGACAACGCGGGCGCCTTTGCGAATGATCGTAGTGGTGAATACACCCACTGCATGAATGCGCGATGGACGAACAACCAGAGCCATCCTATTAATTTCGCACGAGTGGAAGTTTGAAGGAAGACGAAAAGAATTGGAAAACCCCCCGGCGCTCAATTTTCCATTCCGCCGGCAAACCCGGGCCGCGAGCTCCCCCCACGACGGGAATGGCTTATGGGATAAGGGTTTTGGCCTTTGTGGACACGAACAGCATCGGCACGAAGCGGCGCCCGCGTGATAGACTTTCAGACCTTCGCAGCTAGCACGAAATTCGGCGAACGTCCAAATCTGAGGGGAAAACCAAAATGCGGATAACCAGGAGCACGATTGGAAGCTTAGCAGTTCTGATGTTCTGTGGAACCATCATCAGTGCAAGCGCACAAACGGCAAACGCTAAAACTCAAACCAGCAGCGGCGCGCCTGGCGCTCCGGAGACCTATTGCACCAGCACCGGTGGAGTGGTGGAAAACCGTATTCCGGTCTACAACACGAATGGCCCGATCTCATCCTGGCTCAAACTGGCGGGGACTCAGGAGTTTTGCCAGTACACCTCGTCTTCAGACGGCTCACGCATTCACCTCTCGCTCCATACTCTGTACACTACGCAGCCTTCGCTCGCGGCCTTGGCCTATTACTCACAGACTGCCTGGAACGGGCTGGGAGAAGGCAACCCGGCCTCGCTCTATTGCACGCAGCTTGGCGGTTCGGATCTGTTCGGCGGCGTTAACGCCGCTGGAGGCGGATGGGTGACGAAGCATAGTTTCGACCAGGTGCTGGAAGCCTGCATCTTTCCCGACAACTCCACCATCGATTCCTGGGGATTGTTCTACCATTCCGACGATATTATCCGTGGCATCGACCTTTCCACCGTTCTGAAATATTCAGACCCCTATCCCGCAGGCAAGGCAAAGAGCGGCAAACAGTAAGCGCCGTTCCAATCATTTTGTGGTCGCTTGGGGCAAAGAAAATGCCGCCACTGCCTGAGTAGGGGCAGCGGTGGCATTGATATTTCTAGGAATTTTTCGCGTCTACGGATCGTACACCGAACTGCCATAGCCCTGTTTGCGGGCGGATTCCTGCATATCGTCCAGGCGCCTTTTCTGTTCTTCCAATTGTGCCTGCATCCGTTCGACCCGCTGCTGTTTTTCCCTTTGCCGCTCATTCCATCCTACGCAATTGGCGACGCAGTTGGCCGGAGCGAAGCGGATGGACTCACTCAGTTCATCCACTTGTCTTTGCAGCGAGTCGATTTCGTTCTTTTGCGCGACAATCTGAGCTTTCCAATGCTCAGCCGGCAGTTTGTGCCCGTCTGAGGAAGCAGGGGAAGAGTCGCTCCGTTCCTGGTTGCTCCTTCCGGGCAAAACTCGTTCTGCGCGCTCGGGGATTTCTTCGTTGGTGATGACCTTGGGGTTCTTGGCATCCTTGGTCTGCGCGGTCTTCGACTGTTCTTTTTGCTGACGTTGCTGGCGCGCAAGGTCGCCGAGAGATGGCGAGTCCTGGCCGCATACGTTTCCCGCGAATAAACTAACAACCGCCGCCGGAATCAAGACAAAAGTGAGCCTGCGCCTCGTGCTCATAGCCAAACCCCTCTTTTTGCGGCCGGCCTGAGAGGCCGACTGCTGCTCAGATGTTATTCGCAAAGGCCTGCGTTCCAGCGTTACGAACGGGTCTTGTACCAGCAGTACGGGAGCAACGCAGCAGAGCTTTACTTCTGATCTGCAGTCGCCTGGCCAGCCGCAGCTTCCTGGGTCGCCTGCCAATGCATCAACGGCAGGTTCTCTGCCTTCCAACGCATGGCGGCATAAATCCGGTTGCGTCCACTGGGATGATCGAAAAAGATCCATTCTTCCACCGGGCCCGGATTCATCTTCCGGTATTCCCCGAGATGAATGGCCGCCTGCGCGAAACCATCCGGCTGGCGGCTGGCGTTCAACCCGTACATGTCGGCCTCGCCTTCCGCGGTGCGGGTGTGGGTATTCATGATCGGCGTTACTAGAAAACCGAAAATAGAAGCCAGCAAAACTACGAGAGGCAGAACTGCGGTATCGCCGGCGCCGCGGATTTTCCATTTCTCGCCCCAACGCTGCAAAGACCAGTCCAGCGACCAGTGAAGTAAAGCGAAGAAGATTACGATGACGACGCCGAAGAAGAGGATGTCCTTATAAATGTGGTGAAGAACGTAATGGCCCATCTCGTGTCCCATAACCGCCTGTATTTCTTCCGGCGAACCGCGGCGCAACAGATTGTCATTGAGCGTAATCCGCATGGTGCTTCCGAAGCCGCTCACATTGGCGCTCATGCGCGTGGTTTGCCGGGAGGCGTCGACCTCGAAAACATCGTGCGCCGCAATTCCATTGGCGCGGGCCAAACTCAGGATCGGCCGTGTGACCCTGGGATCATCCAGTCGCGAAACCTTATTGAAGATCGGAACGATATAGATAGGTGCGATGAGCACAACGAGGATCATGAAGGCGATGGTCACCACTGCACCCCAAATCCACCATGTGCGCCGAACTCGGCGGGCTAAGCCGAAAAGCAGCACCGTCAGGATCCCGCCGAGCACAAGATTCACCGCAAGACTCTTGAACTGATCGCCCATCCAGGGCCCAAAAGTCTGAGTGGCCAATCCGTATTTGTGTTCTCGGAAGTAGTCTTCATAGACTAAGAGCGGGAAACCGAGAATCGAAGTAGCAAGGAGATACTGGGCCCAGTAAACGATGGTGTGTACAGGTTTGAAGCGCGTAACCCGCTCAGCGAGATTGCGCATGGCCGCGGACCAGCCTAGATTGAGCAGCAGGAGCAGGATGACCGCTCCGTAGAGAAAATCCCAGAGAATCATCCAGCAACCGCCCTCGAAGTACGCATCCGAGCGCGCTCGGGCGTCGGCAGGAATCTGCGCGAGGTAGGCATTCGTGGCCGCTTCCACGTTGAAGTTCGGGGTAGGCTGGGCCTCGGGGGGAACCCGAATCACCGACGGCATGGCAGTAAGCGGCTGAACGCCGGGCCCAGGAGCAGATTGGGCCAGGACGCTACCCGTTATCAGAGAGAAGGAAAGGACCACTGACCTGAAAAGTCGATTAGTGAATAGGTTCACAAGTTGCCTCGGAAGCGATTGACGAACGAGAATGTATACGCGTCGAAAGACCATCTGGTTCCCTGCACTGCTGCCGGCACGGAATGCGGATTGCTAGGACGCGATAGCGTTTGCGGGTACGGCCATACCGGATAATCTACTGCCTGTGATCTCCGGCACAACCTGGATTTGCACCAGACGGGACGAGGATTTCTTCTCTTTCTTCGCTAGAAGATTGACAGAGGGAATGCCGGTTCGGGCGAAAGACTTTTCACAATCTGCGGTGGAAGGTCCGCGCATGTTTCCCTCCATAAACGCCAGACCCGGGCACCGGGTGCAAGTCGAGCCATGCGTGCATTGCGAACAACCAGAGAGATCGCGCAAGCGGATCGAGCGCACTTCCTTCAATTGCTCGGAGTCGCGCCAGATGTCGATAAACCGCTGCTGCCGGACATTGCCGCACGACAAGGGGAATTGCACGCAGGGATAGAATTCGCCGTAGGGAGAAACGTAGCAGGCGGTGTGACCAGCGCTGCACGGTAAAGATGACATGCTATTTTCGTCGGGCGGGAGCGGCGGCGCACAGAATTCATCTGCATTGCCGACGAAAGCTTCGTCGCGAAACAACTCGCGGAGCGCGGATTCGCCCGCGTTCAAGTCCAGGACGGTGCGGTCGCCATCCATCATCGGCGTGATCGTCGGGTCCAGCGTGTACTCGGCGCCAAGTTCTTCCGCGAGCGTCCGGACGCCGTGATAGTCCTGCATGTTTCCTGTCATCAGGACATTGGCCATGATGACCTTCAGACCTTGCGACTTGAGAAAACGAATGGCGTTGATCGAACGCCGCAGCGAGCCTTTAACCTTGGTGATCGCGTCGTGTACTTCCGGCCGGTGCGAATAGATGCTCACCTGAATCGATTCCACGCCGAGGTCGCGGAGCCGCGCCGCCTGTGCTTCGCGAATCAGCACCGCATTGGTCTTGAGCTTGATGCAGAAAGTGAGGGCGCGGGCGCACTCGAGAATTTCAAAAAAATCCTTGCGCAGGAAAATCTCACCGCCGCTGAGGGTAAGGATAAAGACGCCGGCTTCGGCCATTTCTTTGAGCAGATTCTTGATCTCAGCCGTAGTCATCTCGCCGTGATCGTCGTGATCGAGGTAGCAGTGGATGCACTGCTCGTTGCAGCGGTAGGTGAGGTCGAGTTGCGCACTGAAGGGAACGCCCAGCCGCAGTGCCCGCTCGCTCATCTCCTGCATCAGGACGCTCATAGTCGCCGCTCCTGCACGGGCGCTCCAGGCTTAGCAGGCGGCTGGGCTGGGATCGGTTGCTCCGAGACCAGCAGAATGCCGTGCCTGGCCAAATCCTGGGCTAGAGCCTCGGCGTCCCGTTGCGCTTCTTCGGGCTGTACTTCGAACGCGGAGCAGATGCGGCGGTCGACGATTTCATCGAGAGGCGTGGCGCCGTCGGCCGCCTGCCAAAGAATGGTCGCGGTCGGGTTCAGCGTAAACAGCGTCGATCCCTGGCCGGACATGACGAGCATCTCTTCGCCCAACATGCGGGCTGCGATTCTCGGACTGCGCGCAATATACATTTTATTGTTCATCTTAATTGTTCATCCAATCATCTCCCAGATGCGCGCATCCGGCACAAACGTCAATCGGTGAACCGGCACGCGATGAACAAAGTCGCACGCAGCCTGAAATGCCCAGTGCACCATTTCCTGATCTTCGGCAAAGAAAAGCATATTGGCCAGCAGTTCGCGCCCGGCATCGGCTACAGCCACGGGCTCGATGCGATTCTCCGGACCCTGCGCCAATAGATACAGCGCAGCTACCGGCGCTGACGCATTCTCGCCCAGCTTAGCCAACTCCCCGGTGAAGGGCGTACCGAAGGCAACGTAAGCGTCATCCCGCTTGCGGACGTACGAGATCTCGTCGGTAAGCAGTGTTGCATCGGCGGGAGCAAGCCGCGAGATCGTCGTCTTTCCGGCCCCCGAGACGCCGGCAAACAGAAACGCCTTCCCGTTGCGAATCGCGCTGGCGGAGTGCAACAGGAATCCGCCTTGCCTGGCCAGCACAAGAGTGTGCACAATGCGCAGAACGGCGTCGATGGAATATGGGTTCGCGGTCTGGTGAATGATGCCGCGACGCGTGCCAGGCTCCCATTCAGCGCGAAAATCGCCGCGCTCCAGTAGCCACCGGCCCGAATAGTAAGTTACGCTCACATCTGCGTCGGGATTGGCAAATGGAGGTGCGGTCAACTCCACATCGAAATCGTATTCAGCGCGGTCCTCATCGCTTACAAACCCGGAATAGCGATTCTGCAACAGATCGAGGAAATCCGCATCGCTCGTGTTCACCCTGACGGGGACATCGCCGATGGCAATCACCACGCTGTATGGTTCGATTTGTGTGGCTAGTCCTGGCACGGAACCGGCTCCTGTGGAGCGGATTTCGCCGAAGCATGAACCATGCGGTGCAGGTAGACGAGAGCTCGCGCCGCAGGAACGGAGCGGCTGACAATCTTTGCGGTCAGGCGCTTAATCGAGTTCAACTCCGCCGGCACTGCGATTAACCTTCCCGCGCGGATCAGGTACGAGACTCTTCCCAGCAATTCATTCTTCGCTACGGGACGATCTGGTGCGGGCAACGCGTCGCCCTGGGTAATCCATTGCGGATTCTCGGCGTCTCCGGCCTTGCCAATGACGCGATGAGCACAAAGTTTGCCTTGCCGCCCGACCACCACGACATCCCCGGTGCGCACTTGATCGTGCATCACGCGCTCGACCACCAGCGTGTCTCCGGGCCAGATCGCAGGGAGCATGCTCCAACCGATAGCGGGAAATCGAGCTGGGCCGAAAGAGCGCAGAACCTCACCCGCCAGTTCGCACTTTAAGGCGTTCCCTCGGTCCCGCGCAGCGTCGACTGTCGGGCTCATGACGCCTTATTGCTTAGTCCCGAGCAGCCTTCCTGGGTGGTATTGACCTTGCCGCAGGAGAGGGCCGAGGTCACGAAAACCTGGTCGAAGCGAAACCCTGGCTTCTCGTACGGTTTCTTGATGGTCGCCGCGGATTGCGGCTCTTCGCCGGATGAATGATTCATGGCCATAAATGTTCGTCCCTCGCTTACTGTAATGCCGACTGCGACGCCTGCACCGCGCAGCCCACGGAGCTAGACGTCCCACAGGTCGTCTGATTGCTCAGAGTGGAGAAGTATACCTGAGAAGTCCCCGCCAGCGTTCCCGAGCCCACCATATTGTCGATGATAATTGCGCTCGTGCCACCGGCCGCGGCCAGCGCAGCGGTCGCGATCGCACCCACGTTCGTCCATACCAAGGTTCCTGTGCCGTCGTGTGTGGCGCCGCCCGCCGTCGGGTTAAATGTCGGAATCGTACCGCCGGAAGTACCGGCGGTCGTGACCAACTCAATGTTGTTGTTGGGGTCAAGGATCAGCGCGCCCTTGTTGTATGCATTATCTTTTACCCAAGCGGCCGGAGTAAAGGCAGACTGCACTCCCTGATCCAGCCAGAACACCTCGTTATCCGGCGTGATGCCGCCCACGGTCGTACTCCAAGTGGGGGCCGTCGCGCCTGACGTGCCTAATGCAAGCACCACCACCTGAATCTGGAAGTGGCTGTCCAAGACCTCCTGGCCCACTGCGTATGCCGTCGACGGTTGCCAGGGCGTGACCTTGAAATTGAAGATGCATCCGCCGGCGGCGCAGCCAGACGACACTCCCTCCGCCTGCGCGCTCTCAAAGATCCACTCCGTTGCGCCACCCGTCGCATTCGGATTCAGGATATCGGTCACGGGAGAACAGGGCGTAGTAGTGTTCGAAAGAACTGGCCCCGAGTTTACGGTGCCGAAAACCCCGGCCGTAATTGGGACTTGATACAGGATCGGAGGCCCGCCGGTATTCCCGCAAACATAAAGATTGCCGGTAGCGTTCACCGAATTCTTGTACGTGCTGTCAAAGTCTCCATCGTACAAGGGACTGGGATTGGGCGTGCTTCCGTAGGCAACGCTGTCGCCGACCACCGCCTTCGATCCCACGGCGCCGGTAATGAAAGCGGTGCTGAGCACGTAAACCGCAGTGCAAGCAGTGGCCCCCCCATCGCAGTTTGCCGTGCCGTCGCTCGAGGCGAACACGTATACCAGTCCAGCAGTGGAATCCACCTCCGGACTATCGACGATTCCGGTACCATGATCCAACTGGCCTGAGATCGTTACTCCGCCCGTGGGGCTTACGCGATACAAGAACCCACCGAGGTCCCCTACAAACACATTCCCCGACGCTCCGTCGTAAACCGGGCTGGCGACGGGATTGGGATTGGTTGGGTTGACCTGGACTGGCCAGCCTCCGGTTGTCACTTCAGTCAGCTGTCCCTTGAATACCGGATTGAACTTATGCAGCCAACCGTGGTTGTCGCCCACGTAGGCTGCGTCTCCCTTGTAATCGTAGTAAACGGAAGATGTCGTATCGTTGGCGGGCGTGTCCAGCGGGTCGGTGAGCAATGCGGTTGTCATGCAAGGCGCCGTGGGGCAGGCTGCATATAGAGCGGCAGATTCAGGCACGAGGGTCGTCGGGCTGCCAACGCTTTCCCCCGCGGAAGCGGCCCATTTCAGCAAGACCAAGTTCCCCTCGTCGCCTGCGTTGGTTTGCACGAACGCTACTTGGGTGCCGTCAAGCGAGTACACAGGAGAAGTCAGGATCTGGCCGCTGGTGTTGTACGCCCAGTAGCCCGAAGGCACCGTGCCGCCGCAGCCGGAATAAAGATTGTCGTACGCCACAATGCTGGCCTGCGAGATAGATCCTTCAAGGCCGGTGCTGTAGATGACGAAATCGGGTTGCGCGGCGCTTCCGCAATTGGCGGTGGTGCCGAGGAACGAGAACTTCGCGGGATAGTTGCCCGCGCCAACGCTGCCTCCGCTGCCCAGGCTCTGCTCCCAAAGCCCCTCCGGCTTTCGACGCCTGCGCTCCCGTAAATCCTTCACGTCTTCATTATTCTTGCGGAGCTGTGAAGCAAGCGCCTCACGGCTCTGCGCGGCCGGCAACATGACCGGCAATTGGCCGCGATAACGCTGCTGCCAGTAGCGAGGGTCCCGCTGCACCCGCTGGGCCTGTTCCGTCGTGGCTGGCCTGGAGAAGATAAGACTGCGATGGCTCCAGTCGTTGGGTACGGGGATGGTTGCCTCCTTTCCCGACGAACCTTGACCGAACAAAGCTGGAGACGAAGCGAGGACTCCGAGAACTGAGACACCGAACCACAGCAAACGCAGCTGGTTGCTTCTCATTTTTCTCCCTGATCCTTTTTATCCCTGATCTTGCGGGCACGCACAACGGCCTGAATGGTAGCGGTCGACACCAAATCCCTCCGCCCGTCTGCATTGGACTATGGGCTAGCGCGTTGGAAAATAATCATACACCCGGCGGTTTTGCGCGAGTTCCGAAAATTCGCCCGCACAGCCGCAGATTTCCACAGGGATTTCCACTCCGCAAAGGATGACCGCCAGAGCGGGTTAGCGCATCTACACCGCCGGTTTAGCCGGCTGCGCGATCAAGCCGGAAGCGTGGACGTAGGAATCTGTTGGGCGCGGTTGCGAAGCTCTTCGAACAGAACGGTGCTCAAGTAACGTTCGCCAAACGATGGCAGAACCACCACAATCAGCTTTCCCGCATTCTCCGGACGCCGCGCCGCCTGTAGAGCGGCGAAAACCGCGGCTCCGGAAGAAATTCCCACGAAAATGCCTTCTTCCAAAGGCAGCCGCCGTGCGGTGCGAATCGCGTCATCGTTGCTGACTTGAATGATCTCATCAATGTAGTCGGTGCGCAGGATGCTGGGAACAAAACCGGCTCCGATCCCTTGAATCTTATGCGGTCCGGGCTTTCCGCCGGAGAGAACTGGACTCTCGACCGGCTCGACGGCAATTGCCTTGAATGATGGCTTCTTAGGCTTGATAAATTCGCAGACGCCAGTGATGGTTCCGCCGGTGCCAATGCCTGAGACCAGAAAGTCGACTCGCCCGTCGGTGTCGTTCCAAATTTCGGGTCCCGTGGTCTCGCGGTGAATCTTCGGATTATCCGCATTGTCGAACTGCTGCAGCATGTAACTGTTGGGAGTGTTCGCGAGCAACTCCTCGGCCTTAAGGATGGCTCCCTTCATTCCCCTGGGACCCGGCGTAAGAACGATCTCCGCGCCGAAGGCCAGCAGCAGTACCCGCCGCTCCAGGCTCATGGTTTCCGGCATCGTCAGAATCAGTTTGTAGCCTTTGACGGCGGCCACAAAGGCCAAGCCAATGCCCGTGTTGCCGCTCGTAGGCTCGATCAGCACGGTCTTGCCCGGGTGAATTTTCCCCGCACGCTCCGCCTCAGTGATCATGCTTACTCCGATGCGGTCTTTTACGCTGCCCACGGGATTCTGGCTTTCGAGCTTGGCTACCACTTCGGCCACGCAGCCTGCCGTGACCTTATTGAGCCGCACCAGCGGAGTGTGGCCAATCAACTCGGTAACGTTGTTTGCGATTTTCATGATGATCTCCTTGTTCTTGAACGGCGGCCCGTTGGACCAGTAAGCCTACTACACTAGTAGACTATTTCGCCACATCAAGAAAGTAAGGGTAGTGTCCTAAATCTGCTGGGACACTCCCAAAGTAAGGGATCCAGCAAATGGCGGAAGCGTGTGCGAGTCGAACGCACCGGTGACAGGGAAACCTGCCGCCCGCCGGTTTTGAAGACCGGGATGATCACCGGACCACATGCGCTTCCGTGCCCATTCAGTCAGTAGTCCCGTAGATTAGCACTGTTGTTCGTGGCCTGCGAGGGACGCGACCACCGATGTGCAAATTCTTTCACGTTGACAGCCCCTGCTTGCAAGAGGACACTTTCAGATCACGACTGCTCAACGATAGTACTGCCTGCGATAGTACAGAGGAGCGGTTCCCATTTCCGCGGCCAAAGGCGGAGATAGAGCATGTCCATACGCACACCTGCGTCGAGGAGGACTAAATGAAGACTCTCCGTCGTATCCGCGCATCTATCCTGTTGCTGCTTGCGTTAGTTGGGGCACACCTGTTCGCGGTTGCACAGGAGGGCAGCTCTTCCTCGGAAAAATCCCGGCTGATTTGCGGTACGGACGAATCCGGATTCAACGGGATGGACGGCCAATTGGCCGAAGTCCGCACGGATGGGCCCTCCCTCGTCAGCGCCGTGCAGCTCTACAACCTCAGCGTTCCGGTCAATGGAATTACCTTCGCCTCCACTTTCTTGTGGGCGGGACAGCCGGAACCTGTGGGAAGTGTGGCTGGCAACACCCTTCAAAAAATCAGCGTTGACCTGCCGCCAACCGTGCTGTCTACCATTGAGCCTGGAAGCAACTCTTTCTCTCCCGAATGCTGCAACGAGCAAATGGTCAGCTTCAAGGGAGGTCTGTATCACGCGCACTACAGCGATGTTATCCAGCGATTGATCATCGATTCTTCGGGGAACTCGGAAGTGGCGCAGACCTATGCGCAGACCGACGTAGTCGGCATGGCCAGCGACGGCGACAGGATTTGGATCTCCAAGTGGAATGAAGAACAGGTGGGAATCTGGGATCCGCCTAGCAACACTTTCACTGTGGTCTTCAGTACTCCTGGCGAAGCCGGCGGTTTGGCATGGGATGTCGAGAGGCATGTTCTTTGGGTAGGCATGGAGGGCGGATCGGTTATTCCGTACAGCGCGACAGGAAAACAGCTGGGCAATGGATTTCAGCCCTTCGGCAGCATTGACGCTACCATTGATGGGCTGGCGTTTATTCCCGCGACAAGTTCCGACTAACTGGGTTCCCAGGACCGCGCTAATGAAGCTGGGTGCCGATTTCTCTTCGGCACCCAGCCCTTCCGTCATTGGTCATCCGCTAGAGCGTGGGCGCGTGCCCCTGCCCCATCTGCACTCCAGCTACTTCGGCTGCGGCACGATCCTCAGATACGGCTTGGGCGACTTCCAGCCTCCGGGGTACTTCTGTTGCGCTTCCTCGTTCGACACTGAGGGCAGAATGATGACTTCGTCGCCAGGCTTCCAGTTCACCGGCGTAGCAACCTTGTGCTTCGCCGTAAGCTGCATGGAATCGACGACTCGCAGAATTTCGTCGAAATTCCGCCCCGTGCTCATGGGATAACTCAGCTGGAGTTTAATCTTTTTATCCGGACCAACAACGAACACCGTGCGCACGGTGGCATTGTCTGCCGCGGTGCGTCCCTCCGAGGTATGCCCGCTCTCGGCCGGCAACATGCCGTAGAGCTTGGCAATCTTAAGCTCGGGGTCGCCGATCATCGGGTAATTCACCTTGGCGCCCTGAGTCTCCTCAATATCAGCGGCCCATTTACCGTGGCTGCTCACTGGGTCGACGCTGAGGCCGATAATCTTGGTGTTGCGCTTGGCGAATTCAGGCTGCAGGCGCGCCATATAGCCAAGCTCCGTGGTGCATACGGGAGTGAAGTCTTTGGGGTGGGAAAACAAAATCGCCCAGCCGTCGCCGATCCATTCGTGAAAATTGATTGTGCCCTGCGTAGTTTCGGCGGTGAAATTCGGGGCGGTGTCATTGATGCGTGGGATTCTGGGGGTTTCGGTCGCGGTCTCTGTGCTCATTTTTTCTCCTAGTGAATTCGATTCGCTCGAAATTATGAAAGTGCCCAGCTTTCAAATTCGGGTGAACGTCGCATGAAAACGAAACCCACCCGTTTCGCTGGGTGGGTTTGGAAGAAATCTTATTCGCTCCCTATCCACACCTCGGCGCACACATGCAACAACAGCACATGACGCGGATGTTGGAAGGGCTAAACACACCGTTAGAATAAAAGCCTGCACTCGCGCTGTCAACCGAGGGACAGCCTCTCGGTTCCGTGATCTAGAGTTTTCCTGCATCGCAAAAGTGGCTCGCGGCATCTGTCTTGATGCGGCGCTGCCCTCGCCAAAATTCAATTCCCTGTCGCTCCTCGAGGATATTCATGAGCCAACCATCGCGACATCTGAAAATGGCACAGTGGGATGTTTTCTCTTCGCGTTCGCTTGAGGGCAATTCCGTGGCCGTGTTCTTCGATGGCCGTGAGTTGACCGATGCCGAGATGCAGGCCATTGCCAAGGAAATGAACCTTTCAGAGACGACGTTCGTGCTGCCCTGCGACGCCGTCACCGAACGGGAGCAGGGGATTCGCGTACGCATCTTCACCGTGCAGGAAGAACTGCCGTTCGCCGGCCATCCGACCCTGGGAACGGCGTTCGCCTTGCGCGGCCAGAGTGGGAGCAAACAGATCGCGCTGCAACTGAATGTCGGGAGAGTTCCGGTAGATTTCGAAGACAACGCGGGACAACCGGCGTTCGGCGAGATGACGCAGATCGATCCGACTTTCGGAATGCGGCACGAACGGGAAGCCGTCGCACAGGCAACCGGATTGCGCATGCAGGACTTCGACGATTCCCTGCCCATTCAAACCGTTTCCACGGGAGTTCCTTTCACCGTGGCGCCGCTCAAATCGCTGGCCGTTATGCGAGATTTACAGATTGATCTGAGCCGCGCCGCGGAATATCTGGCCAGAACCGAGGGCAAGTTTTTTTATTTCGTCACGCGAGAAACTGTAGACCGCGAAGCCAGACTGCACGCCCGCATGCTGTTTTACAACGGTGAAGACCCGGCGACGGGCTCAGCCGCAGGCTGTTCCGCGGCCTGGATGCTAGCGAACGGCGTGGCCAAACCCGATGAACACGTACTCATTGAGCAGGGTATCGAGATGAAACGCCCCAGCCGGATTTTCGTTCGCGCTTCGCGGAACGATAACCGGGTAGTTAACGTACGCGTGGGCGGGCACTCCGTTGAAATCATGCGCGGCGAAGTTTTTCTTTAGCCGGCCCCGCGCAAGCACATGCAGAATCGCGCCGTTCGCGACGTCGAAGAAAGTCAATGGCCAAAATCTGCCATTTGCTTCGGCGGTACTTTACAGGGTTGATCCCTTCCCGTTAGCATCACTTCGCTCTTCTATTCTTCGTGAACAGAGAAAACTCCGTTTGTCCCGGCGCACAACCGGCGACTTGCGGAACCGGACGGTGAATGAAACCTAAGCGCACGATCCTGTGTGTTGATGACAACGAACAGTCGCTTTCTTACCGCAAGATCATTTTGGAAACCCGCGGCTATCGCGTAGCGAGTTACTCCCGCGGCGAAGAAGCCCTGGAGCGCTTCAAGCAGGGAGGGATCGATTTGGTGGTCACCGACATGGCTATGCCCGGGTTGGACGGTCCGCAGTTGATCGCCGCAATCAAGAATCTAGCGCCCCAGGTTCCGGCAATCCTCATTTCGAGCAAGGCCCGCGTCTACGATCATGAATCGCAAGCGGACGTATTCCTGGCGAGGGGGATGTATGCGCCTGCGGATCTGCTGGAACGAATCCGCGTGCTTCTGGTGCGCAAGCGCGGACCCAAGCGCATGCAACAGACATCGGTGCAATTGCCCCAGCGCCAGGGAGTAGCCTGACGCGGTTGTCTGGCACACGCCACTCTGTAAATCTCATCGTGTAAGATCAAGCCTGGCATGGGCGCATTCATCGAAGCCATTGATCTTCACAAAACCTATCGCGTGGGAAAGATCGACGTGCCCGCGCTCCGTGGTGTCTCCTTCGGCGTGCAAAAGGGAGAATTCGTCACCGTCGTCGGTCCTTCGGGGAGCGGCAAGTCCACCCTGTTCTACCTTCTGGGTGGACTGACGCGAGCCGATTCCGGCCGCGTAATCATGGACGGCGATGACTTCGCCACGCTCTCCGACGCCCAGCGCACTCGCATGCGCAAGCGCAAGATCGGATTCGTATTTCAGAAATTCAACCTGTTACCCACGCTCGATGCTCGCTCCAACATTGCAATCGCGCAGGAAATTTCCGGCAACGGCGACCGCGACCCCGCATTCTTCCTGCGCATTTGCGATCTATTGGGGCTCACCAAGCGCCTCAACCATCGTCCGTCTGAACTTTCCGGTGGAGAGCAGCAACGCGTGGCTCTGGCTCGCGCTCTGGTCAACAAACCCGCGGTGGTTTTGGCGGACGAGCCCACGGGCAATCTTGACACGGAGAACTCGAACGCCGTTTTGAAAATGTTGCGGCAGTCAAACCAGGAATTAGGCCAGACCGTGCTGATGATCACGCACAACCCCGAAGCCGCCAGGTTCGGGGACCGCATCATCCACATGCGCGACGGCCACGTCGTGCAGCCGGAAGAAGATCCGCAGTGGGCGCCGCACTGAGAGCGTCATGGGGTACGTTGCCCCGGCGCAACGCCTCATTTATAATCAGGCTCGTTGAGCGGGAGTAGCTCAGTGGTAGAGCGCGACCTTGCCAAGGTCGATGTCGCGGGTTCGACCCCCGTCTCCCGCTCCAGACTTTTCAGCGCACCAGCCCGTGATTCTCCTCCCGGGCGCAAGTGGACTTTTTCCTCCAGGAACGCTAGTTTAGTTGACGGAGGGCGCGGTACCCAAGTGGTAAGGGAGAGGTCTGCAAAACCTTTATGCGTCGGTTCGATTCCGACCCGCGCCTCCAATCTTTCCTTGCAGTTGCCTGTCTGCCTTGCAGTTAGGTTCGAATTGAGCTTTCGTGTTGATTGGGCCTAGATGGGGCAAAATCGCCCGGATCTGGCCTCAGGGGCGGACAAAAAGCGGACACGATTTTCGCCGCTCAATTTGGCCTCTCTTCCTGCTTACTCGCGAGCTTCTCGGCCGCTCTCAAGATCTCGTCGTAGTGGAGCATCGCGCTGCGCTTGTGCTCCGCGGTTGGATGCACGTAGCGCAGCACGAGACGAATCGAGCTGTGACCGAGGATCGCAGCTGGCGTAGCAAGGTCACCCCCCTGCGCCATGCGCGTTGCGAAGGTATGCCGGAAGTCGTAGAGTACAAACGTGAATGCAATTCCGGCTTTCAAGGCCACTGCACAGATTCGGTCATGCGTACCGTTAACCTCGTAATGTGCTGTCCCGGATTCCGGGACGATGGAAAAATCCATTTGGAATTACCATTCATCCGTCGAGCAAGGATCAGTCGGCTCTCGCTCGTCAGGTCTAACGTCCATCGTGCTGAAGGTGATTTTCCGCTCGTTATCTGCAACTGACCTCGACCCAGATCAATATCCGCTTTGCCCAGCCGTGTGACTTCGTCTGGGCGCATGCCCTGGTTCAAGATCAGGCGCCCAAGATCGTTGATATCTCTGTGCTTCGCTGCGCGCAGAAAATATTGCCGTTCTTCGTCAGATGTGAGTACGTGAATACGGACAGTAGCGGCGTCTGACGGTATCTTTACGTTGCGCACCGGGTTCTCTCTCGCCCACCGCTGCGTCACTGCATAACCGAAGAATTTGGAGATCGCATGGAGGTCGTGGCGCAGAGTGATGTCCCTAATTCCGTGCTCGTTCACACGCCAAGCTTTGTATTCTTCCAGGCGTCCTTCATCGATTAGACTCACGGGCTCTTTTCCAAAAAACTGTTTGGCACTTGTGAGACTGGTAGCCAGCCTGCGGTAGGTATTCGGATGGGCTCGATAATTCATCGTTGCCCATTCGAGGAAATCGCATATCGCTTCACTGAACTCGAGCACTCGGATCGGGCGAAGCAGGCGGCGGCCCTCCCTTAGGCCTTGACGGTGCTCTGACTCCTGATCCTGAGCCTTTCTCATATTTTGTTTTGTGGCGACCAAGTCTGTCGTTCCGCTGTATTCTCGGCCGTCTAGTTTGAAGCGGTAATGCCAAATCCCGTTTCGCTCTCTGAGTGGCATTGTTTGGGTTTTTGAGGCACCTCCCAGCAGTTTCTCAAGCGCCATGAGACCTGCCTTACAAGCAGGAGGTCGCAGGTTCGAGTCCTGCACTGCCCACCACTCTCCGCAAGGTCCGGCCCGGGGACATGGGTAACAGAATGTACCGGCTACATGGGTAACACTTTTGGACCGAAGGGATTTTCCAGCGGTTCCAACACACGAGTCTCCAGATCAAAGTATCCTAAGTCATAATCCATAAAAGAGACGAGCCAAATATCGTCGTGAATTTCTTTGATGCCGACGGCCTGGCCGGCAAAGACCTGACTGAAGTTGATTTTCTTGGTGCCCAAACAAATTCTTCCGCAACGGGTTACCACGATAGTTTTGTCGTGGAGAGGGTAGTCGACGTCGGGCAATCCCTGATAGAGGC
>Ga0302324_100000364_pt1 | contig 122957 bp, 119 predicted proteins | sample Palsa_T0_1_FD_201949 | JGI IMG/M metagenome (GOLD analysis project Ga0302324, IMG submission 201949) | Peat permafrost microbial communities from Stordalen Mire near Abisko, Sweden - Palsa_T0_1 | ecosystem: Environmental > Terrestrial > Soil > Palsa > Peat permafrost | place: Sweden: Abisko... | reverse complement strand
CCCCCGAGCGCGTGAACTCATCCGTGTGGCACACCCCGGTGGCTTTCAGCTCCACCAGAACCTCCCCCGCCTTCGGTCCCTCAAGATCCAGCGTCACTATCTCAAGCGGCTTCCCCGCCGCCGTGGCTATCGCTGCGCGTGTTTTCATGACAATTCCCCGATGCTCGAATGGGCGCGTAAAAGAGAGCGTGAGAGTGTACCTGCGGAACCGGCAAATTCCACAAACGTGCCATGACGCGCCGCCAGTGAGACACAATTGGCGCACTCTGGCGCGCAGTCGTTGAAGGAAGCTCACGCATGGCGGACACGGTGTTCGGCAAGATCATCCGCGGGGAGATCCCCTGCCATAAGGTCTACGAGGACGAGCACGTGCTCGCCTTCCTCGATATCAACCCTTTAAGCCGCGGCCATACGCTCGTCATTCCAAAAGAACCGGCCGAGACGTTGGACCAGCTCTCGGACGAGGCGGCGGCGGCCGTCGGACGCGTGCTGCCGCGGTTGTGCCGGGCGGTGATCGCCGCCACGGGCGTGCATCACTACAACGTACTCGAGAACAACGGTGCGCCGGCGCATCAGGCGGTGCCCCACGTGCATTTCCACATCATCCCCAAGCCCACCAGCCACGAGGGCCTTGGCATCGGCTGGCCGCTCACGACGCTGGAATCAGGGGCCGGCGCGGCCCTCGCACAGGCCATTGCTGCCGCCATCCGCTAGCGGCCGGCGCGGCCGGCGCGCTGAACTTTTCCCGCGCCGCCGCGCTCGAAGCCTTATCACCCTTGCAGGGGAACTCGCAGGCTTGCGAAAGGCCGTGGCTGCGCATCCGGTGCCGCCCTTCACGCAGCGCACGGCCGCGGTCGCGCTCGTCGTCGCCGCGCATTGCATCGCGCTTCTCCTGCTCTCGCTGAAGCGCCCGGCCGGGGTCATCACGGAGACCGAGCCGCCGCTTCTGTGGACATTCATCCGCCCCGGCCCGGTCGCGCCGACCGAAGCCGGCTCCAAGCACCCTGCCCGTTCCAGGCAGCGGCGAATCCCGTCGCACGCGGAGAAACCGGCTGCAGCGAAAGAGGGGCCACCGATCAGGAGTTCTGCGCGCATCGACTGGGCCGAGGAGGCGCGCAGCACCGCCATCCATGAAATCGAGCTCGACGCGCAGGAGCGCCGCCGCGCGAAGGCGCTCCTGCCACCGGGAAACCCTCTGTTCTCCAACCGGGTCCCGGGACCGACGTTCCACTGGTACCGGGCAGGGACTAATCGTATCGAACCTCTGAAAGCCGGGGGTCTGGCCCTCAACCTCAGCGACGAATGTGTACTCGTGTTCACCGCTCTGATACTCATTCCTGCCTGCACACTGGAAAAAGCGCCCGCCCGAAGCGATCTTTTCGATCACATGCACGCTGCGCCGGAGCCGCGCAGCCGGGAGAATCAATAGCGGCCCGCCTGGTCCGCAAGTCATTGATTGCAGGAATTCTTCTCTTTGGGTTGCCCCCAGAGGCATGCCCTTGTAGAATGCGCGGCCCTCCTGGTGCGGGGTGGAGCAGTCTGGCAGCTCGTCGGGCTCATAACCCGAAGGTCGCAGGTTCAAATCCTGCCCCCGCTACCAATTAAATACTTGCGAATTCAAGAGATTGTGAGCTAACTCACAGTCTGCAACCGCGCCTGTTTGAGGCCGGTAGTACACCGGTAGTACTCTTGAGGCTGGCCATCTCGACTGGACGCCAGCCATGTCCAAGCGCAGCAACCCCATTCCGGGGTCACTCGAAACCGTCCCCGGTTTCCCTCATCAGTTGAAATTGTTCCGCATCCCTGCCAGCAAGTACTGGCAGATGCGAGCGTCCATCAACGGCCGACGCATTCACAGAACCTCTGGCAGCAAATTCAGGTCACTGGCACAGAGCAAAGCCAAAGAGTTCTACAAAGAACTGCTTTTAAAGCGTGCGGAGAACGTCCCGCTGACCGAAGGAGGCAACGGTCAGTTTGAACGCACCTTCAATCAGATGCAGGAGATAGACCGCGCACGTGTGAAACGCGGCGACAGCATTAAGCAATCTGTTGTGGATGATGCACAGCACATCTTTGACAAGGATCTGAAGAACTTCTTCAAGAACGATCAGATTAGAAACATCACCTTCCAGCGGCTGACTGCCTACGTGGCGCATCTGGATAAACGCGATCTAAGTTCATCCACGATTAGGAATCACTTCATTGTTCTGAACAAGCTGCTCAGACATGCCCACAACATGGACATGATTGACAAGCTACCGATCTTCCCGTCAGTGAGGGTGAAGGACAATCCCCGAGAGTATTTCAACGACGAGCAATACGACTTGCTCAAGAAGACCATTGACCGAGAAGTGAAGGCCAAGAGTGTCGTGCGCTTCCACCGCATCACTGCGCAACTGAAATACTTGAGCATGTTCATGGTCAACACGTTTTTGCGGCCGCAAGACATCAAGGTGTTGAAGAACCGTGACATCACGGTGGTCAAAAACATGAAAGGAAAGGACTACCTACGTATCAACGCCAAGGGCAAAGTGCGATACGGCCCGGTGGTCACCATGTCGGTGGCCGTGCAAATCTACAAGGATGTGACCCTCTTCAACGAGAAGTTGGGATTTGGCAGGCCAGACGATTTCACGTTCTTCCCAGAGTTCGCGGGACGTGACCATGCTATGAAGATGATGCAACTGCAGTTCAAGCACGTACTAGAGAAGGCAGGACTGAAGACAGGCGACAACGGAAGGCCGAGAACGCTCTACAGCCTCAGACATGCGGCCATCATGTTCTGCTTGAGGAATGCCAAGAGCATTAATCTTCAGACTCTAGCCAACAACTGTCGAAACTCGCCTGAAATGTTGAACCGATTCTACGGCTCCCCTCTGCAGCCCGAAATGAACATTGACCAGTTTCACGACCTGAAAGATGGGGTCCTAGAGGTTGACCATGAACCCAGAGACACGCTAGACCAATTCTGGGGTGACCCCGAGCCCCTTGAGAAGCGCTGAAAGAGAGAACGCACAGGCTGCTGTTGTATCAAGACGCGATTGTCGTCCTACCTTGTGTGTTTGGTAGGATTCCTGCACTCAACAAGGAATCAATAAGAAAGTGTTCGAGCAAACTTTCAAGAACATCGACAACGTGCTTCGCACAGAGGCTGGTTGCCAGAACGAACTCGACTACATCGAACAAACCTCTTGGATTATCTTTCTTAAGTACCTCGACGATTTGGAAGCTGACCGCGAGGCTGCAGCTGCGTTGTCCGGCAAGTTATACAAGCCGATTCTCAATGCCGAACACCGATGGAATCGTTGGGCAGTCCCTAAAGCCAAGGACGGCGCGATAGATCATAACAAAGCACTGACAGGTGACGATCTCACGGAATTCGTGAACAAGAATCTGTTCCCGTATCTGGCACGCTTCCATTCAACCGCAGATCACCCCGACACTATTGAGTACAAGATCGGCGAAATCTTCGGTGAGATTCGTAACAAAGTACATAGCGGCTACAACCTTCGCGAGATCCTCAATCGTGTAGACGAACTGCGATTCCGATCTCAGGCAGAGCGGCACGAGATGTCCGCGCTCTACGAGGACAAGATCAAGAACATGGGTAACGCCGGGCGGAACGGCGGCGAATACTACACCCCGCGACCGTTGATCCGCGCAATCGTCAAAGTTGTTGCTCCAAAGATAGGCGAAAGAATTTACGACCCTGCTGTCGGTTCGGCGGGCTTTCTCTGCGAAGCCCACGAGTACCTCAAGGCATCGAAACAGTTGACAGTGAGGGACGTTGATGTCCTCCAAAAGCGCACGTTCTCAGGTAAAGAGAAGAAGTCGCTCGCCTACGTCATCGGTACGATGAACATGATTCTTCACGGCATCGAAGCGCCAAATATCGTCCACACGAACTCACTGATCGAGAACATCACCGACATTCAGGAAAAGGATCGCCGCGAGGTTATCCTCGCGAACCCGCCGTTCGGCGGCAGCGAGCAGAAACAGGTTCAGCAGAACTTCCCAATCAAATCCGGCGAAACCGCCTATCTTTTTCTTCAGCACTGTATCAAGTCATTAAAGGCTGGTGGGCGTGCTGGCATCGTCATTAAGAACACCTTTCTGAGCAATACCGACAACGCGTCGGTGAGTCTACGCAAGCTTTTGCTTGATACGTGCAACCTTCACACCGTATTGGACTGCCCATCAGGCACCTTTCAGGGCGCTGGCGTGAAGACGGTTGCGCTGTTTTTCGACAAGGGAGCCAAGACCAAGACGATTTGGTATTACAAACTCGATCCGGGTCGGAATATGGGTAAGACGAACCCGCTCAACGACGAGGATTTGAGGGAGTTCGTCGCCTTTCAACCAAAGAGGCCGGAGACGCCTAAAAGCTGGGTAGTCGCGATTAAGGACATAGACAGGGAAACCCACGATCTGTCTGTAAGGAACCCCAACGAACCTGAAGGCGAAGCGCAGAGAAGCCCGCAAGAGATACTCGACGAGATTGCAGTGCTGGATGCCGACACCGCAAAGGTCCTTGGTGCAATCAGGACGATGTTGTGAGGGAAGGCTGGCGCAAGACAACTGTCGGCGAGATTCTAAAGCTAGAGTACGGCAAGCCACTGCCGCCAACTCGCCGAAAACGAGATGGCCGATTTCCCGTCTACGGAGCCAACGGCGAGATTGATCGAACGAACGATTTCTATTACGACAAGCCGAGCATCATCGTCGGTAGAAAAGGATCGGCGGGCGAACTGAACCTAACCGAAGGCAGATTTTGGGCACTTGATGTGACGTATTTCGTTACTCACGATGGAGCGTCCACCGATCTGCGATTTCTATACCACCTGCTTACAAGGCTGAATCTCCCGGCGTTGGCGAGGGGGATCAAACCGGGAATTAACCGAAACGATGTGTACGCGAAGCAAATTCTAGTCCCGCCGCTTGCAGAGCAGAAGCACATCGTCGCCTTTCTCGACCAAGCGTTCGAGGGCATTGAAGCCGCGAAGGCGAATACGGAGCAGAGCGCGCTCAATGCAAATGAGCTCTTCAACAGTTACTTAGATGCGCGGGTCAGCGAGCTAGAACATGAACGATCTGCGATCCCGCTAGTTGATTTATGTGAAGCAGATAGGCTCATCACCTACGGCGTGATTAAGCTGGGCCGTCACGTTCCTCAGGGCGTTCCGTGCCTTCGAACGAGTAATGTTAGGCGGCTGCGTGTTGAAACGGAGGGAATGAAGGTCATTGCGCCTGCCCTGTCTGATGAATACTCCCGCACCATTCTCAAGGGTGGCGAAGTATTGGTAAATGTCCGGGGCACGCTGGGCGGAGTGGCCGTGGTCTCCAAGGAAATGGAAGGCTGGAACGTCTCTCGTGAAGTAGCAGTTGTGCCTGTTGATCAGGGTCGCCTAAATCCGACGTTTGCGTCCTATGTCATTGCCAGTGGAGTAAGCCAAGAGTGGCTTGGCAGAATGAAGAAGGGGGCGACCTACGTCGGGATAAACATTGAGGACTTGCGGCGTCTGCCGATGCCCGTAGCTTCTAAGTCCGAGCAAGCGAGGTTTGTAGCGGACGTTCAGGCGGTCGCAGAAAAGGCAGAGGGGCTACAAGAGAACTACAAGAAGAAGCTACACTCGCTACGGGCACTGCGGGCGTCCTATTTGGATAAGGCTTTCAACGCCGAACGTTAGCGTCCTCTATGAACGAAGCTGAGACTCGCGCCGATCACATCGACCCTGCACTCAAGGCAGCAGGATGGGGAGTCGTTGAGGGAAGCAGGGTTCGCCGTGAGGTCATCACACTTGGACGAATTCAGGGCGGTGGCAAACGCGGCAAGCAGGACATTGCTGACTATGTGCTTGTGTATCGCAACCGCAAACTGGCGGTGATCGAAGCCAAGAAGTGGGACGCCCCCTACACGGAGGGAGTCGGGCAAGCAAAGCACTACGCGCACAAACTCGCGACACGCTTCGCCTATTCAACAAACGGGCAGCGCATTTACAGCGTGGACATGGAGACCGGTAAGGAAGCGGACATTCCCGCCTTTCCGACACCCGATCATCTTTGGAGCAAAGTCTTTGAAAAGACGAATGAGTGGCGAGACCGGTTTTCGGCCGTTCCGTTTCAATTGTTTGCCGGTGACACGACTGTTCGCTACTACATTGAAGTTGCGGTCAACAGCACACTAGACGCTATTGCCAATGGAAAGAGTCGCATCCTGCTGACTCTCGCCACGGGAACCGGGAAAACGAATCTCGCGTTCCAGATTGCGTGGAAGCTGTTCCACTCTCGTTGGACCCTAAAACGGGACGGGGAAAGACGACCACGCATTCTGTTTCTGGCTGATCGAAATATTCTCGCCAATCAGGCTTACCTCGCCTTCTCTGCGTTTGACGACGGTGTGTGCGTGCGAATCGACCCTGAACAGATCGCAAGGAAGGGGTACGTTCCCACTAACGGCAGCATCTTCTTCACTATATTTCAGACGTTCATGAGCGCAGCGTCCGGAGATGTCAACTACCGGGGATATCCACCAGACTTCTTTGACCTTGTGATCATTGACGAGTGTCATCGCGGGGGCGCCAACGACGAAGGCAATTGGCGAGGAATCTTGGAGTACTTCAAGCCAGCCGTTCAATTAGGCCTAACAGCGACCCCAAAGCGTGATGTGAACGCCGATACCTACAGGTACTTTGGGGATCCTATCTACGTCTATTCGCTGAAAGAAGGCATCAACGATGGTTTTCTGACTCCGTTCCGGCTCGTTCAGGTAGCCACGACGATTGACGAATACCGTTATGTCTCCGATGACAGTGTTATAGAAGGCGAAGTCGAGGAAGGCCGCGTTTATGAGGAGGCCGATTTCAACCGCGAAATCGTGATTGATGAAAGAGAGCGAAAGCGCGTCGAAATCTTCATGGCAGCAATCAATGCCAACGACAAGACACTGGTATTCTGCGCCAACCAGACTCACGCTCTAACGGTGCGAAATATTATCAATCAGGTCAAAACAAGTTCCGATCCCGACTACTGTCATCGCGTGACTGCAAATGACGGCATCCTTGGTGAGCAGCACCTGAGGGACTTCCAAGACAATGATCGGACAATCCCGACGATTTTGACTACCTCTCAGAAACTGTCTACCGGGGTTGATGCTAGAAACGTCCGTAATATCGTTCTAATGCGTCCGATCAATTCAATGATCGAGTTCAAGCAGATCATAGGCCGTGGCACTCGGCTGTTCGACGGCAAAGATTACTTCACCATCTACGATTTCGTTAAAGCCCACCAGCACTTCAATGACCCCGACTGGGACGGTGAGCCTTTGGAGCCGGTCGTAGAGGGAACCACGCCCGCGAGGTCAGCGCGGAGCGCCAAGGAACCCTTCGAGGGTGTTCGCGAGGAAGATGAAGACGGCGACGAGAAGAAGCAAAAGCTGGTTGTTAAGTTGGCTGACGGTAAGGAGCGTCGCATACAGCACATGAGTGCCACAAACTTCTTCAGCCCGGACGGTAGACTTTTGTCGGCAGCGCAGTTCGTTCAAAGTCTCTTTGATACTCTGCGGCTTCCTGCGTTCCTACAGTCGGAGGATCACCTTAGGAAACTATGGTCGAATCCAACTACGAGAGCGGCGCTACTGGATCGCCTCGCTGGCGCGGGATTCAGTCGCGACGACCTCACTGCAATACAATCTCTCATAGATGCACAAAATAGCGATCTGTTTGATGTCCTTCAATACGTCGCCTACGCCAAGCCGACATTGACCCGCAAAGAGCGTGTCGAGTCGTCGCGACGGCGTATATATAGGGATCTGGAGTCGAAACAGCGAGAGTTCATAGATTTCGTTCTCTCGCAATACGTTGACTTGGGCGTTGACGAGTTGCAGCAGGAACGACTACCTCAGTTACTTGCTATCAAGTATCAGTCCCAACTCGAGGGAATTGAAGCACTGGGTGGCACAGAGAAGGCTAGGTCTACTTTCATAGACTTTCAACGTGAGCTATACGACTCATCGTTAGATCGAATTAAGCGCTCGACTTGAATCGCTACCGTGACAAGAACACAGCACAATCACTAGATCGCCATGGCTATCCCACAACCTCAGGGAGAAATGCGACTGAGAATATGGGATGTTGAACATGGGGCGTGCGCCATGCTCCAACATATCAACGGACAACTTGGCGGCAGACTCGCGATGATCGACTCTGGCTGCACCGATGATTGGCGTCCGAGCGAATATATCGCCAAGACGCTAGGTAGGAATCGGCTTGACTACCTGTTCATAACGAACGCCGATCAGGACCACATGAGCGACCTACAAGGCTTGTGGGACGCCGGGATCTACGTCCATGGTCTCTATCGCAATCCCAGCTACACTGGCGACCAGATCCAAGGAATAAAGCAAATAAGTGGCGATCTAACCAACGACGCCCGCCGATACGTTTCCGCCTGCAACCAATACAACCAACCGCTACAAGACCCTTTCGACAACTACATGGGCGGCATCACCGCTCGCCAGCAGTGCGGGGAGAATCGGGGTGCTGTGCGTGGAGACGATCGGGAAGATCCGCCGTCGGCGGTTGGTGCACGGGGAGTCGATCAGCGCGATTGCCCGGGACCTGGGGCTCTCGAGGAACACGGTCAAGCGGGCACTGCGCTTTGAGGGCGATGCCTTTGAGTATCGACGCAGCCGCCAGCCACAGCCGAAGATGGGGCCTTACATCGCGACGCTGGAGGCGTGGCTGGAGGCAGAGGAGAAGCTGCCGGCGCGCGAGCGGCGCACGGCGCAGCGGATGTATGAGGCGCTGCGGCTGGAGGGCTTCAGCGGTACGGCCGCCACGCTGCGGCGGCATATGCGCGCCTTTGAGCGACGCCGTCATTCGATAGCGACCGCCTTCATCCCGCAGAGCTTTGCCGCCGGTGAGGCGTACCAGTTTGACTGGAGTCACGAGCACGTCGAGCTTGGCGGGCTTGAGCAGGTCGTGAAGGTTGCGCATGTGCGGCTGTGTCACAGCCGCGCGTTCTTCCTGGTGGCTTATCCGCGCGAGAGCCAGGAGATGGTGTTCGATGCACACGCCCGAGCGTTCAGCTTCCTGGGCGGGATACCCCGGCGCGGCATCTACGACAACCTGAAACCTGCGGTCGATGCCATCTTCGTCGGCCGCGAGCGCCGCTACAACCGCCGCTTCCTGGTGATGTGCAATCACTACCTTGTGGAGCCCACGGCCTGCACGCCTGCGGCCGGCTGGGAAAAGGGCCAGGTGGAGAATCAGGTGGGCAACGTTCGCGAGTGGGTATTTACGCCCAAGCTGCGCTTCGCCGATCTCACCGAGCTCAACGCGCACCTGAGTGAGCGTTGCTGGGAGCTTGCACGCGAGCGGTCTCACCCGGAGGCTGCCGAACGCAAGATCATAGAGGCATGGGACGAGGAGCGCGCGAGTCTGCGCGCGATGCCGGCACCCTTTGACGGCTACGCTGAGAGGTCCTGCCGAATCTCCGCGATCTGCCTGGTGCACTTCGAACGCAACCGGTACAGCGTCGAATCGCGCTACGTTGGACAAGTGGCAACCGTGCGCGCGTATGCGGAGCGGATCGTGGTGCTGTGCGGTGGACAGGTCATCGGCGAGCACGCCCGATGCTTCGAGCGCGGCCGTACGCTCTATAACCCCTGGCACTACGTGGCAGCACTCGAGCGCAAACCCGGGGCGCTGCGCAACGGCGCGCCCTTCAAGGACTGGAACCTGCCGGCCGCCATGACGCGGCTGCGCGAGCGCCTGGCCAGGCACAGCGACGGCGATCGCCAGTTCGTTGACATCCTCTCGATGGTGGCGATCTACGGGCTGGACGCGGTCAGCGAGGCCTGCGCGGTGGCCTTCAGTGAGCAGGTCGTCACCAGTGCCCATGTCGTCAATCTCCTGCACCGCAGCGCCGCATCCGCGCGCGCCCCGATCCTGCAGGTACCCGAGGCGCTAAAGCTGAGCGTGGAGCCTGCCGCCAACTGCGATCGCTACAACCGACTGCTGCGCGCACCTACAGCGCTGCATCGGCCATCAATCACTCATCCACCGGAGCACGTTGATGCAAACTCAGTTGATCGAACAACTCAAGGGACTGCGCCTGCGCGGCATGGCGAGCGCCCTGGAGGAGAGCCTGACCGCCTTGAGCCAGAAGAAGCTCGCCCCGACCACCTGGTTGGCGCAGCTGCTGCAGGCGGAAGTAGCTGACAGACAGGCTCGCTCGTACCAATATCAGCTGCGCCTTGCTCGCTTCCCGATGCCGCGGGATCTGGACTCCTTTGACTTCCGCGAATCTCTTGTGAATGAAACCCATGTCCGTCAGCTGTACACCGGGGAATACCTCGCCACGGCACGCAACATCGTGTTCGTTGGTGGCACGGGCACTGGCAAAACACACCTGGCCACGGCTCTGGCTCGTCAGGTGATCCTGCAGGGCAAGCGTGCGCGGTTCTACAGCGTCATCGATCTGGTCAATCAGCTGGATACCGAAAAGCGGGAGGGTAAGGCCGGCCGTCTGGCCAGCCGACTGCTCTACCAGAACGCCATCGTGCTGGATGAGCTGGGCTACCTGCCGTTCTCGCAGGACGGCGGTGCGTTGTTGTTCCACCTCATCAGCAAACTCTACGAGCGCGTCTCGCTCATCGTCACCACCAACCTGTCCTTCGGCGAATGGAGCACCGTGTTCGGCGATGCCAAGATGACAACCGCACTGCTGGATCGGCTTACACACCGCTGCGAGATCATCGAAACCGGCAACGACAGCTACCGCTTCAAGAAGCGCAGCTGATCCGCCCTCCACACGCAGATGCTGCCTGGAACGCCAAGAGAGATAGGAGCTTCTGCCCGGCCTTCGGCCGGTCAGACTGGCCTTCGGTCGCATCAATAAAACGGGATCTCGCCTCGAAAAGTGACGCGTACCCCTGATCAATATTGGATGTTCGCCGCTGGTCAACGTTCAATGCACATTGACAGTCCGGACGGCCTCAAGCACCTTCTTTGGCGCGGTTCCCGGGGGCATGGAGAAGATCACCTTGTGCACGAGCTTAGGGCTACGCCGTCGCCCGGATGACGGTAAAGCCGCGGTCCGCCGCTCCTGGTCCAATTCAAGGTCCCAATCCTCGACGAGAGCCTTCGAAGCGCCCTTGCTTCCAAGGTGGGGCCCCTCGTCGGTTTCTAGTTCCAGATCTCCATCGCGGCCTAAGTAATTCAAGTGGCGCCCGACGGCGCGCGCGTCCTGTCCTCCCCGCGTGAGCACCTTCACCATGACCTCCGGAGCCCGATGCACCGTGCGCGCGATCAGGGCAACCTGGGCGCTCGAGAACCGATCCCGCCGTCCGGGGCCGCGCCGCGCTTGGCTGAAGATCTCAAGAAGCGCGTTGCCGCCCCCGGTCACGTGAACCGCGGAGCGCGTCATTGAGGCTCTCGCCAGGCGCGCTCATTGGCCGTGAGCAACGCCCGGAAGTGATCTTTAAGTCCCGTGGCGATCTTGAGCATCGTCTGCACTTCTGCGCGTCCCGGGACGTTCGCCCGACCGTCCTGTTGCAGCCCGCGTGCTACTTGGCTGAGGTTGCGTCCGATCGCACTCATCTCGAGGACCGCCTGACGGAGCGCAAGATACTCCGCCTTCGGCAGCGGATTTCCGCCCTGTAGATGCACCCGCAGTACGAGGGCTGCGTAAGCCGAGGCACTGAGTCCGCGGCTACTGGCGCGCTCGCGCAGGAGCTTCCGGTCGGCCCCCGTCAAACGCACGCAGAGACGCCAAGACCGCGTCCCCCGAACGATGTCAGTCACGGCCACGTCCCTTGGGGACGCAGCCACGACGGGCAGTCCCGATCCCACCAGGCGCTTGATCAGCTGCGATTCAGTGACTCCCTCATGCACAGCGAGTTCGCGTAGCCGTGTCTTTACCTCCGCGGATACGCGACAAGAGATATGTGCATTGGCGGGCATCCCACCGAGCATACTGCCCGCGTGTCCGGACTCGACAGAGGCAGGTCCGACGAGTTGACCTGTTTGCGCCTGTTGCAGGCCAGATGTGCAAGGAGCTTCATGCAACACCCTGCAACCAGACGCATCAATCCACGACCCGCCCAATGGTCGCGACTTGGATCCCCATCGCCGACGGGATGCAATGTCGCCAGCTCATCGGCGACTCAAGGATAGTAAGGGCTCGCACCGAAAGACCGATGGCTGTCGTTTCAACGCTGATGGGCGTTCACTTACACCTTGGGACGGCTGATCAGCTCACGCTTACCTACCATCCGTGTCAGTCGGAGTCGATTCGAAAGCTCAGTCTCTGCGGTACAGCGAAAACATATCGACCCGGAGCGTGAGACTAATGCGAGCCCTGCGACACCGCGCGCTCAGCGGTTTGCGTGAGCGCTGCCGCGAACATGCGCTGGACTCAACTGCCATCTGTCTCGATTTGCGATTTGCTCTCACTTCAGAACCACATTCATCACCATCGAACAAGACTGCTGCAATCGCCCAAACACACCTCTTGCCACGTGAATTGCACAAGGCACATAGTCTGCACGCTGACTTGCGGGCATCGTTATCAGTCGTCGTCGGCACAGCAGCGGCAAATTTATCTGTTGAGTGTGTTAACGCACATGGTGAGAGCTGCCAGTCGGCCGGCGTGATACTTGGCTTATCGAACCCACGCCGAGAGCTATCCCACCCAAACCGTGACATGGAGAACGTCAATGGAACGATTATCCGTAGTCCTCGAAGATCTCCCGGACGCCGTCGCACCATCGACCCACGCAAGGGCTGAAGCCGGGCTGGTGATCACGATATTTCTCGTGTTCTTGTAGCAGCCAGCTGATCTGGTAATGATTGCTTCCGCTCCGGGGATCCGCCTCGGGGCGGAGGCAATTCGGCGATGGAAATTGCGCGGAACGCAGGAGATGCAAATGGCAACTCTTGACGAAAGATTTTATTTGGATCCTAAGAACTCGGGCCGGTTTGGCACTCTCCAAAGTCTCGTCACATCTATCGGTCGATCCAGCGACTCCACAGAACCAGGCAACGTCTCTGATTGGCACTCCGCATTCTGTGCGCTTTTACGGTCGAGGGAGCTTGAGGTCGCGATAGCCGAAATTCTCGTTGCGCTCTCGAGAGAATGTCCCTTTGAACCGAACTGGATGTCCGCGCTGGCGGAGGAGTGGTTCATTGCGGACGGCCCAAGATTCTCCCTGCGTGCGTTCGTAGCTAAGCCCGCGAACGATACGGTCTTTACGAGCCTTCCTTACGATTGCCTGGTAGGCAACCTTGGGCCGGCGGTTCACTTCACGCGACACAAGTTTCCTCCGGACTGTAATCGAGAGGTTTTCGAGCGTGGACTTAGGCTTCAGCGAGGCGTCTTCGAAGAACTGACACCATTGCAGTCGGTTGTGTTTTCCAGCGCAACTGACGCTCCCGAATATCTCGTCACAGAGGCGACCCTCCTGGTTGAGCTGTCGCTAAAGGCGTGGGCTCCTCTCGTGTGGGTGTTCGACACCACCGAAAAGTCAGCCCTCATGTGTACGTCCAGTTACGAAGCGCCCGTGCGCAACCACGCGGTCGCTGAGTCTCTGCAGCATCTCGCATCGAAACGCGGTGCGCCCATGGAACCATCCCTCGACATCCTAAAGCGGCTCACCTTCAACAAGCACCATCACGTTCGCTGGCGAGCATTGCAAAGTCTCTGTGCTCTGGATTTCGAAGTCGCAAAGCCTTACCTGCTCCGAGCCCGCGACGATCCGCATCCGCTTGTCTCAGATGCCGCTCGGAAAGCCGCTCAGCGACTTGCCATCACCTGAAGCCAACTACATCCACAGACTTAGGAGATCCCACCGTGGCCATCAGCGTGACTCCCACCGTCAGGGGTACTATTTCCCTCGACGAATTTATCTCCTTCTGCAGGGCCAACGTACGCTATGACGATGAAGACAGCATCATGTCTGCCGCCGAACCGCTTGCGGCCCTTGCCAATGACGACATGTTGCTGGTCAACGCGATTAACTCGGATCTGTTCCGTAGCATTGAAAATCGCGGTAATGCACGCGTTCTTTCCACTCAATCGCTCCTTCTGCACATCGACCCTATCTTCAAGGTACGTGCGAACATTTGGAAGAAACCCATCGAGAGACCCGGCACTCCTTATCACGACAACGCCGTCTACTCATATGAGTATGCGCACAATCATAATTTTCAGCTTTTGACGGTCGGCTACCTCGGATCTGGATATTGGACCGATATCCATGAATGCAGTCCCGAGAAGATTGTCGGCTATATCGGTGAGCGGGTTGAACTGCGACATCTCGAACGTACGTCTCTGCCCCAAGGGAAGGTTCTTCTCTATCGAACCTTGAAGGACGTCCACACGCAGCGGCCACCCGAGGAGTTCTCTATTTCATTGAATCTGATCATCGGGCATCCAACGGGCGAGGTGGCCGACCAATACAACTTTGATCTGGAAACCTCAACCATACAGCGCATGGTATCGATGCCTTTGGGCTCCTATCTCTCTGTCCTCACCTTTGCGGCAATCCTGGACTCCCGATCGAATCTTGACGCGACCGTGGCTGTTGCAACAAGCGAAGCTCACTGGCGAGTTCGCCTCGCTGCATTTCAGTGCAGTGCCATATTGGCGAAGAGCGAGGCGAGGACGGTTTGGGCGAAAGCCGTCGGCGACCCTCACCCAAGGATCAGAGACGCTGCAGCCACGTATCTAAGCCGATCCTGAACCTGGCCATGAGGAATCGGGGCCACGGAGGTCGCCGAAGGAGTACGCTTCGCCACATGATCCACGCCACGGCCACGATCTAAATGCGGCTCTTCACTTACCTTACTTTCTTGGGCCATCAAGCTTTTATAGGGGGTTCTCGTGCCATTTCCCGCATCATGCCGCGAAATGGGCCGACATCAGGAACTCCCGAAACACTGCCCGAGGAGATTGGAGACATATCGGGACTGCATCGACACCTGCAAGCGATCGAAGAAATTCGTTGCCTCGACCGACAAACATGGTCTGATCTTGACGGCGACTTCCTCTGTCACCTTATCGCGGGATCGGGAAGTCTGTTTGCCCAGCACGTGGCCTATGACCGGTTAAATGGCCGGGTCACGCGATCGATGACAGATACGGCGGCGGCGAGCGTCGCGGAGTTCCTGAACGACCCTGACACGATTGACCGAGTTCTGAGAGGCGCGCTTCCGCTGAAACGCGCCTCGAGCAATGCCGTTGAGATGTTATTCAATTTTCCCCTCGATCGGCCATTCCGCTGGGAGTGGATCGCCCGGTTGCTGCCCGTTATCTTCATCGCGGGAGCCATTGCCCTTTTCTCTTCGACCGCCGCCGGCGCGCTCCTCCTCGGGCTTTTCGGGGCGGGCGTCTTTTTTGTTCAGTCTCAGTTATATGCAGAGATGGAGACACTGTCGCGGCTAGAGGACGAAGTGCGCCGCCTGTTAAGCGTCGTCCTGGACGTCTCCTCCTCGGTTGAATCTGACATACATCCGCTCCTGAACCGCGTGAGAAATCAGGCGGCCGAAGCGCGGCTTTTATTCAAGGCCATTAAGCGATCACGGGCCCTGAGCGGACTCCCAGAAGCGGAGGAGTATGCGAACTGGCTATTACTGCGAAACATCAGACGATACCTGCGCATACGACCGATCCTTCAGGCTCATCTGCCGTTCCTGCGCACTTGTTTTGAGGTCATTGGGGAGCTGGAACTCAGCGCATTGCTTGCCCATGAGCTCCGCGACAGACCAAGTGCGTTTTGTTGGGTCGCGTGGACAAACGAATTAGAGCTCTCCCTCCGGGAGATGAGGCACCCCGTTTTGTCCGGTGCGACACCAATCAGTTTTTGCCTGGCCGAACGAGGGGCCTTGATTACGGGGCAGAATGCGTCAGGCAAGAGCACATTGCTCCGTTCGATTGGCCTCAATGTCATTTGTGCGCGGGCCTTCGGTTTCTGCTCGGCCGCAAACGCAAGCATGCCGTATCTGCCCGTCTACACGAGTTTGCAGATCAAGGACCACCTGCAAAGAGGCGACAGTCTATTCGCGGCCGAGGTGGCCAGGGCTCATGAGATGTGGCAAGCCGCGGCGTCCCACCCCGGAGTTTTCTTGATTGATGAGATCTTTCGGGGTACCAACTACACGGAGTCCGTTTCTGCTGCAATTGGCCTGCTGGAGGGGCTCGCGGATCGCGGACTCGTTATCGCGACAACTCACAATGTAACGCTCGCCTCGCTGTTGAAGACGAAGTTCGTCTTCTTGATCGCAACACGAAGTTCCGGGGCCCAAGCGGGGCGGTTTGAGCTAAAAACGGGCGTGCTCGAGGAAACCAATGCCCTCAAAATCCTAGGCGAGAGTGACTTTGGGGCGGGCATGCTCAATCGCGTGGCCGAGGTCAAAGCCGCTATTAGCGCACCAGGGACACCCGACAAAGACCGCGCGGCGAGCCCAAACACTGACGAGCTTGCGAATCGGTAGTTCAAGAGATTCATCTTAGCTCAGTGATCCAGCCTGATCTCGTCTGGTCCTTGCGGTCCAAACGCCCCATCCGTCCGCACCGCATACAGTAGTCGAAGGGCTTCAGTACTGGATGCAGTGGCCTCCCGCCGTCGGGCTTTTACTTCGGCACTGGCAGTGCCGCTTATTCAGCGTGTGAGGTCTTCCCGCTGGCGTTCGGGGGGCCGCCGGGCCCGAGCAGGCCCTCGCAGGTAAACCGGCTGTAGCGGCTCTCCGTGTAACCCCCTGACGAACAGGACCGCTCGGTAGTAGAGTTTTCCACGCAGGAGAACTCACGTGAAGAAGTCCCGTTTCAGTGAAGAAAAGATCATCGCGGTCCTGAAGCAGTGGGAGGCCGGCGTGAAGCCGACCGAGCTCACTCGCAAGCACGGTGTCAGCGAAGCGACGCTGTACAACTGGAAGGCGCGTTACGGGGGCTTGGACGTCTCGCAGCTTCGCAAGCTCAAGGAGCTTGAGGTCGAGAACGGCCGACTGAAGAAGATGTATGCCGAGCTCTCGCTGGCACATCAGGCGCTGCAGGATGCCGTTGAAAAAAAGCTCTAGCGCCGAGGGCCAGGAGCGAGCTGGTGAAAGTCATGGTCACTGAGCACGGGTTGTCCGTGCGCCAGGCGTGCCGGACGGCACGCTTGGCGCGCTCGGCGTTCTACGCGCCGCGGCGGGCACGGGATGACGGCCCGATCATCGCGGCGATCGAAGGCTACGTGCGTGATAACCCACGCCACGGCTTCGACAAGCTCTATCCCTCGGTGCGCGCACCGGGCATGGGCAAGTGCCGTCTGTATCGGGTCTACCGAGCCTTGAGACTGAATATCAAGCGCCGCGGTAAACGCCGCTTGCCTGAGCGCGTGAAGGCGCCTCTGGTGATCCCAGAGCGGCCGAACGAGATCTGGTCGGCCGACTTCATGTCCGATGCCCTGTGGTCGGGCCGGCGGTTCCGAACGTTCAACGTCATCGATGATTTTAATCGTGAAGCGCTGCGCATCGAGATCGATACGAGCTTGCCTGCTCGGCGCATCGTGCGTGCGCTGGATGAACTGGTCGAGATCCGTGGCAAGCCGGCGGGGCTGCGTATGGACAACGGCCCGGAACTGATCAGCGAGGAACTTGAGAAGTGGGCACGCCGCCACGGCATCGAACGCCGGTTTATCCAACCCGGACGTCCGATGCAGAACGGACTGATCGAACGCTTCAACCGCACGTACCGAGAGGAGGTGCTCGACTGCTACGTCTTCGAAACCCTGGGCGAAGTGCGCCGCATGACCGCGGACTGGATCATCCGCTACAACGAGATCCGGCCTCATGAGTCACTCGGCGACCTCGCCCCGCGTACCTACTTGATGGCAAAATCCCGATAACCCTCTACTTCCAAGTGGTTCGGAAAAACGAGGGGGTTACAGAGGGAGTTATATGAGCTTTCACCGGATCATCGTGACGACGGTTTGGATTGTCGGGACTGCAGCTTTCGCATGCTTCGCTTTTTATTTCTTATGGAAAGCGTTTACGGACGCAGAGACTGCTAGAGCGCATTGGCTCAAGAGCTGTCTGTCTGCGGCTATCTTCTCGCTTGTGGCTTTCTTTCTATTTAGAAGTCGCGTCAGATCGGCAAGCCGACAATAGGCCGCATCGCGAGGATGCGCTACTAACGCGCCTGTCGCCGCCTACTTTCCACGATGAGCGCTATGGCCCCCACTCCCAGTAGGATCAGTAACCCGATCCACAAGAGGGGCACCGTTTCAGGCTTTTCGATGTGCCGCGGCAGCGGCGGAAGGGCTGGGTTCGGAAGGACTGGACTGCGGGCCCGCGGGTGCTCGGGCTCGCGCCAATAGCCGCCACAGCTCTGTTTGCGGGCTTCCGTTGCTCCGGAGGCAACCTCATCCGCCAGTTCTCGTTCGACGGCGCTCGCCCGGTCCAGATTGAAACGGTCCCCCACCAGTCCCCGCGGCGGTAGCCCACGCAAAATGGAGAGCGCTTTTCTCTGGTCCTCCAGCGCTCGCGCGAACTGCCCCTGCGAGGCGTACGCGCAGCTGCGCATGACGTAAGCCCACGCGTAGTTGGGTTGGAACTGCATGCCCTGATCCATCTCCACAACGGCGTCAGCCGGGCGGTTCAGTTCAAGAAGGGTCCAGGCGCGGTGGTAGTGAAAAGGCATGCCGCTCTGCGCGCCAGCACGAGCGACTAGATCGTCCAGGACCTTTAAGGCTTCCGGATAATGTCCCTGTTCGCGCTCAATGATCCCGGTGCGAATAGCACTCCAATACTGTTCTTTAGGCCACTGGGTGGCGATATCGCGGTAGGTCGCGATAGCTTCCTCATAGGCTCCGAGGGAATGTAGTACGCCTGCAATAGCGTACCGTGCCTGAGGGTCATCGGGACTGGCCCGCACCCACTCCACCATATCTTTGAGGGCGGCGGCTAAGCGCACATCTCCCTCAGCCGTGGGGCCGTTGCTGTCATCAAAGACCCAGCCGGACAGCGCCAGGCCGCGAACCTTGTACGCCGACCCAGTAAGACGGGGCGGCAGTGCTCCCGCGAGGGCGGAGCTCAGCGACTCAACGGCCTCCGAATAGCGCGTTCCCTCAAACTCCGCGACGCCCCGAATGAATGCCGCGGTGGCGGGATCCTTCGACGGGGGCTCGGTCGCAGCTCCCATTGCGGCCTCAGCACGCTCCCCCTGGTAGAAAATCGACCGCGCGAGGAAGATCGGCATCGGCTGGTCATCACGAACGAATCCACTGGCCGGATCAAACTCGACCGAGACGGAACTCCGTGAGCGTTTCGCGGCCTCAAGCAAATCGATCACCCGGATCGATGCTTGGGGATTCACCAGAGTGAAGCTTGCCGCGTGATGATCCAGCGTGAATGTGACCTCGCTGAGCCCGACGTGCAGTTCGCGGACTATTCCCTCAACGGAGTAACTGTCGCTGGCGCTGAGTACGCTGGCGTTCGCGACCGAGGCCGCTGCGAGCCACAGCCAGGGAACCCAGCGCCCGATGGATTTCCAAAAGCGTAGCGAGGGTCCGTCAACGGTTCTCGGCGCCAGCCGCTCACATACTGAAATCATCGTCGCCCGGTGCCCTGCCCTTGTTCTTGTCCTTATCGCGGTCTTCAGCCACGTCCGCGCCGCGCTCGCGGGACTTGTCTCTTCCAATGTCTTTCTCCGGCGCCTTGCCTGTAGCTCGATAGTCTAGCCATTCCACCCTCGCCTTCTCGCGCAGTTGCGCGGGGGTCAGGGTCCGCGTCTTAAGGTGTTCGCGCTCGGGAAGGGCGGCTGCAAGGTCGTGTGAAAGATCGAGCATGCTCTCGCGGACCTGCCGATGTTCCCGCTCCGTTCCATGGTTTCCGCCAACGAAACGAGGGCGCTTTCGCTAGACGGGTCGAACCCGCGCGGCGCCGAGTTGTGGGCCGGATCGACCAACGCCGCGCAAGGGTCAGCCTGAGGCGCGAGCCGCACGCCAAGACTCTCCTCACTTCAGCGCAGCGGGATCTCCTGCGTCACTCGCGCGTTGAACACCTCGCGGGGGCCCATCAGCGCCCCGTAGCTGTTCAACTGCGGGTAGTGACGATCCAGGGATAGCCCCTCCTCGATCACAACAGACGTATGCGGCAGCGGCTGTCATCTCAGCCCAAGGCTCGCGACGTTCGCCCCGTAGTTGGTCGCGTCAGCCTCGGAGCGGAACGGCACGTGCTGAGTGATGTGGCTCGTGTTGTCCAGCTCCACGACTGCCGCCGTCGGCTTTAGTGTCGCGCACCCCGAGAGCGTGAACGCTGCCATGACGGCGGCGCCTATCACCCGCCCCTACCCCTTACCCACCGATCAACCCCCCCCGTTGCCGAACCACTCCAGAACAGCGGCGGCGTACACCAGAGTCGCCAGCCCGCCTAGCGCGATGAGCGCCCCGCCTACAAGCATCACCATCAAGCCGAAACCGGCTAGTATCAGTTCCATGACAACCTCCAACTGCTTGAAAAATCAAGCAGCCAGAGGCAGCACGAGACGAGTAGTCGGGACGAGAATTACGCCCCCGCTACCAATCTTCCATGCATACCCGGCTTGCGCTGCAGACCCGCAAACTGCATGACGTGTTCGCCCAAATCGACAAGGTGCAATTCGCCTACGGCCGCCGTGTGATCGTCGTTGGGTTGTAGCCGAATCTCCGCATTTACGATCAGGGTCCGAAGCGCCTCCCGTGCTTGTGCAACCGCTGCGGGATCAGTGAGCGCCTTGAGGTCCCGTTCGATGGTCTTGTGGTACCCCGCGACGAGCGAGGGCAAGCGCTCCACAAGCTGCCGTGCGCGCTCGGTCCCTCGGTACGTTTTGGGCGGCATCGCGAAGTGCGCCATTTGTGGCGCAAACCTCCTGGGGGATAGCTGCGTACCTCAATTCCGGAACCTGCCTAGGTCGCACCGAATGCACCGGGAAACGGGCCATTCAGGCTTTGAAGATCCTGCGGCGTAAGGGTTACCGAAAGCGCCGCGGCGTTTTCCTGCACGTGCGCCGGAGAGCCCGACTCGGGAATGGCGATAACGTTCCCAGCACGAGTCACCCATGCGAGCGCCACCGCCGCGGCCGAGCAACCGTGGAGCGTGCCGATTTGCGCGAGCGTCGGGTCATTCACGACGAGGTGATGCTCACCGCCGAGCGGGGAATAGGCCATGACCGGCAGGTTGTGCTGATTGCACCACGGCAAAACGCCCCGCTCGATGCGGCGATCATTGAGGCTGTAGGGGACCTGGTTGGTCGCGCAGCGATGTCCGTCGGTAACGCGAAAGAGATCTTCCATCTGCTCAACGTTGAAATTGGATACGCCCCAAGCCCGAATCTTTCCCTTCGCGCGCAGCTTTTCGAACTCGGCAACCACGCCGGTGAATTGGTTGCTGGGAACCGGCCAGTGCAGCAGATAAAGATCGAGATGGTCGGTGCCCAGGCGATTGAGGCTGGCCGCGCACGCCCGCGCAATGCCATCGCCGGATATCTGATCGCCCTCCACCTTGGAGACCAGGTAAATGCGGTCGCGCTGGCCGGCGATCACCGGACTCAGGGCCTTCTCGGAGCGCCCGTCACCGTAATTCCCCGACGTATCGATCAATGTCATGCCGAGGGCAATGCCTGTGCGTAGCGCCTCGGCCTCGACACCGGGCGGATGCCTGCCCTGCCCGAGATGCCAGCACCCTTGACCAACCGCCGGAACCTTGGTGCCATCCGCAAGCCTTACGGTCCGCGCAGTTCTCTGCGAAGCCACGCCAGGTTCAGTCTTCTGTTCGGCCGGTTGCTGCGCAAGCGTTGATAGCACGGGAAACGTCAGGCCAAAGGCGGCGCAACGCGCGCCAAACTGACGCCGATTGAGTAAGCGCTGTCTCATATCGCCAATCTCCTTTCGTGCCACGCGATTCTAATCGGGCGGAGCATCGCCGGGTGAACTGACCACGCCTGATCCTCCCGACCGATCAGGCCAGCGCGGGGAGTCGTGGGATTCGGGGATCCAGGCGCAGCGATGGACGCGCGTCGCGCCACTCTCGTCCTAACTGGTGCTGACTCGGACAAATGGGTGCGAACCCCTCGAATATTCAAAGAAAGGGTCGCTGGCCACTACGCGGCGCAGCCCCAGAGCCTTAACGCCGGCTCAGCTATCCGATGCACAACGTGTGAGGGCACGTGATCCAGGGTGACCGGGCAGGCGCCGTATGAAGCAAGTTGCGTCGCCTGCGGTAAGGCTACGCTCCGCGCGCGAGGTATCCAACTGGACACACTCCTGACGCAAGCCGGGCTGCCATCGTGGGAAGAAACTCTCGCGGCGCTGAAGGCAGAGCTCCCGCCGACCGCGGAGGTGTTCGCCTCTGCAAAGGGCTTCACTCAACAGCAGATGGCCCACTTCAAGGGCAAGTACGGACTCCCGAGCATGACTCACTCTGACGAGAATGCCGGGGTGGCGAGGCTCTTGGCCACTTACCCACAGGTGCTGGACCCGTTGCAATGAAAACCCCGGCCGCGGGCGCCCGGGTGGATAATTCGACCATGCCACTCTGCCACCGCATCAATACCCGTCGTCTCTCCCGCGTCGCGCAATCTTTTGCGCTCGTTGCGCTGATCGCCACGGCGCAAGCTGGCGATCCTGCCCCTGCCCCTGTCGTAGACTGCGCGACCTTCATGGCCGCAGTCCCTCCCGGTCCAGAGTTGCCATCGAAACCCGTCTCGTTTCGCGACAACCAAACCGGCATCCTGCTTTACGTCGAGACCGACGGACGCCATCTCGCGGCGCTGGGCGCCGACGGCAAATTGCTGTGGGTGAGGAATCCGTTCGAGGATTCGAAGTCCTGCCCGTACCGAACCATACGACCGAAACTCATTGGGATAGCCCCGTTGCCCCCGGCTCTCGAACGCCAAGCCATGTATTACATGAAGCGGAACGGTCCGTTCGTCGAGATCGCGTTCAACTCGTCTCAGTTCGGTGCCGTCGATCTAACCACTGGGGACTATCTCGAGCTCGGTCAAAACTGAACACGGGCCGCAGGCACCGTGGGTCGAGGACCACTGATATGAACGGCTGGATCTTGGTGTTGGTGTTCCGCTTGGGGCACTTATGAGGAGCCTTCACCGGATCACCGTGCTGACGCTTTGGATTGTCGGGACTGCAGGTTTCGCCTGCTTCTCTTTCTATTTCTTGTGGAAAGCATTTACAGACATAGAGACTGCTAGAGCACATTGGCTCGAGAGCTGTCTGTCTGCGGCGATCTTTTCGCTCGTCGCGTATTTTCTCTTTAGAAGTCGCTTCAGATCGGCCAGTGGACAATGAGGCGCCCCTCCAAAGACAAGCTATCTCTCGCGGTGCTGATGGTTGTCGGCGCGTGTGCACTGGCGGTGTATTGGTTGTGGGGTGATTCAGCTCTCGGGCAGATTACATTTTCTATCTTCACGGTGGTTGCCGTGATTCTGACCCGGCGCCTACTGAATACGAGTGTATTCCCCAAACCACATATGTTCGGGAAGATGAGCGCGCAATCGGATTTCAGGAGTCTGGTAATAGGTGTCCTGTGCTTCCCAGGGGCAATTCTGTGGGGCGCTTGTTTCGCGTGGGCTGCTAGGTCGAGAATGGTTTCCGATACGATGTCATCCGTCGTGTCGCTGCTTTTACTGCCCGGCGGGCTCCTACTGGCAATCGGGTCGTTCCTCCTTATTCGAGGCTATTGGGGTAAGAACGGCTAGTCAAAGCACAAACCCCCGGCCACGAGCACCGGGGGCTGAATCGCATAGAAACGCAGAGATTTACGGCGTTTTCACAGCGCCCTCCCCAGCTGGACGATCTCGCGTGCTTTAGGCGGGAGCGGTCCCCCGCTACCAATTTCGAGACTGTCTATACCGATCACATAGGTGACGGTTTATACCGGAGACATGGGTAACACTTCTGCGGCGAAGGGACTCTCCGCGCTCTCGATGCGGCCTGTCTCGTGGTCGAAGAAGCCTAGGTCATAGCGCATAAAGCTGACCAGCCAGATCTTCTCCTCGACCCGTCTGACTCCGACCTTCTGCCCGCTAAAGGCCCGGCTGAGGTTGATCTTCCTGGGTCCGATACAGATCCTGCCACAGCGGGTGACCGTGACGGTGCGATCGTGGAAGGGGTACTCGAGCTCGGGTAAGCCGTTGTAGAGCCTCGGGGATCGCAACGAGTGGCGCGCTCATCACGAGCATCACGAATAATCAGACGAATCCTGGAACGGGCGCCAACGCAGTGACATCCACTGCGGTCAATGTCGCTTCCGCTCCGGGGCTGATTCTAGGCGTATTCGGTGACAACCAGGGCGGCAACCCTTCACCGCCGGGAGCGGCTTTACTTCAAGGCTCTCCAGTACGAGCACAGGCGATGTGCTACTTGAGGATCTGCGAGCTACGTCTACCGGAAATCAGACGGGGGCTCAGCGAACTCTCGATGCGCGCCGCTGCCGCACGAACCCAACACCGACAACTCCGACGCCCATCAGTGCGAACGAATCAGGGTTTCAGTGGTACGCAGGATCTGTACCGCGAATTCACAACTGGACAACCATTGGGAATAGTAACGATTGCGCTGGCTCCAGTAGGACCCGGGCTCGCGCTGGACAGCGCGGTGATTGTGACTTGGGTCGATGAAGCGGTGCATCCAAGGATGCCGGGAGGGATGACCTGCACTATGGCGGTAGTGGAGATTGTTCCGTCCTTCGCGGGGGTAAAGGTTCCCACAGTGTGGACAGGCACGGGAGTTGTCGCTTCTCCTGTCGTGACGAACAGTTGCCCACCTTCAGCGATTTGCACTGAAGCTTTTTTGGGAAAGTGCTGTCCGTTGATTAGGATAGTGCCACATCCCTCGCGCCCCTGATCGAACGAGGCATGAAGTGTTTCCGGTGTAGGGAAGTTGCACGACACAAGAGCCGAGAGCGCAGCTGCGGCGGAGGCCAAGCGCATATACCGAGCGGACCCTATCAAGCGTTTGGTCATGACGGCTTGCCCTCACAATCGTCGGTGGCCGGTATTCCACAACTGTAGCAAAGCCATCCGCTCGTGCCGAGGGCAACCCAGCCTTGCGTTGCAGCAACAGCTGCCTGCAAGTCAGCACCTGCGGCCAAGCTAGGGCACCTTCGGGCCGTGCTTCGCCCGCCATTGCGCGAGCGACGTTTCGACGTGTTCCGCGTGGCGCCCTTTCGCTGCGACTCGGGCCGTCTCCAACCTCTCAGCTAACGCCACGAACTGCTCAGGCGTCACCGCCAGGCCCGGCTGCGCCTCACTGACCAGCCGAGCCCGTCCCACCCCCCGACAACTGAGTGCTCGGAGGGACCGGAAGTGCCCTCGGTCGTCTGTCAGCACCGTCCGCAGCGCACTGCTGACTGCCCTTACAGATTCGATGAATTTCTCCGTCGCTTCACCGCTCTTACCCTCGCCACTGACCGCTTGTGCACGGTCGAGGCATTAGAACGCGCAATCGGGGTGCCGCGAATGACGACGATTACGAACCACCCGCGCCAATCCCATTACACGGTGATCGTTCGGGGGAGCGGCGGGTGCAAGGCCGGTCGCAGGCGCCGGATCGGCAACCTGGGAGCCTTTGTACTCGCCCCTATGGTGGCGTAGCCTAACCTCGTTCTGACGGGCTCACGTGATTATATGGCCGTCAGCGCGGAACCTTCGAAACGTAAATCCGCTGCGCCACATTAGGCAAAGTCACGCGCCATTGCCCATTGTTACCGCTCCGCAGCAGATGGACGGAGCCTACGAGTATTTTGGGGGATTCTTCTATGAGTAACGGACTTACATTACCGTTCGACGGTAAAAATGGTTCGCCAACTATCGCAGCACTCTCGATCGGAAATAATGCTGGTGGTCCGGCAATCGTGGGCACTAGCTCGGGGGTACCCTTCAGTCTAACGCCCGAGACAAATTCGATCGGTGTCCAAGGAACTGGGGATTCGGTTGGTGTCTTGGGAAAGAGTGCCTCGATCGGCGTTGTAGGAAACGGTAACGGAACCGGAGTTGTGGGTACGTGTAGCGGTAACGGAACCGGAGTTGTGGGTACGTGTAGCGGAACCACCGGCTCCAGAGGGATTGGTGTTCAAGGAACCAGCGCACAAGCCGAGGGTGCGGGAGTAGTTGGCATCGCAACCGGAACCCATGGCACGTTTGGGGTTATCGGTCAATCATCATCGACCGAGGGTGGCGCAGGCGTTTCAGGAGAAAGTTCCAGCAGCGCGCCAGGTGTCAGCGGTACGAGCGCGAGCGGTCCAGGCGTGATCGGAAGCAGCACCGGCAATAAAGGTGTGATTGGTACCACCACCACGGGAGTTGGCGTTTATGGTCAGAGTACCGGTTCGGGTCTGGCTGGCCAGTTCGACGGAAACGTAAAGGCCAACGGTGATATCTTCGCATTTGGCAATCTCGCTTGTACAAAGGATTTGACCACGGAAGGTAATCTCCAGGTGTGGCTGAATATCATGGTGGCCGGTACTGCAACGGTGCGGGGTAATCTCACGGTGAACGAATTGACCGCATCCAGTACTGTCACGGCCTATGACGTCTTACTAACAGGCGGCCAAGATTGCGCTGAGGAATTCGATCTAATTGATGCCGAGCAAGTCGAACCTGGATCTGTTGTGGTAATCGCGGACGATGGACGGCTCCGGCAGAGCCAAATGGCGTATGACAGGCGCGTAGCCGGGGTCGTCTCGGGAGCTGGCGCTTACAGGCCAGCCATCGTCCTCGACGGGCGCGCATCATCGGAAGGACGCGGAGCCGTCGCGCTTGTTGGCAAAGTGTTCTGTAAAGTGGACGCCGATCCCGCACCAATCTTGCTTGGCGATCTGCTAACGACCTCGGCGCGACCAGGGTTCGCGATGAAAGCCACCGATCCCGCGAAGGCTTTCGGCGCCGTAATTGGCAAGGCCTTGAGACCGCTTGGCACCGGTCAGGGCACGATCCCCATTCTGGTTGCTCTACAGTAACGACTCGATGCGACAAAGGTCGGACTGATCTGGACCAAAGGCGTAAGTGATTGGGCCGGTGATTTGATGCTATGCAAGACGACCATAGGGCGAATTCATGCTGAAGGCTAAATTCCCATAAGAGGAATTCAAGACAATGAATGCGGTACCAATCTGGATTCATTTGCGTGTTGACAATATCGTGACGTATTTATCCGAGCCGGGGGCCGCCTACCCCAATCCTCAGATGTATCTCTGGTCGGTGTTCTTCAAGATCGACGGGACGCTGGCGCATGTTCATCTCAGTAAAACCGGCTGGAATCTGCAAGGAAGTGCCTTCGTGACCACCCCTGGCGGCGGCCACGGGGACCTTCCTGGAGGCGTTCAGGCTTCGTACGAACAACTCGAGAAGACGCCCGTCCCTTTCTCGCTGGGCAACTATGTGACCACTCTGGCTCCCTTTCCGGTTCCTGCCTTTAGCGGCGTCACGGTCGGAGGGATGATAGTCGGCTGGTTGGGAGTCCTCCTCTACCAGGAACAGACACAGGATAACGTCGTAGCCGCGGGCCTCCAGTCTCTGAGGAGTGGGGTACTGGTGGCGCTAGACGAGTTAATTCCAACAATCACAAACAATAACCAGACCATAAGCCCGGATAATCTCTCGAATGCCGAGAGCCAAGTCACGTCGCAGATCGAACACGCGATGGAGAACGCGGCGAGCCTTGGGGAGAGGATTGAGTACATTTTGGGCGATACGTCCGAAGATACATTTGCTGGGTACGCGCTCCAGCAGTTCACTTATGGCGACCTGATGAGCGCGCCTCCTCAGGGGATACCTATAAGGGCTACAATCACCTCTGGAGGAACACTAGATCCGCATCTCTATGAATTTACATTCAACGGGACGGTGGTCGCAGCGCCGCTCCCTTTTAGCTTGAGGCTGATTCTAACTAGCCTCGGCTACGCTCCACCAGTGAGTGTGCGCTCGGTAGTGGGAACCCCTCCATCCCTGTTGGCTTGGATCGAAGCGATGTAGGGCTCATTTGCAACCCAAACGCGGTGGCGACGAAACTGAAACGCTCTCAAGCCAAGAAAGCTAAGCCAACGACGGACGACCGTCCATCCAACCCCAAATTGTGACTTAGTGGCTGTGAATCTCCGGTCACCGGAACACTTGGCGATCAAAACGAGTGTCTGGTGTTGACCGGGTAAGCGAGAGGCGTCCAGAAAGTTATCACGAGGCGCGGATCCGGTTGATTGTCGGGACGGGCTACCCTCCAACAGCTAACTGCGCGCACTGATAGGTGGCGCCATCGAACGCCTGGTATCAGCGACGTCGCTGTATGGCCGCTGTTGGCCGGAAGCGGAAACTCGCCGGTCCGCTACCCGGGACGCTGTCGGGGTGACATACGCCGGCCCCGGAGAGGGAGCTGCGCGTCCAGTGACCGCCGCTCCGATCAGGATGCGGCCTCCCATCCGAGCCAAATTCCCTCAGGCGGCCAATCCCAGGCGAAGGCACTAGCCAGATACCCTCTGAATTCAACGCGCTAGCGACAACCGGTGCGAGGTAGGGAATAAGCAAATCAGGCCCCCGCTACCACTTTCCTCGCCTGTGCGCTTGATGACTGCTCTCGACCCGCAGTTGCCTCTGGTTAACGTGCGCTCTCCGACATCTCACTTTGGCGATGGCCCTCAAGCCGCTACTGCGGCAGGTTCATCTTGCGCAGCAGACTCTTGTAACGGGCATCGCCGCGAAGGCTACGAAAAAAGGGATCAATCTTGATCCACGTGAGGCCCGGTTCTCGCTGCGCATAGGAGCGCTCAAGGCACTCTAATGCCTCGTCCTTCTCGCCGCGCCAGGCATATACACGGGCGGTCCCGTAAGGATCGTCTAGGGCGATCAACTGCTTTAGGATTCTCTGTGAGGCTTCCGCGTGTCCCAGAGCGTATTCAGCCCTGGCGCGACCCGCCAGGCTGAAATCTTCGTCTTCAATTCTGCCAAAGGCGGCCAGTGCCTGTTCTGGACGGTTTTCAAACAGCTCCAGGTCCCCGAGGTTATAGCGTGCGCGAATGGAATTCGGCGCGATCGCTAGCGCCTTCTCATACAACGGACGGGCCTGTGCCAACTGCTGATCGGCAACAAGAAAGAATGCAAGGCGCATGCAGATCTCTGCCGACAGCGGATCGAGCGTGAGAGCCTGCTCCTCTCTGGCAATGGCCTCGGGCAACTTGCCGAGCATCGCGAGTAGGACGGCAGACTGGTGCAGAACAACTGCATCGCGCGGGCTCAGGGCTACGGCCTTATCGAGGTCAACCTGCGCCCCAGCAAAGTCGAACCGGTAGACGGCACGCACGAAGCCGCGTGCCGAGTAGCCCGCGGCTAGTCCGGGTGCGAGCGCAATAGCCTTTTCAGCAGCGGCAAGCGCACTCTCATAGTCTGCTGTGTCGCGGGTCTTGTCCGCCACCCACCATTGGGCCAGCGCCAGGTCGGCGTAGGCGGCCGCATAGCCCGGATCCAACGCGGTCGCGGCCCGGAAAGCGGTTGCTGCATTTTGATAACCGGCTGGGTTGCCCTGGTTGTAGTTCTGCCTGCCTTGCAGGTACAGGTTGTACGCCCCAAGATTCACTGTGCGCAGCTCTTCCTGAGCCGATGGCTGCTGGGTCGGCAACAGGTGGACTTTGAGCGCCGTGACAACGGCGCTTGCGATGTCATCCTGTACCTTGAAGATGTCTTCTAGCTTGCGATCGTAGGTTTCAGACCAGACGTGGTAGCCGTTGTCGACACGAATCAACTGCGCGGTGACGCGAAGGGTGTTGCCGGCCTTGCGCACACTCCCTTCCAAGACATGCGCAACGCCAAGCGCCTTGGCGATATCGGCGATGGTCGCCTGTTTGCCTTTGAAGTAAAACGACGAGGTCCGTGCTGGCACCCGTAGCTCGGGGACCTTCGTCAGCATGTCAATGAGTTCCTCCGACAACCCGTCAGAGAAATACTCCTGATCGTGCTTCTCGCTCATATCGACGAACGGCAGCACGGCAATTGATTGGTCGGCGATCGCGACGGCGGCACTTAGCACCACAGCCTTGTGACTCTGCGACCAGAAGTGGACCCCGAGGGCACCCGCCATGCCAACGCCGACGACGACTGCAGCTCCAACGATCAGCTTCGCCCTTGCTCCCGTTCGTTCCCGGAGTTTTGCAGCAGCCATCGCGGCCGCAGCTACGGTCTGCCCGGATCCGTGTCCCGCCGCCTGCGCCAACTTCGCTAAAGCCGCTGGCGTCCCAATCGCCGGCACATCGATCCATTGCGAATTCGACAGAAAATACTCGAGCCCCGGATTGAGCGCCGCACCATCGATTCGAAACGCAATGATCGGCTTGTGTTTGGAGGCTGCCCGCTCCACCTCCCGGCCAACATGATCTGATCCTATCGCGCTTGCGGACAATACCAACACAGCGACTTTCGCCTCGTTGATAGCCCGAACAATGGCGTCCGCGTAGAGCGCGCCGGCTTCGACGTCGCGCGGCGCGATCCAACACGTAAGCCCCGCTGCTTCGAGCGTTGTGCACAACCGCGCCGCGACTTCTGCGTCCTGGGAGGCGTAACTGATAAATACGCGCCGGGGAGCTTTGGCGCGCTGCACGGTCGCCTGCGGATCTTTTGGGGCGCAGCTCCCTCCCGATTTGGGCGTATCTCCCGACATTTCCTGCCCCCCCAACTGCCTGCCGAAGGATGCGCCGGGCGACATCTCCGCTGCAACTTGCGGCCTGTCGGTTGCCTTTTGCGACTCGGGCCTCTTAGTTAGCGCAAGCGGCATGTCTGCAACGGCCGCTTCGAGGAAGCCACTTCGTCACCGTGACCGACCGGACTTCGGCGGTTCCGGCCGTCGGGCCGGCGTTCTGGCGGGCAGTGCCGAAGCGGAAATAGACAACGGTTCGCGTGTGTGTTCACTCCACGAGAAGTTCGAACTCGCGAAGCCAGCTCGTCGTGCGCTCCAAGCGGGCGGCGGTGCCAGTTTCAAGGGTCACGACGAGAAGCTTATCCGCGGTTACCAGCGCGGAAGACCTGCCCGACCGTGGTGACTGCAAGTGCGACTGCACCTGCAGCACATTCTCGAATCTCGGATTTGCCGCGACCAAAAACGCGACCATCGAACCGTCGTATGACATCTCGACGAATTGGACCTTTCCTATGTCCCCCAAGGAGTCCTTGAGCACAGGCACAGATTCGGCTAAACGTCTCCTTAGATCGTCACCATCCTTGTCGAACCGGACAAGCACCAGGTACGGGATAAACCCCTCTTCCGCACTCATCGCTTGCTCCTGCCTTTAGCTACTTTGATGCCGTGCTCAGCCAACACCTTCTCCACTCCCAGCCGAAGGTAATGCGCCATTGGCGCGCCGGTGGATTCGCTGAGCTTTTTCAGTGAGGTGTATACCTGCGGCTCCAGGTACACGTTCGTGATGATTTGCTTACCTTTGAGGGTCGGCATACTCCACCTATTGCATTTACTACATATAAGAGTAGTCTTAGTAAAAGAGGGTTGCAACCACCTTCGGGAGTACACGAAATAGTGGAACTGCAACGACAAGGGCAAATCATCGAGGAGCTGGATCGCCTCTGGAACCAACTGCTCATGGGTGCGCCGCTGGCGCAACGGTCACTGAGCTTCAATCTCTACCAGGCCGCGCTGACCGTCGCTATTCACGGATGCGATGAGATTCCCGCGCAGCTCGCCGGCCGGGCGAACAATTGGCGCGCCGGAAAGATGAAGCGCAATCGCGATGAGTCGAGCAGATTCCGCACGGCGCACGCGGCAAAGCATTCCGAGAAGTCCATCAGCCGGGCCACGGTCGTGGAAAATGCCTACGAAGAGGTTGCCAAGCGAGAGAGCATAACCCCTATAACGGCCGAGAAGCGCCGATACCGAAAGCCTAAGAGATAGCCCTCAGTACACCCGGTCGTGCTGACGGCGTGGTGTTTTTTCCTCAGTCAGGAAGTGCGAAGAATCGCGCCCGGTTCTGATAGGCCCTCGCGCCCGCGCGCGCCATCCAGTGAGTTGCCGTCCCGTGCACTGGGTGGACGGCAGGGATGTGGCACGAATAGCTTTCGCTCCATGGCACCGCACGAAAGGCAAACCTGGAAAGAGGTGCCAGAGACGGAATTCCGTGTGTGGCTGGCCTCGCAACCACAGCTCCAGGCTCGGCCTCCGGCGGCCACCAGGAATGTTAATCACCGCGAGTGGAGCGACCTGTCCCTTGGTCCTTGGCCCGAAAACGTCGTCGGTAAAATGACCAGGCGACCAAGGAGCAAGGGAGCGTGCTACCAGATCAGATTGCTTCAGCCCGCAAAACCGACTGATTGAAGTGATGCCCCAACGCGCTCAGACTGAGCCCAGCACCCGCAACTTCTCACGATTAAGGGGTATAAAAATGCGCGCGCTTATCTGCGGCCTGATTGCCCTGCTAGTACCGGCGCTCGCGAGCGCTGAGATTATCCAGTTTACGTTCACCGGCGTTATCGACAGTGACCCGCCGTACTTTGAGAGCACTTGGAACGGCCCAGGCCCGCAGCCGACGACTCTCCAGATGTCTTTTGATGTCAACACGCTGTCCCCAGGCAACTCTCTGAACTACACCTTCTACAACTCGCCTGACTCGAGTGTCGGGCCCACCATCGGTTCGATTAACGCCGACTTGGTGACTACAAATGTGACCATTGGACTCGACGGTAAAACCGTTCTGTCGAGCCCCACCGGTACCTTTGCGTTTTCCGCGGAGCCTTTGGGGGGAGCCCTTTACATAGGCGGGACCTTCGGGGTGGGGGTGCCCGGCGCGACTTTCGGGATGATCCCTGACATCGCCTTTGGTACCAATACGCAAGCGGCGCTAATAGGCGCCAGCGATCCGCTGGGCCTTCTGCTGAACCACAGCGCGTTTTATAGCGATAACGGCGGAGGCCCGTACTCCTTGCTGAGCTACGACAACTCTCAGTTGTTCACGACCCTGGGTGGAACCGGCACGGCCGTACCCGAGCCGAGCGCTCCCGCGCTGTTTTCCTTGGCCTTCGTTGGCCTACTGCTTGTTCATAGACGTCGTCGGATCTCCTAAATCGCCGCATAGGGGACGCACCCATGGAATTTGTCGACTGGTTAGAACGGCGAAAGGAACAGGAAGAGGAAAATCTGCCTGCGCCGAATCAACTCCGCGATTCAGGCTATTCCAGGTGACGGCGGGCGGCGGTCAAACCGACATCACCGACTCGCACAAGGCCGGGCTCCGGAGCGCGGTTGCTGTCTACGATAGCGTCATTGGAAAATTGGAGTTGCGCGCATCCGGCATCCTCCGGAGTAACAAGCCATTCGAGATCAAGTAGGGCCGCCCCGCGAGCAGGCGGGCCGCTCGCGACCAGTTCAGCTTCTAGTGATCTGAGCGACCACCGGGCGCGGTGCAGCCTTGGATCGCGATCGGCGCGGGATGGCGAGCCTTCCCGACACAGTCCTCCCCGTAATGCAGTCTGTTGCGAAGCGGTGCGATCCGGCGCTCGCCTGATCCGGGATGCAACCCGGCACCAGCCAAGTCGCGACGAACTCGATAGTCGCGCCCTGTTCATCGGTCCCCGCGCTGCTCGAAGTTGGCGGTCATGGATGCTGATTCGCGGCTGCCTGCGAACTGAGGACTCAGCAGACGGCACGATAATCCTGCGCCTCGTACCATTATTCCCTGCTCGTACTTGCTCAGCGTTCGCCTGAAACGCCGCCAGCATCGTCGCGGCTTGGGCATTCAGACGCTCTTCGCGCGACCCGTACAGCAGACTCGCCTCGCCGCCGTCGACGAATCAGCCCTGACTGCTCGGGTGTGCCGGCACCTCCGTTGTGGGCTGTTCGGGGGCTATGGGCTCACTCGCAGGACTCGGCGCCGGCTGTGCGGCACCGGGCGGCGCGGGTGAGAGCTTGACGCCGGTGAAGGGATTGAAGTGGTAGTTGCCCGGGAAGGTTTCACCCGATTTCGCATCGATCATGGGTGGCAGGAGGCTGCCAAGCGGCAGTTGATAGCGCATCGCAATCGTGCCCACGTGCACGATGAACATCCCCTCCTTACTAGCGTTAACCGTCGGATGACCTGCTTTGTCGATGCCCGGGAAAACGAGGAAAGCAACATGTGCCCCGAGCGCCCCCATCATGTTGCCGAGCACTGGTCCCATCATTTGCGTCAGATTTCTGACACCCGGTGATATCTCACTATCAGACAACGCCGAGAGAAATTTGCCGTCTGAAACCTCGATTGTCACCGCGCTCCTCAGCGATTCGGGTTCGGCGAAATTGACGGAACCAAGCATGCCCGTCTGGCCGTCCGCCACTGCGACAACCACATACGGTTCGAGTTCCTTGACGAACAGGTCAATACTCTGCGGCGTCATCCGTCCTTGGGAATCGAGACTGGCGCGCCAGAACTCCGGCGGCAGCCATAGGACCAACGTCATGCGCTCATGCGATTGACTCTGTCTCTGCAAATCCCTTATCAGAGCGTTAGGATCGGGTTTATATCCTCCCATTGCGGACGCAGAGAGAAGCAGTCCGGCAAGCAGCCAGACCATTCGTCTGATTAACATGAGTCCCCCAATCCAACACCGCTCTAGACTATGGTAGGGCCGCAGTTAGGTGCCGGCAAATCGTGCCCCATGGCCTGTCCGCTGGCGGCTGGCAATTGCGGTCCCTTGGTGCCTGCTCCTGAGCAGCGAACGCGGCAACCTTTGCTGCGCGGCGTCTGACTAGCGAGCCGCATCCCTTAGGACTTTCAATCGCACCGACACGGCCTTCGCCACCGCGATCAACGATTACGGCCCGGCGACCGGTTGCGCGCATCTCTCGTCCCAGATCCACGACGCACCCTCCCCCTCCCCGCGGGCCTCCGGCTGCCTTAAGCGGCCAGGGGGATTGCGGCTATCGCGTCGGCGTTCGGGCGCGGTTGCGGGCTAAATTCGCGCGAGGACTTATCCAGTGCCGGGCCTGACGACGCACCGCCATCTGCGGCCTCGCGCAATCCTTAAGAAGCGCTCACCCTCGATATCCTTTGTTCTCTTTCTTTTCCTTCTTCGCCGCTCTCTTTTCCATCAGACTCTTGGCCGGCTTCTTCTTCGCATCTTTCTTGGTGTCCATGGCCTTACCCATTGCTAGCTCCTCGGGTTGAAGTGAACGGGCATATTCTGCACCAAGCGCGCCAACATCACTCCATGAGGGAATGTCGACCCTCGCAGGAGTCCTCACGGCGCCCCTGTCCGACGCCATCCGGAGTCTAGTGCTGGAATCACTCATCATCATCCGGGAGAAGCGAGGCCACAGTGGTACCGATGTCCCTCAGCAGCCTCTCCAGCTGCTGCAGATAACTCCACGTTCCGAGCAAGCCTGCGAGCAGGATTCCCAGCACGGTCCAACGTAGAAAAGTTGGGCATTTGTGGTCCTCGACTAAAGGTCGAGTCTAGGCAGCTGTCTCGTACCTAACGCAAGCCTCTGATTCCGCAGGCTCTGTGCGAAGACCGCGGGACTTGCGGGGCGCGGCAACCGTTGCCATGCGCTCCAAAAGATTCATCGCAGTACTGCGCATGACCACGCCGACGCTGTTCCGCCCAGGACTGCGCGAGCCGGGCCCCTACGTCTTTGGTCATCGCGGTGAAGCGCGAATCTTCTCAAAGTCCCAGTGGCCCTCCATCCAGGCCAGCATGCCCGCGCAGACCCTTGTGGATACGCCAGCGAGTGTCGCAAGTGCCAGTTCCATTTCCGCGAGCGAGGACCTTGCGCAAGCGACATGTAATGCAGGTTCACGTTTTCCGGACCGACGAGTCGTTCCCCGGTACTTGTGACGCCGAACGTAAAAAGTGTAAGCGCGTCTGCTCCTCGCGTCCCGGGGCGACTGGCGGCGGCCCGGATGGGCATCGCGGAAACATGGCAGGCGAGCCCTGAGGACCGCACAAAAAGGCCGGCGACGATGGCATCATAAGAGGATGAATCCCTCTCCCTTACGCAGCCTTTCTTCGGCAGCCGCGGTGCTGCTGTGCCTTGGGCTCGCCGCCTGTGGCACGCACGGCAACTATCGCAAGGACGACGCCCACGAAAAGCTGTTGCAGACCCTGCGGCAGTGCCTGGCCGAAGTCCCCCTGCGGGGCGATAAAAGCGCGCTGTTCCTCTCGCCGTGCGTCGCGCTGGACGTGTCACCGCTGAATGGAATCAGCCGCGGAAGACTGATCGACGCTCTCGGGCCAGCGCAATACTGCACCGATCAGACCCAGGGAAGCTTCCCGGCAAAAGAAGACTGCCCTTTCACGATGAATCCCCAGTGGAGCTTCTACCGCCATCCCGAACACACGATCGGTGGCGGCGGCCCGGAACTGGTGTGCGAGGCACACAGCCAGGTGTACTGCGCAACGGTGGAATGGCGCCGTTCGCAGTAGCCTTGTGAATCCTCAGGTTGTGCGCGGCGAAGGCTCGCCCACGCCTTAGGCTCGGGGACAGCAATCGCGGCGGCGCTCCGCCCTCACGCCCCGAACCCTGTTGCGATGCAACACGCCGCTCCAGCCCGGATTCCAACACTCGCTTACATATAGTTCTTTACGTTCCTTAGATGTCGCGGTGCGGCGTTTGAGCTTAAGCCTCTGTGTTGTCACGAATTCGCGGTGGTGGCACACAAGTTGCTTAGCGATAACTGTTAGGTAACCCGCGTCGTATTGTCTTCGTTATTTGCGCCTGCCGCAGCCTGCGGCCGGCGGGGAGCAAGGTCTATGACGATTCCACGTTCTTGGCTTGTGCGCAGTGTGGGCGCACCCCTTCTGCTTCTGGGGCTGATGTCCGCCGCCCAAGCCCAGACCATGACCGCCACCTGGTTCACCGTCAGCTCGAGCGACCCGGACAGGCCCTTCGCCTTTACCAATGGCGCCGTGGTTCCGAACGAAGTGCTCGCCGCACTCGGACCGGACGGCCTGCCCGAGTACAACAGCAGTTACGGCGGCCCGGCGATCCAGGATCTCTACACTCACGGCGGTGTGTCGGAGATTACCTGGTGGAGTCCCGCGCATGACTCGAACGTCACCGAAACGGGCACCACGTCCGTCTCCCTGCCCCTGAACTTTCCGTGTACGACTTCCAGCAACTGCCTGTACCCCGCCAATGGCAAGGGCACCTCGGACGGCGGTACGTCGGGCTATCAGTCGGCTATCTTCAGCGCCACGCTGACGCCCAAGACCACGGAGTCCGTGAGCTTCTCGATCGGTGCGGACGACGTCGCCTTCGCCTATCTCAACGGGCAGATCATCTGTGACCTCGGCGGAGTTCATCCGGACAGTCCCGGTACCTGCACGACGGGTCTGCTGACGGCCGGCAGTTCGAACACCCTTGAGGTCTTCTACGCCGACCTGCGGCCCGCGGCCGCGGCGTTCAGTTTCAGCCTCGAGACGACGAATGTCGGGGTGTGCTCGAGCTCATGTGGTGGCACCTCACCCGGCGGCGGTACCGGTGTTCCGGAACCGGCCACCCTGGGACTCATGAGCCTGGGATTCGCGGTACTGGGATTCGCGCGCCGCAGACGCGCCAGCGGCGACAGGAACTAACCCCGCGCGGCATTCACCGCTCCCGACCGCAAGGAGGCGCGGCGTCGGGATCGGTCGTCTGAAGTTCCCAGGTGCTGCAGCGCGCCGGGCAAAGCCGATGGATTCGGTGAGCCCCCGCTCCAGCCCCCGCGGAGGTCGGCACGCTGCGCGGCCGCTCAGCGGCGCTAGGCCCCCACTAACACGACTGCGATCGCCCGCCCGGACGCCAGGATGCGGTGCCTCTGCGTGCTATGCGTCGAAGGGCACACGCCGGACACTATCGGTGTGCCAGAACACTTTGAGTGGGCGCGCGCGCTCATCCGGCTGAGCGACGGGCAAGCAGTCCGTCGAGGTATTGCCCCACCGCATCGATTTCATCATCGGCCGCGGCGCACGCGAGGTAACCATCCGGCCGGACGAGCCAGGCGCCGCCGCGGCTGAGCGGCGCACGCGCGGCCGGCTCGAGCAGCTCGGGAAACCTCGCCAGCAGGCGCGCGCTCGCCGCATCCGCATTCGCGAACAGCGCAAAACGCGGGACGCGCCCGGCACCGACCGCAACCGCCCCGGCAACCGGTGCCACGCGCTCGCCCGGGGCCGGCCCCGAGGTGAAGTGCATGCCCGGACCGTTGAGCGGACTTGCCGGGTAGCCGATCGAGACCTCCGACATGTTCTCGGCGAACGCGTGGCGCACCGGCGACAGCCCGAACACGAGGTGCGCGATACGGTTGCGCAGCGCCTGTGCGCCGTGATTCTTCAGCGTCGCAACTCTGGTGAGCCGTCCCGCCGCCTTGAGCACCGTATCACCCACCGCGCTGCGTTCAGCCGAGTAGCTGTCGAGCAGCCGCTCGGGGCAGGTTCCACGACACACCAGCGCAAGTTTCCAGGCGAGATTGAAGGCATCCTGCATTCCGGTGTTCATTCCCTGGCCGCCGGCAGGACTATGGATGTGCGCGGCATCCCCGGCGAGCAGCACCCGCCCCACGCGGTAGGCGTCGACCTTTCTCTCGTTGATGCGGAACGTCGACAGCCAGACCGGGTCCGAGGCGCGGCAGCCGGAAGGCCCGCGCCGGTCGATGACCGCCTGCACCTGCTCGAGGGTGGGCGCGGGCGGATGTTCCGTGCCGCTCGCCGGCACGTCCGCGATCACCCGGAATCGGCCCGCGGAGATGGGGAACACGACAAAGGTGCCGTCCTCGTGCCAGTAGACCCCGATCTCCGATTCGGACAACGGACAGCCGTGCAGATGGCAGTCCGCGAGGATCCAGTCGCTCGGCAGCGTTTCGCCCGTGAAAGGCACGCCGAGCGTGTGACGGATGAGGCTGCGCGCGCCATCGCACGCCACGAGCCACTCCGAGCGCACCGCTTCCCCGGCGCCATCGGCATGGCGCAGGGATGCGGTGACGCCAGCGGAGTCCTGGCTGAAGCCGGTGAGCTCGGTGCGCCGCTCTACCGGGATGCCAAGCCGCCCGAGGTGCTCCTCCAGCAGCCGCTCGGTCTGTGACTGCGGCAGCATCAGCGCGAAGTTGTAGCTGCTGTGGATGCCGGTGAGGTCCACGCGGGCGATGCGCTCGTGGCCGGCCATGATGTTCGCGGCGGTGACGCGCATTCCCGCGGCCACCAACGTGGGGGTGCAGCCGGCACGGTCCAGCAACTCGAGCGTGCGGCTCCACAGCACCAGCGCCTTGGACTTGTCGGTGCGCTGCGCCGCCTGATCGACGATGCGTACTGCGATGCCGTAGCGTGCGAGTTCTGCGGCGGCGGTAAGGCCAACCGGACCTGCGCCGGCGATCAGAACCTGCGGTTTACCTGCCGTCTCCATGGTGGGCTCCGCGTTTCCTCGAGCTGCAGCGACTCGTGCTGGCGCGTGCAACGCTCTCATGCACGCGCGGGCCACGCAAGCGTGCGCCGCGCCGGCGCCCACCTCGCAGCCCAGCGCTGCGCTGCCGGGCGAGATCTTCAGGATCCACTCCTGGAAATTGCGCCGCACGCAAGCTGTCGCTGAACGGGCACGTCGGGCGAGCGCGACACCTTGCAAAGTCGCGATGCGGACGGTCTACTGAATCGCAGAAAGGGCAAACCCGCCGCAAGGCGGGGACGCAAAGCCTCCGGTCTTAAGAGTCGGTCTCTGAAGATAGCGGGGTTGCCGGTCCGGGCCGCGCGGGATGCACGCCCGACCGTCATTCGATCCGCGTTCACGGTCCCGTGTCCGCGCTCGTACTTTGCAGCCCTCGACGCGTTATGGACACGTGGCCGGGGAAGCTATGCAAAAACTGAAATCTGGATTTGGGAAGCGGGCGCGGCAGATCGGCGTCTGCGGGTTTCTGCTCCTGACGCTGGCCGCCTATGCGCACGTCAGGCGGCATCAGCCGCAAGACCTGTCCATCTCCGGCACGCCATCGACCAGCGATGCCTCCGGCTATCCGTACAACTTTGTGCCGACGGCTTCCGGCGCGCACGGCCGCACGCTGACCTTCTCGATCTCCGGCAGGCCCTCCTGGGCCAGCTTCAACGCCGCTACCGGCCAGCTCTCCGGCACGCCGGCGAGCACCGTGACCATCAGCTACCCGAACATCACGATCACGGTGACCGACGGGGCCGCGAGTGCCTCGCTCGCCCCGTTCTCGATTCTGGTCAGCGCGCCGCCCGCCGCGCCGCCGACGATTTCAGGGACCCCCACCACCTCCGTGGCGGCAGGGTCGGCCTACAGCTTCACGCCCGTGGCCACCGACAGCAGCGCCTCTGCCCTCACCTTCAGCATTCAGAACCTGCCGGGCTGGGCCACCTTCAGCGCAGCGACAGGAAATCTGTCGGGTACCCCGGGTACGGGCTCTGCGGGCACCTATTCGAACATCGTGATCTCGGCGAGCGCAGGATCAGCGTCAGTCTCCCTGCCGGCTTTCGCCATCACGGTAACGCAGGCGTCCAGCGGTTCGGCGACGCTGAGCTGGACACAGGCCATGCAGAATACCAACGGCACCGCCCTCACCGATCTTGCCGGTTACCGCATCTACTACGGCACCAGCGCCGGCAATCTCAATCAGGTCATCCAGCTTCCCGGCACCGCGCTCACGACGTACGTGCTCAGCAGTCTCTCCAGTGCCACCTGGTACTTCGGCATGACCGCTTACGATTCCGCGGGAGCTGAGAGTGCCCTGTCGAACCTCGGCAGCAAGACCATCCCGTGAGCGCGGGCGCCTGGTGGCTCAGTCCTTGAAATAACGCGGTCCGTCGAGGTCGGCGATGAGCTGCGCCTGCCGCGGCTGCCAGCCGAGGAGCTCGCGCGTGCGGCGGCTCGAGGCCGGGTTGTCGATCGCCGCGAAGTGCGCGAACCAGCCGAAATGGCCGGCTGCCTCCTCGGCAGACCTGGCGACGACCGGCACGTTCAGGTGTCGGCCGATCACCGCGGCGATGTCCCGGAACGGCACGCCCTCATCGTCGACGCAGTGGTAGCGGGCTCCGGCTGAACCCTTCTCCAGAGCCAGGCGGAAAAGCACGGCGGCATCGAGCCTGTGCACCGCGGGCCAGCGGTTGAGTCCCTCACCCACGTAGGCCGAGACACCTTGCTCGCGTGCAATGTCGATCACCCGGGGCACAAAACCATGATCGCCCTCGCCGTGCACCGAGGGCGGCAGGCGTACGACCACTACGCGCACGCCGCGTGCGGCCACCGCCGCCGCGGCGTGCTCGCTGGCCACGCGCGGAATCGGGCTCGAGGCCGGCACGGCATCGTCCTCGGTGGCGAGGCGAGCGGAGCTGAGGAGCGCCGTGCCGGAGGTGATGACCAGCGGCCGCTCGGATCCCCCGAGAGCGGCACCCAGGATCTCGATGACCCGACGATCCGATTCGCAGTTGGCCGCGAATTTCGAGAAGTCGTGGTTGAAGGCGGTGTGGATCACGCCGTCGACCTGCGCCACCGCACGGCGCAGGCTCGCGGCGTCCTCGACATCGCCGCGGTGCGCCTCGGCGCCCGCCGCGACCACCGCGCGCGCGGCGGCCTCGGAGCGCGCCAGACCGAGCACCTGGTGCCCCGCTCGCTTGAGCTCCTGAACGACGGCGGAGCCGACGAATCCCGTCGCACCGGTAACGAATACGCGCATGAGGCTTCCTCCTTGGATGACAGAGTCTGAACGCTGCTGGGCAAGATAGAAGATGGAGGGGCGGACTATCCAGACGGTAGAATCCACATTACTTTCGTAATCGTCCGGAATGACCGATGGATCCCCTCTCCGACGTCCTGTCGCTCCTCAGGCCGCGCAGCTATGCCGCCTCAGGCTTCAGTGCCGGCGGTGACTGGTCGGTGCGCTTTCCCCGCCACGAGGGCATCAAGTGTTACGCGGTAGTCGCGGACCGCTGCTGGCTGTCGCTGGAAGGAATTGCCGAGGCGGCACCCCTCGGTGCCGGGGACTGCTTCCTGCTGCCGAGCGGCCGGCCCTTCCGCCTCGCGAGTGACCTGGCGCTGGCGCCCATGGAGGCCGCCGCGTTCTTCCCCACCGCGCGGCGCGGCGGCATCGCCTTGTGCAACGGCGGCGGCGACTTTCGCCTGGTCGGCAGTCATTTCACGTTTGCCCACAATCCTGCGGGCCTGCTGCTGCCGATGCTGCCGCCCATCGTGCACATCCGGGACCCCGCCCACCGGGAGACGCTGCGCTGGTCCGTCGAGCACCTGATGCAGGAGCTGCACGATCCGAAGCCCGGCGGGGCGCTGGTCGCAGACCACCTCGCGCATCTGATGCTGGTCCAGGCGCTGCGGGTGCACCTGGCCGAAGGCATCGAGCAGCGCGTGGGCTGGCTCTTCGCCCTGGCGGACAAACAGATGAGCGCCGCCATCAACGCGATGCACGAAGAACCGGCGCACGCCTGGACCCTCCAGAAGCTCGGTAAGCGCGCCGGCATGTCGCGCTCGAGCTTTGCGCTGAGGTTCAAAGCGACGGTCGGGGTCACGCCCATGGAGTACCTGACCCGCTGGCGGATGCTCCTTGCCGGGGAGCGGCTGGTGCACTCGCGCGAGCGCTCCTCCGTGATCGCGCACTCGCTGGGCTATGAGTCCGAGAGCGCCTTCAGCACGGCATTCAGACGGGTCATGGGCTGCTCGCCACGCCAATACGGCCGTGCTCAGCGCGCGCAACTGCACGGGTCGCCAGAGCGCCAGGTCACCGCTCTCGCGAAGACCGCCGTCTGAGGCGCGCGCCGGCAGCGCCGGCCGCCTGCGCCGGCCGCGCCGTACCGCAATAACGGACCCGTCCGGCACTCAGTTCCAGCTCGTGAGTCGCGTAGCGGCTCCATTCATCAAAGGAGTGCGCGGTGACAACGATCGCAACTCCCTCGCCCGAGAGCCGCACGATTTCCGCGCTCAGCAGGCCGCGCGTCGCCGCATCGATGCTGTCGAAGGGCTCATCGAGCAGCAGCAGTCGGGGGCTGCCTGCTGTGGCGCGCGCAAAAAGCACCCGGCGGATCTGACCGTACGACAGCTCCCCTAAGGGGCGCTGCGCCCAGCGCGCGAGGTCCAGTCGGCGCAGCACGCGCCGCGTGGCTTCCTGATCGGCGGCCGTTACCCGGCGATGTATCCCGATGCTGCCGTGACGGCCTGCGAGCACGACGTCACGGACGGCGGCCATGCGTGGATAGCGCGCGTGCAGATGGGGCGCGGAGATACCCGTGCGCGCGCGAAAGCGCTCGAGCGGCACCCCGGGCGTGATGCCGCGGCGCTCGATGGCACCGCCCACGGCCACGCCATGATCGCCATAGAGCGTGCGCAGCAGCGTCGTTTTGCCCGCCCCGTTGCCTCCGTGTACCACCCAGAACTCCCCGGCACACACACTCAGAGACACTTCCCGCAACGCGCAGCGCTCCTCCAGGTAGACGCACGCCCCCTGCATACGCACCAGCGGTGCGCTGCGCGGCCGCCGCGCGCGCCCGCCGGGCGGGCGCGCGGCGTTGGCGGGCGCGCCCAGGTAACGCTGCAACTGCGAAGCGCGCAGGCGTCCGGCGTGGATCACGCGTCCCTGCTGCAGCACCAAAAGGTGCGTGGCGTTCGGCAGCACGTCAGCGGCCTGATGCGTGACCGTCACCAGCGGCAGCCGCCCCCGCAGCCGTGCCAGCCACGCCCTCAGACGCAGGTGATTCTCGCGGTCGAGTCCGGTGAAGACTTCATCGAGCAGCAGCAGTCCGGGCCGGGCGATGAGCGCCCGGGCCAGCAGGATCATGCGACGCTCCCCATGGGAGAGCTCAAGAAACCTGCGGCGCCCGAGGGCTGCGAGGCCGAGACGCCCCAACAGCGTCCTCACCCTGATGAGCTCCGCGGCGCTCAGCGCAGCGAGCGGGATGTCGGTGCCATGAATCCCGGTGCCGGTCAGCGCCTCAGCCGTCATGTCCCAGGCATAGCGCTGGTATTTATCCTGCCGCTCCGGGCCAAGATAAGCGACGCGCTCCCTGATCTCGTAGGGAACGTGGTGCCACTCATCGTGCAGCCGCCAGCGCAGGCTGTCCTGCGTGACAGAGGAGGGACGGACGATTCCGGCGATGACCTTCAGCAACTGCGTCTTGCCGCTGCCATTGGCGCCGACCAGCACCCAGCGCTCACCGGGACGGATGGTCCAGTGGATCTGATTCAGTACGCGTCGTCCTGCGCGCTCGAGGGTCATGCCACTCAGGCGAGCCGTGATGTAGGGCGTGGTGGAGCTCATCGGTGGGGCGCGGGATCGGGCGAAAGTCGGGGGCTGCACAAGCGCCGCACCCGGAGGGAGCCGCGACGCCGCGGCCGGGCACCACTCCGGTAGCGCTTCTCGAACTCAGGTGATCTTAAGCGGCACGGACACGGTGTGCGTGATCGGCGACGTGTCCCCGGCACAGCTGGCTTTCAGCGCGATCGTGTAAGTCCCGGTGGGCGTGGCGGTACCTGCGTTGGACGAGCTTCCGCCACAGGAGCCCAGCAGAGTGAGTGCGCCGAGGAGCCCGGCCCGCAGGAGCACACGCCGGCGCCGGCGGTAGGGCACCGCCAGCACCAGGATGGCGGCGAGCATCGCCGAGAACGAGCCAAGCTTCGCCGCGGTGCGCGCCGCGCTGGTTTTGACGGTCAGGGTAATGGTCCCGGCCGCGCCGAGCGTTGCCGGGGTGACCTCGCAGGTCGCACCGGTGGCGCTTGCGGGCAGCGCACAGCTGAAGTCCATGACGCTGGAGAATCCCGGGGACGTCGTCACCTCGACCGGCACGCTGCCCGCCTCGCCCTGCTTGATGGTCAGCGACGGGGCGCTGAGCGCGAAATCCTCGACGGTGACCGTGGTAGCGGCCGAGAGACTCTGGTTGCGCGTGCCATCGCCCGAATAGGCCGCGCTGATGAGGTGGCTGCCGTACGCGGATAGCGGCGTGGTCAGTACCGCCCGCCCGTTCTGCAGCGCCACTGGATTGCCCAGGGCTGCATCGCCGTCAAAGAACTGCACCGTCCCGGTCAACGCCGGACCGGCGCTCGCGGCACTGATCGCAGCGGTGAGGCCGATCGGGGAATTCAGGGTGGCTTCGGATACCGCCGCGGCGACCGCGGTGCTGGTCGGGATGGCGCTCGGCTGCACCTCGATGGCGGCCATCATCCCGAGGTCCTCGTGGGACAGGATATGGCAGTGATACACAAAGGTGCCGACGATATTGGCGGGGCGGAAGTCGAGCAGCAGCTTCACGCTCGGATAAGGGCCGCTGCCACTCCAGTGAGGCACTTGGATGGTGTCCCGCAACGCCGGATCGCTGACGCTCTGGCCATTGACCGCCAGCGTCTGGAAGCGCGTCTGATGGATGTGGAAGACGTGATCCTCGAGGGCACGGTTCTCGATGATCCACTCCTCGGTCACGCCCTGGTGAAGCACGAGGCTCGGCGGCGCGCCCATCTCGTACGCGGTCGGCGTCTGCCCCTGCACCGTGATGTAGTAGGCCGGGCCCGGTGCATTCAAGGTCTCGGAGAAGTAAAGCAGCCGGCGGCTGGCGGCGGGGGCGACATTGAGGTTGGCAAAGCGCGTGATGCGCACGGCCGTGCGCACCGCACCGAGGTGTGCTGCCGCCGGCGCGGTTCCGCTTTGCGGCACGATGCTGGCCAGGGGACGGGCCGGGGTGACCGCGCCACCGGCGCCGGTGTCGATGGCCTGTGTGAGTAACTGTCCCTGCTGGCCGGCCTTGGGCGTGACCGCGATGAATTCCGCGCGCGCCCCGGGGCCGAGCAGGATGCTCGTCTGCGTGAGGGTCTGGATCGAGCCGGTTCCCTGGCCAATGGGTACGCCATCGAGCGCCACCACCTGCAGCGGCTGCGCCACCCCCGCGATCATGTACTGCAGCTGCATCTGCGTGTCAGCGGCCGCGTTGAGAACGCGCCAGAACTCGCTCGCGCCCGCGGCGGTCTGCACCACGGGGGTCGTGTAGGCGGGCGCCGTCACCGGCACGAAGTTGACGGAGAGGTCGAGACTCGGCGCCTGCTGCCCGGCCGGGGGCGGCGGTGATCCGGCCGGCGGCGGCGGCGTGCGCTGGTCGCGCAGCACGAAGAGGCGCTGCGTCAGGTTCGCGACCACGGGGTTCACGTTCTCGATGCCGTCGACGACGAGCGCGCCGGCGGCGCCGCCAACGACCTGTCCGGTGCTGAACCCATGCGGATGCGGGTGGTACCAGTAAAGACCGGTGGGCTCATCGGTCGGGATCTGCACCGTATAGTCGAACGACTCCGAGGGCTGCACCAGGGTCGTGATCACCTCGTCCTGATGACAGGTGGGCGCCACGTTCAGCCCATGGAAATGCAGGTTGGTGGTGGTCGCTCCCATCGCCCCGCCCGCGCAATCGTTGTTCGGTCCGTCGCTGGCCGTATGACCGTGCGTCTTCGCCCGCGACTGCGCCGGCGCAGGAGCGCTGGCGGACAGCGTGTTCTGGAAATGGATGATGAGCTGATCACCCGGACTCACATGCAGTGTCGGGGACTCAAGGCCGGTGTCGGTCACGTAGCAGTAGCGCGTCAGCCCCAGCTGGTCGACCGTGGTCTTGAACAGCAGTGTCAGTTCCAGGACGCCATTCTGGCTGCGCAGGTCCGCGGGCGCCGGCAGCACCGAGCCTGGCGCGAACCGCGGGCATATCTGGTCGGCAGGATCGGTGCTCTGCGCCTGGACGCGCTCAGCAGTCCCGGCCAGCGCCAGCGCCACGGCGAACAATGACAGCGCCCGCAGCACAGTCATGGGGTTCCGCAACCGGTACGGCCACGGAACGCTGAGCCATTGAAGGCGCGAGGCAGGGGCAAAACATCCATTTACGCCGGATCCCGAACGGTCTTTGCGGGCGCGAAGGGCGCGCGCGTTATTTTCACGGATTGTACCGCAGCTTCTTCCCCGCGGCCCATCGTCCGTCCTGGCCGGGTCAGGCCCGCACCCGTTATGACAAGACACAAGCCGCCCCTCGACCGGGCAAGTAGCTGCTCAATGATGGTTACGGCCAATCCGGCGGCGCGGATGCACCGCGGCAGGGCGCCGCAGCGGTCGCATTCATTCAAGGCTTTGTGTAGAAGCTGTCCCTGGCCTGAGTCCTACGCAGCGCTCAGTCACCCAAGAAACCGGGAGCCTACAAAATGAACCAACGAGTTCTGATCACATCCGCCCTGCTCGCCGCCGCCGCGTTGGCCACCGCGCTGACGCTGCGCATCGAGCGCACGCAGGCCCAGCCACTGCCGCTGGATGAATGCGTCAACGTCGGCAACGCCGGGCCCACCACCCGCCTGTGCCTGCATCAGTTCTCTGACCACTCGAAATGCGTGATTGCAGTCACCCGCGGCACCGAAGCGGCCACGACGGATCTGTCCTGCAAGATCATCTAGGGCGGCAGGCGCGCACGGCCTGAGGCTGAGCGCGTCGGCACTGCGACGCGCAGGTCAGCCCCGCGCGCTCACGCCGGCTTCACGTTGGCATTCTGCCGGAACAGGTTGGCCGGGTCGTACTGCCTCTTGAGCGCGGCCAGCCGGGCGTAGTTGTCACCGTAGGCGGCGTGTACGCGGGCCTCGCGATCGTCGGTCGCGGCGAGGTTCACGTACTGTCCGCGCGTCTGCGGTTCGATCTTGGCCCAGGACCTGCGCACCCAGTCCACCTCGTGCTCGTCCGCCGCCTGCGGCATCTTCCAGGCGGTGAATATCCCGAGGTTGTGCGTCGCGCCGCGATTGAAATACGCAGTGGCCTGCGGGGCGACGCGGCTGACGGCACCGCCCTGGTGCTGCAGCCACAGGATGACGCGCTCCGAGGGTGCCCCCTCGACCGCCTCGACCATGGTATCGATGAGGGCCGGAGTGATGCCGTAAAGCATCCCGCCGCGGCCGTAGGAACCGAGCGGGCTGATGCCACGCAGGTCGGCACTTCCCTGCAGTTTCGCGTAGGGCGTGGGGCCGAGCTCGTCACTCAGGGGCTTACCGAGTTTTCGCAGCGCGCTGACGGCCCGTTCGGCCTCAGCCGCCGGGCCGCAGTAGCAGACATTGAACGACAGCCAGCCCGGGTCCGCAGCGGTGGCGCCCCTTGCCATGGCCATGTCTACATAGAGTTCATCCGGTGCGTCCGCGACCGCCTCCGCATAGCCGCGCAGGCGCTGGCGCGCGCCCGCGAACGGGAAGGTCAGGTCCCCGCCGTACATCATCGGTGTCACCGGGTGCAGGCGGAACGTGAACGAGGTGAGGACGCCGAAGTTGCCGCCCCCTCCCCGCAGCGCCCACAGGAGGTCGGGATTTTCCGACTCCGCGACCCTGACCCAGTTGCCATCAGCGGTGACCAGCTCAGCGGCGACGAGGTTGTCGCAGGTGAGTCCGAACTTTCGAGCGATCCGCCCGACGCCGCCGCCGAGCGTCAATCCGGCAACCCCGGTGTCGGCAACCGTGCCCACCGGTGTGGCGAGCCCAAAGGCAAGCGCTTCGCGGTCGAGCTGACCCAGGAGCGCGCCCGCTTCCACCCGGGCGAGCTTTGCCACCGGATCCACCTCCACCGCACGCATGGGGGAGACGTCGATGACGATGCCGCCGTCGCATCCGGACTGCCCGGAAAGGCTGTGGCCGCCGCCGCGCACCGCGGTCAGAAGGCCCCGGGCGGCCGCGAAGTTCACAGCCGCGCGCACGTCCGCAGCTCCCACGCAGCGCACAATGAGGGCCGGCTTGCGTTCGAACGAGGGATTCCACAGGCGTCGCGCGCTCTCGTAGGCAGGCGAATCGGCGGTGATGAGTTCGCCGCGCAGCGCGGCGCGCAGCAGATCAAGGTCGGCACCCTTGAGGACCAGCGGTTTGGCGTCGAGACCCACCGCCGGGATATCAGCGCTGCTTGCACTCGCGCGGCGGTGCGGCAAAGCGGCTGCAACGACTCCGGCCAGGCCCGCCGCACAGAAGGTTCTTCTTTTCATGTCGACCCCGCAGTGCAAAGTCAGGGCCGAGGCTGCGCCGGATCGCACGGGCGCGTCAAGGCCGCGTCGCCAGCCAGCCCGGTCCCGCCTGCGCCAGAAGCGCGAGCAGCCGACAACACGCGCCGCTCACAACTGATCAGCCCGCGCGTCCGCGCACACGGGCGCGCAGGGTCCGCAAGCCGGGCACGCCGCGCCGAAGGTTGCGGCACGGCGCCGAGGTCAGGGATGCGCAGCTCAGGGCACGGAGGCGGTGTATGTCACCCGACCGGCATTGACGTTCACGCCACCGTAAGTTCCGGCGGGCGGTGTCGTGTTGTTGCTGTAGGTGTATGCCCACTTGGCGTCCTGCTGCACCACTTTGCCGACCGCCGTCAGCGTGGTGGTGGTCGTGGCCCCGTCCGCCAGCGCGGGCGGCGCGAGGGTGGTGGCCGTCGTGTTGTGGGTGGCCGTCGTCGTGATCTTGGTGAAGCTGATGGTGTCGCCCGCACCGTCCGAGAGCGCTCCGGTGGTCGTGGAGCTGAGCGTCACGTTGCCGTTGTTGGCAACGACCACCGCAGTCTCGATGCCGCCGGTCAGATCTCCTCCGCTACCGGCAAGAACTCCGGTGCCCACCTGGGCCGCCGTGGGCGCCCAGGTGATCTCGTCGATCGTGGCGAGGGTTGCATAGCCGCCGCTCGCCGTGCCCGTGCCGCTGCCGACGCGCAGGAACAGGAACTTCGGGATGCTGATCTGGAAGTCCACGTGCGCCGTCGCCGTGAGAGCGGTGGTGCCCGTCTGGAAGTTCGATTCGCCACTGGCTGCCAGCGGCAACAGCAATACCGTGCCCGCCAGCAGGCACCGGCTAACGAGAGAGGTCCGCATGATGTTAGTTATCGGGTGTTGGAAACCGCAAAGCAGCTTACCCAGCCGCGCGCGGCGCGTACGTGCTTATGTCACATTTCCAAAACGCACTGCCTGGGCGGTAGTGGCGCCGCTCAGGCATCGCCGGGGGTCTTCAGGAGGGTCGCTGTAACGCGGTTACGGCCCTCGTTCTTACTGCGGTACAGCGCGAGGTCTGCTGTCTTGACCAGGCGGTCTGCAATACGGGGCTGCCCGGAGGGCACACGCTCGATTGTGCAAAGCCCGAAGCTCGCAGTCACCGGCAGGCTCTTGCTGTCGGCCTTGAAGGGTTTCTGCGCCACCCACGCGCACATCCAGCGTGCGGCGGCGAGCGCGCCTTCGTAACCGGTGTCCGGCATCACGACCGCGAACTCCTCCCCGCCGATGCGCGCCACCCAGTCGACCCCGGCACGCAGGCCCGTCTGCAGCCGCGGCCCGAACTGCCTGAGGATGTCATCGCCCCCGCTGTGCCCGAAGGTGTCGTTGATCTTCTTGAAGTGGTCGATGTCACACAGCATCACCGACAAGGACTGCGTGCAGCGCGCCGCGCGCTCAACCTCGCGGGGGAACTGCTTGCGGAAGAACCGGCGGCTGCCGAGCTGCGTGAGGTCATCGATCGCGGACAGCTTGCGGTTTTCGGTCAGCGTCGTGCGCGCCACGGCCTCGAGCTCGGCGATGCGCCGTGCGCCACGCAGACGGGCATTGAATTCCTCATCGAGCGCGCGGCGCTCGATGCAGTCATCGGCCCCGGCCTGCAGGGCCGCCTCGCGTTCCAGGGGGTCATCGACGCCCGAGACAAACAATGCGAAGGCCACGCGTACGCCCTGGCTGCCGCGCAGCTTGCGCAGGAACTCCGGGTTGTCGGTCAGCACGATCGGACGGTACTCGGTCTTCAGCTGCCGCAAGGCGCCGAGTTCATCGCTCACGGACTCAAAATCAAGGAGCTCCGGCCCGATGCGTCGTTCGGTGCGCTTACAAAGCATGGCGTCCTCGAACACCAGCAACGCCTTGGGAGGCGCCAGCACGCGCACCATGACGGCTATCGTGGCGCTGGTACCCTCGTCCGAGGATGGCGGTTTCTCTGCGCGCCGTTCGAGCACCCGCTGGATCATCGTCGTGTGGCCGCCGGCCATATCCGTCCTTGAGCGCGCAGGATTCAGGTCAGGCACCCTAGAGGCATGCGCTCGAGCCTCGCCAGTGCAGGAGCCGCGAATGCGCCGTTATGCACAGCTGTGTCCTGCAGAAGGCGTGAACCCACGTCACACAACGCGCGACTGCGCACACGGTGCCGCGGCACAGCGCGTTCAGCGCGGCGGCGCGCCGTCGGAGTTCCAGGTATCGCCGATGATCAGCCAGCGCGCGCCGCTACGCCGAAACAGCGTCAGCAGCTTGCCGGCGTCAACTACCGCGCCGGACTTGTCGAGAATCCGGTAGCGCTTCCACTGAAAGCCCAAGTCCCCGGAGGTTCCCGCGCGGCCCAGCGGGGCGTCCATGACGGTGAGTCCCGCGTGCGCAAACACCGGGCCCAGCTTTGAGAAGTAGCCGCCGATGGCAGCTTTGCCCATGACCACCGGCACTCCTGGCGCACTCAGCACTGCATCATCCGCGTAGAGTTCGGTGACGGCATGAAAGTCACCGGCGTTGTAGGCGTGCTTCCACGCGGTGCTGACGGCCTCGATGCCGGCCTCAGAGCTTGCCGCGCCGGGCGCCACGGTGCCGCTACAGGCCACAACACCTGCGGCCAGCAAAGCGAACAGGAGGCGCCGCGGGCCCCTCCCCGTCCAGTCACTCTTGGGCGCACTGCTACGGTCCATCACTCTTCCTTTCGGCTCTTCGCGTCTTAACGAGGATCAGCACCACTGCAACGCGCTGATTCAGGAGTCGGTGGGCGCCGGCGCTGGCGGCGGCGCTCCGCCCTCGAGCGTGTGCTGAGCGAGTGCGATGGCTCCGAGCGTGCCGGAGCGCTCACCGAGCGCGGGCGCCACCAGAAATTCATCGACCTGTTCGCTGATATGTCGCGCGTGTGCATAGCCTGCAAGACTGCGCACCAGCGCCTGCCGGACGCGCGGCAGCAGATGTCCCTGGCCACTAAACACCCCGCCGCCGACAACGATGCGCTCCGGCACCACCGTGAGGATCAGGTTGTGGAACAGCATCGCCAGGGTGTAGCTGACCTCCTCCCAGACGGGATGCTCCGCGGGCAGCTTTTCCGGGGCGATGCCGCAGCGTGCCTGGATGGCAGGTCCGGCAGCCAGACCCTCCACGCAATCTCCGTGGAAGGGGCAATTACCCGGCCACAGGCTGCCTGCCAGGCGCGGGACGCGCTGGTGACCGGCTTCCGAGTGGCCCCGACCGCGAAGCGTCCGCCGCCCGACCACGGTGCCGACGCCGACGCCGGTTCCCACCGTCACGTAGGCGAAGGTGTTCAGCCCGCGTGCGGCGCCCCAGCGGCCTTCGGCGAGCGCGGCGGCATTCACGTCGGTGTCGAGGCCCGTCGGCACCCCGAACCCCCGCAAGGCACTAAGCAGCGGCACGTCGTCCCAGCCGGGCTTCGGCGTACCGACCATTCGCCCAAAGCCGGGCGAATCCGCCCGAAGATCGAGCGGCCCGAAACTTGCCAGCCCGAGTGCGGCGAAACCGTGCCCGCTCTGCCAGCGCGACAGCACTTGGTGGATCTGCGCCAGCGTCTGCTGCGGTGCCCCGGTGGCGATACGCTGTTCCTCGCGGACGTCGGACGGCCCACTCGCGAGCAGGCAGACGCATTTGGTGCCCCCGAGCTCAACCCCCGCGACGAGCGGCGCTTCACCTTTCAACGCGGACCCCAATCCTCGCGGCGTGACCGCCCGCGCGCTGTTTGACAGCGTTCTTGCGCGCGGAGCAGCATGCGGCCTGCTCTGAAGAGGCCCTCAATGAGATCCACGCACACAAAGCGCTCCAGGTCGGCGATCCCGGGGTTCCTGTCACCGGCGCCGGATTGCCTCGTATCATGAAGAGCAAGGATGAAAGCGCACTGTTCAAGTCTGCGCTGCGCGCAGGCATGCGCTACGCGGAGGGTCGTGGAGCTGTGCAGTTTGAAACCACCGACTCCGCCAGTGATAAGGCACTCTATGTCTACCGGCTGCTGGTGCACGATCGACTGATTGCACCGATGCCCGAGGATCAGGTCGGCGAGCGGACCATCCGCCAGCGCCTGGCGTCGTGGTACGCGCATCTGCCTGCGGGGCATCCTCTGGTCGAATAAGGCGAGCCGATTCAGTGATCTTGCCGTGGGGAAGCATCGCTCATCTCCCACGGACGCTGGCGCTCAAGCAGCACATTGAGCAGGTTGTCCTGGAAATTGATGTTGCCGGGCAGATGTTCGTGATCGACGCACAGAAAGAAAGCGTACGCCAACGGGAAGAAGACGTCTTCGGTCCGGGAGACGGTCGGGTCCAGGGACTGCCGCGCCAGCAGCGAGGGCTTTGTGACATCCCCGTCACCGGGCTCCAGCATGAGCCGCGAATAGTCGATGCCGGGCCGTGGCATCTTGATGTCGCGCGGCAGTAAGGCAACGAGCCCGCCACCGGCACCTTCGGCCTCAGGTTCGCGCTCCACTACGACGCGCGCAGGTGTCAGCGTGCAATCACCGCCGAACACGACCAGTTTCACCGGCGCGTTCTGGGCCTGGTTATACGTCAGCGACCAGACAAAGCGGCGCGCACGCTCCAGGCGCTTGGCAAGATAGCGCTGCAGCAACTGCAGCTGAGCGCCGCCCTGTGCATCGCTCGCAGCATGCGCGCGCACACGCTTCTCAACCCGCGGATCGAACACCGACCAGCGGTATGCGCTCCAGGTCCCGACGAAGAACAGGTCGCGCTCCAGTGGCTTGCCCGCAGCATCGACGATCCAGTTGGTCACCGGATGTGGCAGCAGTTCGTATACGCTCGGCATGGTCGCCAGCACCTCCGCCGGAATCGTCTGCCACCCCACGCGGTGACCGTCCAGGAGACTGTGTAGCGCGCTCACGGAACCGAGGTTCGGCGTACCCAGCAGAACCGCGGTGCGGATCTTGTCCGCGCCGGCGAAATTGGCGGGAAACTCGTTGCCCTCGAGCACGTCCATGAGACCGTACTGGATGTAGTAGCGGACGATCAGGCCGCCCATGCTGTGCGCCACGACATCCACCTTCAGCGCAGGATCGCCGTAGTCGCGGCGAATCTGCTCGATGAAGGCGTCCAGCTGGCGCGCCGTGATGACATTGTCCTGCCGCCAGTCGTACGGAAAGACGTAGTAGCGCCGCGTGCGCGGGTCGGCCGGATGACCTGCTTCTCCGCGCACGTAGCCGCCCTGACTCTCGAGCGTATCGATGATGGTGCCGTAGAAATCACTGCCGAGGACGCCGCGGAACAGGTCGTACGCCTCCACGTCATCCGGACGCGGCTCGAGCGTTGCCGGATCGATGTTCAAGGCGAGGTTCGGGGTCGCGAGCAGCAGGCGCAGGGGCGAGCCGGGCCAGATCTCCCGGCCGCTGCGCCGCTCGCGCAGGCGTGATCCCAGAATCCCCGGAATGATGATCACCGGAGGGACGCGGCTCTGCTCCATGCCGCTCGCGTACAGCCGGTGCAGATCCGGGCCGACCGAGCGCATGAAGACCGCCCCGAGTAATACGGCCGCGAGCAGCGCAGCGCTCAGGACGCCCGCGCGCCGGAGCCCGCCACTCACGAGCGCGCGCCCGGAGGCTCGCCGGATCTCTCGCACACGCTGTGCTGCAACGCAGCGACTACGCGCGCGGCGCAGCACGCGGCAGCTTTGCGGGCTGAGCGCTCGGCAATTGCGCTCACTCGCGTCTGACAGCGCTTGCCAGACTCCGGGCTGGTGGCTAGCGTGACCGCGTTGCCCAACAAGAAGAAGGAGACATCCATGCGCGTACTCTCAATTACCCTCGGCCTGGCAATCGCACTCAGCGGCTGCGGAGGTGGCAGCAGTTCGGGCCACGAGCCCAGTGAATCTGACATGAAGGATGCCATGCTCAATGCGATGAATCACCCGCCCGGAATCACGGTCAGTGACCCGGTGACGATCAAGTTCTTCAAGAAGGAGGCCTGCGATCCGCCGACGGCGCAGGGGTTCCGCTGCACCTTCGACGTACAGGTCGCATCAGCCAACATCGGCGCCAGCATGTACAACAATATCCCGTTCGGGTTCTTCTACAAGGACTCGGGCAAGTGGAACATGCGGCCGCCGTTCTGAAGCGCGCATGACCCGGCCGCCCGTCCCGCGACGGGCGGCCCGACCCCGGCGCAGGATCCGCAGGCATCCTGCGGCCTCGGCAGCGGCCCGGCAGTCGGTCGCTAGCCATAGCGGATCGGCCCATGGCGGTGGATCGGCGCCCGACGCGGGAGTAACAAGGAGGACTCGATCCCATGCAATTTGAACGTATGCCTGCAGCCGGGCGCTACAGACGCAGGTGGGCAGTGGCTTGTGTCGCGCTGCTCATACACTGCGCCGCGGTCTGCGCGACAGAGGAGCAGCCCCCAAGGTTCGAGGTGGCGGCGCCCGAAGACGGCAGCGCCCTGATATTTGTGACCTACGGCGATACGCGCTTTACCCAGCGGCCCGGGGTTGCCAACGCGCTGGCACGCCGAGCGCTCGTGCAACGGATGGCCGCCGAGCACCCGCTCGCGATCCTGATCGGAGGCGACCTCGTCTACGCGGGCAGCGACCCTGAGGACTACGCCGTCTATCAGGCCGAGACCCGGGAGTGGTCCGACGAGAGTCTCAGGGTGTTCCCGGCACTGGGGAATCACGAGTTCAATGGCTGCGATGCCGACAAAACCCCGTGCCTTGAGAACTGGTGGGCCGCGTTCGGGTCGCTGCCGCTGAAGCCGTTTCGGTGGTATTCCGTCACCATCGGCCAGACTCTGCTGGTGCTGTTGCTCGACTCGGACAGTGCGCTGAAACCCGGCAGCCCGCAGCGCACCTGGTTCGAGCACCAAATCACCACAGCCGACCCGCGCACGAGATTCATCATGGTGATGATGCACTACCCGCCCGTTCGCGACCCGATCTATCCGGCCGGTCGCGACGAAAAGGAGATCGCCCGGTACTTCGCCAGGAACGCCAAATCACTGCCCCAGCAGGTGGTGGTCGTGGGCAGTCACGTACATAACTACGAGCGCTACAGGAAGAACGGAGTGACTTACCTGGTGAGCGGTGGGGGGGGCGCGAAGCCCGTTCCCGCGCTGCGGCTCTTCGGCGAGCGCTCGCAGCTTAGGACCGGCGTTAACTTTCACTACCTGCGTTTCCGGCTCGAGCAGGACCGGCTGACCGGAACCATGGTGCGCTTTGACGCCGACGCGCACGGCGCGGATCCCTGGACTGAACCGGATCGCTTCGAGGTGAAGGCCAGGCGCTAGGCAGCGCTGCGCCGCCGGTACTGAGGGTCTTGTGATGGCGACCGGCGCCGCGGCGGCGCCGGTCGTTTGTGCCAGCTTGCGCCCGAAGTTATTTCAGGACCAGCTCGCGAACGGTCTCGGAGCCCAAAACCTCGCGCATGGACTCCCGATCCGCCGCCTTCTGGTTGCGTTTGGCGCGATCGCCGAGCAGCTGTTCGGTGATCGCATCGGTGCGATCGTTGAGGTTATCAAGCGCCGCCATGTTGGCGTAGGTCACACTGAGAATCAGGTCGGCATCATGCGGATCATGCGCCTGCCCCTGATAGATCTTGTACCCGAGTATCACCTTGCTCTTGATGAACTCTTCCATCAGTGGTTTGTACGTCGCATCAAGGTACTTCAAGTAATTGTCAAACTGACCCGGCTTGATCTTGATGAACGAAATGATGCTGACCGGACCTTCCTTGTACGCCCGCGCCTCATCGGCCGTGGCCGCGGTGCTCAGCGCGCACGCGAGCACCGCCAGGAGAGCAATTATCTTGGACATGGGAACCCCTTGTTATATCCGCCGCATTGCGCGCGCGGTGGCGGCACGCTACGCCACTCCCTGCGGGGCGTCAAAGCGGCCACAGTCGCTGGTGCCCGCGCCGCGGAGCGCCGCATGGCGCGTCCGTACAGTCATGCGCGCCCCTGCCTGGAACGGGATAGCCGGCGCGACACCCGCGTGCGCACGCTGGTGGGATAATGTGCGCACTGCCCACTCTGCCGGCGTCTTTCCCATGCGCAGTCATCGTCTCGCCACGCACCTCGCGAGTGCCCTGTTGCCCATCGCTTCGGCCCTCGCAGGCGCCGCGCAGGCGGCCGCGTGCACCGGCCAGGGGGTGGAAATGCAGGTCCTCGGATCCGGCGGTCCGGAAATGCAGGACAAGCGCGCCAGCAGCAGCTACCTGATCTGGAAAGACGGCAAGGCGCGGGTGCTGGTGGATGCCGGCGGCGGCGCTGCGCTGCGTTTTGGTGAGTCCGGCGCACAGATGCAGGATCTTGACCTGATACTGATCTCGCACCTGCACATCGACCACACCGCCGACCTCGCAGCGCTGATCAAGTCCTCGTACTTCGAGGCGCGCACGCGGCCGCTGCCGCTGTTCGGGCCGCCCGGCAATGCAGCATTCCCGGCAACCAGCGCTTACGTCGCCGATCTGTTCGACCCGGCGCGCGGAGCCTATCGCTACCTGGGCGACTTTCTGCGCGGCCGCGAGGGCGGGTACGCGCTCACTGCCCACGACAGCATCCTGCAGCCCGCCGAGATCCGCACCGTCTTCTCCGGCGCTGACGAGGTGGTGCGCGCGACACGCGTCATCCATGGCGGCGTGCCGGCGCTGGCGTGGCGCGTGGAGATGGACCACCGCGTAATCGTTTTCAGCGGCGACACCAACGGGGATAACGGTAATCTTGAGCGGCTGGCGCGGGGCGCAGACATTTTCGTCGCCCACAACGCGGTTCCCGAGGGCACCACCGGCGCCCCGCGCGCGCTGCACATGCCGCCTTCCGTGATCGGCAGGATCGCGCATGCCGCCGGTGTACACCAGCTCGTGCTGTCGCACCGGATGCTCAGAACCCTCGGCCGCGAGGAGGAGACACGCAGCGTCATCCGCCGCAGTTACGACGGCCCGCTGGTCTTCGCGAATGACCTCGATTGCTTCCGCTGACCCGCAGCGGGTGGCACCCGCGGGCTTCGACTCCGACGTGACCTTGGCGCTGGACGGCTGTGATGAGCCGCAGGGAACTACGCCGCCCGCGCCTGCGCTTTAGGCTGCGCGAGCCGCGAACGGGCGCCGTGCGGGCGCTCTACCAGCGTAAGAAATCATTCTCCGCGCGCCAGTAGGGCTTTTCCGCAGGCAAAAAGCGCTCGCGCACCAGGAGAAGCACGGTGGTCACGGAGAACGACAGGGCGAACGAGATCGCCACAAGAAACAGTGTTCTGAGCATCGGTGATCCCTCACTCAAGCTGCCCCCTTAAGAGCTCCCACCGTACCCCCATACACGTGGTATTACAAAGAGTCGCTACTTGGTGACATAGCAGACAGCTGCGTAAGAGAATGCAGCGCCATTGCCGCCGGAACGAAGATGCCAAGCACTCACCCCGCCTTGAAGCGCCTGCTGCTGTGCCTGGGGTTCGGTGTTCTGCAGGCCTGCGCCCCGGTGATCCCCGCCAGCATCTCCCCCGAGGGGAACGGGGTGTACCTCGTCACCCAGTCGACCACCTCCGCATGGCTTGACGCCCGCTCGGCGGCGCTCAAGCGCGCCGATGCCTACTGCCAGAAGCAGAACAAGCGTATCCGGCTGCTGACCCCGGAGATACTCAACTCTCCCGCCGAAGCTTCCGATCACGCGGAGCTCGAGTTCCGCTGCGAGTGAAGCGGCGGCTTTACAGTTCCCGCTAGGGCGCCCGCCCGCTGGCGGGTCGCCCGGTGGCCCGGGAACGCACTGTGGCTTCGGCCAGGTAATCATCCGCGGAACCGGCGTTGGCGCGCTGTTCCAGGACCGCAGTCTCGACGTGAGGGTCGCGTGCCCCGGCACGCTGTGCCGCGGCGAGCGCAAGCTCGCGCGAGACCCGCCTGGCATGTTCGATTGCGGCATCCTCGTCCGGGTAGTCCCGGCTGCCGGCCGGGTCGTGCACGCGAAAAACCTTGAGGGCCGGCTGGTTCACCAGCACCTCGCAGGTCTCGGACACCACCCCCGCTACGGCTCCAACCGCATTGCAGACCGCGGCGTGCTCGGGCACCACGAGCTGCGCCGCCAGGCGCCGCGCCACCTCCGGATAGTAGGCGCTCGCCGGCGCGCCGATCGCGATCAGGGGGGTCGCCAGGCGGATGCGCGCGTCCAGAAGCTTCGAGAAAGTGCGCCCCGCCACCACGTCATCGATCAGCACCGATAAAGACCCCCAGCGGCCGTTCTTGCGTTCCACGCCCGGATCATGCGCAAGTGCAGTCTCCAGGACGACGCGCGCGGCCTCGCGCACCACGTGCTGGTAGGTGCGCTCGCACAGCGCCTCCGGCGTGGCGCGCTCCTTGCGCGCCGCCGCGTTGCGCTCCTCGGTTGCGAGGATCATCGCTCCGAGGCGCGCAGCCTCCGCGTTCCAGTCGCCCTGGCGGCCGAGCACGTGCATGGCATCGCTCGGCGTGAAGGCCGCGACGCCCGCCAGCCCCCGGTCCACCAGCCGCCGCAGTGCCTCGACCCCCTGCGCGGTGCGTGCCGCATCTCCAAGACTGCGCGGGGTGCCGGTGAGCGCATCCCACACGCGCTGCTCGAGCCGGTCGAGGTGCCCGCCCGGGTCCCGCCCCGGGTGGCGGAATGCGAACTGGGCAGCGTACGGCGGCAGATGCTCGGCCGCTGCCAGCAGTCGTAGTGAGGGGAGCACCTGCGGGAACTGCGCTGCGAGCAGGCTCAGGGGCATCGCCTTGCGCGGCCCGACAGCGAGCCGACGCTCGCGGTCGAAGTGCACCTCGCTGTCGCCGCCGAGTCCGCAGGTCCGCACGTCGATCGCCTGCACCATCGTGCGCCAGCCGCCGATCACCGCCCCTTCGGCGCGCACCACCGGCCGGCCGCCGAGGACGATGGCCACATCCGTGGTGGTGCCCCCCATGTCCGAGACGGCGAAGTCCTGCAGGTTGCTGAGAAAGCCCGCACCCACGACGCTCGCCGCGGGACCGGAGAGCACCGTCTCGACCGGGTATTCCAGCGCCACTTCAGCGCGCATGAGCGTCCCGTCGCCCTTCACCATCATCACCGGAGCGGCAATCGCCTCCTCCTGCAGCACCTGTTGCAGGGCACTCAGCAGGTGCGCGATCTGCGGTGTGAGGCGCGCGTTCAGGGCTGCGGTGAGCGCGCGCTTGGGGGCGTCGAGTTGCGAGCTCAGCTCGTAGCTGCAGGTGACGGGCTTGCCGCAGGCCGCACGGATGAGGTCGTGCGCACGACGCTCGTGGGCTGGATTACGCACCGAGAACATGGCCGCCACGGCAAAAGCCTCGACCTGGGATGCGAACTCGCGCACCGCCTCAAGCACCGCCGCCTCATCGAGGGCTTCCGCCTCATCCCCGATCGCATCATGTCCGCCGCGCAGGCGCACGATGATCCCGCCGCCCTCGCGCTTCAGCCCGGAGCGCTCGACCATGCGGTCGTCGAAGCCGATGAGGAGCGTGCAGATGGGGCTGAAGCGGTTCTCCACCACCGCATTGGTGGCCAGCGTCGTCGACACCGACACCAGCGAGATGTGTTCACGGCGCGTGCCGGGGGGCAGGGCCTGCAGCACCGCGCGGATGGCAGCGCCGAGGCCGATCGAGAGCTCCCAGTGGGTGGTGAGCGCCTTGGCGCTCGCGATAACCTGCCGTGTGCCATCGAGCGCCACGGCATCGGTGTAGGTACCGCCGGTATCCAGACCGATCCAGATCTCCGGCACAGCGGCCGCATCGGCGCGGGCGCGCGCCACTGTCATGTCATGCATTGCGGGGTGAACGTGACCGAAACCCAAGGCACGGCGGATTCTGGTTGAAGCGCTCCTCTGCGACAAGGGCGGAAGACTTGACTTCGCAGGCTCTGAGGGTTCGCGCGCGGCAGGCCGATTCTCACCGCCTCCGCAGGGGCTTGCGCCGCACGCTCGCGCGAGTGGCTGTAACGTTGTGTAAAGCCGGCACCGCGCACTCGCTGCACGCCTATACTGCGCAGGCGCGCGCAGATGGGCCTGCTCTGCCGCAGCGCCAGGTAGTTTTCCGTCACGAGGTGTCCCTCATGAAAGCATGGTTGATCCCGCTCACCTTCCTGGGATTTTCGCTGGCCGCGCAGGCGCAGGATGCGCCGCCGCCCCCCAACGCACGCCAGGCCTGCAAGGCGGACTATCAGAAGTTCTGCTCCGGCGTTCAGCGCGGCGGCGGTCGCATCGCCGACTGCCTGAACTCGCACAAGGGGGAGCTGAGCACCGCCTGCCAGGAAGTCCTCAACAAGTCACCGCCCGCGAAAGACGGCACGCCGCCTGCGGAACAGCCGCCGAAGGCCCAGTAGCTTTAGGCACCGCTGTGCGCAGGGCGCGGCGGCACGGGGTCATCCCCGGGCGTCGCGCCCGTCAGCGCGAGCGGCTCATTTCTGCTGCGCCAGGTAGGCGATGATGTCGGCACGCATCTGTGCGTCCGGCAGGGAGAAGAACATCTTCGCCCCTGGCACCAGAGCCTGCGGACTCGTCAGCCAGCGGTCCAGGTTGGCCGCGTCCCAGACGATCTGCGACTCCCGCAGTGCCTGTGAGTACGCATAGTCCGGCAGCGAGCCTGCGCGTCGTCCGAGCACCCCGCGGTGCCGCGGGCCGACGTCGTTCTCATCGATCGAGTGACAGCCGCTGCACGCCTGGTAAAGCCCCTGGCCGCGCGCGGCGTCCCCCGCGGGCAGCGCGCGCGGCTCCTCGGCCTGCGCACCACTGACAGTCATGAGAACGAGGAGCGTCATGCCGATCGCATGCTTAACGCGGTCCATGGGGGCGGCCTTGCGGTGACGAGCCACGGGACGGGCTCGCGAAGGAAGACTCAGGTGTGGCGCGCTTTATTCCCTCCCAGTCGCGCGACCCATCTGCGCCAGCGCCGCGCAGGCTTTTCAACCGCCGCAACGCCCGTCTGTGGCGGCGCCGCGCGCGGCGGCGCCGCGGCGGCCCGCAGCGCCGTGCTCCACAGCAGCGCCACGCTTGCTGCGTAGACATTCACGGTCGCCTCCTTACGTACGATCTTCACGGCACACATTGCACCGTGCCGCGCTCCCGGGCACAAACGATTTGTCTCGTCTTTTCGGATAACTTAGACTCATGCGAATCCGCCATGCCCACCCGTCGCGCGCCTTCGCTCCTGGCCCTGCGTGCTTTCGAAGCCGCGGCGCGCCGTCTGAGCTTCACGGCCGCCGGCCACGAGCTGCACGTCTCGCAGGCGGCCATCAGCCGCCATGTGCGTGCGCTGGAAAAGGACCTGGGGCGGGAGCTGTTCCGGCGCCTGCACCGCGCGGTCGAGCTGACCGCGCCCGGGCGCCGCTTCGCCGCCGATCTCAGCGCCGGCTTCCTGCAGATCCAACGCGCGGTGGAGGCGGTGCGCGGCGTGCAGACGCGTCGCCTGCGCATATCGGCCGAACCCGCCTTCGCCTCGCGCTGGCTCGTGCCCAGGCTCGGGGATTTTTCCATCAAGCACCCGCAGATCGAGCTGCAGCTGGAGACCTCGGACGAGTTGCGCGTGCTCGGCACCGACGCCGATCTCGCCATCCGCTACATCGCCGCGGCCTCGCGCCGCCCGCGCGCGCGCAGCCGCCGGCTGTTTTCCATGGAGGGAGTACCGGTCACGGCCGGCGTGCGCCCGCGGCCGCCACAGTGGCGGCGCGATCAGGCCGTCACCGCCTACCGCCTGCTGCACGATGACAACGGCAGCGCCTGGCGCAGCTGGTTCGAGGCGGCAGGTCTGGCGGGCTTTGAGCGCGCGCGGCACTTGTATTTCACGGACTACTCCCTCGCCATCGCCGCCGCCGAGCGAGGCCAGGGCGTTGCCCTCGGCGCCGCGGCGTTCATCGAGCCGGAGCTGCGCAGCGGGCGCCTGGCGCAGATAGGTGGGACGCGCGTGCCCTTCGGTGAATACTTCCTGCTCGAGTCGCGCGAGCGCGCAACGGCGGCGCTGCGGGATGCGTTCGTGCGCTGGTTGATGAACGAGATCGGCCAGCCCTCCCCGCGCGCCCCCGGCGAGCCGCGCTAGTGCGCTATTCCCGGCACGGGTTGCGGCGCCCGGCATCGCAACCGGTGCCCGGTGCACCGGCTGCGGCGCACTCGCGATGAATACCGCGCCGACGCCTGTCCTTCAGAAGACCCTCAAGCGGCGTCACATGGAGATGATCGCCCTCGGCGGCGTGATCGGCGCGGGCCTGTTCGTCGGCAGCGGGGTCGTGGTGCAGTCGGCCGGCCCCGCCGCCGTGCTCTCCTTCGCACTGACCGGGCTCCTGGTCGTGCTCGTCATGCGCATGCTCGCGGAGATGGCCGCCGCCTTCCCGGCGGTCGGTGGCTTCTACGAATACAACCGCCTGGCGCTCGGTCCCCTCGCGGGCTTCCTGACCGGGTGGATGTACTGGTACTTCTGGGTGATCGTGGTGGCGCTGGAGGCCGTGGCCGGCGCGCGCCTCCTGGCTTTCTGGTTTCCAGCGGCGCCTCCCTGGACACTGACCCTCGCGCTGCTACTGGCCTTCACGCTCCTCAACCTGCTGTCGGTGCGCTCCTGGGGCGAGGCTGAGTACTGGTTCGCCTCCATCAAGGTAGCCGCGATCGTCGTGTTCCTGTGCCTGGGTGTCGCCTTCATCCTCGGTGCCTGGCCCGGCGGCGGCGGCGGACTCAGCCATCTGACCGCCCACGGCGGCTTCATGCCCAACGGCATAGGCCCGGTACTCACCGGCGCGGTGGCGGCCACCGGCTTCTACTTCGGCGCCGAGATCGTCACGGTGGCGGCGGCGGAGTCGGCAGCGCCCGAGGAGGCCGTGGCGCGGGCCACCCAGTCGGTGATCTCGCGCGTGCTCGTGTTCTACGTGGGGTCGATCTTCGTGGTGGTCGCGCTGCTGCCCTGGAACAGCCCGGGCATGGCGCAGCCCTACGTGAGCGCCCTGCAGCAACTGCGCATCCCGGGTGCCGGGCAGATCATGAACGCCGTGATCCTGACGGCGGTGCTCTCGGCGCTCAACAGCGGGCTGTTCGCCTCCTCGCGCATGCTCCTGGCACTCTCGCGGCGCGGCGATGCGCCGCGGGTGCTCGCCCGCCTCAACGCGCGCGGCGTGCCGAGCCGCGCCATCCTCACCGGGACGCTGTTCGGCTACGCGGCGGTGGTCATGAACTACGTGTCACCGGAGCGCATCTTCGCCTTCCTCGTGAACTCCTACGGCACAGTCGCCATCTTCGTCTACCTGCTGATCGCCTGCGCACAGCTGCGCCTGCGCGCGCGCCTGGAGCGCGAGGCCCCGGCGCGGCTGCGGGTGCGGATGTGGGGCTATCCCTACCTCACCGGCCTTGCGATCGCGGCGATGTTCGCCATCGTGGCCGCCATGGCGTTCATTCCCGAGCAGCGCGCGGCGCTGCTCTTTGGGGTGATCAGCGCCCTCGTGATGCTCGGGGGCTACTTCCTCAGGCGCCGCTTCGGGCCGGCCTAGAAAGGCTTGTCGCCGTTGACGGTCGCGCGGTGCATGGTGCGCCGCTCGGGCAGGTAGTCCGCGATGGCGTAGTGCTGCGTGGCGCGGTTGTCCCAGAACGCCAGGTCGTCCACCTTCCAGCTCCAGCGCACCGTCAGCTCCGGGCGCCCCGCCTGCGCGAACAGGAAGTTGAGGAGCGCCTGGCTCTCCGCGGCGCTGAGTTCATTGATGTGGGTGGTGAAGCCCTCGTTGACGAACAGCCCCTTGCGCCCGCTCACCGGGTGGGTGCGCACCACCGGATGCACTACGGGGGGATGCTTGGCGACCGCGCGCTCGTAGCGCTCCTTGAAGGCCGCATCGCTGCCCCAGCGCGAGGCGGGAAAGGACTTCGCCACCGAGTGCGTCGCGGTCAGCCCGTCGAGCATGACCCGCAGGGGCTCGGAGAGACTCTCGTAGACAGCGCGGTTGCTCGACCACAGCGTGTCCCCGCCGCTGGCCGGCAGGCGCTTGGCTGCGAGTATCCCGGCGAGCGGCGGCGTCTGGCTGAAGGTGACGTCGGTATGCCAGTTGTCATTGTCCGGAAGGAACCCCGGATGGGTGTCGATCAGCATGATCTGCGGCAGCTCCGGCAGTACCGGATAGATCGGGTGGATGTGCAGCGTCCCGAAGCGCTCCGCGAAGCGCACCTGCTGCTGCGGCGTCAGCGGCTGGTCGCGGAAGAACAGCACCTGGTGCTCGACCAGCAGCCGTCCGAGTTCCTCCACCTGCGCTTGCGGCAACTCCTGGGAAAGATCGAGCCCTTCGATGAGCACACCGAGCGCACGCGCGACCGGCTTTACCTGTATTGCCATTACCGTTCCTGTTGCAAGCGTCAAAGGCCGGCGCGAAGCTTGCGGCCCGTGCCGCGATTGTAGCGGCACGGGCAGCGCCGCGGCGGCGCCTGCTGGACGGCAGTGTCGCGCGCTTTAACAAATGCGACATCCGCCGCCACCGGCGGCGCCGCCCCACCGAGCGCCCGCAGCCGCCGCAAGGTGCGAGGATTCGGCTACGGAGGTTAAGTCATGATCCGCAAGCGTCCCGGCGGCCAATACCGGCTGTACTCACGCAAGACCGACCCGCGCAGCGGCCAGCGCCGCAATCTCGGCACCTTCGGCACACGCGCGGCCGCTGAGAAGCACGAGCGGGTCGTGCAGTTCTTCAAGCGTCATTGACGAGGGCTCCGCACTGAGATCGGCGCGCAGGCGGCCCGCGGGGCGCCGGTGCTAGAGTGGCGTGGCCGCAAAGCCACCGCTAGAGATTTAGCATGCCTCGCACCTGCCCCTCGGCCGGGATCCTGCCGGTCGCCCGCGCCCGCCGGCAGCTTGCGCTGGGTCTGAAGCGTCCGTGACCGGGCCGGCCCCGTCGGCCAGCGCGCAGGAGAGCCGCGCCCCCTCCCCGCTGCGCTGGGTGGTGCTCGGACTTGCGGCCATCGCCATCTACAGCAGTTACTACGAGTCCGATGCCATCGGGCCGATCGCGGACCTGCTGCTGCGCCAGCGCGGCTTCACCCAGGCGCAGATCGGCGATCTCACCGCGGTCATCAGCCTGCCGAATATCCTGCTCGCGGTCTTCAACGGCCTCTTGATCGATCGTTACGGGCCGGCGCGCGTGACGCTGTGGGCGGCGGCCATCGGCTTCGTGGGCGCGGTGCTGACCGCGATCGGAACGCCCTACTCGCTCATGTGGACCGGGCGGCTGATTTTCGGCATCAGCGAGGGCGCCATCTTCATCGCCCTGATCGCCGGCATCGCGCGCTGGTTTCCGCGCAGCGGCATCGCGCTGGCGACCGCCGCCTTCCTGAGTCTTGCGCGCGTGGGGTCCTTCTCCCTGGACACCTCGCCCACGTGGGCGCGCTCACTCTACGAGGGCGGCTGGCAGCCGCCGCTGTGGCTCGGCGCGGGGATCACCGGCGTCGGACTGATCGCGGCGATCGCCTTCCGCCTCATCGATGCCCGGCGCCCCGTGGCCGCGGCGCTCCCGGGTGCGGGCAGCGCGCGCCCCGACTGGTCGGCCCTCTTCAGCTTCGATCTTTCCTACTGGTACATCCTCGGCCTGCACGTGCTCTACGCGGCGGTGTTCTTCCCCTTCCGGCAGACTTACGCGATCGAGTACCTGCAGCACGTCAAGGGTCTCACCCTGCAACAGGCGGGCAACGTCAATTCCGGCGTGTTCGCCGCGGCCGTGTTCGCGACCCCCTGCTTTGGCCTCCTCGCGGACCGTTTCGGACACCGCGCGCTGATGCTCACCGCCGGCACGCTGCTGCTGCCCCTCACCTTCATGGTGCTGAGCCTCACCGACCTGAGCCCCTGGGTCTCCACGGTGCTCATGGGAGTGAGCTTCTCGCTGGTGCCGGCGATCATCTGGCCGGCCACGACGCTCGTCGTCGAACCACGGCGACTCGGTACGGCACTGGGGGTGATCGCGCTGCTGCAGAACCTCGGCCTGTGGGGCTCGAACCGCATCGCCGGCTACCTCGCCGACCGCGCTGGCGCAGGTCCCGCCAACCCTGCCGGCTACGGCACCATGATCTGGTTCTTCGGCCTGCTGAGCCTTGCCGCACTCGGCTGCGCGGCACTCCTGTGGCAGCGTGAAAGCGGCCCGCGCGGACATGGGCTGGAGCGCGCGCGCCTCGCGGCGGCCGGCGCCACGGGATGAGAAATGATGAAGATCGCAACGCTCGAGACCTTCACCAACCAGTTCGTATGCTTCGTGCGCGTGACGAGCGACAGCGGCGCAACGGGCTGGGGACAGACTTCGACCTACAACGCGGACATCACCGCCACCATCTTCCACCGTCAGGTGGCGCCCTGGGCGCTCGGGGCCGATGCCTTCGCCATCGAGGCGCTGGTGGAGCGCATCGAGGAGCGTGAGCATAAGTTCCCGGGCAGCTACCGCTGCCGCGCGCTCGCCGGCCTCGACACGGCGCTCTGGGACCTGCGCGGCAAGCTCGAGGGCAAGCCCGTGGTGGAGCTCCTCGGCGGCCGGCCCGCGCGGCTGCGCGCCTACGCCTCCTCCATGCGCCGCGACATCACCCCCGAGGATGAGGCGGCGCGGCTGGTGCGCCTGCGCGATGAGCAAGGGTTCGATGCGTTCAAGTGGCGCGTGGGGGCCGAGTGCGGCCACGACATCGATGAATGGCCGGGGCGCACCGAGGCCATCGTGCCAACCGTCGCGCGGGCACTGGGCGAGGGCGTCGCGAAGCTCGTGGACGCCAACAGCGGCTTCTCGCCGCCGCGCGCGATCGAGGTGGGGCGGCTGCTGGAGGAGCACGGTATCGGTCACTATGAGGAACCCTGCCCCTACTGGAAACTCGACGAGACGCACCTCGTCACCGCCGCGCTCGCACTCGATGTGACCGGCGGCGAGCAGGATTGGGACCTCGGGACCTGGGCGCGCATGATCGACATGCGCGCGGTGGACGTGGTGCAGCCGGACGTCATGTACATGGGCGGGATCGCCCGCACGCTCAAGGTCGCGCGCATGGCCGCGGCGGCGGGCCTGCCGTGCACACCGCACAGCGCCAACCTGTCGCTGGTCACGATGTGCACCATGCATCTGCTCGGGGCGATCCCGAACGCCGGCAAGTACTTGGAGTTCTCGATCGAGGGACGCGACTACTATCCTTGGCAGGAGGGACTGTTCGTGGGCGACCCGTACCGGGTGAGCGACGGACACCTCACGATCCCCGCCTCCCCCGGCTGGGGCGTTGAGATCAACCCGCAGTGGCTGCTGGCGGCGACTTACCAAAGGAGCAGCCTCGCGCCTTGAGTCCGATACTGCACCCCCTGCGGGCCGGCTCAGGCCCGGGGTCGACATCCGTTCATCCGGACGAAATGCGCCCCGGGCGCGGCGCGCCACGCGCTTTCCCCCCGGCGAGCGCGGTGATCCCGTAACATGCCCCTGCCCATGCGGGCGGCTTGTCCGGCGCCAGGTTTACGGGGCAAGATCCAAGCGCTCACCGGCCGGCGAATCAGAAGAACAGCGCACCGACTATGGGTCATGACGTATTCCTCAGTTACTCCTCCGCCGATCGCGTCACGGCGGATGCCGTCGTCGCCGGGCTCGAGGAGCACGGCGTGCGCTGCTGGGTAGCGCCGCGCGACATCCCGGCCGGCTCCGAATATGGCGAGGAGATCATCGAGGCAGTCAAGGCTTGCCGCGTGTGCGTCGTGGTGTTCTCCGGCAGCGCCAACGCCTCGCCGCACGTGCGGCGCGAGGTGGAGCGGGCGGTCTCGGCGCAGAAGCAGATTGTCCCCTTCCGCGTCGAGAACCTCGAGCCCACCGGCGCCATGGAGTACGCCCTGGGCGGTACGCACTGGCTGGATGCTTTCAACGGCCCGCTTACGGCCCACGTGAGCGCCCTCGTCACCACCGCGCGCCGGCTGCTTGGCCATACTGCCGCCGGCAAGCCTGACGGCGGCGGCCCCAAGGCACCGATCACGGACCGCCCGTCCATCGTGGTGCTGCCCTTCAACAACATGAGCGGCGATGCGGAGCAGGAATATTTCAGCGACGGCATCACCGAGGACATCATCACCGACCTCTCCAAGGTGTCCGGCCTCTACGTGGTCGCGCGCAACACCGCCTTCACCTACAAGGGCAGATCCTTGAAGGTGGAGGAGATCAGCCGCGAGCTCGGCGTCACCTTCGTGCTCGAGGGCAGCGTGCGCAAGGCCGGAGCGCGCGTGCGCGTCACCGGCCAGCTCATCAACGGCCGCGACGGGGGTCACGTCTGGGCCGACCGCTACGACCGTGAGCTGACCGACATCTTCGCCATCCAGGACGAGATCACCCACGCCATCGTCGAGCAGCTGAAGGTGAAGCTGCTGCCGCAGGAGAAGAAGTCACTCGCGCAGGCGCCGACCGACAACATCGAGGCCTATACCTACTACCTGCGCGGACGGCAGTTCCTGCACCGTCACTCGAAGTCCTACTACCAGCTGGCACGGCGCATGTTCACCAAGGCGGTCGAGCTCGACCCGCTGTACGCGCGCGCCTACTCCGGCATCGCCGACTGCGACTCCTTCCTGGTGCTGCACTACCACCAGGACGTTGCCATCGACAGCATCCTCGCCACCAGCGCCCGCGCCATCGAGCTCGAATCCGGCCTCGCCGAGGCGCATGCCTCGCGCGGCCTCGCCCTGTCGCTCGCCGAGCGCACCGAGGAGGCGATGGCCGAGTTCGAACGCGCGGTGAAGCTCGACCCCAATTCCTTCGAGGCGCATTACTTCTACAGTCGCGCACGCTTTGCGCAGAACCAGTTGCCGCAAGCCGCGGCCCTGTGCGAGCGGGCGGCGGCTCTGAAGCCCGACGACTACCAGACCTATGCGATGCTCGCGATGATCTACAACTCCATCGGCCGGCAGGCAGAAGTTGCCGAGGTGGCGCGCAAGGGTGTCGAGCGCGCGCAGGCAGAACTCACGCTGCACCCGGAGAATCCGCGGCCGGCCTATCTTGGCGCCATCCTCCTCATCGCCTTGGGGGATCACGAGCGCGCGCGCGAGTGGATCTCGCGTGCCATGGCGATCGACCCGGACGACATCCTCACCCAGTACAACAGTGCCTGCGCCTATGCGCGCATGGGTGACTCCGGGATGGCGTTCGACCTGCTCGAGCGGCTCCTGCCGCACGCCAACCACGAGACCAAGTCATGGGTGAAGGTTGACTCGGACCTTGACGCCCTGCGCGGCCTGCCGCGCTACCAGAACGTTCTCAGGCTCATCGCCTGAGTGCGACGCGCCCGCGCCGCGCGCCTCAGTGCGCCGCCTGCCGGAACACGATGTGGAAGCGGTAGCAGTTGGGCACCGCAACCCCGCCCTGCTGCGCTCGCGCGTAGCGTCCGTGACGGGCGACGTTCAGTGCCGCCGCATCCAGCTGCGCATCCTGCGAGGACTGCTCGATGAGGGGCTCCCCGGCTCGGGCGCCCCTGGGATCCACGCACACGCGCACCAGCGCGCCGCCTTCGATGCCGAGCCGCCTGCGATCCGCCGGGTAGTAGTCCTCGCTGTCGGGCAGGATGTTCCTGCCGAACACGCGGATCGGCTCCGCCAACTCTGCCGTCCCCGGGGCCGCCTGCGATGCCGGCTCTGCGGTGCCGGCTGACACTGGCGCCTCGGGCGGGAAGGCCAGGGGCGCGACGGGTGGCAATTCGACCACCACGTTCGGGCGGTGCGGAGTGGGCGCCGCCACGCTTCGGGCCGGAGCAACGACGCGCGTCACTTCAGGGAGGAAACGGGCCACCAGGGGGGGCGGCCCGCTCGTGGTGAGGGAGTGCATCAGCGCCGTCGCCAGAAGATAGATGACCAGCAGGTGCAGCAGAATGATGCCGAAGGCGGCGAGCGTGCGCCGGGGGAGGATCTCGGATTGCGCGAAAGGGTCAGTCATGTGACTCGCTCCCGTGTGTGCGTTGCCGGATGATCGCCTCTCATATTCTGGCGCGCAGTGCCTGGGAAAGTTCCCGAACGCCCGTGCCGGCTCCCTTGCCCGATTAGTTGAGCGCACCGCAACCCACGGTGGGGTTAAGGCGCGCGCCGCCACCGCAGCCGCTAGCGCAGGCCGTAGCGGGCGAAGATCGCCACGATCTCGGCATCGCCTGCGGCGCGCGCCGCGGCGAGCGGTGTCACGCCCTGCGCGTCCGCCTGCCGCGGATCGGCCCCATAAGCCAGCAGGGCCGCGACGGCGTTGGCGTGTCCGTTGACGGTTGCGAGCATGAGCGCGGTACGGCCGCGGGCATCACGCGCATTCAGGTCCGGCTGTCCACGGGACAGTGCTTCCAGCTGCGCCAGATCACCGACCTCGGCGGCGTGCCGCAGCTGCGCGCCCGGCAGTTCCGGCGCCGCGATATGTGCAGTGGTGGTGTTTGATATGGCCGTCGCAGGCTGACTCGGCGCGTAGGCCGCGCTGGACGCAGCTCTCGGTGCCGGGACGGCGGTAGCGGCCGGCTCTTGCAGCCGCAGTCGGTCGAGGGGCGGCGCGGCAGGGGGCGCAGCTGCGATGCGCGGCGCCTCCGGTGTGAGTGCACCGGAGGGGGTGCTCTGCGCCGGCGTCGCGGCCGGCGCGATGCGCACCTCCAGGGGTGCGGGCGATGTAACCGGCGGCCGCCAGCGTGGCGCAACGACCAGTCCCGCCACGACGCCGGCAGCCAGGGCGCCAAAGAGCGCCGGGCGTGCCCACAGGAGCGCAGCGCGGGTGCGCAGGGTGCGAGGCGCCCGGGTTGCCGCAAGTGCGCGCGCCTGCGCGAGGATCGCGCGCCGCGTGGCCTCCGCCGGCGCGCCGGCACTGAGCGCCGCGAGCCTGCGGTACTTAGCATCCAGCGCCTGGTCTTCGGGGGACTCGTCGCTCATGCGTGCTCTCGCAGCAGTTCGCGCAGCTTGCTGCGCGCGTAGCGCAGGCGGCTCTTGGTGGTCTCGAAGCTGCTGTGCGTGACGCTCGCCACCTCCTCGATGCTCAGCCCGCCCTCGATCTGCAGCAGGAAGGCGTCGCGCTGCTCCTCAGGCAGCTGTGCGAGCGCCGCAGCGAGCGCGCCCTGCTCGTCGCGCACCACGGCGGCGGCGAGCGGGCCGACGCTCGGCTCGGTGCTCAGCTGGGCCAGCACCGCGCCGGATTCGTACCCCAGGGTCTCAAGACTCAGGGTGCGGCGGCTCGCGCGCAGTGCATCGATCATGCGGTTGCGCGCGATCGTGAACAGCCAGGTCGTGAAGCGCGCCCGTGGCTGGAAGCGCTGCGCATCGCGCGCTACGGCGAACCAGACCTCCTGCATCAGCTCCTCCGCGGTCGCGCGGTTGCCGACCTGGCGCATGAGATAGCGCCAGATGCGCAGCTCGTGACGGCGGTAAAGGGTGTCGAATGCAGCCACATCGCCGCCCGCGTAGCGCTCGATCAGACTCTCATCGGTCCCGCCGGCGTCACTCATCCAAGATCATTATGGCAGCCGCCTGAGCCTCAGCCCGGCGGATCCGGCACGAAACCCGGCGGATCGTCCGGGAAGGCCTCGGGCACCGGCGGGCGTACCGGCAGGCGCCGGATGACTCCCAGCGCCAGGAGATTCTCCGCACTGTCGTAGCGGATGCGGATGACCTCGTTCGGCCGCGCCTCTTCGCGCTCGAAGGCGGCGTACTCCACGTAAGAGCCCTCGCGTTCGCCGTGCCCGGTGCCGAGCCGGGGCGCCGGCAGCAGTGCGCTGCGGCTCTGGGGACTGATGGCATCGGCCACTCTCGCTGCGCCCAGTGCCGCCTGCGCCGCGGAGTTCGCCGGCGCCGGCGCGGGCAGCACTACCCGGGGCGGCGTGACCGCCTCGGCCACCGGCGCGACCCGCTCCCGGAAGAGCGCCACGCCGATAACGCCCACGTTCGCCGGGCGTCCGGTGCGCTCAGCGTAGGAGTTGGCGGCATCGGTGAACGTGAAGGCGGCCACTTCCCACTGGCTCTTGCGCCAGCCAGTGATCTCGTAGACCGTGCCGGCGGAAAAGATATAACCCTGCTGGTCGACACCTGCGGTCGCCCCGGAGAGTACGTTCACACCGTCCACCGACATTACCGCCAGTACCCGGCCGCCCGAGTGATTGCGCACCCGGACCGCGTACTTCGCGCCCGGGCGACCGGCGACCCAGTACTCGCCATGGAAGTAATGCAGGCCGAGGGTCTCGCCGCTCACGCGGTCGACCACCTCGACATCAGCGAGGCTCCCCAGCGCCAGAGTATCCGTGCTCGCTGCGAGTGCCGTCAGGGCCAGGAAAGCCGCCCAACTGTGCATGTCTGCCTCCGCGGTGCTGCATGCACCTTCAGAGAGTGAAGCGCAGCGGACGGGGCGCAGGGGTTAACGGGCTGCGGAAAAATGTCCGGCGCGGCGGCGCCTTAAGTCAAAACCGGGCCGAAGGCGGCCTCGCTACGGGTATTTCTTGTCCACGACGCCCCGGACCGGGTGCGTGTCATAGACCAAGACGATCGACTGGATATGCCCGGAGCTCGGGTCGAAATTGAACACGTCCGCGCAATCGAACGCGACGCGTGAGCCGTCCGTGAGGCGCCAGTCGTAGAGGTAGTAGGCCACCGCCCGCAGGTGCCCTTCCGCGCTGATCAGCACGTCGTGCACCGTGAGCTTGGTGCCGCGCGAGGAGTCGGCCACCTTCTTCACGTACTGGCGCACCGGGATGCGGCCGAGGAACGGGGACTCCACCCAGCCCTCGGGAATGAAGAGCGCCGCGGCCTTCTCCGGATCCCCCGCCTCAAGCGCCTTCAGATACGAGTGCACTGTCTTTTGCATAAACCCTCCCCGATGCTAAGGCACTTCGCCTGCAGCGCAGCAATACCGGCCACCGCGCCGTGCGCTAGTGCTAACCCTGAGCCGCGCCCGGCGGTCCGGTCAAGTCCTGCTCAGGAGCAGCGTCTGCCGGCGCCTTCTGCGTCGTCATCCATACCGCGATGTCCCAGGCATTGCGGATCCCAATGAACAGCAGGAGCAGCGCGAGGGCTGCGACCCCGAACAGCGACTGCTCGGGACGGTGCCAGATGAGCACCCCGAGGCAGGCGAGCGCGGCGTAGGACAGTGAGGGCAGGATCACGTTCCAGACCCAGTCCTCGCGCACGGGTGTGTAGCGCCCGCTCGACGCGCGGCGCAACAGTACAGCGGTGCGCACGCCGTAGACCACCCCGGCAAATCCGCCGGCAACGAACCCCACGCTCAGGGTCGCGAGGTGCTGGTGCGGCATGCTCATGTACGCGGCGAGCGCCAGCACCCCGCCGAAGTGCACCATGGTGGGCGACACGAAGGCGCGCAGGCCCACCGGGTTCACGCGGCTGGCATCGCGCACCAGCGCGATGACGACGAAGGTGAGCCCCGTGAGTCCACCGGCCGCGGAGCCGACGATGACGTAGAAATTGTCCCAGCCGGCGAGCGGTGTTGTGTCCATGCATGCCTCTGTGCAAGCTAAGGAGTGGCGCCCCGCATCCCGCTTTGCGCGCGATGCCCGAGGGTGAGCGCACTGAAGAAGATCGTGAGCAGGCAGCAGACGATCATGGTGCCGAAGACGCCGCCCCAGCCGAAGTGATCGGCGATCCAGCCGACGCCGCTGCCGGAGATCGCGGAGCCGAACACGTAACCAAAGAACCCGGTGAACCCGGCCGCCGTGCCCGCGGCCTTCTTCGGCACGAGATCGAGCGACTGCAGGCCGATGAGCATGATGGGCCCGTAGATCAGGAATCCGATGGCCGTGAGCGCCGCGTAATCGATCCAGACCGGACCCTTGCCGTTGAGCCAGTAGACCACGACGCCAACGAGGGTCAGCGCCATGAAAAGGATGGTGGCCGGCGCGCGCCGGCTGCGGAACCAGGTATCCGAAATCCAGCCGCAGGCGATAGTCCCCGGGATCGCGGCGTACTCGTACAGCTGCCAGGCGACGCTCGACTCGCGTGCGGTGAAGCCCTTGGCCGTCTGCAGGTAGGTCGGGATCCAGCTCTCGACGCCGTAGCGCACGAAATAGCAGAACACGTTCGCGAGCGCGATCGCCCACAGGTAGCGGTTCGAGAGCACATAAGTGAGGAAGATCTCGCGGAACCCGAGGATGCGCTCGCTCGCCTGCGAATATCCTGGCGGGTAGTCGTTCTTGAACTCCTCGATCGGCGGCAGTCCGCATGACTGCGGCGTGTCCTGCAGCAAGAGGTAGGCGAGCACCGCTACGATCGCAGCCACCAGTGCGTTGAAGTAGAACGTCGCGTGCCAGTCGTGGAACAGGTAGGTGACACCCACGTAGGAGATGCCGGCGATCAGCCCGCCGCCGACGTTGTGGGCGGTGTTCCACAGCGACACCGTGCGCCCGCGTTCGCGCGTGCTGAACCAGTGCACCATCGTCTTGCCGCAAGGCGGCCAGCCCATGCCCTGCACCCAGCCATTGAGCACGTACAGCCCGATGATCAGGGACAGCGAGCTGAAAATCCCCGGCACCAGGCCAAAGGCGGCGATGATCGCGCAGGACAGCAGCAGCCCGAGTGGCAGGAAATACTTCGGGTTGCTGCGGTCGGAAACCGACCCCATGAGGAACTTTGAGACCCCGTAGGCCACGGACAGGCCCGAGAGTGCGGTGCCCAGCTGCGCCTTGGTGTACTCCGGGTGCTGGCGCAGGATCTCCGGGATGGCCAGCGAGAGGTTGTTGCGCACCAGGTAGTACCCGGCGTAGCCGATGAAGATGCCGAGGAACACCTGCAGCCGCAGGCGGCGGTACGCGGGGTCGATTGCCTGCGCCGGCAGCGGCGCCGCGAACGGCGCGGGCTTCAGGAACCCGAACATCAACTCTCCCCTGAGCGCCCGAGCGCACCTTTGGATACTATGTGCAGCAGGCGATGGCCGCCACAGGGACGCGCGGCTTCGCGGCGCGCCGCTCTCCAGGACACCCAAGTGACACTGCCCCCGAAACTGCGAGCACTCACGCTCGCGACCAGTCTGACCCTCCTTGCGGCCTGCACCTCCTACCACGCCTACCGCAAGTGCGGCCGCGACGGCTGCCCGGGCGATGCCGCCATCACCCAACAGGTGGAGTCGCTGCTGAAGCAGCACCCCGACCTCGGCCCGCCGAGCATGGTCTACGTGTCAACGTCCGACCGGGTGGTATTCCTCACCGGCCACACCAGTACCGATCTGCAGCGCACCAGCATCGAGGGGCTCGCCCGCCAGGTCCCGGGCGTGCGCGAAGTCATCAATAACATCGCGTTCGACAATCTCGGTATGTAGGCACACAGGCACGGTTGCCGGCGGCCGCGCCAGTCTTCAAGATGTGGCGCCCATGAACAACGTCCCGGCCCCCGCCTCCGCGCCCCCGATGGACGAGCTCGCGCGACGCGCGCTGCTCGCCTTCCTCATCACCTTCATCCTGGCGCGCACGCTGGTGTTCCTGATCATGGCGCGCCGCATCCCGAACCTCTACCTGTTCATGGACAAGACCCATGTCCATCACCTGAACTACGGCATCTTCTTGCTCGCAGCGGTCGGCGGCTACCTGCTGTTCGGAGCGCCGGCCGGCAATGCGCTGCGCCGTGCGGCCTTCGCCTACGGCATCGCCATGGCGCTGACCTTTGATGAGTTCGGGATGTGGCTGCACCTCGGGGGCAGCTACTGGCAGCGCGCGAGCGTGGATGCGACGGTGGTGGTCGCAGGACTGCTCGCCTTCTTCGCCTACGCGCGCTCGATCCGCACCTTCGAGGCGCGGCACGTGCGCGCCTTCATCGCCCTCGGGCTCGCGGTGCTGCTCTTTGGCGTGGTGCTGTACGACGTCTCGATGCACATCGGCAACGTCGAGGGGCCGCGGCTGCGGGAGCTGGAGCTCGCCTCCTCCCCCTGAGCCGGCACGCGAATCGCTCGCCTCAGTTGCCGAGCAGCCCGTACACGGCCACGCCGTTGGTCGCGCCCACGAATACCTTGCCGTCGGCAACCACCGGGGTGATGAACTTGTTGCCGGCGCCGTACTGGTCACGGCCGTTGGCAGCCTGCGAGCTGTTGTACAGCTCGTGTGCGAGATTGCCCGCGTCGTAGGCGTGCAGCACCGCGGGGTTGGCATTCTCGTGCGCCCAGACGATGCCGTTGGTGGTGCCGTTGGCACTCACCGCGGGCGCGGAGCCGGGGTAGGTGAAGCTGGCGCTGCTTTGCGTGCCGGTGTTGAGCTTGGCATCGACGATGCTGAAAGACACCAGCTGGCCGCCGCTCGGCCCGTAGTAGAGGGTCTGGTTGAAGTAGGCCGGCGTCGACCAGATACCCCCGGCGAGCGCATCGGTCAGCTGCTGCCAGATGTTGTTGGCGCTCGGGCTGAACTTGCCCATGGAGTCGCGGTTGACGACGTAGAGGTTGCCGTCCTTGCCGGCCCCGACCGCCAGGTGCCGTGTCGTGCCGCCGGAGTCGGTGAGGTCGGGCAGCAGCAGGATGCCGCCGGAGCCCAGGTCCTGATCGGAGGTCGACTCGGCGACCTCGTTCGACATCGCGAAGTAGTCGGCAACGGTGAGCGAGGCGCCGGCGCTGGCGAGCTTCAGGAAGCTGTTGCCGTAATCGTGCTGGTTGGGGAAACCGTTCGCATCCAGGGTGGTCTCGAAGGCGCCATTGGCGGTGAGCAGATACACGTTGCCGGCACTGTCGGCAGCCGGGCCGCCACCGGCCATCCAGATGGCCGGACCGCCGCCGCCGCTGTTGGGCGCGGCATTGAAGACCTGAGTCTGCGCGAGCGTGGCTTCGCTGTAGGCCATGACCCAGCCGGAGTACGGCGGCGCGTCGCAGTGCGAGGTCCAGCTGGTGTAGATGGTGCCCTGCGACAGCAGCAGCGCCGCGCGCTCCTCGTACGCCTGCGGGTCGAAGGTCGTGGTGCCGCCCGTCACCGGGTAAGTCGCGCTGATGTCGACCGGCCCGTTCAGAAGCTCCGCGCCCGTCGTGACGTCGAGCGCGTGCAGGCGCTGGTGGTAGGTGGAGTTGCCGGTGTTGAGCGACATGCTGACCACGAACAGCGTGCCGTGGGCGCCGGCGGCGCGGTCGATCACCGGGGTCGCGGTCACCCCGATCGTGGGGATGACCTGCGTACAGCCCACCGGATCACTCGCCTGCTCGCCCGACCCCAGCAGCGACATCTGCCACAGCGCCGCCCCGGTATCGGCGTCGTAGGCATAGACGGTGTCGTTCTCGGAGGCGACGTAGACGACGTTGTGACTCGCGCCGCTGACGGTGAGGCCCGAGAGGTACAGCGGCTGTGCGTCCACCTTGCCGTCAGCGGGCAGGAAGCGCAGCAGACCGAAGCTCGTCGCGTTGACGTTGCCCGTCGTCAGCAGCGACTCGGTGGGATTCTGGCCGCTGCGGCTGATGTCGTACTTGTAGGTGAGAATATCGGTCGGCTGCGCGGGCGGGGTGCTGCTGCCGCCGCCGCTCGGCGGGCTCGGCGTGGTCCCGGTCGTGGAGCCGCTGCCATCGCCACCACCGCCGCAGGCGCTCAGCAGCGCGGCGGTCAGGAACAGCGGAACGGTGGCGGCCGGTGCAAAGCGTACGCGTGTCATCTGCAGGGCTCCTCGTCGGGACGGCGACTCTAGCGTCACGACATCAAACAGCAACCCGTCTGCGAACCGCGACGCCTGCAGGCTGATTCGCGCGCCAGCGTGCACCTACCAGAGGCTTGTGCAGAACGCCCGAACCCACGGCTCGCAGCCCATTGTCTGCGCCGCAGTCGCGCGCCGAGACCACCGGCGTCACACTAGCGAGGCGCGGTGGCGCGCGCGGCGGCTCTTGCGGGAACTTCCGCCGCGATATGTCCGGCGATGGCGGCCCGCTTGGCGGGCCCTCGCCCCCGGCAGCGCTTCTTCATTAGACGGAGCACCGCACCATACCCGGGGGGGGGTGGCGGGAGCGCCCGTCGCAGCACCTGCGCCATAAGGGGAATTTCAGGATGCGTGCAGCGCTGTTTCAGGCGGCCGGCAGGCCGCTCGCGGTCGAGCGGGTCAGCGACCCGCACCCGGCCGCGGACCAGATCCTCATCGAAGTGGCGCGCGCCGGCATCTGCGGCTCGGACCTGCACATGAGCGAGTTCGGTGCGGTGCCGCCCGGCACCATCTTCGGGCACGAGTTCGCCGGCACCATCGCCGAGCTTGGCAGCGCCGTGCGCGGCGACTGGCGCATCGGCGATCGCGTCACCGCGCTGCCGCTGCAGGCCTGCAGCAGCTGCGAGGCCTGCGGGGCGGGACTGCCGGCCCTGTGCAGCCGCGGCCTCTTCACCGGCACCAATCTTCAGTTCCCCGGCGCCTATGCCGAGTACGTGGCGGCGCGCGCGGCAATGGTGCTGCGCCTGCCTGCCGGGGTGGGCTTCGAGGAAGGGGCGATGGTCGAGCCGCTGGCGGTCTCGCACCACGCCGTGGAGCTCGCCCGCATCGTGCGCGGCGACGGCGTGCTCGTCATCGGCGCAGGACCCATCGGGGCGGGCGTGGTGCTCTTCGCCCGCAGCGCCGGCGCCCGCCACGTCATCGTCAGCGAGCGCTCCCCCGAGCGGCGCCGGATCGCGCTCGGCCTCGGCGCGTCCGCGGTCATCGATCCGCAGACCGAGGACGTCGCCGCGCGCTTTGCGGCAGTTGCCGGCGCGCGGCCGCAGGTGGTGTTCGAGTGCGTCGGCGTCGCGGGCCTGCTGCAGCAGGCCATCGAGCTTGCGGGCGTGCGCGGGCGCGTGCTGGTGGCGGGCGTGTGCTTCGCGCAGGACCGCATCAGCCCGCTGACCGCGCTCATGAAAGAGGTGAACGTGCAGTTCAGCCAGTGCTACACGGAAGACAATTTCGCCGCCGTGATCGGGGCCATCGCGCGCGCCGAGGTGGCACCCGCGCCGCTGCACACCGACACGGTCGGGTTTGCAGCGCTGCCTGCGGCCTTCGAGGCATTGCGCGCCAGCCCGCGCGGCTGCAAAGTGCTCATCGACCCCAGGGCATGAGCGCGCGCCGGTTCCACTTCGAGCCCGGGACCGGTCGCGTCGCCGACTTCACGCGCCGCCTCGCGCAGGCGCGCCAGCTGCCGGCGGCGCAGGATCCGCAGGGGCGCCTCGGGATTGCGCCCGCACAGCTGGCGCGGCTCGCAGCGCACATGCGCACCTTTGACTGGGCGGGATTTACCGCGCGCGTCAACCAGCAGCCGGCGTTCCTCTCCGAGTACCCCGGCGGACAGCTGCACTTCGTGCACGCGCGCAGCGCTGTGCGCGGGGCGCTGCCGCTCCTGCTGCTGCATGGCTGGCCCGGATCGTTCCTGGAATTCCGCGAACTGGTCACCCCGCTCACCACCGCCACGCCCGCCTTCCACGTGGTATGCCCCTCACTTCCCGGTTACGGCTTTTCGACCCGCAGCCTCGAGCGCACCTGCAACGCCGCCGCCATGGCCGACGTCATGGCGCAGCTCATGAGCGAGCTCGGCTACCAACGCTTCATCGTGCAGGGCGGCGACTGGGGCAGCATCATCGGCACCGAGCTCGCGCGCCGCCACGCTGCGCGCTGCCTCGGTCTGCATCTGAACCTCGCCCCCTTCCATCCGCCCCCCGCGGGTGACCCGCTGCGCGAGGCGGTCGAGCCCACTGAAACACAGTGGCTGCCGCAGAACCTGCAGCTGCTGAAGGACGGCATGGGCTATTACGCCCAGCAGAGCACGCGGCCGCAGACGCTCGCGGTCGCGCTCGCGGACTCCCCGCTCGGGCTCCTGGCGTGGCTCGCCGAGAAATACCTCGCCTGGAGCGATGCCGACGCGAGCGGGGTAAGTCTTGTCAGCGATGCCGCCATCGCCGATCAGGTGGCGCTCTACTGGATGACCGACAGCATCGGCAGCTCGGTGCGGCTCTACTACGACGAGGCGCACTACCCGGCGCAGCAGTCGCGTATCGAGGTGCCCACCGCCGTGGCGGTGTTCCCGCGCGAGCTCATCAAGAACCCGCGCGCCTGGGTGGCCGCGCGCTGCAACCTCGTGCACTGGAGCGTGCAGCCGCGCGGCGGCCACTTTGCCGCTCTTGAGGTGCCGCAACTGCTGCTTGAGGACCTGCGCCACTTCGTCATGCAGATCACGCAGGCGCGCGCATGATCGCGCGCAACCCCCGCATCACCTTCGAGAACGCCCTGCCGCACTGGGCCGCCGATCACACCTTCGCGCAGATCACCAACGCCGGCTCCACGAGCCTGCCGTACGTGGAGACCTACCTGAACCGGGTGATGGCGCGCGCCACGCAGCGCATCGCCGACCCCGGACTCAAGGCCGACATCGCACTCTTCTGCGCCCAGGAGGGTAACCACTACCGCCAGCACCGCATCTTCAACCGCGCGCTCGAGGCGCGCTACCCGGGCCTGCGCGAGCTCGGCGAGCGGCTGGGCCGCGATTACGAGGGCATGCTGGCGCGGCTGCCACTCACGGCCAACGCAGCCTACTGCGAGGGCTTCGAATCACTCGGGATCATCCACGCGGAATTCTTCTTCGAGCAGGTGGATGACCTCCTGGCGGGTGCGGATGCGCGCCTGGTGCGGCTGTGGAAGTGGCACCTGGCGGAGGAGTTCGAGCACCGCAGCGTCTGTTACGACGTCTACCGGGCGCTTGGCGGTGGCTACTTCGGGCGCATCCGCGGGTTCCTGTGGGCGCTGCGCCACCTCGGTCGCTACGGCAAGGGCGTAGCCGATCACCTGCTGTCGGTCGACCGGCAGGCCATGGACGCGGCGCGCCGCGCCGCCTCACTCGCGCTCGAGAAGCGCTACCGCGCGCGCTTCCTGCGCTTCGCGTGGCCGCGACTCCTGCACGTGCTGTCGCCGCGCTACGACCCGCGCACCCGGCGCGCGCCGCGCGGCGCCCTCGAGTTCCTCGCGCAGATCCGTCCGGCTGCCTGAGGGCCTTACGGCTTCTCCCAGGACTGGGTGGGAAGATTCGGCGGCGGCGCGAGTGAGCGCAGGTAGGTCACGAGCTGCCACACGCCGTCCTCGCCGAGCACACCGCCGAAGCCGGGCATGCCCTTGGGCCGCCCGTAGTAGATCGACATGAACACTTCCGCGTCGGCGCCGCCGTAGCGCCAGCGCCCGTCGCCGAGGTTCGGCCCGACGGCCCCGGAGGCGTCCGGCCCGTGGCAGCCATCGCAGTTCATGGCGGTGAAGAGCTGCGCGCCGGTGGCCGCAACCCCCTTGTCGCCCGCGTGCGGGTTGCGCAGCGTGCCGCCCGGGGGCACGATTCCGCCGGCGGCCTCGTGCGAGGCGTAAGCGACCGCCGGCGGCGCCGCGGCGCCGGCGGCCGGCGCCTGCGTGTGTTGCGAGCAGGCGCTCAGCGCTGCGGCGGCGCACAGGGGAATCGCAAGCAGCGCGCGCAGTGACGGCATGGGGGTGCTCATAGGGCGAAGATCCAGATCATGCCGCCCTGGCTGGTGTGGCGTCCTATTTCCTTCACGTAATCCGCCGGTGCGCGTACGTCGGTCGGGTCATCCGAGCGCACATCACCAGCGAGCAGCAGCCAGTCACCGCCAATGCCGGCGTACACCGCCACGTACTGCTTGCCGTCGGGGCCACGGTAGGTGATGGGGTTGCCGACCACGCCTGAGCCAACCTTGAACTTCGAGAGTACCTTGCCGGTGCGCGCATCGACGGACTTGAACCAGCCATCGAGCGTGCCGTAGAAGGCGACGTCGCCTGCGGTCACGAGCGCCCCGCTCCAGTTCGGGAACTCCTCCTTGTTCTCCCAGACCTTTTTGCCGGTGGCGGCGTCCCAGGCCATGAAGGTGCCCAGATAGCCGCCGGGGCCTACGCTGTAGGGGCTGTTGATGCCCATGAAAGGCGTGCCCTTGAGGTAGGCGGTGCGCGTCGAGGCGTAGTCCATGCACAGGTTGTTGGTGGACGTATAGAACAGGTGCGTGCGCGGGGAGTAGGCCGGCGGTGAGGCCGGGCTCACGCCGCCCTCAAGACACGGACAGATGTCCTTCACCGTGCCCTTGGAGGCCCCGGTCTGTTTGGCCGGATCGATGACCGGGCGTCCCGTCTGCAGGTCCACCGCGGTGGCCCAGTTCACCTTGACGAACGGCTGCGCCAGGATCACCCGTCCGTTGGTGCGATCGAGCGTATAGGCAAAGCCGTTCTTGTCGAAGTGCACCAGCGCCTTGACGGGCTTGCCGGCAACGGTGAGGTCGGCGAGCACCATGGCGCCGGTGGCATCGAAGTCCCAGCTGTCGTGTGGCGTGAACTGGTAGGCCCACACGAGCGAGCCATCCGCCGGGCGCCGCGCGAGCACGCTCGCGGTCCACTTGTTGTCCCCGGGGCGCTGCTCGGCGTTGTAGGGCCCGGCGTTGCCGGTGCCGTAGTAGATGAGATCGAGCTGCGGGTCGTAGGAGACCCAGCCCCACACCGGCGCGCCGCCGGTGCGCCAGGTGTCTCCGGGCCAGGTGTGCACGCCAAGATCCGCGCCGCTGTCGTAGGGCGTCTTGAAGTCACCGCTCTTGGCGAGCATGTCGGCATCGGGACCGAGGTTATGGGCAGTCCACAGTACCGCGCCGGTCTTCAGGTCGAGGCCCTTGGTCCAGCCGTAGATGCCGAACTCCCCGCCCGCGGCACCGACGATCACGCGGTCCTTCACCACGAGCGGCGCCATGGTCACGGTCTCCCCGCTGCCCATGTCGGCGATCTGCGTCTTCCACACTTCCTGGCCGCTCTTGGCATCCACCGCTACCGTGTGGCCGTCGAGCAGGTTGTAGATGATCTTGCCATCGGCATAGAAGGCGCCGCGATTCACGGTATCGCAGCAGGACACACCGATCGCATTGGCACTCACGTCCGGCCGGTACTTCCAGCGCAGCGGATAGCCCTCCTTGCTCAGGTCGAACGCATACAGCACGTTCGGCCAGGGTGTGATGACGTACATCGTGTCGCCCACCACGAGCGGCTGCCCCTCGTGACCGGCGAGGACGCCGGTGGAGAAGGTCCACACCGGATGCAGGGTCGTGGCGTTGCCCGAGTTGATCTGTGTCAGGGGGCTGAAACGCGTGGTGGCATAGTCGCGGCCGGGCATCGTCCACTGGCCATCCTCGGCATCTGTCGCCGCAGCGCGTGGCGGCGCGGCGGCGGCGCCGGCGCTCAGGAGCGCCAGCGCGAGGATCATCGGGAGCGGGAGCGGCCGCATACGCGTACTTCCTTATTATTTATCGAGGACTAGGGTGTGACAGGCGCCGATCGCGGTCAAGGCGCGTCGCCGGTGTTCAAGCACTATGGCGCAAGGCTTGCGGCGTACGCGGCCACCGCAATCATGTCGGCGGGACTTAAGGGCGCGACCACCGGCGCCATCGTGAGGTCGGTGGCGGAATGGCGAGTGCCGGTCTTGAAAGCGTACAGCTGGCGCAGCAGGTAACTCGCCGAGCGCCCGGCGATCGGCGGGAAGATCGCCATGCCCCGCAGCGCAGGTCCATGGCAGCTCACGCACGCGGTGACACCGCTGCGCGCGCCGGTGGCGAGCGCCCGGCCGCGCGCGATGCTGCCCGAGGGTACGTAGGCGTCGTACTGCATCTCATCGTCGCGCCGCGCATCGCGCAGCGCATCGGGTGCGATCTCTAGCAGGCGCTCTCCGAGGGACTCGCGGCGCGCGCCCGGCAGCGGCAGGTAGGTCCAGCCGCTCGCCTTGAACGCCGGCACGCTGTCGCCCTCGATGACGCGCGAGCGCTGCGTGAGGGTGAGGCCGCTGAAGTAAGCCACCGCGGCCGCCGCGTCCGGGCCGCTGACGTGTGCGGCCACCTGGAGCATCGCGTCCGAGGGCGCATTCGGGTGCGGCCAGGCGATGCGGCGTGCACCGGATTTGAAGTCCGCGAGCTGCTGCAGCATGTACTCGCGCGCGAGGCCGGCCAGCGAGGCGTTCTCGGGGCGTCCGCGGCCATTGGCGAGATGACAGTAGCCGCAGGCGTAGACCTCGGGCTTCACACCGTGGGCGACCACCGCCGGCAGCGGCGGGTGGCTGCCCGGGTGCCAGTCGGGCACCGCGAACTGATCAAAGAGCTGCGCCTCGGTGTAGGTGACGCGGCTGTCGGGCAGGTGCAGCGGGGTGAGGGTGTTGTAGGGCGGCTGCGGCAGATCACCCTCACCCGGGAAGAGCCACGCCGGCACCGGCACGCCTTCAGCGGCCGGCGCACCCGCGGCGCCTGCGAGCAGGATGAGCAGCGGCAGCAGTCTGAAGTTGCGCATGCGCGGCGCAGATTACACGAACGGCCGCAAGATTCTCACAATCCGTTACCGCGCCTGCGGCGGTGGCGCGGGCCGCGCGGCGCTGCTTTTTCCGCGGCGACGCGCGCGGGCGGGGCTGCGGCCGGCGGTACCGGACGTTCAGGTTTCTCGACCAAAGTTAAAGCTCCTTTAATGCGCGTTCCGATTGAATCCGCAGCTCCATGCACTTGCGGTTCGGCCACCCGGGGCGGCACGCGCCTGCGGCCGCTGCCGCAGGCCTCGCGCGCCCGTCACCGCGCGGCCTGTCGTGAGGAGCGCGCGTGCCGCCTGGTGCGCACTGGCACTCCTTGCCTGCCTGCGCGCGCCGCACGCCGAAGAGATCGCGATATTCGCAGGCGCCACCGATACCGATGATCACACGAGCGTCAGCTACTCCTGGCAGCTCGAGTACCGGCAGGCATTGGGCGGCTACCTCGACTTCTCACTCGCCTACCTCAATGAGGGCCACGTGCCCGGTCATCACCGTGACGGGGCCAGCGCCCAGATCTGGGCCGTGACGCCGCGTTGGGGTGGCCACCTGGACTTCGCTCTCGGTGCCGGCCCGTATTTCTACTTCGATACCCAGGCCGCCGATGCGGCGCCCGGCTTCCGCGATTACCATGGCGTCGGCGCGATCGTGACCGGCTCGCTCAGCTATTACTTCGACTCGCGCTGGTTCGTGCGGCTGAACCTGAGTGAGGTGCACACCCCGGGCGATGAGGACACGCGCACGCTGGTGCTCGGCGTCGGCACCAGTCTTGATCCCCTGCTGCAACGCTTCGGGGAGGTCGGCCTGGGGGCGCCCGAGGGGAGCGAGCTTGGGGTGTTCGCCGGCCAGACCATCGACAACAGCGCCACATCACCGCGCTCGCGCACCTTTGGCGTCGAATACCGCTACGGGCTCACCCGCAACCTCGACCTCTCGGCGAGCTGGCTGAACGAATCGGACGGTTCGGCCGGCAGCCACAACGGTCTCGCCGGCCAGGTCTGGCTCATCGATCCGATGTTTGCGCGGCGGGTGACGCTCGGCCTCGGTGCGGGACCCTACGTTGCGCTCGAGCGGCGCGAGATGAGCGACGGACAGAGCGCTGCGCGGGTCGAGGGGATGGTGTCGCTGAGCGCGAGCTGGCGCTTCGCGCAGCACCTCGTGGCGCGCGTGACCTGGGATCGCGGTTTCACCAACCAGAGCGAGGACCGAGACGTGCTGACCGCCGGAGTCAGCTGGCGCTTCGGCCGCTAGCGCCGCTGCGCAGCGCGCGTGCCACGAGCGCCCCGATGAGGCCGGCGACGGCCGATCCGAGCGTGCCGAAGATGAGGATCGGGGCCGGCACATCGTGAAGCAGACACGACACCGCGATGCCGATGAGCGCGCACACCCCGCCCGCGATGGCGCCGCCGGCGGCCGCGCCGCCCCAGCCGCCCGCGGCCCGCGTCGCATAAAGGACGCCAGCGATGAGCGACAGTGTCAGACCGCCGTACATGAAGTTGGCGCGCACGAGTGGCACGAAGTGACCGATGAGGGTCATGGCGACCTGCAGGCAGGTACCCACGATCGAGGCGTAACGCAGTCGCGCTGTGTCCATAGAGTCCCCTTTTGCCCGCATCCGGCCACGCCGGCGGCGCGCCGTCAAGCGGCGGTACAGCGACCCGGCGGCCGCGCGGGAACAATGTCCCGGGATGTTGGAACTCGGACCGTTTCCGGGCTGGCGCCGGGGTGCGGTGCGCTCCTATGGCGCGCCATTGCCCGCTTCGGGTACATTTTCGCAAGCTGCGCGGCTTTGGCCGCCCCCACAACGGCCACCTGGCAGGAAGCATCTCATGCGCCGTGCGTCTGGAATCCTGTGCCTGCTGACAAGCGTGCTCTGGTACGTAAGCCTCGTCATATCCAGTGCCACGGCCTACGCGCAGAGCGACGTGCCGACGCCGGATCAGCTCGATGAGTTGCTCGCCCCGGTGGCGCTCTACCCGGATGCGCTGGTGGCCCAGATCTGCGCCGCCGCGACCGATCCGCAGCAGGTGCTCGACGTCAACACCTGGAGCAAGCAGAACTCAGGCCTGAGCCCCCAGGCGCGCACCGATGCCGCCCAGGCGCAGGGATTCGATCCGGCCTTCATCGCGCTCATCAATTTCCCGCAGGTGCTGGACATGATGGCGCAGAACATCGACAGCTACGCGGCCATCGGGCGCGCCTTCAGTGCCAACCAAGCCCCGGTGATGAACTCGATCCAGCGCCTGCGCCAGCAGGCGTATGCCGCCGGCAACCTGGAAAGCAACCAGTACCAGACAGTCGATGTGCAGGATCAGGGCGGCGTGCAGGCGGTCAGCATCGTGCCCGCCAATCCCCAGGTCGTTTATGTGCCGGCGTACAACCCGACGGTCGTCTATGCGACGCCCGACCCTGGTGCGGTGGTCGCGACGACGCTGCTCACCTTCGGTGCCGGCATTGCGCTTGGGGCCTGGATCTCGAACAACAGCTATCCCTGGGGATGGGGGGGCTGGGGCTGGAACTGGGGCCGCCGCACGGTGATCGTGCACAACAACGTCTGGGTGGTGAACAACCGCTATCGTCCGCCGCGTCCCTACTACCACTACCGGCCACCCGTGTACGGGCGGCCGATCCACGTGCGCCCGCCGAACAACTGGCACGACCGCCCCTACTACCGTCCGCCGCCGGGCGGCGGCAGACCCCCAGGCGGCGGTCCGGGTGGCCGGCCCCCCGGCGGCGGACCCGGCGGCAAGCCCCCCGGTGGCGGCTACCCGGGCAACGGCAAACCCCCGAGCAACGGCAAACCCCCGGGCGGCGGCACGCCTCCGGGCACTGGCAGACCCCCCGGTGGTGGCAAGCCTCCCGGTGGCGGCACGCCTCCGGGAAATGGCAGGCCTCCGGGTGGCGGTTCGGGCGGACGCCCCCCCGGGGGCGGCACACCCGCAAACCCCGGCACGCGCCCGAGCCCGGGTGTCATGCCCCAGCCGAAGCCCGGCGTGCGCCCGGGGACGCCCACCACGCGGCCGAACGTCACGCCCGCGCCGCGTCCGTCGCCGGGCATCGCACGGCCCCAGCCGCAGGCGCGGCCGCCGAGCAACTTCGCCGGTTATCCCGGGAAAGCCCCGGCGCCGAGCAACGCCGGTGCGCGCCCGAGTGCCTTCGGGGGCAGCCACAACCCGGCCGCCGACCGCGCAGCCGCGAGCCGTGGCCGCAGCAGTGTCAACACACAGCAGCGGCAACAGCCGAGCCGCCCGCAGCAGCCGAAGTCACAGCCGCAGCCGAAGTCAGGAGGACAGCGCAGGTGAAAACCGCCACACGCCCGGCCGACCGCTGCCTCAGCACAGCGGCCGCCCTGTTTCTGACACTGCTGCTCCCCATCGGCGCGCTCGCGGCGGATGCGACGCAGAAGAGCTTCGCGAGCGCGCGCGCCGCGGTGACCGCACTGGTGGAGGCCAATAAGGCCGACAACCTGACGGCCCTGAACGACATCCTGGGGCCCGCGGCGGCGAGCCTCATCACCTCAGGCGATGACACGCAGGACAAGAACGACCGCGCCCAGTTCGTGACGCTCTACGAGGCCCACCATCGCCTGCAGAAGACCGCCCCCGGCACGCTGACACTGCTGATCGGCAAGACCGAGTGGCCGCTGCCGATTCCTTTGGTGAAGAGCGCGGATCAATGGCGCTTCGACAGCGCGGCGGGCGCCCAGGAGCTGCTCTACCGGCGCATCGGCGCCAACGAACTCGCGGCCATCAAGGTGGCGCGCGCCCTGCACCAGGCGCAGCTGGACTACGCGGCGAGTGCCCACGACGGCAATGCCAAGGGGCTCTACGCGCAGCGCTTCCGCAGCAGCCCCAGCATGCAGGATGGCCTGTACTGGCCGGTCGCCGACGGCGAGGCGATGAGTCCTGCGGGCCCGCTGGTGGCAGATGCCGACGCCGCCGGCTACGCGACCGGCACGCGTCACCCCTTCCATGGCTACTACTTCCGTATCCTGAAGTCACAGGGTCCACACGCGCGCGGCGGCGCCAAGGACTACGTGGTGGACGGCAAGATGAGCGGCGGCTTTGCGATCCTCGCGTACCCGGTGGAGTTCGGTGCGAGCGGCATCATGAGCTTCCTCGTCAGCGACCGCGGCCGCGTGTATGAGAAGGACATCGGCGAGGGCACCGGCGAGGCCGCCCAGGCGCTGAGCAGCTTCGATCCTGATCCGACCTGGAAGCCGCTCAAGTAGCGCAGCGCGGCACGCATGTACCAGCCACAGGTTCCGCTGATGCAGTCGAGCCCGGCGTTCCGCAGCGCGCAGCTGGCGCAGATCGAGCTCGGCACCCTGGTACTGCTGCGCGAGGGAGCCGGCGTCGGCGTGCGCGCGGATGCCCTCTCGGCAGGCGGGGACCTCACCGAGGGCGTACTGCGCTTAAGTCCCGGGGCGGTACGCTTCGAGCGCTGCGCGCTGGACGCGCTGCTGGTCGCGATCGACATCGACTACCTCCTCGAGGCGGACCTCACGAGTCTTGCGGCCAGACCGCCGGACTCCGGCGACCTCATCGTCGCCGCGAATCGCCCGCCCGCGGGTCTTTACGTGACGGGGCTCTTCGGTGGCACGCCCGGCCTCCTCGACTTCGGCACCGCGGTCATCCGCCCGTATGTCGCCGCGCGCAGCTCGACTCAGGTGGCCTTGAGCTGGAAGCTGGTGGAACGCGAACAGCGCGCCCGGGTACTGTTCGCACATGAGACTGAGCGTGCGCAACCGGTGCTGCGTGAGCTGCCGCGCCGCGTCTATGGTGAGGACAGCGACTAACGCCGCAGGCGCACCGGCTGCCGTCAGAAGGTGATCGCGATGTTGGCGCCCAGCACGACCACGTCGGCGTAGGCGCTGCTGCCCCCGGGGTGGCTGATGTACTGGATCAGCGGCGACAGCGACAGCCAGCCGCGCAGGTTGAAGTTGTAGAACAGCTCGATCGGGTACTCCGCGCCCTGCACCGGCACGGCCGGCGCGATGCCGGTGCCGTTCAAGAGCCGCTGACCCTCGGCGACCCGCGGATTGACACGCGTGCGCCCGACCGCGAAGCCGAGGACGTCCTGAGGACGGGCGGCAAAGGGCCCGCTGTAGAAGAGCCCGACGCTCAAAAGCTCGCTGAGGGTGGCGGTGTTGTGGTCCGCCTCGACCCAGTTGAAGAACACGCTCAGGTTGCGCGCATGCGCGCTCGTGCCCGTGATCTGCTGCTGCGCGTTCAGATAGAAGCCGCTCTCTGCAGCGCGCAGGAGCGGCGGCAGCGTCGGGTTCAGCACCTGCGGCTGACCGTTCGCGGCGAGGAACACGTCCGGCTGCCGCGAGGTGTCGTACCAGGCACCGATACGGTAGGTGCCGGGACGCTGCCCGGGACCGAATACCGGGGACCAGTCGAACTCCAGCGGGATCATCCAGCCGATGCCGCCGGAGAAGGTGAGCGAGGTGCCGTAGCTGTTCTCGAGGTTGCGCGGGTTGATCTGGTACGCACCTGCCTCTATGCGCATGTCCTCGTTGAGCCGCAGCCGCAGGCGCGTGCCCCACTGGCTGACCGGCCAGTTGTACCAGGTGGAGACGATGTTGCCGGGCAGTTCACCGCAGAAGGTCAGGTTCATGAACTGGCACGACCAGTTGTAGAAGCTGCCGCCAACGCCCAGGCGCCCGAGCTTCACGTCGAAGAGCCCGCCGAGGAGCACCTGCTCATAGGAGAGCTCGGTGAGGCGCAGGATGTCCCCGCGCCCATAGACCTCCTGCACTTCATTGAGCGTGTGCAGGTTGGCATCTGCGGAGAGGTTGTCGCCGTTGCGATCGGTGAGCGTGACCTTGAAGATCGCCTGCGGCCAGTGGAATAGCTGGTCGAGGTCAAAGCTCGCATCGGCGGTGAGCTGGTCGGCATAGCGGGCCAGGCGTCGCTCGCCGCCGCCGGCGTTGTAGGCGGGCTCCGAGAAATACACCAGCTGCAGGTCCACACCGTCATCGTGGAGGCGCGAGCGCAGCCCGCCCCAGTCCCCGCTCAGGTAGTCCGCGGGGTCGAGCTGCGCTGCGCCCGCCACCGCGACTGCCAGCATCAGCAGCAGGGCGCAGGCGTAGCCGAGCTTCGGGCCAGTGCCGCGGGTGCGGTCGCGCACGGGGGCTACTGACCGAAGATGACCACGGTGGCGGCGCCGTTCAGGGGTATGGAGCCGCCGCTGCTGCCGGAGGCCACGGCCACGTACTGCCGGCCCTTCACCTGGTAGGTGATGACGCCGCCGGCGATCGGACCACCGGTGTTGAACTTGTAGAGGGTATGGCCGTCGCGCGCATCGAGAGTGAGGAAGTTGCCGGTCAGGTCGCCCGTGAACAGCACGTTGCCGGCCGTCGGGGTGAGTGCGGCGTACATCGGCGTCGGCCATTTCACGCGCCACGCGAGCTTCTGGGTCTTCGGGTCCACGGCATTGGTCCAGCCGGCCCATTGGCTGGTCGGGTCATTGCTGCCCCAGCCGTTGGCGAGTCCGGTGTAGGGAATGGTGGCCACCCACTTCGGGTCCGGGCCCTTCTTGAACACCGTGCACCAGTCGATCGCGTTGACATAGAGCAGCCCGGTGAGCGGGCTGTGCGCGGCGCCATTCCACTGCACGCCTGCGACCGGGCATACCCGCACGCCCTGCGGCGTGAGCGGCACGTCGTGATTGAGCACCGTCGTCATCGGCAGCTTGAAGACGAGCTTGCCGTCCTCGCGGGTGATCACGTGCAGGATGCCTTCCTTGCCGGCGGTGGCCACGAGCTTCCTGCCGTCGGCGTCGAAGAGCGACACGACGGTGGCGTCCCAGTCGTGATCATCGTTCGGGCGCAGCTGGTACCACCACTTGAGCTTGCCGCTCGCCGCATCCACCGCCACCGTGGAAATCGTGAAGAGGTTGGCACCCGGGCGCATGTCCTTGGCGTAGTCGGGGCCGGGGTTGCCAACCGGCACGAAGAGCGTGTTGGTGTCGCGGTCGAGCGCGTAGGTGACCCAGGCCGCACCGCCACCGTGCTTCAGCGACTCGGGGTTCTTCCAGGTGTCGGCGCCCGGCTGCCCGGGCTGCGGCACGAGATCGAACGCCCAGGCGAGCGTGCCGTCGCTGACCTTGAAGGCCATCATGCGCCCGCGGATACCCCAGTCCCCGCCCGCCTTGGCGACGTACACGAGGTCGTTGAGCACGATCGGGGCCGCCCCTATGCCCTCCCCGAGACTCCAGTCGGCGACCTGGCGTACCCACAGCGGCGCGCCGGTCTTGGCATCGAGCGCGTACAGAAACCCGTCCTGGGTACCCCGCATGACGCGCCCGCCGGCGATCGCCACACCCTTGTTGGTGGCATTCATCTCCGGTCCCTGCGCAACGTGCGCGTGGGTCCAGATCCTCCTGCAGGTGGTGGCATCGAGCGCATAGGTGCCAAGGTGGGTGGTCACGTAGAGGATGCCGTCGTACATGACGGGGCCGGTGGAAAAGGTGCCGAGTTCCCCGAGCTGGTACATGCACACCGGCCGCAGGTTCGAGGCGTTGCCCGTATTGATCTGCGCAAGACTCGAGTAGCGCTCGCCGCGGTAGCCCTTGTTGTACATGAGCCAGGAACCGGTGGCGGCATCGGCGCCGTCGAGCTCCGCCTGCGTCGGGGTGCTGCTCGTTGGCTGGGCGAGCTTCCCGTAGAGGGCCCCGATCTTGATCTGCCCGGGGGGCGCCGAGGCCACGGTACCACCGGCAGCCAGCGCGGCGTTGAGCTCGAGCACGCGGTCCATGGGCGAGTACGGCGTGAACTTGTCGGTGCCCGCCGGCAGCCCGCTCTGCGCGAGCAGGAAGGCGACGATGTCGGCGTATTCCTGGCTCGGGAGTGACGCGCCCAGCCCGAGGGGCATGTCCGAGTGCACGAAGTTGTAGAAGTCCGAGAGCTTCTTGCCGTCCCAGCGCTGGTTGAAGGCGGTGCCCTTGAGCGCAGGCGCGCCGCCGCCTTGCAGCTGTGCCCCATGGCACACCGCGCATTTCTGCGAATACTCCCAGCGCCCCTGCGACACCTGCGGCGCGGTATACCAGCCGCTGCCATCGGCGTGGGCGGCGCTGCCGAGGCAGGCACCGATAATGGCGGCAGCGAGCGGCAGCGCGGGCCGCGGCCTGCGGATCTGTCTCATGAGTCGTCCCTTTGGCGAGGCGCTGTTGCTGGGCGCCGCAACCCCGCGCGCCCTTCTTCGTCCGCAGGCTACCGCATCATTGTGAAGCGCCAGCTCCGGCACAGTCAAAGGAGGCGCGCTCACCGGCCGGCACGTGCAATCGATTGCTGCAGTGAAGCACGCTACTTCGACAGATCGATCTCGCCGTAGAACGGTATGCGCAGCTTGCGGTACGGATCCATGTCCGCCTGGATCCTGACCAGCTGCTCGTGATTGTTGAAACCGAGCTGGAAGCGCACGTTACTGCCACGCCGCAACGCCCGCAGGCAGTGCCCCGTCTGCTATCGTTCGTGCGGCGCTTCACCAACCGCCGGCGTCAGCAAATGCTCAAGACCGAAATCCGCACCGCGGACGGACTGTGCCCGGCGTACACCGATCATCCGCAGGGCGCCGGGCCCTGGCCTGCGGTAGTTCTCTTCATGGATGGCATCGGTATCCGTCCGGCGATGTTCGAGATCGCCACGCGGCTTGCAACCTGTGGCTACTACGTGCTGCTGCCGGACCTGTACTACCGCGCGGGTGCCTATGAGCCGATGAACGCGCGCACGGTCTTCAGCGATCCGGAGGCCCGGCGGGTGCTGAGCGAGAGGTTTTTCCCGGTCGCCACCGCTGCGAACATCATGGCGGACATGCGCGCGTTCCTCGACTTCCTCGCGCGGCAAGCGCAGGTGCGGCCGGGCGGCATCGGCACGACCGGCTACTGCATGGGGGGCTCGCTGTCACTCACGGCCGCCGGCACCTACCCGGAGCACGTCGCGGCGGCGGCCGCCTACCACGCCGGACGTCTCGCGACCGATGCCCCCGACAGCCCCCACCGGCTCGCCGCGCGCATGCGCGCGCGCGTCTACGTGGCCGGCGCCAGCGCGGACCCCTCTTTCCCCGACGACATGAAGGCGCGCCTCGGGGAGGCCCTGCGCGCCGCTGGCGTCGAGCATCTCATCGAGACCTACGAGGCGCGCCATGGGTGGGTGCCGAGCGACACGCCGGTGCACGATCCGGCCGCGACGGAGCGGCACTGGCAGAGTCTCCAGGCGCTGCTGCGGGCGCGGCTGGGTTAGCCGGCCGGCGCGCCCTCAGCCGCGCGCGGGAACCGTAAGTGCGCGTGCCACGGCAGGACGCGCGCTGAAGGCCTCGAGCGTGCGCGCGACGTTCCTGAAGTCTGCGAACTGCACGAGTTCGCCGGCCCCGTAGAAGCCGACGAGATTGCGCACCCAGGGGAAGAGCGCGATGTCGGCGATGCTGTAGGTATCGCCCATCAGCCAGGTGCGTCCCTCCAGCCGCGCCTCGATCACCGCGAGCAGCCGTCGAGCCTCGGCCACGTAGCGGTCGCGCGGGCGCTTGTCCTCGAACTCGCGCCCGGCGAACTTGTGGAAGAATCCCACCTGCCCGAACATCGGCCCGACGCCTCCCATCTGGAACATGAGCCATGCGAGCGTCTCATAGCGCGCCGCGGGCTCGGGCGGCAGGAACTGACCGCTCTTCTCGGCCAGGTAGATGAGGATCGCGCCGGACTCGAACAGCGGCAGCGCCCGGCCCCCCGGGCCGTTGGGATCCAGGATGGCGGGAATCTTGCCGTTCGGGTTCAGGGAGCGGAATTCCGCCGAGGTCTGCTCATTGTTCTCGAAGCTTACCCAGTGGGCTTCATAGGGCAGGCCGGTCTCCTCCAGCATGATCGATACCTTCACGCCATTGGGCGTCGGCACCGAATACAGCTGCAACCGCTCGGGGTGCTGCGCGGGCCACTTGCGGGTGACGGGATAGGCGGACAGATCAGGCATGCGGGTGACTCCTTGTCGGTGATCCGGCTGCCGCTTCGCTAGTACGGATAGAGCGGTTGCGACAGCGATTTGTGGAACGAGGGCTGCGGCACCTCCTGCGCAAGGGTAGCGATCATCTTGGCCTGCAGCCACTCGTAGGCCGGCGACTGCGACGCCTCCCCGGGGTGCCGCTCGAGCCAGGTCTGCGCAGCCTCCCCGGCCGGCAGTGGGTCGGGAACCGCGCTCACAAGGTGCACCGCGCCCGCAACGATCGCGGCCGCGAAACGCGGGTCGCGCTCGCGCCAGAACGCGAGCGCCATGCGGTTGGCGCCGCTTTGCGCCGCGTACGACTCCGGACGGGCCATGTCCCGGCAGTCCTGCCACCAGTGGCCGAGCTGCTGCACGAACACCCAGCGGTAAGTGCCGCTCTCGTAGACCGCGCGCGCGGCCTGCGGGGCTCCAGCGGCACCGGCGACCCCTGCGAATCCGTCCCGCTGCTGCGCGGACAGCTGCGACCAGAGGGTGATCCGGATGAGGTTGCGCTCGCTCAGGTAGTCGCCGCCGGCCGGCCCGGTGCCAAGCTCGATGTGCGGCCGCGGGCAGAGCCGGTAACCCTCCTCGTCGATGCGCCGCACGAAGGCATCGCGCAGCTCCCCGAGCTCACGCAGGAGCGCGGCATCCGTCCGCGACGGCGGCACCGCGTCTGCGGCCACGCCCGCGCTGCCTGCGGTGAGCAGGCAGGCGAGGAGGCATGCCCTGGATATTCGGCCGCCCGGCTGCATGGATCGCGGCGCCCTTCAGTGCGCCGGCGCCTGCGGCATGGCGAGGTTCTCCAGCAGGAAGGCGTACGCGTCCGCCTTCTGTGCGATCGCCTGAGTCACCGTTTCCCCGCCGCCGTGGCCGGAGGCGAGGTCCACCATCAGCAGTACCGGTGCCGGGCCCGCCTGCGCCGCCTGCAGGGCGGCGGCGAACTTGAAGGAGTGCATGGGCATCACGCGCGTGTCGTGGTCGCCGGTGATGATGAGCGTCGCCGGGTAGTGCGTGCCGGGCCTGACATTGTGAACGGGGGAATAGGCGTAGAGCGCGGCGAACTGCGCCGGATCCTCGGGCGAGCCGTAATCACCCTCCCACCCGGCACCCTGGCCGAAGCGATTGAAGCGCAGCATGTCCATGACGCCCACCGCCGCGATCGCCGCACCGTACAGATCGGGTCGCTGCGTCACGCACGCCCCCACCAGCAGTCCGCCGTTGGAGCCGCCGCGGATGGCGAGCCGCGCGGTGGAGGTGTAGTGGCCGGCGATCAGCCATTCGGCGGCGGCGATGAAGTCATCGAACACCACCTGCTTGTGCGTCAGTGTCCCCTGGCGGTGCCAGGCCTCCCCGTACTCCCCGCCGCCGCGGATGTTGGCGATCGCATATACCCCGCCGCGCTCGAGCCACGCGATGGTGGCCGGATCGAAGCGCGGCAGGTTGGAGACGCCGAAGCCGCCATAGCCGGTCAGCAGCAGCGGGTTGTCGCCGTTGAGGCGCGTGCCCTTCGCATAGGCGAGCAGCAGTGGAATGCGCGCGCCGTCCTTGCCCGGGTAGAACAGCTGGCGTTCCTCGAAGGCCTTGGGGTCGTACGCGACGCGCGGGGCGCGGAACACGCTGCTGCTCTTGGTGGCGAAGTCGTAGCGGTACACGGTCGAGGGGCTGATGAGGTCGGAGAAGGAATAGAAGGTCTCGCGATCCTCCGCGTGCCCGCCGAAGCCGAGCGCGGTGCCGAAGCCCGGCAGCGCGATCTCGCCGCGCGCCGCCCCGTCCAGGCCGTAGAGGAGCGCGCGGCTGTGGGCGTCGTGCAGGGTCTGTACGATCAGCTGATGCCCGACCACGGTGACACTGGCGCCCCCGAGCTCGATCGCATCGGCGCCCTGCGGCACCACGGAGGCCCAGTTCGCCTCCGCCGGGTGCGCCGGGTCGATGGCGATCACGCGCCCGTTCGGTGCACCCAGGGTAGTGAGGAAGTAGAGCCGCCCGGCGTCGGCACCGGCGTACTCGTATGCCGCCCGGAAGCCCTGCGCCACGGGCACGGCCACGGGCGCGGGCGCCTTAAGATCGATGAGGTACACATCCTCCAGGCCCTTGTCCCCGACCTCGCCCTCGCCCGCCATCAGCACGAGCCAGCGCCCGTCGCCGGAGAGGAAGGGCTGGAACTGCCGCTGCGGGTGCGCGGGGTCCGCGTAGATGCGCCGGTCGGCGGCAGCGGCGCTGCCGAGCGCGTGGTAGTAGATGGCATTGCCCAGGTCTGCGGCGCTGAGCTCCTCGCCCGCCTTCGGCTGCGGGAAGGCACTGTAGTAAAGGCCCTGCCCGTCCGGGGTGAACACCGGGCGGTAGTACTTGGTGAAGCGCAGGACGTCGCTCGTATCCTGCCCGCTCTGAAGGTCACGCACGTGCCAGTCGGTCCAGTCAGAACCCGAGAGCGAGACACCGTACGCCACGCGCTTCGCATCGCGGCTGGCGACGTAGCCCACCACCACCGGGTTGCCGTCCGAGGGCAGGAGATTCGGGTCGAGCGCCACGGCCGGCAGGCCCGCGAGCGGCGCGACGCTCAGCAGCACGCTCTGATTCTGCTGGCCGCTGTTGTCGGTATAGAAGTAATGACCACTCTCGGTGAACGGGATCCCGGTGCGCTCAAAATCGTACAGCTGTCCGATGCGCTGGCGCAGCGCGGCGCGCTCGGGGATGCCGTTAAGGTAGGACTGCGTCAGCTGCGCCTCCGCGGCCACCCAGGCGCGGGTGGCGCGGGAGTCGAGGTCCTCGAAGCCGCGGTAGGGATCGGCGACCTTGACGCCGTGATAGTCATCGACCGTCGTGCCGCGCGGGGCACTCGGGTACACAAGCCGCGCGGCGTGCGCCGGCGGGGCCGGCGCGCGCACCGGCGCGCACTCACTCAGGAACAGCACGCAGGCGCCAAGGACGAGGAGCAGCGGACCGACAGGGAAACGTGTCATCTGTTGTACTTCTGGTGAGGGAGGCCGGCTGATTATGCACGGCGCCTCACCCGGGTAGAATCGCACCCATGCCAAGGCACATCGGCATCGTCGGCTGTTCGGCGGAGGGCGCGGCGTTGTGCTACCGCACGGTTTGCCTTGAGGGGGAGGCGCTGCTCGGGCCCTACAATCACCCCGAGGTGAGCCTGCACACCTACCCGCTCGCCGCCTACATGCAGCACATCGCGCGCGGCGCCTGGCCGGGGGTCGGCGCCCTGATGCTGGCGTCCGCCCGCGCGCTGGCGGCGGCCGGCGCCGACTTCCTCATCTGCCCGGACAACACCATCCACCAGGCTCTGCCGTTCGTGCGCGCCGCGTCACCGCTGCCGTGGCTGCACATCGCCGAGGTGGTCGCGGCAGAGGCACGGCGGCGCGGGCTGCGGTGCATCGGCATCACCGGCACACGCTATCTCACCGAGAGCGACGTGTATCCGGAAAAACTCAGCGCCGCGGGCCTCGAGTTCGTGCGCCCCGAGCTCGCCGAACGCGAGGAAATCAACCGCATCATCTTCGAGGAGCTGGTGCGCGGCATCCTCACGCCCGCCGCGGTCGCCACCTTCCATCAGGTGTTCAGCCGCCTGAAAGTTGCCGGCTGCGATGCCGTGGTGCTCGGGTGCACGGAGATCCCGTTGCTGATGAACGATGCGAACTCCCCGCTGCCGACACTCGATTCGACCCGTCTGCTGGCGCGCGCAGCGCTGCTGCGTGCGACCGCAGTCTGAATGTCATTGCCAATGCGCCCGCCAGCCACAACAGTATCAGCCCAGAAAGCAGGTGCCGCGATGAGAACGCTCCTGATCCTGGTGCTTAACGCAGCCGCACTCATGCCATTGTCGCGCGCCGCGGCTGGCCCGCCGCCCCCCTCCCCTTACCAGGGCCTCGCGTTCCTCGTCGGACACTGCTGGAAGGGCACCTTCCCGGGCGGGGAGGTCACCGACGTGCACTGCTTCAGCTGGGTGTATGACGACAAGTTCGTGCGTGATGAGCACGTCGTGCACCGCGGCCCGGGTCACGATGACAAGGGCGAGTCACTCTACCTGTGGGATGCGGCGAGCGGGCAGCTTCAGTACCTGTATATCGAGAGCGCCGGTGGCTTCAGCCGCGGCACGGTGTCCCGTGAGGGCGATGTGCTCGTGTTCCCGCCGAGCCACTACACCGAGAACGGCGCGCAGCAGACTTATCGCAGCCGCTGGCAGCGCGTGGGCGAGCACGCCTACGACGCGATCACGGAGTTCAGCGTCAAGGGCGCCTGGACGCCCGGCTTCCGCGTCCATATGCAGGAGCTGCCGGCCGGCACAGCCCGCTAGCACGCCCGGCGGCTCAGGAGGGAACGCCCGCGGTGCTGCGTGTTGCGCGGCGTTCCTCAGTGGCCGAGCCTGGGCGCGGCTGACGCCACACCGCGCGCCGCACCAGCGTGCTCTTGCCGAACAGCGATTCGATGAGATCCACCGCCAGCACCGCGGTGCGATTGTGCTCATCGAAGGCGGGATTGAGCTCGACCACGTCGAGCGAGCCCAGGCGCCGCGTGTCGGCGATCATCTCCATGCACAGCTGCGCCTCGCGGTAGGTCGGTCCGCCGCGCACGCGAGTGCCCACGCCCGGGGCGATCTGTGGGTCGAGGAAGTCGACGTCGAAGCTCACGTGCAGGTGGGTATCGCTGTCCATGCCGGCGAGCGCGTGCTCGAGGGTCTGGCGCATGCCCATCTCATCGACGTAGCGCATGTCGAAGACGTCCAGTCCCTGCTCGTGCACGAAGCGCTTCTCGCCCTCATCGACGCTGCGGATACCGATCTGGCGGACCCAGGAGGGCTCGATCGCAGGGGTGACGCCGCCGATACCGGTGAGGCAGGCGGGACCGAAGCCACACAGGCAGGCAACCGGCATGCCGTGCACGTTGCCGCTCGGTGACAGCTCGGGGGTATTGAAGTCCGCGTGTGCATCGAGCCATAGCACCCGCAGCCGCTTGCCCTCCTCGCGGCAGTGGCGCGCGACCGCACTGATGGAACCGATGCTCAGACAGTGATCCCCGCCCAGCAGGATCGGCAGCCGTTGCGCGCGCAGCTGCGCGTAGTACGCCTCGTGCACCAGCTCGTTCCACTGCACCACTTGCGGCAGGTGCCGGTAATTGCCCTGCGGCGCACCCCAGGGATTGCCCGGTCCGTGCAGGTTGCCGAGGTCGTGCACTTCGAGGTCGCGTGCCGCGAGCGCAGCCCCAAGACCTGCGACCCGCAGCGCTTCGGGTCCCATCGAAGCCCCGCGATCCGCGGCGCCCACATCGGTGGGAGCGCCGATGAGCGCGGCGGCGCGCGGCGGGCTCATGCCGGCACCGCGCGGTTCACCGCCGCCGGCGCGCTCGCCGTGGCGAGGAGCGCAAACAGGTCCTTGGGGTCTTCCAGGTCCGGCACCAGGTCGATCTGCGCCGCGGCGCCGCGCTCTTCCTGGTGTATGCGGTAGAGGTAGCGCAGCGCGGCGAAGTCCTCGAGCGCGAAGCCCACCGAATCGAACACCGTGACCTCGGCGGCGTGCGCACGCCCCGGGGCGCGCCCGTCGAGCACCTGCGTCAGCTCGGTCACGGGGAAAGCGGGCCCCATCTGCTGGATTTCGCCCTCGATACGCGACTGCGGCTCGAACTCCACCACCACGCGCACGTCGGCACGCTCGAGGATCGCACGCTCAAGCTCGGTCTTGCCGGGGCAATCCCCGCCGACGGCATTCAGGTGCATGCCGGGCGCGATCATCGGCGCGCTCAGGATGGTGGCGTTGCGCTTGTCCGCGGTCACCGTCGTCACGACGTCGGCCCCCTGCACGGCCACGGCGGTCGAAGCGCAGCGCACCACCTTGAGGCCGCCCAGGTGCAGCGCGGCGAGGTTGCGCACCAGCTTCTCGGTGGCGGCCGGATCGACGTCGAACAGGCGCACCTCGCGGATCCCGAGCATCTGGTGGAAGGCGATAACCTGGAATTCGCTCTGGGCGCCATTGCCGATGAGCGCCATGACACGGCTGTCCCTGCGTGCCATGTGGCGCGCCGCCAGCGCCGAAGTTGCCGCGGTGCGCAGCGCCGTGGTGAGGGTGAGCTCCGAGAGCAGCAGCGGGTAGCCGGTCTCGACATCCGCGAGCACCCCGAACGCGGTCACGGTCAGGAGGCCGACCGCGGTGTTCTTCGGGTGCCCGTTCACGTACTTGAAGGCGTACAGCCGCCCGTCTGAGGCCGGCATCAGCTCGATCACCCCGACGCTCGAGTGGCTCGCATGCCGCGGGGACTTGTCGAAACACTCCCAGCGCCGAAAGTCCGCCTCGATCTCCGCAGCAAGCTCGGTGATGAAGCGCGCGGTTCCGCGGCGCGCAACCAGCTCCCGGACCCGTTCGATCCCGATGAAATCGACCATGAAATCCCCCTCGACTTGAACTTCCGCGAAGGGCCCAGCCCCTGCGGGTCCAGCCATGGTCGCCGGCCCGGTAACCAAAATAAAGACAGAAATATGATCAGATGTTGCAGCTATATGATCCAAATGACATGATTGTCTGCTGTTTTGATCAACCACGTGCACTCCTATGGATGACATCGACCGCCAGCTGATCGGCCTGCTGCGCAGCGACGCGCGCGCCTCGGTCGCCTCCCTGGCCAAGGCGCTCGCAGTGGCCCGCGGTACGGTGCAGAACCGCCTGGCGCGCCTCACCGCGAGCGGCACCATCGTCGGTTACACCGTGCGACTGAAGCCGGACGTCGAGGAACAGCGCATGCGCGCCTTCATGACGGTCGCGGTGGAAGGCAACCAGGTCGACGCCGTGATCAAGGCGCTGCGCGGTGAGCCGGCGGTGGCGGCGCTCTACAGCACCAACGGCCGCTGGGACGTGGTCGCGGAGCTGCGTGCCGACAGCCTCGAGGGCTTCGATCGCGCCCTGGCGCGCATCCGCCTGATCGAGGGCATCTCGCAGACCGAGACCAGCCTTTTGCTCTCGACCTTCAAGTTCTGAAGCTCCCGCGCGCGCGACGCTGCGGCGTCAGTCGGGCAGCAGGCGCGTCCCGGTCCAGTCGAGGATCAGGAAGCGGTGCTCGAAGCGCCACTGCCCGTCCTCGCGGCGCCAGCGGTCCTGGTAGCGGATCGCCCAGGTAAGGAGTGTGCGGCCGCCCTCCACCACGCTCAGGTGATCGGCCACCCCGTAGGTCTCACCGCGCGCGCTGTCGCCCTCGATGCTGACGATCTGGTTGCTCACCCGGTGCTGGGTGGTGACGTACAGCTTCGCCATGAAATCAAGCGCGCTCACGATCTCGCGCTGCCCGCGCAGGATGATGCCCGGGGCCTCGATCACGCAGTCCTCGGTGGTGATGGCGGCCCAGGTGGCCTTGTCACGCCGGTCCGCGCCCCGGGCGTAGAGTTCCGCCGTGCGGCGCAGCGCCGCCTCATCGAGCAGCCGTTGCAGATCTGCCTCATGCATGGATGCACCTCTTGGGTGGTTCGTGCCGGTGACGCCTCGGATCCTTGCCGCGCTGGGCTCAGGAGCGCTGCCAGCGCACCTCGCCCGCCTCGGCATGGCGCGTAATCGCGCCACGGCCGTGCAGATAACGGATATGCGCCAGGGTCTCACCGTAGGCCAGCAGGCGGTTCCAGCCCTCAAGATTGCGGGTGCCGAAGAGCGCCGTCACTACCTCGGTGGTGGTACGCGGTGCGGCGGTGAAGTCGGTGAGCTTGGCCAGGCGCTGCGCGTGCCCGGCACGCAGCTGCGCCACGCGTGCCGCGGCGCCGCGGAAGGGCTGTCCGTGCGCAGGCAGCACGATGGTGTCCGGTGGCAGCTGCTCCAGGCGCCCGAGGGAGGCCAGGAAATCCCCGAGCGGGTCGCGCGAGGCGAGCCCGGGGTAGAGGCTCACGTTGCTCGAAATCGCCGGCAGCAGCTGGTCCCCGCCGATGAAGAGCGCGCCCTCGCGCCAGTGCAGGCACACGTGGCCGTCGGCGTGCCCGAAATGTAACGAGGCAACCCACGGGTCGCGCAGCTCGGGGATGGTTTCACCCTCGGTGATGGCGGGGCCTGCCTCGGGCATGCCGCTCAGCAGCTTCTCCAGCGTGCCGGTCGCGCGGGCGCTGCCGAGCAGCGCCTCGAAGTCCACGCCCCAGGTGTCGCGGTAATCCCCAAGCGCCGCCGCGCTCGCGCCGTTGAGCGGTGCCAGCGAGCGCTGTGCGGCGGCGCGCGCCGGCGCACTCATGCGCACCGGCACGCCGAAGCGCGCCGCCAGGTGTCCGGCCATGCCGAAGTGATCCGGATGATGATGCGTGACGAGGATGGCGCTGAGCGCAGCATCCAGCCCTTCGCCGGCGCTGAGCGCATCCCAGGCAGCGCGGGTTTCCGGCTGGTTCATGCCCGTGTCGATGAGCACCCGCCCCTGCCGCCCCGGCGCGTGCCAGATGTTGATGTGCGCGAGCGAGCCCGGCACCGGCAGGCGCATCCAGCGCACGCCCCCGGCTGCATCGACCGCGCCTCCCATCGGCGGCGGTGTCCAGGGCAGGAACTCCAGACTCATCGCTCACCCCGGCGCCGCCGTGTCACGGGCGTGTTTGCGGCGATGAGTTCCGCGAGCGCGAGCGCCGCGGCATCCAGGCGCCGCCGCAGCGGATAGCGCCGCGCAACCCGCCACGCATGCAGGATCCCCCCATAGGTGCCGCCGACGATCTCCGCGAGCACCTCCGGCGCCAGGTCTGCACGCACGTTGCCGGCGCGGCGACCGGCCGCCAGGATCCGCACGAAGGCGCGGTGCGTGCGCGCGGTACGCACGCCGGAGTCCGGCGCCGCGCCGAAGGTGGTCTCGGAGGCGCCGATCAGGACGCGCGACAGCTCCGGGGTCTCCTCGACCTTGGCCGCCGTCCAGGAGAAGAGCGCCGCGATGCGCTGCGCGGCCGTGGCCGGCTGCTCGAGCTGGGTGTCCATGATGTGCAGGAAGCGCGCCTCCATCTCGTGCACCAGCGCCCCGAGCAGCGCCTGCTTGGAGGGGAAGTAGTTGAAGGCGGTGGCGCGCGAGACCTGCGCGACTCTCGCGATGTCATCGACCGTGGTATCGGCCACCCCCTGGCGCGCGAACAGCGTGCGCGCCGCCGCCAGGAGCGCTGCCCGCACCCGCGCCTTGCCGTCCGCACGCCGCGAAGGGGTGCGCGCAGGCAGCGCCGGGAGGCTCGCAGGCTCAGTGCTCATGGTCAGCCGCCGCGCGGCTCGCGCGGCAGCCCGAGCGCGCGCTCGGCGATGATGTTGCGCTGGATCTGGTTGGTGCCGCCGTAGATCGTATCGGCACGCGCGCCGAGGAAGACCCGCATCAGCAGCTCCCACTCGTACGGGGCGGCGGCCGCGATCTCGCCCGCGGGCCCGAGGACGTCGGCCGCCAGCTCGCCGAGCTTCTTGCGCCAGGTGGCCCAGAAGATCTTGTAAGTGTAGGCCTCGTTGGCGAGCCGGCCCTCCTGGGCGTTCGAGAGCATGCGCAGCGCGCTGTAGCGCATCAGCTTCAGCCCGATGTGGGCGTGCGCGAGGCGCTGGCGGATGGCCGGATCCCCGAGCAGGCCGTTGGCGCGCGCCGCTGCGATGATGGCATCGAGCTCATTGCGGAAATTCATCTGCTGGCCGAGCGTGGACACGCCGCGCTCGAAGGCGAGCGTGCCCATGGCGATGCGCCAGCCGTCCCCGACCGCACCCACGACGTTGTCGGCCGCGGTGCGCGCATCGGCGAAGAAGGTCTCGTTGAATTCCGCCTCGCCGGTCATCTGCCGGATGGGCCGCACCGTGACCGCGCTCTGGCGCATCGGCACCAGCAGGTAGGAGAGGCCGCGGTGACCGCGCGAGCCCTCCTCGGTGCGACACACGACAAAGGACCAGTCGGCGAACTGGGCGAGCGAGGTCCAGATCTTCTGCCCGTTGATGAGCCACTCAGGACCGGCCTGCCCCTGGGTAAGCTCGGCGCGCGTGCGCACGTTGGCAAGATCCGAGCCGGCGTTCGGCTCGCTGTAACCCTGACACCAGAACTCCTCGCCGCGGGCGATCGGGGGCAGGAAGCGCGCCTTCTGCGCCGCCGTGCCAAAGGCGAGGATGGTGGGCCCGGCGAGCTCGATCCCCATGTGTCCGATGCGCCCGGGCGCGCCGGCGCGCGCATATTCTTCGGCGAAGATCACCTGCTCGGCGAGCGTGGCATCGCGGCCGCCGAACTCCTGCGGCCAGCCGATACAGCTGAAGCGCGCCGCGCCGAGCTCGCGCTCCCAGGCCATGCGCCGCTCGAGCTTGCCGCTCATGCTGCTCTCGCCGCGCAGGTCGCGGAACGGTCCTGCGAGCTGCGCCTCGAGCCAGCCCGCCGCCTCGCTCCTGAAGCGCTCCTCCGCCGCCGTGAATCCCAGTTGCATGCTCAGTCCTTTCAGAAGACCGGGGTCGGGGTGGCGCCGAGCTCGAGCGCGCGCAGCAGCCGCTCGCGCTGCCAGGCGGGGCTGCCGAGAAGTGTTGCGCTCGCGCGCGCGCGCTTGAAGTAAAGCTGCACCTCGTGCTCCCAGGTGAAACCGAGGCCGCCGTGCAGCTGGATGGCGCTCGCGGCGCAGTTGTAGAAGGCATCGCAGCAGTAGCTCTTGGCGGTAGCCGCCGCCTCGGGGAGTTCCTGCGGCGCCTCATCGGCGACGCAGGCCGCGTACCAGGCGGCCGAGCGCGCGGCTTCGACCTCGATCATCATATCCGCCAGGCGGTGCTTGAGTGCCTGGAAGCTGCCGATGGCGCGCCCGAACTGGATGCGCTGCTTCACGTATTCGGTCGTCATTTCGAGCACCCGCTCCGCGGCGCCGAGCGCCTCAGAGGCGAGCGCGATGCGCGCAAGATCCAGGGCGCGGCCGATGCCTGCCGCTGCTGTGCCGCGTGCACCCAAGAGCGCATCCTCGCCGATGCGCACCTGCGCGAACCTGACCCGCGACATCGGCCGCGTCAGGTCGAGCATGACGTGCGGCTCGATGCTCACCCCGGCACTCGCGGGCGGCAGCATCAGGAGGCTCAGCTCCTGCGGATCCTCCCCGCGCGCCAGCACCAGCAGCAGGTCGGCGCTGTCGGCGTGGATCACGAAGTCACTCACCCCGGAGAGCACGAGTCCGCCGGCGCGGCTTTCGAGCGACACCGCCACGCCCTCGGGCGGAGGGCGCCCGTCGGGGCCGCCGAGTGCACAGGCGATGCGCACGCCGCCGGCGGCGACATGCGTGAGAAGCTCGCCCTGCTGGGACGCGGTGGCGCATTCGCGCACCAGCGCCGCCCCCAGTGCCACCGTGGCGAAGAACGGCGAGGCGGCGAGCCGGCGTCCCTGCTCTTCCTGCAGGATGCAAAGCTCCACCCAGCCGAGTCCGGCGCCGCCATAGGCTTCCGGGATCGCAAGCCCGCACCAGCCGAGCTCACTGGAGATCTGCTGCCACAGGGCCACCTCGTAGCCACCGGGGGCCGCCAGCGCTGCGCGCAGGCGCGCCGAGTCGTACGACTCAAGGAAACTGCGCGCACTGGCGCGGATCATCTGCTGCTCTTCGCTGTGGACGAACTGCATCGTGCTCTCTTATCGTGGCGGCGCTTGAGTGCGCGCCTTGCGCTGCATGCGCTGCGCCGACACCACCTTCGGGCCGTCCTCGCGGTGCCACTCGGCATAGAACTGCCTGAAAAAGTCGCGGAAGGCGCGGATCGGCCCGTCACCATCGCACAGCAGCGGCTGCGCGACGTGGCGCTGGCGATCCCATACGACCTTGTCCTGATCGAGCTGGCGGCAGATGTCGCGGATGATGGCGCGCGCCACGCCGGCGCGTGGCCCGTCGCGGTCGGCGCGTTGCTGCGTGAAGGCGAAGCGCAGGTGCACCGTGTCCTTCTCCACCGGCGTGCAGCCGGTGACGAGCAGCGTCTCGCAGATGCCGGTGAAGCGCGTCCACGGCTGCCCCGGGCCGACGACACCTGCACTGATGGTGCCATCCACGGTGCCCCGCGGTGTCTGCATCTTCGCCGTCACCGTGGTCTCGCGGCGGTGGCCGTCCATCTTCACCTCCCAGTCCGGGTAGGAGGCGGTGCCATGGATGTAGCGGAAGTGGGCGACGTCGACGCCATTCTCGGCCATCGTCTGCAGCGGGCAGTACACCAGCCACTCGTGCTTCTCGTACTCGGTCCACTCAGGATCGAGTGTCTCGGGGAAGTCCTCCACCTCCCACAGCGGCGCCACCGCATCGGGGTGATACCAGGCCCACACCAAGCGGTTCTTCTCCGCCGTCGGCCAGTGGCGCACGCACTCGCGGCGCGCCTGGGGCGGAATCACCCTGGCATAGGGAATCTCGCACACCGCGCCCGTGCCGTCATAGCGCCAGGAATGAAACGGACACTCCAGATAGTCGCCGTGCACGCGGCCGCCGAAGGCCATGTTGGCGCCGAGGTGCCGGCAGTAGGCATCCAGCATCCGGGCGCGGCCGTCGGCGCCGCGCCACAGGGCGAGATCGCGGCCAAAGTAGCGCATCGCCTTCACCTGGCCCGCGGCCAGCTCCTCGCTGTAACAGATGGCGAACCAGCCAAAAGGCAGCGGCAGGTCGATGCCGCGCTCGACCGCGGTCGCACGGCCGGGAAAGGCCGCGGTGCGCCAGCGCAGCAGCTCCTCGCCCCTGAGGTCAGCCAGGTACTCGCGCGTTGCGGCCGGGCCCGCAGGACCGCCGCCGCCGGTCTCGTTCATGGCGCAGCGCCTGCCGCAGCCGCGCCGCCAATGCCGAACACCCGGCGCGCGTTGCCCGACAGGAACTGCGGCCATACCTCGTCACGTAACGGCACCTCCGCAAGTTCCCGGAAGATGCGCTCGAGTGAAAGTCCCATCGGGTAGTAGCCGGCATACATGATCTTGTCGGCACCACGGGTGTTGGCGTAGTCGATGATGGCCTTTGGGTAGTGCCGGGGCGCGAACGCACTGGTCGAGTAGTACAGGTTCGGGTATTTCAGCATCAGCTTCACCGCCAGCCCCTCCCAGGGCTCCCCGCCGTGGCGCATGACGAACTTCAGCTCCGGGAAGAACCAGCACACCTCATCGACGTGCTCCACCTTCTGCGCTTCCATCGGCACCCGCGGTCCTGGCACGCCGACGTTCACCAGGACCGGCAGCCCGAGCTCGCTGCATACGGCGTACAGCGGATACATCTTCTTGTCGTTGATCGGCACCTGCGGATTCAGACCGCAGGGAAAGACGCTCACCGACTTGATACCGAACTCTGCGTGCAGGCGCCGCACACGCCGCACCTCGTCCATGCCGAGGTTGGGGTTGGCAGGGAAGTCGAAGATGAAGCGCTGCGGGAAGTCGCGACGCGCCGCCGCCGCGCCGGCGGCGCCGTCCGCGCAGCCGACGAGCGCCACGTCGATGCCGAAGCGGTCCATCTCGCCGATGAGGAAGCGCACGTAGTCGGCGCCCGAGCCGAGCTTCGGAATATCCTTGAACAGATACTGCGCCGGCATCGTGAACTGCGTGCGGCTCTCCTCGTCCATGAGCAGTGGCCGAAACTGCCGGTACCACTCCTCGTTGGTCTCACTGACGGGAATCCCCATCATGAGGTCAACGATCGGCACGCCGCGCGGCATCGGCATGGTCAGCCTCCGCACAGGCGCTCACGCACCTGCGACTTCATGAGCTTGCCGGTGGCATTGCGCTCCAGAGGCCCCGGATCGAAGTGCCATTCCTGCGGCACCTTGTAGCGCGCCAGACGCGCCGCGCAGAACTCCCTGAGCGTGCCCTCCTGCGCACCTGCGCCGCCGCGGCTGACGATGACTGCCACCAGGCGCTCGCCGAGGCGTGCGTCCGGCACCCCGAAGGTAGCCACCTCCAGAACGTCGGGATGCTGCTGCAGCACCCGCTCGACCTCGGCGCAATAGATGTTCTCGCCGCCGCTGATGATCATGTCGGTCTTGCGCGAGACGATGTACAGAAAGCCTTCCTCATCAAGGTAGCCGACGTCTCCGGTGTGCAGCCAGCCGTTGCGGAAGATCGCGGCATCGGCCTGCGGCCGTTCGAAGTAGCCGTGCATGTTCTGGGCGCTGCGCACGCAGATCTCACCGCTCACGCCCAGCGGCAGCTCGCGGTCCGCCTCATCCGCGATGCGCACCTCGGCGGTCGCGAGCGGGCGGCCGCCGCTGCCCGGGTGGCCGAGGAACTCCTCGCCCACCGCAAGCGAGATCATGCCGTTGGTCTCGGTCATGCCGTAGCCGGTGCCAAGCAGTGCGCGCGGAAAGCGCGCGCGGATGGCCGCGAGCAGATTCTCCGGCAGCGCCTGGCCGCCGGTGCCGAGACTCACGAGCGAGCTCGTATCGTAACGGCCGAGGTCGGGCGCCTGCAGAATGTCCCAGAGCATCGTCGGCACTGCCGGCAGCGCCGTGATGCGCTCCTCGGCGAGCAGTGCCAGGGCGCGGGCGACCTCCCAGCGCGGCAGGAACACGATCTTGCCACCGCGCGCGAGCGTGGTCAGGAACACCGACAGGCAGCCGCTGGTATGGAACAGCGGGAACACCAGGAGCGTGGCGGGTTGCGGTGCGCTGCGCGCGAGCGTTGCCAGATCGGTGCCGAGCTGCGCCGCCATGCGCGCCCCGAGCAAGGCACCGCTGAGCTGATTGGCCATGAGGGCGGTGAGGAGTCCGACGTGGTTGAGAACTGCGCCCTTGGGCTCCCCGGTGGTGCCGGAGGTGAACATGATGAGCGCCGGCTCCTCCGGCTGGCACTCGGTGACCGGCAGCGGCGGCGCGGGAGCGCCGCAGGTGAGATCGCTGAAGCGCCGCCAGTGCCCGCAGCCGGGCGGTGGCTCACCGGCGATGATTCCGGCAACTGCTGCGATCCCGGCTTGCAGCGCGAGCAGACGCGCGCAGTGCTCATCGGCGATCAGGTGACGGCAGCGGGTGTACGTCAGGCTGTAAGCAAGTTCCGCGCCGGCGCCACGGCTGTTGACGAGTACCGGCACCGCGCCGAGGGCGGTGATGGCGATGAAGGCCACCAGCCACTCGGGGCGGTTGCGCATGGCGATGGCAACGTGCGTGCCCCGGGCGACGCCGTCTGTCGCCAGTGCCGCGGCGAGCGCTGCCGCCTGGGCGAATACTTCCCCGTAGGTGAGGCGCGCGCCTTCCATGACCGTGAACACCCGCTCCTGGTGCGCGCGCGCTGCCGGGTACAGCTGCGCAAGCGAGCGCGGCGCGTGGCGGAACACGCGGCAGCTGGCGCCGCGCACGCGGCTCTCGATCAGCTCAAATGGCTGACCCGGCGCAGTGAAGGCGGCCACGGAAAGCGGCACGGCAGTGGCGGGGCTCGGGGACATCGGTGCGGACCGCCTGAGAGCAAAGATGGACTCCAGTATAAATATTGCACGGGAGTGTGCACAATAGCGAGCATCCGCCCTCGCCCTGGGGTGCGCCCGCACAGCGGGGCCGCACGTCGGGCCGCGCTTTCGAACACAGACCCGAGGAACACACGATGCGGTTCACCTTGCAACTGGGCTTCGCGCGCTACCCGGACTACCAGGTCATCGCCCGCAGCGCCGAGGAGGCCGGCTTCAGCTCCATCGGCCTGCCCGACAGCTTTTTCTTTCCGCAGAACAGTGACTCGGAATACCCGTACGCGGATACCTCGATGATCCGTGGCTACATCGAGGCGATGCCCTTCATCGAGCCGCTGGTCGCGATGAGCTGGATGGCCGCGGTCACGAGCCGCATCCGCTTCTACCCGAGCGTGCTCAAGGTGCCCACGCGCCAGCCGCTGGTACTGGCGAAGGCTCTCTCCTCGCTCGCGGTGCTGTGCCAGGAGCGCATCCTGCTCGGCGCCGGCCTGAGCCCCTGGAAGGAGGATTTCACCTACAACGGCCTTAAGTTCGAGAAGCGCGGCAAACTCATGGACGAATGCATCACGATTCTGCGCGGTGCCATGAGCGGTCAGTACTTTGAGTATCACAGCGAGAACTATGATTTCGGGCCGATGAAGATGTACCCGGTGCCCAGGCGCCCGGTGCCGATCATCGTCGGCGGCCATTCCAAGCCCGCGCTGCAGCGCGCGGCGCGCCTCGGCGATGGCTGGGTGTCGGCCAACACTGACCTGGCGACCCTCACGGCTCTGCTGGCGGAACTCGATGCCCTGCGTGTCGCCGCCGGCACACGCGCCCGCCAGGACTTCGAGATCCACGGCTTCGATATGGCTGCGCGCAGCGTGGCAGACTTCCGGCGCCTGGCGGAGCTTGGGGTCACCGATGCCTGCGTGGCGCCGTGGGGATTCGATCCCACCGCTGCCCTGCCGCTGCAGCTCGATGGCATTCGTCGCTTCGGCGACGAGATAATCGCGCGCGCCTAAGAGCGAGCCGCGCGAGGTCGCAGACCCGGCACTGTTCCTCGCCAGCGGCCAGACGGCCGAGCTCTACGTGCCTGGCATGTGAGGCCCCATGAAAAGGAAGATTCCCAGCTCCAAAGCCACCGCTGTGCGCAGGCCACGCGCGGCGGCGCGCCGCGCCCGGGCGGCGACCGCCGAGCCCGCGCTGCGGGCGCGCATCGAGCGCCTCGAGTCCATCGAGGAGATCCGCATGCTGGTGGCGAAGTATTCACTTTCCCTCGACATGCGCGACGTGGATGCGCACGTGAACCTCTTCGCTCCCGACATTCGCGTGGGCCGCGAGCGCGTGGGGCGCGCGCATCTGAAGGTATGGGTGGATGCGATGCTGCGCGAGCAGTTCACCGGCACCTCGCACCACCTCGGCGGCCACATCATCGAGTTCACCGACAGCACGCACGCGCACGGGGTGGTGTATTCGAAGAACGAGCACGAGAGCGGCGATGAGTGGGTCATCATGCAGATGCTTTATTGGGATGACTACGAGCGCATCGGCGGTCGCTGGTACTTCAGGCGCCGTCTGCCGTGCTACTGGTATGCCACCGACCTCAATAAGCCCCCGGTCGGGCAACTCAAGATGCGCTGGCCGGGACGCGAGCCGTACGCGGGCACCTGGCACGACCTGTGGCCCTCGTGGAGACAGTTCTGGGCGTCCCCGCCTGCGGGCGCGCCCCAGGTGGCCGCGCCCGCGCCGCTCGGAGAGTTTCTCAGGCATCTGCGCCGCGGCGCCCCGGATCCCAAGATCCGTGTACGCTGAGGCATGACGGAACTCCTGAGACCAGTCGATCTCGGCAGCCTGAACCTTGCGAACCGGATCGTGATGGCGCCGATGACGCGTAACCGGGCGCTCGCTGGCGATATTCCCGGCGAACTCGCGGTGCAGTATTACGCGGCGCGTGCCACGGCCGGGCTCATCGTTACCGAGGGCACGCACCCGAGCCGTCACGGCAAGGGCTACGCGCGCACGCCCGGCATCTTCACCGCCGAGCAGGTCTCGGCCTGGCGACGGGTCACCAACGCCGTGCATGCCGGGGGCGGCCGCATCGTGCTGCAGCTGATGCACTGCGGGCGCATCGCCAGCCACCACAACAAGGAGGCCGACGCCCGTACCGTGGCGCCTTCGGCGGTGCGCGCCGCGGGCAGGATGTTCACGGATGCTGCCGGTCCGGTGGACTTCGACCTGCCCGAGGCCCTGACGCTCGGCGGTATCGCCGACGTCATCGGCGAGTACGCGCACGCGGCGCGCCAGGCGCAGCGCGCCGGCTTTGACGGGGTCGAGCTGCACGCAGCCTCGGGCTACCTGCCGATGCAGTTCCTGTCCAGCGGCACTAACCGCCGCGGCGACGCCTACGGCGGCAGCGTGGCCGGGCGCGTGCGCTTCGTCATCGAGACCCTCGAGGCGCTGATCGGAATGTTCGGGGCCGGACGCGTGGGCCTGCGGATCTGCCCGGGCAATCCCTTCAACGACTTGCAGGATGAACACCCGCTTGAGACCTACGCGGCGCTGTTGACGCAGGTGGCCCCGCTCGCGCTTGCCTACCTGCACGTCGTGCGCTCACCGGATGCTGCGATCGACGCCTTTGCGCTCGCCCGCGCGCACTTTCCGGGAGCGCTCATATTCAATGACGGCTTCGACTTTGCTTCAGGCAACGAGGCGGTCGCGGCCCAGGGCGCGGCGGCGGTGTCTTACGCGCGGGCCTTCATCGCCAACCCTGACCTGATCGCCCGCTGGCGCAACGCCTGGCCGCTCGCCGCTTTTGACCGCAAGACGCTCTACACGCCCGGAGCCGCCGGCTACACGGACTATCCGCCCTACAGCAGTAGCTGATGGAGGAGGCCCAGGGCAAAGGCGGGCTCGGGGGCTAAGAGGTGCCCCGCCGGGTGCACCTTGCGCCAGCTGCCAAGCTGGAGCGCACCGCCCTCAACAGTTCGGATTTACGAGTCATGATTTTCCGGTGCCCTCCTGAATCAGAACCAGCCGTCGTTGGCACCGTCCCACACATCGATCTTCGGCAGCCCGCGATCCATGCTGTAAGTTCCGAAGTGTCCGGCGTAGAAGGCGAGCGGCCTGCCCGGCGCGCGTTTCAGCGCCAGCACCTCGCCGATGACGATCAGGTGATCGCCGCCGGGGTGCACCGCATGCACGCGGCAGTCGAAGCGGCACAGCGCGCCTTCAATGTGGGGCGGATGCGGGTTGGCGCGCCAGTGCTGGTCGACTTCGAACTTGTCGGCCGTGCGGCGCGCGAAGTGCACCGCCATCTCGCGTTGCTCGTGCGACAGCACATGCACCGCAAAAGCCGCGCCGGGGCCGAAGGCGACTGCGCCGCTGCTATTGTTTGACAGGCACCACAGCAGCAGCGGCGGCTCGAGCGACACTGAGCTGAAGGAGTTCGCAGTGACGCCGACGGGCTCCCCGTCCGGACGTACGGCGGTGATGACGGTCACGCCGGTGGCGAACTCGCCGAAGGCATCGCGCAGCTGCCGCTGCGTAAAGGCAGTACTCACAGGCTCTCCGTTGCGCTCACATGACCTTGGCCGGGTGCGGGGTGCGCGGCGCGCCGAGCATTTCCCGGTACGAGGGCGGCGCGCGCCCCCCTTCCTCGGTGATGCCGTAGCGCGGCGCGATCTCGGCCGAGATCAGGGTCTGGCCGCTCAGGGTCAGAAGCTCAGGATCGCACGCCAGCGCATGGATGATGCGGCCGTTGAACTGCGGCGTCTCCGCCTGGTGCAGGAATGCCTGGTACTGCTCCGGGCGGTCGCGGCTGGCGGCGGCGGTGCGCTCGGTCAGCTGCGGCCCGAGCCACAGCGAGACGGCAGCGACACCGTAGGGCGCAAGATCTACCGCCATGTCGGCCGCGAACTTGTCGACTCCCACTTTCTGGGCGCCGTAGGCCGGGCCATGCATGTAGCAGCTCGCGCCGAAGGAGGAGGTAAAGGCGATCAGGCCGCGACGCGCGCGCACCATGAGGGGCGCGGCGAAGTAGCTGGCGACATAGCCCGAACGCAGACCCACGTCGAGGATATCGGCGATCTCGAGCGGCTTCTCCCAGAAGCCGCCCGGGTCGATCAGCGCGTCGTGGATGCTGGCGGCATTGTTGACGAGTATGTCGAGCCGGGCGGACTCGCTGGCCACGCGCTCGAACAACGACTGCACCGCGGCGTCATCGCGGTGGTCGCAGGCCACGGCGATCCCCCTGCCCCCGAGCGCGTCGATGGCCGCCGCGGTCTCGCCGATGGTTCCGGGGAGCGCCACGTCCTTGAGGCGGCCGAGACTGGCGGTCGTCGAGCGTCCGGTCACGTACACCGTCATGCCGGCGGCGCCGAGCGCGAGTGCAATGCCCTTGCCGGCGCCGCGGCTCGCCCCGGTGACGACCGCGATCTTCGGCTCAGGCTTGCGGGTGCTCACCGGTGTGCGTCCCTCAGGCCTGCGACTTCGCCAGGTGCAGGAACAGCGGCCACTCGCCCCCGCCATGCACCGCCAGCAGGGCGCCACTGACATAGGCGGCGAGGGGCGAGGCCAGATACAGGCAGGCGGCGGCTATGTCGGCGGGCTCGGCGAGGCGCCTGAGCGGAAACATCGCGCCGATGCGGGCGATTCCCGCCTCACCGCCGTAGTGTTCGGCCGCGTTCTCGGTCGCCACGAAGCCGGCGATGATGCCGTTGACGCGCACCTTCGGCCCCCACTCCATCGCCAGACTCTGCGTCGCGTGCAGCAGGCCCGCCTTGGCGGCACCGTAGGCCACGGTTGCCGGCGAAGGCCGCTCCCCGGCGACGCTGCCGATGTTGATGATGCAGCCGCCGCAGTCCTGGGGCTGCATGAGCTGATTGGCACCCTGCGCGCACAGCAGCGGCGCGGTCAGGTTCAGCTGGATGATGCGCTCGATCAGGCGTGCCGGCGCGCTGGCGAGTTCCCCGGGCGGTCCGCCGCCGGCATTGTTCACCAGCACGTCGAGGCGGCGGTGTCGGGCAGCGATCTCGGCGTAGAGCTTCGCCACCGCGTCCGCGTCACGCACGTCGCAGGCGATGAACTCGGCGCGCGCGTCGCCGGCTTCCGGAAGCTGCGCCGGGGCGTTGCGGCCACAGATGACGACCTGCGCGCCGGCGGCGAGGAAGGCGCGCGCGATGCCCGCACCGATGCCGCGCGAGCCGCCCGTCACCAGGACCACGGCACCAGGCAGGCGGATCTCGGCCGTGGGCTTCAGCATGGGTCGCATCGTACGGTGTGGTTTGGTATTTTCAAAGCATGCACGCCGACATTCCTGCGACCATCCCCCGTGTGTTGGCGCGCGCCGCGAGCCTGTTCAGCGACGCGCCCGCCATCATCGAGGAGCGCCGGCGCCTCACGTTCCGCGAACTCGCCGCCGCCGCCGGCAGCGCCACGGCGGCCTTCATGGCGGCCGGCATCCGCCCGGGCGAGCGCGTCGCGATCTGGGCCCCCAATAGCAGCGAGTGGGTGATCGCAGCGCTCGGGGCGCTCGGCAGCGGCGCCATCCTCGTGCCGCTGAACACGCGCCTGAAGGGCAAGGAAGCCGGCTTCATCCTGCGCCGCAGTGGCGCACGCATCCTGGTGACGGTCGATGAGTTCCTCGGCACGCGCTATCCGCAGCTGATCGCCGCCGAGGAGCTGCCGCAGCTGGAGACCCTCGTGGTGCTGCCGGGTGAGTCCGCCGCCGCCGCGGGCACGGCAGCGCAGACCTGGCAGGAATTTCTCGCGCGCGGCAACGAAGTCACGCCGGCGGCGGTGCTCGCCGCGCACGAGCGCGTGGCGCCCGAGGACGTCGCGGACATCCTCTTCACCTCCGGAACCACCGGGGAGCCCAAGGGAGTCCTGAGCACCCACCGCCAGGACGTGCACGTGTTTCGCACCTGGAGTCAGTTCGTGGGGCTCAAGGCAGGCGACCGCTACCTCGCCGTCAACCCGTTCTTCCACAGCTTCGGTTTCAAGGCCGGCTGGCTCGCTGCGCTTTTGCAGGGGGCAACGCTCTTCCCGCTCGCCGTGTTCGATGCCGGCCGGGCGCTCGAGACCATCGAGCGCGAGCGCATCAGCGTGCTCCCCGGCCCCCCGACCCTCTACCAGAGCCTGCTGGCGCACGAGAGCCTGCCGCGGCGCGACCTGTCCTCGCTGCGGCTCGCGGTAACCGGCGCCGCCAGCGTGCCCCCGGTGCTCATCACGCGCATGCGCGCGGAACTGAAGTTCCGCAGCGTGCTCACCGCCTACGGCCTCACCGAATCGACCGGGGTCGTCACGGTGTGCCCGCACGATGCGGACGATGAGACGGTCGCGACCCGCTGCGGCATCGCCATTCCCGGGGTGGAGGTGCGCTGCGTGGACGACCAAGGGCAGACGCTCGCGGCCGGCGAGCCCGGCGAGGTGCTGGTGCGCGGCTACAACGTCATGCGCGGCTACTTCGAGGACCCGCACGCGACCGCGGAAGCCATCGACCGGGATGGCTGGCTGCATACCGGGGATGTCGGGGTTCTCGATGAGCGCGGCTACCTGCGCATCACCGACCGCATGAAGGACGTCTTCATCGTGGGCGGCTTCAACTGCTACCCGGCCGAGATCGAGAAACTGCTCGCCGAGCACCCGGCCGTCGGCCAGGTCGCCGTCATCGGAGTTCCGGATGAGCGCCTCGGGGAAGTCTGCAAGGCATTCGTGGTGCCGCGGCCGGGGGCGGCGATCACCGCCGCCGCAATCATCGCCTGGTCGCGCGACAACATGGCGAATTACAAGGTACCCCGCACGGTGGAACTCGTGACGCAGCTGCCCGTGAACGCCGCCGGCAAGGTGCAAAAGTTCGCGCTACGCGAAGGCCACGTGCGCTGAGCCGACGCTCTCAAGCTCGAGCCGGAACTCATCCCCCGGCCGCGCCGGCTCCAGCGGCACGAGCGAGCCGGAGAGAATCACCTCGCCGGCCTTGAGCTGTACGCCATAGCTGCCGAGGGTATTAGCGAGCCACGCCACGGAGGCGAGCGGCGAGCCCTGCACGGCCGACCCGAGCCCCTCGGACAGCGGCTGGCCATTCTTCCAGACCCGCACCTTCAGCGCCGCGAGGTCCAGCGGGCGCGGATCGACACGCTCGCTGCCGAGCACGAACACGCCGCAGGAGGCGTTGTCGGCCACGGTGTCGATGATGCGAATGTCCCAGTTGGCGATGCGCGAGTCGACCACCTCGAAACAGGGTGCGATCGACTCGGTGGCCGCCAGTACGTCTGCGGGCATAATGCCGGGCCCCTTGAGGTCGCGGCGCAGGATGAGCGCGATCTCGGCCTCGGCGCGCGGCTGGATCATGCTGCCGGCGATGCGCACCGTGGCGCCATTTGCCACCAGCATGCGGTCGGTGAGGAAGCCAAAGTCCGGCTGGTGCACCCCGAGCATGTCCTGCACCGCGGCGCTCGTGACGCCGATCTTCTTGCCGATGACGCGCTCGCCGGCGCGCTCGCGGCGCGCGAGGATCCCGAGGGAGATCGCGTAGGCATCATCGATCGTCAGCTGCGGATAGCGCGTACGCAGCGGCACGAGCGTGCGCCGGTGCACGAGCGCCTGGTACAGCTCCGCCGCCAGCTCCTCGTGGAGCGAGCGGCGCGCGCTGGCGGCTTCAGCCTTTGAGGAACTCGAGGACATAGCGGTTGAATTCCTCGGCACGCTCAATCATCGCCCAGTGACCCACATGTGAGTACATGATGAAGCGGCTGTCCGCCACCGCGCGCAGGATCTTCTCCTGGCCGCTCGCGGGACAGAACTGGTCCTCGATCCCCCAGAAGCCGAGGAGCGGGCAGCGGATCTTCCACAGCTCCGGCGACAGGTCCGGGATCAGCATGCGCGCGAGGACGTCCTTGGGCTGCGTCTGCAGCACGTTGAAGCGCTCCTCGACCAGCTCATCGGTGACGAACTTCGGGTCATAGGCGAGCAGCTCGAGAAGTGCCTTGAGCCCCTTGCGGTCAAAGCCCGCGCCAGTGAACTGCGACACCATCTTCTGGATCCCGGGCATCTTGAAGTAGGTTTCACGCGATTCGATGCCACCCGGGCCCATGACCACGAGCTTGGAGACGCGCTCGGGATGATCGATGGCGAGCTTCATCGAGATAGCCCCGCCGAGGGAATTACCGATGAGCACGCAGCGGGGGATCTCCATCTGGTCGAGGAACTCACGCAGCGTCTGCACGAACAGCTCCAGCGTGTAATCGATGCCGGTGGGCTTGGAGGACCAGCCGAAGCCGATCATGTCCGGCATCACCGAGCGGTAGCCCGCGGCTGCGATAACCTTGTAGTTCGGCGAGAAGTTGCTGTACCCGTTCACGCCCGGGCCGCTGCCGTGCACCCAGACCACGGGCGCGCCGCGCCCCTCGTCCAGGTAATGCATCTCGTAGCCGTGAGCGAGCTTCACCACGTGGCCGTAAGGCGGAGTCGGCGGGCGATGGTGCGACATGAGATCTCCTTCAGGTGTTCGGGAGGCGGAAAACGCAGCTGATCTGCCGTCAGTCACTGCAATCCCGTCTTTAGCGCTAGTTTACACTACGAGATGCGTAATTAGTTAAGCCAAAAAGTACGAATATCATTGTGCGGGCCCCGGGGGCCGCGTATATTTCATTCTGATCCGGAATCCGTTCTGATCCTAGTTGTTCGCAAGAGCCGGAGGTCCCATGGCCAGCCCCGCCCCGATGCCCGCCGCCGTCCCCACCCGTGAAACGCTGCTCGAGCGCGCCCGGGCGCTGATCCCCGTGCTCAAGTCGCGCTCGGAAGCGGCGACCGCGGCGCGCTGCCTGCCCAAGGAGACCATCCAGGACATGCAGGACGCCGGTCTTTTCCGCGTACTGCAGCCCAAGCGCTACGGCGGCTACGAGCACGACCCGCAGGTGTTCTACGAGATCCAGATGGCGCTCGCCGAGGGCTGCATGTCGACCGCGTGGGTGTATGGCGTCATCGGCGTGCACCCCTTCCAGCTCGGCCTGTTTGATCCGAAGGCGCAGGCGGACGTATGGGGCAAGGATGACTCCACCATCATCTCCTCCTCCTATCAGCCGGTCGGCAAGGTGGAACGGGTCGAGGGCGGCTTCAGGCTCTCCGGACGCTGGGGCTTCTCGAGCGGCTGCGACCACTGCAGCTGGGTATTCCTCGGGGCGCTGATCCCGCCCGCAGAGCCCGGCGGGCCACCCGAGATGCGCACCTTCCTGCTGCCGCGCACGGATTACCAGATCGTGCACGACTGGAACGTCTTTGGCCTGCAGGCCACCGGCAGCCACGGCATCGTGGTCGAGAACGCATTCGTGCCCGAGCACCGCACCATGAAGGCCGTCGATGGCTTCCTGTGCAAGAACCCGGGCCAGGCGCTCAACACCGGGCCGATCTTCCGGCTGCCGTGGGCACAGGTGTTCGTGCGCGCGGTCTCCACCGCCGCCATCGGCTCGCTGCAGGGGGCGCTGAACGCGTTCGTCGGCATCGCCGCCAAGCGCGTCTCCACCAACACCGGCAAGTCGACCAAGCTCGATCCGTTCGCGCTCAACGCGGCGGCGCGCACGCAGTCGGCGATCCTGGAGATGAAGACGGTGCTCATGAAGAGTTTCGATGACATGATGGCCGCCGTGCGTGCCGGCAAGGAGATCCCGATCCCGGACCGCATCCGCTACCGCTTCGAGTCCTCCCAGGTGGTACGCCGCTGCGGCGCGCTGTGCGATGAGCTGATGCCGCTCCTGGGTGGGCGCGCCATCTACATGGACAGCCCGGTGGTGCGCTACTGGCTCGATATCAACGCCGCGCGTGCCCACGTGGCCAATGATCCGGCGATCATCGGCACCTCCCTCGGCGCACTCTACGTGGGCGAGACCGTGCAGGAATTCTTCGTCTGATGCTACGGGGCTAACGGCCATGGAAAAGATCAAGGCGGCCCTCATCGGCTCGGGCAACATCGGCACGGACCTCATGTACAAGGCTCTGCGCAGCCCCTGGATCGAGCCTAAGTGGATGGTCGGCATCGACGAGACCTCCGACGGACTCGCCAAGGCACGCGAAAAGGGACTGTTGACGACCGCCGCAGGCGTTGATGGACTGTTGCCGCACCTCAAGCGCGACGCTATCCGCATCGCCTTTGATGCCACGAGTGCCTACGTGCACCCTGAGAATGCCAGGAAACTCGCCGCCCACGGGGTGGTCGTGATCGACCTCACCCCGGCGGCCATCGGGCCCTACTGCGTGCCTTCGGTGAACCTCGCCGAGCACGTCGGCAAGCGTGAGATGAACGTCAACATGGTCAGCTGCGGCGGCCAGGCGACCATCCCGATCGTGGCCGCGGTCGCGCGCGTGCAGAGCGTCGCCTATGCGGAAATCGTCGCCACCGTGTCCTCGCGCTCGGCAGGACCCGGGACCCGCAAGAACATCGATGAGTTCACCCGCACGACGGCAAGTGGCATCGAGAAGGTCGGCGGCGCCAAGCGCGGCAAGGCCATCATCATCCTCAATCCGGCCGAACCGCCGCTCATCATGCGCGATACCGTACACTGCCTGACGGAGGCGGAGCCTGACCAGGAGCGCATCCGCGCCTCAATCGAGGCGATGATCGCCGAGGTGCAGAAATATGTCCCCGGCTACACGCTCAAGAACGGCCCGGTGTTCGACGGCAAGCGCGTCTCCACCTACCTTGAGGTGGCGGGCCTCGGGGACTACCTCCCAAGATATGCGGGCAACCTCGACATCATGACCGCAGCGGCGCTGCGCACCGGGGAACTGATCGCGGAAGAAATGTCCGGCGGCGCCTTCGCCGCCACAGCGAGGGCCTCATGAACCTCTCCGGCCGTAAAGTCACGCTGCACGACATGTGCCTGCGCGACGGCATGCACCCGAAGCAGCACCAGATCACGCTCAAGCAGATGGTGGACGTCGCCACCGGCCTCGACCGTGCCGGCGTTCCCCTCATCGAGGTGACGCACGGGGATGGTCTGGGCGGCGCCTCGGTCAACTATGGCTTCCCTGCGCACACGGACGAGGAATACCTGCGCGCGGTGATCCCCAAGCTCAAGCACGCCAAGGTCTCAGCGTTGCTGCTGCCGGGCATCGGCACCGTCGAACACCTCAAGCTGGCGCACGACTGTGGCGTGGGCACGGTGCGCGTCGCCACGCACTGCACGGAAGCGGACGTCTCCGAGCAACACATCTCGCGCGCTGCCAAACTCAAGCTCGACACCGTGGGCTTCCTCATGATGGCTCACATGGTGGAGCCCGAGGAACTGGCCCGCCAGGGCAAGCTCATGGAGAGCTACGGCGCGAACTGCATCTACTGCACCGACTCGGCCGGCTACATGCTGCCCGCCGACGTCACGGCGCGCATCCAGGCGCTGCGCGCCGTGCTCAATCCTGCGACCGAGATCGGCTTCCACGGCCATCACAACATGGCGATGGGCATCGCAAACTCGCTGGCCGCGGTGGAGGCCGGCGCTATCCGCATCGACGGCTCGGCGGCAGGACTCGGAGCCGGGGCCGGCAACACCCCGCTCGAGGTGTTCAACGCGGTTGCCGCGCGCATGGGCATCATCACCGGCGTGGATGTCTTCAAGCTCATGGACGTGGCGGAGGATCTCGTGGTGCCGATGATGGATCACCCGATCCGTATCGACCGCGACTCGCTCATCCTCGGCTACGCCGGGGTCTACTCCTCGTTTCTGCTGTTCGCCAAGCGCGCCGGCGCCAAGTACGGCGTGCCCTCGGCGGATATCCTGGTGGAGCTCGGACGCCAGAAGACCGTCGGCGGCCAGGAGGACATGATCGAGGACCTCGCCATCAACATGGCGCGCGACCGCAAGCGCGCCTGACGCTCGAGCGCGCGCGATGGCCGTCGATCCTGCAATCCATGCCTTCCTGCTCTCGCCGCTCGCGCGCACGCCGCCGTACTCGCAGCTCGGTGTGGAGGGTTTGCGGGCGCTGCTGCGCCAGTACCCGGCGCCGCGGCTGAATCCCCCGGTGCACGCCGTGCGCGACCTGAAGCTTCAGGGCGCCGGCGGTGAGCTGGCCGTGCGCCTGTACACCCCGTCTGCGGCAGCGAACCTGCCGCTGATCGTCTACTTTCACGGCGGCGGCTTCACCATCTGCACGCTCGACATGTACGACGACCTGTGCCGGACGCTGGCGAATGACTCCGGCTGCGCGGTAGCCTCCGTCGACTATCGCCTGGCTCCCGAGACGCCCTTCCCGGGCGCGGTCGAGGACTGCTATCTCGCGCTGAAGACCCTCGCCACGCAGGCGCGGGCGCTCGGCCTCGATGCCACGCGCCTCGCCGTGGCCGGAGACAGCGCGGGTGCGAATCTTGCCACGGTGACGGCGCTCATGGCCCGTGACCGCGACGGGCCGCCGCTGCGCTACCAGGCACTCATCTATCCGTGCCTCAACCCCGCCTGCGCGAGCGCGTCCCAGCAAGAACTCGCCAGCGGCTACATGCTGACGCGCGAGTCGATGCTCTGGTACTGGGAGCAGTACCTGAAGTCCCCGGACGATGCCGCGAACCCGCTGGCGGCGCCGCTACGCGCCGACCTCAAGGGTGTGCCCGCCGCGACCCTGATCACGGCGGAATTCG
>Ga0302324_100000363_pt1 | contig 123161 bp, 116 predicted proteins | sample Palsa_T0_1_FD_201949 | JGI IMG/M metagenome (GOLD analysis project Ga0302324, IMG submission 201949) | Peat permafrost microbial communities from Stordalen Mire near Abisko, Sweden - Palsa_T0_1 | ecosystem: Environmental > Terrestrial > Soil > Palsa > Peat permafrost | place: Sweden: Abisko... | reverse complement strand
TCTTCGCGACCCGCAGTTTTGGCTTCCCCCCGGAGCCGCGTGAGGTAGAATAGGCTTGCGGGATGAGTCTGGCTATGATGTAGTTAGCTACAGTTACGCGTTTCCGGGGGGAAGCCTTAACTGATTCGGAGCCTCGCTGCCCACTGCCTAGCACGGCAGCGAGGCTCCTTTTTTATTCCCAAAACTCGACTTGATCGGGCACCTTCAGTGCAATCGCACGCTTGCCCTGATCGTAGTTCGGGCCAATTACGGTCACGCTTTTTTCCCACTGCTCGTCCGTAATGAAAAGCAACCGTACGTTGCCAGCGGGGGGAACCAGCCGTTGAACCTCGCCGATATGCTTCTTGAGTTGCTCAAAATTCACGCAGGGCCGGGCGTATACCGAGAACTGAATCATCAAAAACCCATGCTCCAACAGGTCCTTGCGAAACCCGGTGGCCGTCCTGCGCTCCTCCGGAGTCATCACCGGCAGGTCAAACATGGTCATGAGCCAACCCATACTGAACGGACTATTGTTCATGCCCCATTCCCGTTTGCCTCGGGAAGCTCCGGTACCCAAAAGTCCTTCGAGGAGAGCGACGCATATGAGCGCGCCAATGAATTCGCCGACGCATCAATCGCATCCATGAGTTTCAAGGTCAGCTTTCCACGCTTCACACGACGCTCACGAAGATCCGCACCCACCCTCTTGGCCCAAGCCTTCATTGTTACATCCGGCTCCAACAAAAACTCCGCAAGCATTAGCTCCACGCCAGGACGGAATGGCTCCATGAGATCGTAGACCAACGGGGCGGAACGATAGCGCGGCATGTGGTGGATGCCGAGTTGCGGCGACAGGCCGTGCACGATCAAGCTACGATGACACAAGGCGCTGAGCACCGCGTACCCGTAGTTCAACATCTGGTTCGGCGCGGTGTCCTCTTTGCGGTCGCGCTTGGTTCCGGTCCAACCGATAGCCGGAAAATACAACTGCCAGTACCGCTTGGCACAGTTGGCCTCGTCAAACTGATCCCTGTCCAGCGCGAACTCCAAATACGTCGAACGTACCTGTCGGTGTTGCAACACCCGATTCTGATTGAATGTCTTGCCCCGCATCAATACGTGCCATAGCCGGTCATTGAGGCGTTTCGGCTGATTGGTCTGATGTTGGAACGCCTGCAAATCCACGACCCGCGCCAGCGGCGCAGTGATCCCGCAGGGCTGATATCGTTCGTCACAGTGCAGGACGATGGCATTCTGTTCCAGCATGGCCGAAAGAAAGTTCGACGTGAGCAACACGCCCCGTGCCGCGATAATGACCGCGCGAATATCATCCACTGGCAACGTCCGCTCCGATTTGTCCTCCGCCCGACAAACGACAAACCCCCGCTCCCGCGCCAACGTTGCCCCGTGCTGGAAAATATGGAGAATGTGATGGCTCATTTTTTACCACGGCTAAAGAGGTTCAAATCCCACGTCGACCAACGCCGGCAGAGCCGCGACCAGCCGTTGCCCATTGGCCGCAGTGAATTCAACGTCCATTGATCCGGTGATAATTGTGTTTAGCATGAAGGTCGCTGGCTGCAATGGGGTTTTCGCGGGAACACGCCGCTTCTGTTTCTGTTCATTCCTGATAACTAATTTATAATCTGCCTGCGGCAATTCCTTGCGAAGTCGAATCAGACATTTGGAGCGGACAAAGCAGTGAACCTTTGACTTGCCGCCGATTCCAGCAATGCGCTGCTTTTCATGTTTGATGGACGCATGAGCATAGACCGGCTTGACCGCGAGGTTGCCGTCGGCATCGGTGTAGATGATTTGACCTTGATGATCGTCTTTGGCCTTTCGCCACGCACCTGAGCTATCCTTGGATAAATCTTTGAACTCATTGGGTTCTCCGACATTCACCCAGACTTTTATGATACGTGCTCCTAAAGTTCCGCCTTTCCGTATCTGCGCAAAGGAATCACAGTATTTCTTCCAACTTGTTTCGTTAGGCCCACCACCTAGGAAATCCACCTTCAATCTTCGTCTGATTGTGTCATCACGAATCGACTCGATTTTCTTCGTGAGGTATCTGAGACTGAACTTGGTTTTCCCGGGTGCGCCGGCGGGCTCCTGCGCCAAGTCGAAGACAGAAATACGCTTAACGATCACTGGTTTACCGGCGTCACACCGTAGACCAAAGCTCGTATCAGCTAACGCAGGTCGCTCATAGGCTATCTGTCTCGGCATGACCTGTGCGATGTGTTTTTGGAACAACTCTCGGACACTCTGGTAATTCTCGCGTCCGGTCGAGTCACGGAATTCTGCCGGGAAACGAAAAAAACCTTCCTTGTTTGGGTCGCGTGCCCATTGTGGGATAAAAGTAAGCACCATGGCGTCGAGCGCATGATGGCGCTTGTCCTCGCGGTTCTTAATACGTCTCGCCAAGATTTCCGGATCAGTCACATCACTGTAAAGAAGCTTGTCGAGACCGTACTTTCGTCGCACCCGGGCGGTGAGACCGCCGGAGACGACGATGACACGCTTCTGCCGTTGGTCGTCGTATCCGTTCGTCCATCCGAAGTGGAGATTGAGAATTGTTTGGGCCAGCTTAGAAACCCAAGCCGTCTCGGCTAGCGCGGTGTATCGCTCGACAAGCTCAGGTGCGTCCTCTCGGGTCAGCAATTGCACCTTCTTGTTGCGGAGAGTAGAGGCACGGGATCCTACGCGCTTGACGTACGCGTCCCAACCTTCTTTACCGCGGAGCAGTGCAAACGGGGTAAGTTTGCCCTTTTCCTTCGTGCTATTGATGTCGTGGAACGTGAGCACATAATTGACGGCGGCATCTGGCCCACCAAGAGAGCGCGGTACGATGTGATCAATCTCGTATTCGTCAAGTCGTGTTTCTGAGAGCGGCTTGCCGGTGTAGAGGCAGATGCCTCCTTGCGCCTTGAACAATTCGTATCGCAGTCCAGAAGACCTCGATTCCAGACCAAGCTTTTCAGCCTCTTCACGTGCTGCTCTTCGTTCCTTTTCTCGATCATTGATGAATTTCTGATAATCACGTTTGGCCTGCTCTCCCATGAAGTCCTCGCGCACGAACTCCAGCACAATGACATCCGGCACGCCGAAGCCGGGTAGGTTCTCCCTCTTGTCGCCATGCTGGAGTTTCTTCAGCCTCTTTGCGAAGACTTGGAGCCGATGACGAACGATGGGGTCATTAACAGTGCCAAGCAAATCACGGATTGCAGCATCGGCATTCAGTTTACCCGCGTTCGTATGGCGTAGTTGTAGCGCGTCGAGCGTTTGCGACGGTATGAAGATGTTTTCCCAAGAGTCCGAACCTGCGAGATCCTTCCGCATTTGAAGCAAGAAATGAAGTTCGGAAGCCAGTAGACCACTCTTGCGGTTATCGGTGTCCTCTCGTTTGCGTTGCTGCTCGTCTGCAGCGATCGAGTCGTCAAATAGAGCCAGCGTCTTTTGGGGCGATGACCCAAGCCGTCGGAGCAGTTCTAAGTCTCGCCGTAGCAACCGGGCATGGAAGGCCGACGGTGCTTCGCCGGACAGGATCAACTCTTTAAGAATTCGCAAGGCTACGCGTGAATAGCCGCTACGTCCAGAGGGCTTGGGGGCTTGAACTTCTTCGTGACCGGGCATCGGCCTAACCCTTAATTTGCCCAACGCTTTATCCTTTCCCCATTCGGATTGCGAAAGAGAAAAGCAATCGGCAACCTTACCTGGCCAATTCTTCGTCAACTCTCCTTCCGCATTAACCAATTTCAATGCCTTCAGTTGACAATGAGCATAATCAAAGATTGCGCGAATCTCCTCAACCGTCAGCTTCCGTTGTCCAAAGGGTACAGCGGCAACAAGAAGATTCTTGAGTTTCAGTAGGAAGGTCACTTCAGTGGCAAGCAAGGATTCTGGAGCGAACTTGCCGGTGGGCTTCCCATCCTTGCTTGTTTCAAGACGGACGTCCACCCTGCAGACATGATAGCGTGGGATTAGCACACAGTCGTTAAGAATGCGATTGTCAAAACTCGGGGTCTTCTGGCCCAACGCTCCCATCCATTCCTCGAAACTACCCCGACGAACGTCCGCCTCCCGTCGTTGGCTGAGAAACGCCTCAAACGAGGTTTCGTCCGGCTTGCCGGCGGGCCCATCGCAAAGAAATTCCCCAAAGGTCTTGGCAACGACTGGATACGTTAGTCCCGCACCGGTCACGGGATGCCGGTTCTTCCAGCCATCCTGTTGCCAACGCGCGAAAGCGTCACGGAGCGGAGACAGGATGCCGGCAGCTTTATCACCGAGCCTGACTAACTCCGCGCGGACATCAACTCGGTCGAGGCGAACATTACGAGTGCTCCCAGTAAGATGACTGGCGCGTTCCAGTAGTCTGTGTGGATCCGACGGATTCCACAACCCCATCTTGAGCGCGTCATAGTAACAGGGCAAATGAAATTCTATCGAGACCGAGCGTTTGAATTCCGGCCACCTTCCCACTGCGTCGCGGTAGCACGGATCGGCTTGTTGAAGTTGTTTTTCTTCCTCCTGCTGTAATTCCTCCGGGGTCCTGCCCTGCTTTCGAGCCTCCTTTGCAGCCCAAGGAACGCGTCCGTAACCTCTGTGCTGAAGCGCCGCCCGGAGTGCTTTGTAAACCTGCCACTCGGCCAACGATTTATCTCCTTGTAGCAACCGGATACGAAGCAGACAGGAGGTATAGCAAACATTCGCCCCGGCGGCATCCGATGGCGCGCCATCCTTTGTTTTCTCGCCGATCTTCGGTGCAAACTCTCGTTCCAGCCGGTAATCAGCCTTGCGCTTTAATTCCCACTTGCCGGTCGCCGGATTCTCCCAGACTTCACGAGCATCCAAGGGTGCGAGTCCCATCGCCTTCCAGACTGTTTCCAGCCAGCGCTCACGCTCATGATGCGCCTCGCGTGTCTTCATCGCCCGGTAACGACAGGCAGGTGTCCCTGAAACCGTCGATGGACCACGCCGCGCCAAATCCGGCGGTATCAGCAGCGACTCCTTATGCGGAAAGTCCAGTTTCTGCCGAACTGCTTCGCCGATGGATCCTTTGCCCAAGTCAAACGCCCAGATGGTTTGCTCCATATACTCACCTTATCAGACTGGTAACGAATCTTAGCGCAAGCTAGAGTCTAACAGGCGGATAGCGATAGGGCAAGAGTGTTATCCGGTCAGGCTAGGACCGTCAGCGTTCCGCTGGTGACGCCCAACTGCTTCACCACATTCAGGCAATGGAACAAGGCGGATGGATCTGACGCGGTTCCATCGATCAGGTCCCGATAGCTCTGCAGAATTGCCCGCGTCTTCGCCGCGTCTTCCTCCAACAGTTCCACGCGGAATACACGAGCGCCGGCTTCCATAAACGATCTGACAAAATCCGCGCCGCTTTGCGCTTTCGCGTGGTACACCGTGTTGCGGCAACCCACGTCGGCTTTCAGGGGATGTTCCATTCCGACTCGGTCGCGCATCTTGACGTTATGGTGGTCGCAGGGACGACCACAATTTGTCGCGTCCGTTCCCTTCGACAGAAACGCCGCGAATACGCAGTGCTCCATATGAAACATCGGCATGTGCTGGTGGATCGTCAGCTCGAACCACCCCGGCGGCGCGGCGCGCAGTAAATCCATCACCTGTTGCGCGTTGAGATCATACGAAACGGTCAGCCGCTCCAATCCCTCGCCCATCAGCAGCTCCGCGGACAGCGGATTGGCGACATTGAGCGAAAAGTCACCGACCCTGCGCAACGGACTGTCCCGAAAGTAATCCAACCCGCCCAAATTGCGGATGAGCACGCCGTCCGGCTTGGCGTCCTCGATAAGTTTGAAGAACCCCTGCTCGCCGGCTTTCTGAATTCGCGGCGTGGCGAGTAATATCTGCGCATCCCCTCGCTCGCGTACGAACGTCACCGCATTGTAATAGCGGCGGACATCCTCAAAATCCACGTAGACAGTCGCGCACCCCGCGTCGAGCGCCGCGCCAATCTGATCCATCGTGCGACACAGAGCAACGAGTTGTACGGGGCCTGCGGTGGCCTGCGGAAAATCCACCTGTAGCGGCGCTCTATGAGCGCCGGTTGTTGACCTTTCGAAGAATCTCGGCTGGCGCGGGGGCGTGTCCGCCAGCAACTCAGAAAGCACCGGTCTCAAGGCGGGTCGTTCTGAGGATACCGGTATGTGTTCACTGTTAATCTTCATCACCAGTTCGCGGCGCAGCCGATTCAGTTCGCTCACGGGCAGGATTGTCTGCCCGACAAGTTTATTGTGGATCTCACCCAATACGAAGTTCGTCTCGCCCAACCTGCCCAACTGGTCCCGCAACGCTTTTTCGGTCAGCGGACGTTTGAATGCCGTTTGCAGAGCCATCGACGAATTGACCCGCACCCCGTTCGCTTCAACCGTCAGCAACTTTCCCACCGCGCCAGTCACGGTGAGGTCGATCTTCGTTTTCGGCAGTGGGATGTCACCTTTGAACGTTCGTTTCAACTCGCGATGCAGTTGCGGATCACTGGTTTTCCAGACGCGATCGCCTGGCTTCAACTTGCCGAAATCGATATGGCCATGCTCGAAATAGAGGCTTTCGCCCTGAACCTGCCAGATGCGACCGCCTTGCTCGTGCTCGGTGTCACCGCCATTGTCGAACACCACACCGTCGCCCGCGGCCAACGGCGTTTGCGATGTGACATCGACGTGATCGGGTCCGACATGCTTGATTAAACCCGCAAACGGCCCGCGCTTTTTCCCGTAGCGCGCGTGGACCAATTCCTGATGGTTCACGCCATGCAGCCAGCCCGAATACAGCCCCCGCGAAAACGTCATCTCCAGCTTGTACTGGTCCGCCTCATTGGTGATGCCAGTTTCCTCACCAATCACCGCATCAATTGCCTTGCGATACACCTGACAGGTGGCCGCAACATATTCGGGCGATTTGAGACGTCCTTCGATCTTAAACCCGCTCACGCCGAGGCGCATGAGTTCGGGAATTTCACGAACGGCGGCGAGATCCTGCGGCGAAAGCAGGTAACGGCGGTCGCCAAGGTCCTGTAGCACGCCATCGACCACCAATTCATACGGCAGTCGGCATGCCTGGGCGCATTCGCCGCGGTTGGCGCTGCGCTGTCCGAGCGCTTCGCTTGTCAGGCACTGCCCCGAATAAGCCACGCACAAGGCGCCGTGCACGAACACTTCCAGCGACGGCAATCCTGCCACGCCATTGAACTTTGCCATCTCCGGCAGCGACGCTTCCCGCGCCAGCACGACCCGCTTGATGCCGAGGCGCGCGGCGAACTTCGCCCCCTCGGGCGACGTGATGGTCATCTGCGTGGAAGCGTGAACGTTCATGTGCACGCCCAACTCGCGGGCCAGCACCGCCAATCCGAGGTCCTGGACAATGACGACATCCACACCTGCCGCGTCGAGCAGCAGCAACTCCCGCTCGGCCTCGGCCAGTTCGTCCGTGAAGATGAGGGTGTTCACCGTGCAAAATGCCCGCACCCGGTGCTCGTGGAGAAACCGCACCAACTCCGGCAACTGCTCCTCGGTGAAATTGTCGGCCCGCATCCGCGCATTGAATCGCGGCAGGCCAAAATACACCGCGTCGGCTCCGTTCGCGACGGCCGCGCGCGCGCACTCCATATTGCCCGCTGGGGCGATCAATTCTGGCCTTGTTTTCACGCGCCGTGAACATAGCAGAAGTCCGCGTGACCGCAAAGCTCGGCGTGAGTTCCGACCGATGCTTGCGCCTGTCGATTCACTCCAGTAGGGTGTTTGCCATGAAGTCCACGGCCACCGGCGTCGTTCGTCGCCTGCGCGAGGCGGGGTATATCGCCTATTTCAACGGTGGCTGTGTCCGCGACATGGTGCGTGGCGTCGAACCGCATGATATCGACATCGCGACGAGCGCCAGACCCGAAGAGGTGCAGAAGCTGTTCGCGAAGACGGTACCGGTCGGAGCGGCGTTTGGAGTCGTATTGTTACTGGAAGGCGGACATCAGTTCGAGGTCGCGACGTTCCGCAGTGATGAAGCCTACATCGACGGCCGGCGACCAACCAGCGTGCGCTTTGGTTCTCCAGAAGAGGACGCGCAGCGGCGTGATTTCACGATCAATGGATTGTTCTACGATCCGCTGGCGAACCAGATCATCGATTTCGTCCATGGGCAGGCGGACATCGCAGGAAAGCTGGTGCGGACAATTGGCGATCCACGGCAACGGTTTACGGAAGACAAATTGCGGTTGCTGCGCTGCGTGCGGTTCGCGGCGAATCTCGGATACGAGATCGAAGCGGCCACTTTCGCCGCCGTAAAAGAAATGGCGGCGCAAATTCACACGGTCAGTGCGGAACGCATTCGGGATGAACTGATCAAGATTTTCACGCGGCCCCACCCGGGCCGAGGATTGGAGTTGCTGGACGGCAGCGGGTTACTGGCCGAAGTGCTGCCGGAAATCGCGGCGATGAAAGGCGTGGAACAACCGCCAGAGTTTCATCCCGAAGGCGATGTGTTCGTGCACACGCGATTGATGCTGGATTTGATGAGTGAGGCGGCGCCTCACCACGACCCGGTGGTACTGGCGTTCGCTGTGTTACTGCACGACGTGGGCAAACCCCCGACCTTTGTGCGCGCGCCGGACAGGATTCGATTCAATGAACACGACCGCATCGGCGCCGAAATGGCGGAGACGATTCTGCGGCGGCTGCGATTTTCCAATGGGGAGATCGACAAGATTGTGTTGTGCGTGCGCGAGCACATGCGATTTCAGTTCGTGAAGGAGATGCGGCCCGCGAAATTGAAGCGCATCCTGGCGCGCGAGACGTTTCCCGAGGAACTGGAACTGCATCGGATCGATTGCTCTGCCAGCCATCGGAACCTCGAAAACTACGAATTTATGAAGACCAAGGCGGCGGAGATGCCGCCGGAGGCACTGAAGCCCATGCCGCTGCTGACGGGCCATGATTTGCTCGCGCTCGGCCTCAAGCCGGGGCCGGTGGTCGGGCAGATTCTTCGGGAGATCGAGGAACTGCAATTGGAGGAACGTTTGCGATCACGGGAGGAAGCGTTGGAGTTTGCGAAGTCACGGCTCGCGGCGGCAGGCGACGGCGGCGCGGCGACTTGATGGTTGATTGCACCACCAGGTAACGGCTGATGTTGTCCGGGGAGAGCATCCCCACGATCCGGCCGCCATCCACGACGATTGCGCTCGCGTTCGCGCCACCGATGATCTCCTCATACACGCGGGACAACTTATCCCGCGGCGAAACGACCGCGATATCAGGATCAACGTTATTCCCGACGGGCGTGTCGGCCCCGCGTTTGTTCACGGCTTCCACGAGCGCTGGTCGGGTCACGATGCCAAGAAGCTGCCCGTCCTGAATTACCGGAAAATCATCCTGTCCCGTCTGGTAAATCAACTCGATGCCGCGCGCGACCGGATCCGCGGGTGAGAGCGCGGCGAAGTCGCGGCTCATCACGTCTTCCACATCAAGGTCGTGCAGTACACTACGGATGCGCACGATGCGGTCTTCACCCTCGGCGCCGATGAAAATGAACGCGCCGATGATGACGAGCCAGAAGGAAAACTTCAACCCGACCAGCACGAACAGGATCGCCAGGCCCTGCCCAACCATCGCCGCAATCGTCGTGGCCAGTCGGTACGAGAACACGAGCGCCAGACTCGCGCGCAACAAACGCCCGCCATCCATCGGGAAGGCAGGAATGAAATTGAACAGGAACAGGGTGACATTGGCTTGTGCGAGGCTCAGCAGCAGCCCATGCAAGTCGTGGGGCATGGCCACGAGCAGCCAATGCGAGGGGATGCCCGTAATCGGAATCAAGATGCAAGCGATGGCGGCATTGACCATCGGTCCCGCCACGGTAATGGCGATTTCATGCCATGGGTTTTCGGGTATGCTGCGCAGCGCGGCGACGCCACCGATTGGGAGCAGGGTGATACTCTTAACCTGCACGCCAAGCTGTTGGGCCACAACACTATGTCCAAGCTCATGAAACGCGATGCAGGCGAAAATTGAGCCAAACATCGCCACGGCCCAGCCTGCGCCATCCAAGCCTGCTTCTCTGAAACCGCCATAGGCGATAAATGCAAGAAAGATGAGGAATGTGACGTGCAGACGCAACGTGATGCCGAAAACGCGCCCGATGGGAACTGACCAACGCATGCACTTATCCGTAACACTGAAATGAAACGACTGCAAGGGTGACCGCCCGCGACGGGCGGGCCAGCTTGCGCCGCTGTTCGCGGCACTTTCGCAAGCGGAGCACTTGCTCTACACGGCTGGTACGACTACTATGCCCCGCCATGGACAAGATTCTCGTCGTCGATGACGAAGCTGATATTCGACGCGCCTTTCACCGCAATCTGACCAGCGATGCGCTGCAGGTGGTCGATGCCGCCAACGGCGAAGAGGCCATCCGCATGGTTGCGAAGGAGCGCCCCAATCTGGTCGTAATGGACATCCGCATGGGAGCGACCAGCGGGCTCGACACGTTGCGGAAGCTTCGCGACCTTGATCCGAAGTTGCTCGTCATCATGATGACCGCGTATGGCACGACCCAGACCGCCATCGAGGCCATGAAGATCGGCGCCTACGACTATGTTCTCAAGCCGCTTGACGTGCCGAAGCTGAAAGCGCTCATCGAGTCCGCGTTGAAGGCCGCACGCGACATGCGGGCGGTGGTCAGCTACCAGCCGTTGCTCGCCAGCGAAGATTACAGCGAGGGCATCGTGGGCAAAAGCGAGGCCATGCAGCAGGTATTCAAGCTCATCGGTCAGGTTTCCCAGTCGGACGCGACGGTGCTCATTACCGGTGAAAGCGGCACTGGCAAGGAGTTGGCGGCCCGCGCCATCTACCATCACAGTCGCCGGGCGGAAAAACCATTTTTGGCGATCAACTGTGCAGCAATTCCCGAAAACCTGCTGGAGAGCGAATTGTTTGGCCATGAAAAGGGCGCGTTCACCGGCGCGGCCGATCGGAGGATCGGCAAATTTGAGCAGTGTGACCAGGGAACGATATTCCTCGACGAAATCGGCGACATGCCGTTGTCGACGCAAACAAAAATCTTGCGTGTACTGCAGAATGGCGAGTTTCAACGCGTGGGCGGCAACCAGACGTTCCAGGTGGATGTGCGGGTGATCGCGGCAACGAACAAGGAGCCCGAGCAACTGGTCTCCGCAAAACGGTTCCGCGAAGACCTGTATTACCGGTTGAATGTCGTGCGCATTCACCTCCCCCCGTTGCGCGACCGGCGCGAGGACGTCCGCTTGCTTGTGGATTACTTTTTGCAGCGACTGGTAAAGTCGGGGACGACACCCGGAAAAGTTACGAAAATCTCCTCCGAAGCATTGAAGATTCTGGACCGGTCACCATGGCCCGGCAATGTGCGGGAACTGGAAAATGTGATCGAGCGTTCCGCGGTGGTCGCGCGTGGCGATTCCATTCTGCCCAAGGATTTGCCCGCGGAGATACGGGAGCCGCGAGCCATCGCGGTGGCGCCGGACGATCTGGCTGCCGCCATCGATGCGGCCGTGCGCCCACTCTACGCACTGGCAAAAAAGGACCCGAGGCTGAAGATCATGGCCGTCGTGGAGCGCGAGTTGATCATGCGGGCCCTGGTCGAGACCGGTGGGAACCAGGTGCAGGCCGCCAAACTTCTGGGGATTACACGGGCGACGCTACGCAAGCGGATCGAGAAATTCAGCATTGCCAAGCGGCTGGAAGTATCGTGATCCGGCGGGCGCCTCGGATTAGTTGATCGTGATGCCGTTCTTCTCCATTTCGTCAACCTGTTCCTTGGTCAACTTTCCAAAGCCTTCGGGAAGTTTGCCCTGAGAAATAAGGTTACGAAGGTATTCAGCCTGACGATGAACGGCTTGCTGAAGCGACAACTGGTGGGCCTTGGCAGCGGCTGCGGCCGCGTCCTGTGTCATGAATGGCGACACTTTGGCAGTCGTGACCTGGGAATCCTCAGCCACCGATGACGGTGAGGAGTTGTTCCACGCCGGCTCAATCCTCGTAACAACCTCCTTGGCAGGCGGGGGCGTTTGCGCGGCGACCGGTTGTTGGTTTGATGGGAACAAGGCGCTGACGAAGGAGTATGTCAGAATGCTGATGGAGACAAGACCAACTGCCCCCAACACCGCCAGCCAGCGCTTCGAACTGGCATCCATGGACCAGGGAATTGCGCTCATCTCCAATCAGTTGCTCTCCTGCCATTGACTGAAATTAACTTTGCCTGCAATCACCGGGTAATCTGGCGGTGGTGTCGTCAGAAACCGCGGATCGTAGCTGTAATTCTTGGCGTAGCCGTTTTGGACCACCCCGGATCCGTTGAACGTACACACCGCGCCGCGTTCCTCTTGCACGATCCCTCCGTATATCGTGAGGGTGCCCGCTGACCTCGTGGAGTAGTTGATCGCGCCGAAGCTGCCAGCGCTGCCATCCCCGGAGGTGCCAGCGGCTATCATCGCCGCATAGATCGTCAGGGAATTCGGCGCGCCCGTGTCGACCCAGATGTTGTCCTGCGAAATCAATCCCAACGCATCGGTAGTGGAGGGGGTGGTGACGGGATTGTGCGTATACGTGATGTTGCTCTCAACGTACATGCTGTTCTCGCTGACAACGGTCAATGGCCCGGTGACAGCTCCGCCTTCCAGATAGATTGTGCCCGCCTTGGAGCCGGTGGTGCTGCCGTTGTTCGCCACATAGATGATCCCTCCACCGGCAGGGATCGAGTAACTATGGTTTACCCAGCCCTGGGTCGGGTTCGTGATTGAGACGGTACCGCCATTAAACGTGAGCGTTGTGTTGCCGCTGATTTCCACGCCGCTGCTGGTGGCGGTAGTTTTCAGGGATAACGAACCGGAATTGAAGTTCACGTCGGCCATCGTCCCCTGGTACGAGTTCAATGTCAGGCCGTCTATCATGGTAAGACCGGCAATGCTGCCGGAATACGTTCCGTAGTCGGACGTAAGCGGAGCATAAAAGGCCGGGCTGCCGGTAAAATACAACTCATCGTCGGCGTGGACATGACCGTGATATGTCTCACCCGAACCGAAGTACAGACCCTCGTTGAGATGGCTCCAGAGGGCGAATTGCGCGTACGTCGGCTGGTAGACGTCCAAGAGCTTGACGATCCGCTTCACGCCATTCACGGTGCCCGTGGAGACGATGCAATACGTGCTCGAGTTGGTGCGGTAAATATAGTATGCATAAGTCCCCGAACCCAGATTTCCACTGCTGTTCGTCGCGCCGGTCGATGAATTCACCATCACAGTCAAATTCGATTCCATGAAGCGGGCGCCACGCTCGACGCCCCCCTCGGCCACATACATGGCCTGATCCACGTTCATCTGCGTCGTGGATAGCATTCGGGAATCACTGGCCAAATCAAGGACGGTCAATACCAGGCCGACCGTGACGAATAACAGGCCCATCACAAGCACCAGAACGAAACCCTGCTGATTTTGGCGAGCTTCCTTGATTCCGTTCATACCCAGTTTCCCTTCTGGACTGTTCCGTTGCGGTTCCTTTGAGAATTAATTCCTATATTGGACGAACGTTGTCATGGTGTTGGTCAACGTGCGGCCCCCAGCGTTTTGAGTGACGGTGACTGAAATTTGGCAACCGGTTGTCAAATTGCTGAGAGTGGCGGTAACGAGGTTGGTGCAAATGTTCTTCCCCGACTGATCGACAATGGCCTGGCTGCTCGATGTGTACTTGAAGTACTGGTAGGCGGAGGAGGTTACGTTGGTAAAAGAGAATTTCCAATCCGTACTGTTCAAATTCGAGAGTGTGACACTGGCGGCGGCGGCCTCTCGCAACCCACAGTTGGTACCCACACCGATCACCATGCGATCCAATCCCATGCTGGCATGCACCGCGGCGGTGCGCATCAAAGTGGTCTCGTTGTAGGAGTACAGCGTTTGCACAAAGACATTGAACACGCCAATCGTGACGATGGTGACTATGGCCACGGAAATCAGCATCTCTACAAGTGTAAAGCCACTCGGGGAACTTCGGGTTGTCGGAGACGTGGTCTTCATGGGTGCAAGGTCGAGGTCAGTGAGGTCGTCAATGTGTTTGTTGAAGAACCCCCGTGGATGTGGTTCAGAAACGCGACATTGACCGACACATTCCTCGTCCATGAATCAATATTGGTCACCGAGTATGTGCCTGAAACGCTGCCGTTGGTAAATGAGTGCGTCCCGGATGTCAGCGATGAAGCGTTGGTGAGGCTGTACGTCCGCAGCGTTTCCAACTCGTAGCGGGCGGAATGCACGGCCGCCATCTGATTGGCAGCTGTGTTAACCGCCTGCATGGACATGCTGAAACTGACGATACATGCGCCGAGCGCCAAGCCGAGGATCACGACGGACATAACGGCTTCCACGAGCGTGAATCCGTCCTTCGCGTTGCATAGCTTCCGAATCATCATCTCTCCCAAGCTCCGGGACACACTCCACGTTTCCCATAGAAGCATGTGACGTACCCGGCACGACCGGGCTGGCGGAAACGAAGAAAATCCGTGGTTTTCGAGAGATTTCCGGAGAGCACCCATCCCCAGACGACGCAAGATTGAGAACCGCCCGCAGAGGTGCGAGGGGCGCCCGTCAAGGGACGCCCCTCTCCACCGTGGCTCCTGCCCTCACCTCTCAGGAGCCAACAACATCGCCTGGCCGGTCATTTGGGTACGAAATTCTGCGTGGGTGTCGGGCTGTTTGTGCAACCGCCTGCTGATTGGCTGGTTGACGGCGCCAGGATGCTGTTGTGGTGGGCATTATCTTTCGGCATCCACTTGTCGGTTGTGTAAACCTGTTCGTTCGGCAGGCCATTCACATACTTCTCATAGCCCGTTTGGGCGTTCGGACCTACGATGGTCGGTGTGAGGAAGATCAGCAGGTCGCGCTTGGTCTTGCTCAAATTCTTGCTGCGGAAGAATTGGCCCACCAACGGCGCATCGCCCATCAGGGGCACCTTGGTGTAGGTGTCGCTGACGTCCTGGCGCATGAGGCCGCCAATCGCAAGCGTGTTCCCGCTCTTGATCAACACCGTCGTGGTCGCCGTGCGTGTGTCGATGATGGGAATTTCGACGGCGGAACCGCCGCCGCTTTGCAACGTCGCGTTCTCCGTACTGCTGCTGGCTTCGGGCGCCACTTCCAAGGTGATCAAGCTGTTCTTGTTAATCCGGGGCAAGACCTCGAGGATGATGCCGATGTCCTTGTACGTGAACCCGTTGATTTGGAGCGAGGCGGTTTGCTCACTGAATGCGAAGTTGGGAATTGGATACTCGGTGGCAATGGCAATGCGCGCTTTCTGGTTGTCCGTCGTTACCACGCGCGGATTCGCAAGCAATTCGGAGTCCGTATCGGCACTGAGGAAGGAGAAAACCAGCGATGCCTGACCCGGGTTCAACAGGGCATAGGGGGCTGACCACGGGCCGCCGTTAAGACTTTTGATCAAGTTGAAGCCTGCGAGGTTGGCGCCGGTGTTCGGATCCGTGGCATACGCCGTCGGCGCCGTCGGGTCAGTTCCGGGAGCAGGGCGAAATCCCGATGCCGACAATTGATGATTGAGCAAGGTACCGCTCCAATCGACCCCCAGAGCCTTCGTAGGGTTTTTCGTCATCTCGACGAATCTGGCTTCAATCATTACTTGGGGCGTCTCCGTGTCCAGAGACTCGATGAGCGGAGCAAGCTTGATCAGATTCGACGGCGTGTCCGACAGCACCAGAGTATTGCTCCGGGCATCGATCTGGATCTTTCCCTGCTTGGTGAGGACCTGTTCAATCGTCTTTCTCACGTCCTCAGCCTTGGCGTAACTCAACGTAAACACCCGCAATTCGACTGGCTCGACATCCAGGGACTCTCGCGACTTGATCTTGACGACGGTTTTGTCTTTCACATACGCGTAGCCTTTGGATTCGGCAATCAACTGCATCGCGTCTTCGTACGACACGCCTTTCAAGTTCACCGTGACCTTGCCGGTCACTTCATCGCCGAGGATCAGATTGACGCTGGCTTTGGCCGCCAGCGTACGCAGAACGTTTTGGATGTCGGCTTCGATGTAGCTGATTTCGATCGGCTCATCTATGGGAGGTTGCGCGGCGACCGGCGCCACAGCGACCGGCACCGATTCGACCACTGCGGTGGCAGGGAGGGCAGGCGCCGGAACATTGGTCCCCGTCGAGTCTCCGCCGAACACCTGCGAGCATATTGCCAAAACGCTCGTCAGACAAATGGTAAGCCATCGCTGCGTCTTCATAATCAACCTCCTTCTCAACCCCCTTCGTATGAGCAGCATCTGGGCCAGCCCAAAAGCTTTCGGGCCCGATGCAGCGCGTTGATTAGTTGGACCCTTTGGGACCGCGGTCATCCCCGCCGAGCCGCAACTCCATCTTCTGCCCCTGCACGTCCAACACGACTGCATCACGAGTGATCGACAACGCCTTGATTTGCACAACCCCTTGTCTCGTCTCCACCTTGACGGGTTTGTTCAATTCCACAATCTCGTTGTTGATCAGCGCCGTGGGTTTCACCGCGTCATACAGAATGCCCATGAGTTTGAAGGTGTCGGCGCCCGCACTTAGGGTTGTTCCCGCGGTTGTCGGCGTTACAAACTTCGGGATTTCTGAGCCAAATGGATCGCGCTCGGTCGGCGTGGCATACGTGGAGGGAATCAATTCGAGCCTCGCTGTCGAGTTACTCGTGGTGGCTGCCCCGGCCCGCGCGCAAATGAACAGCAACAGCACGAGGAACACCACCATCTGGCAAAACGCCAGAACCCCAACAACCCGCAGGCTTGTGGAGAGACCAAGTCCCGCGGCTCCCCGAGAAGCCACCGGTGCGCCCTCGACCTGTTCGAACGAAGTCTCCTTGCCCGTCAGGCATTTTCTGCCGACCGAATCACCGGTATCCGACCAGGCACGGTGCGTCCACGTCACGGATTGGACAGGCCATTTCATGTTGTCTTTTTCTCTTGGGCTTTCTTGGTTGGTTCCGCCGGCTGCAGGGGCAGCGCAATGCTCAGTGCGGCCGTGTGCTGGCCTTTGTCATCGGCTGCGCTCCCCGAAATCGACAAGGAGGGGATCTCTGCCGCTGGGAATTTGTTTTCCAGGTCGCGAACGAACTCACCAATCTGGTCGTACGTACCGGAGAACTCGATCCGCGTCGCATACATCTGTCTCTTGGACTTTCCCATCGATTCAACTTTGTCGCCGGGATGCAATGCGGTGATGCGCACGGGATGTTGCTCCGCCAACAGGCTGATCTCCCGCACGACCCAGGCAAATGGATCGCCGGAGACCATGGCGGCTCGTTGGGTTTCCACAAAGGACTTAAGCTCGGCGCGATAGGCGACATCCTGCTTGGCGTCCCGCGCCTTGCGCTCGGCTTGCTGAATCTGGTCGTTGAGCTTCGTGATGGCCGCCCCAGCTTCCGCGAGCGCTTTCCAGTTGTTCAACACATAGAACTCGATGACCCCCACGACCGCAATCAGGGTGAGCACACAGATCAATACGAGCTTCTGCAGCTTTTCCTTTGGCAATTTCCGTAAGAAACGCAATTTCATTTGGCTGGCATCTCCTTGTACCAGCATTCGATGACGAAGCTGGCTGCCGCCACCCCGTGCTCCGCTTTGTCAGCCTCTTTGCTTGTGCGGGAGATCGAGCGCAACTGGATGTCCTCAATGAGCGGGCCGAAGCGCGCATCCGTGCGTAACGATTTCAAAAACCGGTCAACCTCCAGCTCGGGTTGGCTGCTGGACGCCGTCCCTTCCATGCGCAGCACAAGCTGTTGGGATTGCTTCGGATGTTTTTTACGTTTGGTGTCGGCGTTTTCGTCACCACCACCGTCTGCTCCGGATGTTTCCAGGCTGACCGCCAAACCAAGTTGCCCAAGCTGGATGGAGGGAGGAATCAGATCCTTCACAAGGGCCAACTGCGGAGCGATCAAAATGCGGGAGTGATTCTCGGTGATCATTTCTTCGGCAAAGCTGTTGAGCCTCTGGAATTCACCTTCCTCCGCGCCCACGGTGTTCATGTTGTTCCACCGGACCTCGAGTCCCTGCAGCTCCGACCGTTTTTGCATCAGGAGTGCCGACAACGTCCCTCCCCACGCCACAGCCACGGTCAACACAGACAGCCCGACAGCCGTGAAGAGCTTGACGGGATCACGAGCGCGCGCTTCTTGCGCCTGCTGCTCTTCAGCCAGAAGATTGAGGGTAATCGCAATCATGGTGGTCTCAGAACTCAGTACAATCGGGCCGCCGCGACTCCCACTGCGGCGGCAAGGGATGGACCGATGCTTAGCACTCGTTCTGACTCCCCATTGAAATGGCCCACTTCCAGGCTCTCGACCGGGTTCCAGCATTCCGCCGGGGTGCCGACCGCCTCCCCGAGGATCGCCAGCACCTGCGGGGAACAGGACGAGCCGCCACAGGCACAAATCTTCTGGACGTGAAGATCATGCTGTCTTTCAAAGAAATCGATGGAGGACCGAATCTCACGAGCCAATGGCGACATGGCCGTTCTCACCAATTCTTGCACCGGCGTGGTCATCTTACGCTTCTCGTCTTCCGCCTCTTGCGGTTTGAGTGTCAGCGCCTGGCCGATGTATTCACTGAGTTGTTCACCTCCGAAATGCATGATGCGGGTGATGAGGGGTAATCCACCGTGCAAGAAATTGATACTGGTCATCCGCGCGCCGATGTCCACCAGCACGATGACTTCGTCTGTGATCACGGGGTGGCTGAACTGGAACGCGTTGATAACGGACACAGCAGCCAGTTCGATCGCCTGAGGTTTGATCTTGGCGGCAACGAGCGCATCGCGGCAGGCGTCCACTTCCTCCTTGTTGGCGCCGCCGACCAGCACGGTCGTTTTGGCCATATCCTTGTCTTTCGACTTGGGTTCATCCTTGGTCGTCGCGGCGTCCTTGGTTTTTGCCGCGTCCTTGGTCTTGTCTCCGGTCCGGGCTTTGGCAGAGTTCTTCCCCTTGCCCTTCGAATCCGGGGTGCCTTTCTTCAATTCGAAGGCGTCCAGGTAGTACGAGGAAAAGTCGCGGCGCAGATAGCCCGAGCTGTTCAGTTTCAAGGCGATTTTGATCTCGTCGAGGGGAACCGGCGGGAACTCGGCCTGGCACACCATGGCGGAACTGCAACTGATCGTCACATACGCATGACGCTCAGAAGTCTTGAGACCATCCACCAGTTGTTGGAGTTCGGCGGCGAACTCCGGCCCGCGATACGATTTGGCGGAACTCGCCGGCAACGACCGCACGGCGTACTCCACCAATTCCAGTTTGTCGCCCGGCTGACGAACAACAACAGCTTTGATCTGACTCGCTCCCAGGTCAATGCCCAGCGCCATCTCTAGTTTTCGTTTTCTGTTGCGTTGAAAAAACATGGTCTATCGCCAGATTCAATTAATAAGCATCTGATGTGCCACCACTTCCAGACGAGGCTGTTCGAGCCTGAGGCTCTTCGGCCGCTTGGGTTTGCCTGCGGACGGTGTGAGGCTGGCCTCACAGGAATTCCTCCGTCAATAGGCTCCCCAATCGATAAACACTCCGGCGAGGGCCGTTTTCGATGCCGCTGAAATCGCGACTTGGCTGTCCCCAACAGTTCCGATGACGTACGGGTTTCCCAGCACATCGACCGTGTTGATCGTGCTCGATTTCGTGTACGATGCGGCCGCCGTGAGATCGACCGGGCTGCCCTCGACTGCACTGACCTCCCACGCCCAACCGTTAATGGCCGCGTCAATGACGCGGGCGTCGTTCACAATGCGCTTGCCCTGTGACTGTTTGCGAGCCTGCATGAAACCGGGAATGGCCATCGCGACCAGGAGGCCAAGCACGGCAACGACAAACATGATCTCCACAAGGGTGAATGCCTGACATCGGCATCGCCATCGCCTTCGCACCGAATTCACCTGCTCTCTACTTGCAAGGTTTCGATTTCGCCTTGTTTGCAACAGAGGCAGGAGGGTGTGCCCTCCTGCCTCTGGCGTATTCAACGGAAAAGCGCTTGCGCGCTTGTACCGGGGAGTCTGCTTTAGTAGATACCCCAGTCAATACCGACGCCGGCCAATGAGGTCTTGGTCGACGTGTTGATCGAGATCTGACTGGAACCGACCACGGTAAGAACATACGCGTTGGCAAGTAGATCCTGCGACTTCCACGTTGTCTTCAAGTACGATTGGGCGAGCGTCGTATTGATCGTCGCACCATCCGTCATCCCTGTCTCGAGTGCCCATTGATCAATGGCGGCGTCCTGTTGACGGCAGTCATTCATAATACGGCGGCCTTGAGACTGCTTGCGGGCTTTGACGAAGCCGGGGACCGCGAGAGCGGCGAGCAACCCGATGATGGCAACCACGATCATGATTTCTACCAGGGTGAACGCCGAGCGGTCATTGCGAATTCTGTTAATCATTTGATTCACCTCACTTTCTTGTTATGTAACTCTGCGACCAGAGTGATAAGCAACCCCAGTGCCAGCAACGGTTTCCAGCGTGAGTGCCGTCGCCCATCCTCTCAATTGTGATGATTGCCACGCTATGCCACGACGAAACTGAGAATCTTTGCAACCTTGCAAGTGGCGGGATGGACAAAAGCGGCGTTCTCGCACACAATTGACCGGACCAGCGGCCAACCCTGTCGTCCGGAGGGATCTGGTCCGTGGTTGACGCTACGCCTGGCGCTGAACCTTCTCGATCTCGGCCACCTCGACTACTTCCGAACTCGGTGTCGCGAGCTTGCGGTAGAGAGTGGCCATACTGATACCGAGCATCTGCGCGGCCTTTTCCTTGTCGCCGCCGACAGCCTGGATCACCTGCTCGATGTAATCAACCTCCTGGCGATGCAAAAACTCCTTGAGTTGTATTGGCGGCAGCCCCTTGCTCCACTGCGCGGCGCCCGCAGCTTTCTCGGCCAATATCGGGTCGATAATCGGCGCCGGCATGTCGTGCGTGGCGATCGATGGCGTAATGGACTGCTGGGAATCGACACGCTGTGGGATGGCGCTCACCCCCGCCACGGCTTCGAGCACACGCTCCGGCAGGTCTCTGAGCAGCACCACGCCGCCGTCGCAAAGCGCGTAGGCTCGTTCGATGGCGTTCTGCAGTTCGCGTACGTTGCCGGGCCAGCGGTACACTTTCAACACACTCATCACTTCGTCGGAGATACGCGGCGCCGGCAGGCCCTGTCGCTGGGAAATTTCCTGGGCGAAATGGCTCACGAGCAGCGGAATATCTTCGGGACGTTCCCGCAACGCCGGCAATTGCACGGGGATGACACTGAGGCGGTAATAGAGATCTTCACGAAATGTCTTGTCGATCATCTTCTGCTGGAGCGGCTCATTGGTCGCCGCCAGCACGCGGACATCGACCTTGATCGTGTCCGTGTCCCCCACCCGACGGAGTTCCTTGTCCTGAAGAAAGCGCAGCAGCTTGCTCTGCAAACTCGGTGCCATTGACCCGATCTCGTCGAGTAGGATCGTGCCGCCATCGGCGTGCTGGAACAGGCCCATCTTGTCGAAGGCGGCGCCTGTAAACGCGCCCTTGCGATGCCCGAAGAGTTCCGACTCCAGCAGGTGCTCGGGAAGCGCGCTGCAGTTGACGGCCACGAATGCCATCGCGGCCCGGCGGCTGTTGTAGTGCAGCGCGCGGGCCACCAGCTCCTTGCCCGTACCGCTTTCGCCAAGGATCAGCACGGTGGAGTCGGTGTTGGCCACGCGTTCGATGAGCCGATAGACCGCCTCCATGCGCGCACTGGTGCCGACCATGGAGTCGAACCGGAATTTGTCCTTAAGCTGGCGGCGGAGTTCGACATTCTCCTCGAGAGCGTGCACGGCCTTCTGTTGAATCAACGCGTTGTCGACGCGCCGGAGCAACTCGTCGATCTGAAATGGCTTCTCGATAAAATCCTGAGCGCCGGCACGAAGCGCCTGCACCGCCCGTTCCTTGGTGCCCTGCCCCGTGATCATGATCATCGGGATGGAGCGGTTATACTCCTTCACCTGTTGTAACAATTTAAGGCCTAATGGCTTGCCCTCCGGCATCTCGATGTCCGCCAGCACGAGATCGGGCCCCTCTTCTTTGACGAGACCAAGCGCGCGCTCGGGGCTGCTGGCAGGGATCACGTCATGGCGGTGCTCCCGCAACACTTCCGAAAGCACGGACACCATCGCCGGGTCATCATCAACTATAATTATCTTGGCCATCGAATTCCTCCAGTCCACTCACGCTTTGCAGCCCCTTGTCCCGCTCGCGCCAGCCCGCTGCCAGGCCGCGCCACTCTAAAACTGCACGACTTGACTGAGTTTGAAGATCGGCAGGAACATGCAAATGACAATGCTGCCAACCACTACGCCCAGAAACACGATCAGTAACGGCTCGATCAACGACGTCAGAGCCGACAACGTCGCTTCGATCTCTTCGTCGTAAAAATCTGAAATTTTTTCCAGCATCACATCCACTTTGCCTGTTTGTTCGCCGGCGGAGACCATCCGCACCAGCATGGGTGGAAAAATCGGATGTTGCCCCAGGGCCACGGCGAGGTTGTCGCCACGCTCAATGCTGGCGGCAGTCTCTATGACGGCTGACTCCACGACACTGTTGCCTGCGGATTGGCCGACAATCCGCAGCGTTTCCAGGATGGGCACGCCGCTGCGGAGCAACGCCGCGAAGGTGCGTGAAAAGCGTGAAATCGCGACCTTGTGGACGAGTTTTCCGAACACAGGCAAACGCAGCGTGGTGCGGTCCCACAGCGCGCCTCCTACTTTCGTGTGGATAAATTTTACAAAGCCGAAAATCGATCCGGCCAGCGCGGCGATGGCCAGGATAAAGTACTGGCGAACCACGTCGCTGACGTCGATCAAGATCTGCGTTGGCGTCGGTAATGCCGCTCCGAAGTCCTTGTAGATACCGCCAAATATCGGGATGACCTTGACGATCAAAAACAGGGCGATGGAGAGGGCGATGCAGCACACAATCACGGGATAGCTCATCGCCGACTTTACTTTTTTCTTCAATCGCGCCGACGACTCCAGATAGCTCGCCAGACGATCCAGAATCTCCGCCAGCAACCCGCCCGTTTCGCCGGCTTCCACCATGCTCACGTACAATCGGGTGAACACCTTGGGATGCTCGGCCAGCGCTTCGGAAAATGCCCGGCCTTGCTCCACATTCTCGGTGATATTACGCAGTACCGGCTTGAATACCGGACTCTCGGTCTGTTCCTCAAGGGCCGTCATCGATTGCACGAGAGGCAATCCCGCGTCCATCATCGTGGCCAACTGCCGCGTGAACACGACCAAATCCTGCGCTTTGACTTTCCCACGCTGACGCTTCCGTCCCTTTTTGCGTCCGACTGATGCTCGCAGGGAAATGACCATCAGGCCGCGGTCCATGAGCGATGATGCGGCTGCCTGAACGTCGATCGCCTCGACGTCGCCACCGATTGGCCGTCCAGACGGGTCGCGTGCTTGGTACGTGAAATTCGGCATAACTCGCTTGTCAGTCCATCGTCGCCATCGCCAAAATCCTGCGTATTGGCGAGCAGCTAACATGCCACGGCTCTGCGTTGTGTTTTGTGGGCCAAGTTTTTCCTTGTCGCTTCGCTCGTTCGCTGAAACAATCAGTCCGTCTGCGATACTGACTGTTTCATATATATTATGGATGTATTCGGCCAAACGGAGGAACTCGCGATGTCAGCGCCTGCTCGCCTTCATTCACCGAGCAGAATCACTTCTGCGGGGAACGCTGGACGGTATTGGCTTCTGCCCATTTTTGTCGGGTTGCTCAGTACGAATTTGGTGGGCCTGATCTCCGCAGTGGCAATGGACGCACCCCTCACGCCCATCGCCGCCATCATCAGATCATCGACTAATTACGATATCACCGTGCAGGCGACCATCGCGAGTGTACGCGAACCGAGCAGCGCGCACGCCCCGTACACCATCACTCTCGTGGAGGGTAATGCATCCATTCCATTGGTGTATTGGCCGGACATGCAACCGCAGCTCGCGCCGAAGGTGAAGACGGGAAACGTGATCCGCGCCAATGTCACCGTCAGTGTGTACCGGGATCACCTCCAATTGCGCATCAAGAGCGCAGACGCAATCCGACTCGTCAGTGCCTCGCCTGACGCCACAACAAACACCGCGGCGGCAGCCGCAACCGGAGCAGCCGCGTCTCCCACGCCGCCCGCGGCAGCACCGACAGCCCCGCCCGCTGAAACTGTCATCGGCAAAATCAAGGCCGATTGGGTGGACCGCGTCGTCATCATTTCAGGCACGGTCTCCGGCTCCGAAGCCGCTGATAATGGCCGGCGACTAAGCGTTCAAGACGCCACCGGAGAAATCGCCGTGGCGCTTGGGGAGAAGGTTCTGCCTGGCCTGGTCGTGACCGACCTGCAACCAGGCCGGGCGCTTACCGTGACCGGCCCGGTCAAATTGGTGGAAGGCAAACTCACCGTCATCCCCGACGCGGCGAGTGCCATTAAATTCGTGCCCCAATAAATTACTTGCTGTCGGAAGAGGCGGCGGCCTTCGCGTTGCGTTTCGCGATCCACCAATCACCCATGTGTGGTGAGATTGTGCCGCGCTTGCGAATGTAATTGATGACCGCTTCCCGGGTCTGGAAATCGTACTCCACAAGCTTCGACTCCGGACGATCCACCAACTCCCGGAGCCGATTCCAACGTTTACCCCCACTGGCCAGATCGTAGCTGTTGAAGGCGACTGCCAGCCGCTGCGTTTCGTCCAAACGGGAACCGTCGACCCGCAGCAACGCCGTCGTGCGCTCCCCCTTGGCAGCCGCAGGATCAAAGGTCCATTTCAGGCCCCAAATCCCGCGAAATGCGCTGTTGTTGTAGGTATCCGCGTTTTCGTCCAGCACTTCCCGCAGCTCCGCAGGTGTGAGATGGATAATGCCGATCGTGTTCTCATACGGCACGATCTTCCACACATCGCCGATGGTGACGGCCCCCTTCTTCAACCCGGAACGGCGCTCGTTGACTCCATGGACGACGGCGTCCACAGTCACCCCACGTTCGTGCAGCGCGTCCACGATGGCCTCAAAGATGAGGTCGTGAATGGGCGTTTCGCGTTGCGGCAGAGCCCGCACCCAGAAATCATCGGTCGCCTCGCCAATCCTGGTACTCGAGACCTTCTCGGCCCGCTCGACTTCCGCACTCGTGAGCTTGAGTATTTCGTCATCCAGCGGAATCTGTTCGTCCATAAGCAGTGTATTCGATTGGCGCCGCGTCACCCGCCCCTTTTCCGTGTCGAACACGAGATCCACGCGACCCAGATAGATCCCGTAATAATCAGCCTGGGAATACAAGATGTTGCTGATCTTGAATTCGGGAAAGTTGCGGTGCGTGTGCGCACCGACGATCACGTCCAGTTCCGGAAACGTGCGCGCGATGGCGTTGATCTGGTTGGCATGATCATCCCCCGCCTCGCGATACCCTTGATGGCACACGAGCACCAGCACCTGCGCGCCCGCCGCCCGCGCCTCGGGAATGACCTTGCGAAGCGTGTCCACGGAATTGACGAATTCCAGTCCGGCGATCAACCGGGGCCGGCTCCAATCGGGGACGCCGGGCGTGTCCAGTCCAATGATGCCCACCTTCACACCGTCGAACTCGCGGATGATGTAGGGTTTGAGACGCGACACGATTTCCTGGGAGGCGGGGGTGTCGCCGACGGTTGCTTCCCGGACATTGGCAATTACAATCGGCATCGCGGCGCGCCTGGCACAGGCCGCGAGTTTGTCCAGCCCCCAGTCGAACTCATGATTGCCCCACGTCCACGTGTCGTAATGCAACGCGTTCAGGCACTTCACCATCACCTGCCCGTCACTCAGAAAGCTGACCGCCGCGCCCTGAATCGTGTCGCCCGCGTCCACCAGCAGGACATTTTTCTCCTGGGCGCGGACCCGACGAATCACCGTCGCACAGCGTGCGATGCCGCCGATATTGGTCTGGCCCTCATAACTCTCCGTCGGCAGCACGTTGCCGTGGAGGTCACACGTGTGCAGGATTGTGATCGGAACCTCACGGGCCCGGACGTGGGCCAATACAAGCGACAGAAAAACTACAATTGTCAGATTGCGTTTCATAATCGGTCAATTCCTATCGTAGATACGACTTGCGCATCATTTCCGGTCAACTGGCCCCGTGTCCTCCGTCGGTTCGAGCCGATAAACCGTCACCCGGCCCTGCAACGAAGCAATGCCCCCGGCTGTCGTGAGATTGAACTCCTGCCGCCCGATCCGGGTCAGGCGCTCATCCAACGTGATCCACGGCGGCAATCCATCTGTGTTCAAAGACAGCCGCATTGCCAAGGTCGGTGATGTGTCGGTGACGTTCATATCCCCGGTTTCGATGAAATTGAAAAAGATCAGCAGTCTGTTGCCTGCGGGCACGATCACCTGGGTCAGGCCGCGCTCCTTCGCAATCCGCCTCGCCAGGGCATCACCGTGGTCCATGAAGAATGCCGTCGCGTCATGCAGCCCCTGCAAATTCTCCCAGTAATAGGAGGCAACGGCTGGTATCCCCCCGAAATAGTAAAGCACCGGCGCCATATCGGGGTCACAAATCACACGCATTGGCTTGCCCCGGCTCTCAGCCTGCAGTCCCTGGACCAGGTACTTCTTCATGGCGGCATCGATAAACTGTGTTTTGATGGTCTTGCCTTTACGGATATCGCTGAGTTCCCAAAGTTCTCTGGCGGTGAAGAACACCGCCTGACCCAACACAAGCGCGCTCAGGAAGACGGCGATACGCATGGGACGCCTTGTGGCAGGTATGCCGAGAACATTTCGCCACGCGATGTGTCCCACCACGATCATCAGCCAAACGCTCATCACCGCGTGCAATCCCGCCCAACGAACCTGCCACAATGTCAGGACCAGAGAGAAAATCCAGAGGCAAAAGGAAAGCCACACGGCCGACCGCTCATGCGCCTTCGTGCGGCGCGGACCCAAGAGTGCCAGTGCCCCGACCAAAAAGAAAGGAAGGATTCCGTAGTGTTTGACGAACCAGGACGACAAAGTGTCGTCGGGATTGAATTTTTGGTAGGTGTAAGACTCCACGACGAACTGGGGCAGGCGTGCCGTCTGAACGTCCCGCATGTTGTGCCATGACACCGGACCGAATGCGAAAAGAAGTGGCACCAATGCGACTCCGGCAGCCAGCGCGACAATTTTTGGCCCGCTGAAGAGGCTCGCGCGCCAACTGCCGAAACGCCAGCGAGTGAGCTGTGCCAGCAACTCACCGAGACAAAACACGGCAATTGCGTAAAGGGGATTGTTCACTTCCAGCCGCATGGTCATGGGGGACGGGAAGTATTCGACCAAGTAGAAAACAGTCCCGACGATCGCCGCCCACACTCCCCACACTCGCCACAACTCCGGAACATAGTCGGGCTCCTGGCTCGTCAGGCGTGCCGGCATGAACAACGCCAGCAGTACCGCCGCCGCGGCCAACCCTACGATGCTGAAGAATTGGACTGTCGCGCCAATCCATAATCCCAACCCCGTGAACATTCCTGCCACCGCAAAGTATCTTTGTGCCTCTGCTCTGTCCATAAGTTGAAGCGACCGGAAGAACCTCAGTCTTCGACCAGCCCCTTCATTCAGCGCTTCCGTTCCTGGTCTCGCCACCCATCCCAGCCCGCCGAGCACAAGGCACAACGCCGTTCCCAGACTGAAGGCCACGTGGAAACCATGATGACCGGGGTGAAACGGGTGAAACGCCCAATGAACGTCCGGCAACGCCACAAATGTCAACATGAAGAAGACTCCTGCAACAACCCCCATCCGCCGGGAGATCAGCCATGAGAACCCGATCGCAAACACCACGAGAAGGAATGGATTCACCCAGATCGCGGCACCTTCGATGGCTTCATACATCGGCTCGCCAGTCAACAAGTGCCGCCCATACCCGAATACTACCAGCATCCAGGATACGGACTGGCTCCAATGAACCTCCCGACCGTATGGAACGTTGTCGGTGTCGGTGTACCGGACCCGCCACTGGCCCGTCTCCACCATCTGACGGGCGTAGGTGATCCACGAGTAAGAGTCGTTATCGAGGAAGATGCGCTTGCTCTCATCCTTGGGCAGAGGCAACGTCGCTGTGGGCTGGAACGCCCTGTCAAAGGCCTGGATTGTTCGGTCCCACTGCCAGGCGCGGCTGAACACCAACATCGCGACCGCTGCGCATGTGAGTAGATACACTAACCATGGCCGCTTCAGGAGTTGGCCGGTTGACCGAAGCGCAAATTGCACGAGATGAGATTACACTGGAGCCGGCCTCGTAAACAAGCGAGACAGAGACCGGGCTGCTTCGGCAGGAGCCTCGTTGTGCAGTGGCCCTTAAAACAAACGGGTCGCCCCGATTTCTCGAGGCGACCCGTAAGGGTGAAGCAAAGGCTCGAATGCGAAACTATGAGCGACGGCGACGCAGAGCCAACAGACCAGCCAAGCCCGAGACCACCAAAGCGACCGTAGACGGCTCGGGAACTCCCACTACGGTGAAGTTGTCGACGCGAGACGTGCCGCCCGAGGCAACGGGATTGGCCGAATTAAGGGCGGTAGTCGAATTATCGACGATACGGAAGTATACATTTGTTTGATTATCAACGGCGCCAGCGAAGGTCTCACCAAGGCTATTGCTCAAGGCCGACGTGGTGTTCCAAGAGGCGAATGCCAACGTGTATGCCGAGCCGATTGGCGTGAAGCTTGTACCATTCAAGCTATACTCGAATTGGAAGTTCCCTGGGCCGGTGTTACTGCTCGTTTGATCCCACGCAACCTGGACTCCGGTAAACCCCAACGTGCTGGTCGTGAACTGCCAGTAATCGCCAACCGACCAGAAAGTGGAACTGAATGAGTGAGAAGACGGGCTATTGCTCGCTTGAGCGGAACTGGGAAGACCGGGACCGAAATTAGGAGAAGGAGGGGGAGCCAAAGCGGCGATATTAGTGTCAATATCTCCCGCCGGAGTGCTGTACGTTGTATTACTTGCGTGAAGCCCACTGGCATAACTGGTACTCGAATTCAAGCCGTTATCGGCCAGAACGTTTCCGGAGGAAATACCATTACCAGGTACAAGGGTGATTCCATTGGTGTTTGCCGTGGTTTCAAAAGTCCACTGGGCAATCGTCTGATCAACTTGCGCCGCCCTGACACTGGCCGCCACCGTGATTGCCACCACACTCGCAACAATAAATTTCTTCATCCGTTCCCCTCTCCATCTAGGTTTTTTATTCGCCCACCTCTCGCCTGTGTGAGCCCTATGCTTCTCCGTAGGGTGGAATCCTATACAAGTGCCCTTTTTTTGCAAGCCTTTTCTCAAAAGAATTCGTAATAATTGCTTGTCAGTACGGTAAATAGCCCGGCTCCCAGTCGGTGGCCATGCTGGTAACCGGGATTTCTCTCAAAGAGGCCCAAAAGAGGGAAATGCCCTACTTCCGCCCTGTCGGATCGGAAACCGCCCAACCTTGGGCCATCAATCCGAGGAGGTGGTTCAGGCTGGATTCGTAGGAAGCTTCCTTCCGCGCCGCGTCCATCCGCGCCCGGCGATCAAGTTGTGCCGCCATGGCCTTGCATTTCGCCGGCGGACAACCCAATCGCCGCAACACGGTTGCCAGTTCGTCTGTGGTCATCCCTTCGGCGCTTTATCGCGCGGCACAATCGTGATCTTCTCCACCACTACACGCTCATCGGGCACGCTCTTTTCCCGGCCAAACCGATCCAGGTGCGTCGGCAGACTGCCGATCTTTTTGAGCACGTCCACGCCGGCGATCAATTTGCCGAACGCCGTGTACTGGCCGTCCAGGAACGATGCATTGCCCAGACAGATGAAGAACTGCGAGCCGGCGGAATTCGGATCGCTGCTCCGCGCCATCGAGACCACACCCAGCACGTGCTTGTTCGTGTTGAACTCCGCGGCGATCTTGTAGCCCGGGTCGCCGGTGCCGACGTTCGGATTGTCGGCGGTCTTGCTCAGTGGATCGCCGCCCTGGATCATGAAGCCATCCACGATGCGATGGAACGCCGTCCCATCATAAAAGCCATCCTTCGCCAACTTCTGGAAATTCGCGACCGTCTTCGGCGCATCCTTGCCGTAAAACTCGATCACCATTTTTCCGAACTTCGTTTCCACCACCGCGACCTGATCCGTATCCGCTGCCATGACGTTGGTTCCTTTCCATAGAAATGCCGCTGCCAGCAAACCGACCACCTGCATCATTCTCCGCATACTCTCAAGACCTCCACTGGTTCGTTGTTGCACGTGAGTTTGACACCCGTCCTTGCAAACTCACGGCGAACATACCCAAGCGCCAGCGGTTTGCCAAGTCGCAACGAATGCGCCGCGCTGGTCACGTGCCCGACCTCGCGCGCGCCCTCGAAAATCCTGTCCCCAACGACCGCAACCGGGGCGGTCGCGCTACCGGAAGATACGATGGTCATCTGCACGAGTTGCCGATTCACATGCCCGTACGTCTTGATGCGCGCGATTGTCTCTTGTCCGATATAGCAGCCTTTGTCATAGCTGATCGCCCGCGTTTCGAGACCTGCCTCATTCGGGATGGTGCTCTCGTCCATGTCCACGCCCCATTTCGGCACAGCCGCTTCGATGCGCAGCACTTCCAGCATATCCGCGCTGATCGTCGCCGTCATCGAACCTTCGCCGATCACGCCGCGGCCCAGCGGATGTGGAAATGTTATCGCTCTCGGCGGCAAACTTGCGGCGGTGTCTCCAATCATCATCCATTCACCCCGCGTTGCGCTCAGATCCTCAATTGTCACATCCTCGGTGATAATGAATTTCTCCAGCGACTGCGCAAGACCGGGATTCACTTCGAGCCAGAACGCGTCCTCCAAATGGATAATTTGCCCCTCGCCCCGCATTTTCCCCTTCGCGTTCAGAAATGCGGCGTAGCAACTCTCTCCCACCGCCAGCCGCTTGATGTCGTTCGTACATTGGCCGTGCAGGAAATCCGCCCGATCGTCGCCAGACACACGCAACCGCTGGCGCGAAGCAGAAATGTCTGCGATCCCGATGATGTCGTTCACTCGTTCCATCCTAGCCAAGCTGATCGCATCTGGCAAATTGTTCAGGGAAACTCCGGGCCTGTCGGCAGAAGGTCGGTGGAGCAAAGGCGGGGGCGCGCTTGAATAGATCAAAGCGACCCATTAGCCTGTGCGTAATGACCTTGGATTTGACCAACGACGACTATTTGATGGGCGAAGCGTTGCGGCTCGCGCGCATGGCTTACGAAGCCGATGAGGTGCCCGTGGGCGCGGTGATTGTTCGCGATGGGAAAGTCATCGCGCGCGCGCACAATCAGGTCGAACTCCTCAAGGACGCCACCGCGCATGCCGAGATTCTGGCGATCACGCAGGCGGCGCAGGTGGTGGGCGATTGGCGGCTGGAAGGTTGCACGCTGTTCGTCACGAAGGAGCCCTGCCCCATGTGCGCGGGGGCGATCATGCTCTCCCGCGTGAAACGCCTAGTGTTTGGTGTGCGCGACGAGCGCGCCGGCGGCGCTGGTTCTGCCTTTCCGATCACCTCAGCCGCCGGGTTGAATCACAGCCTGGAAGTCCAATCCGGTGTGAAGGAAACCGAAGCGCGCGACCTGCTACAGAGTTTCTTCCGCGCCCGGCGCGGCGAGAGCTAATTCAGGCCCGTGTTCTTCGGCAAGAGCGGCATCAGTTTCCGCCACCGCTGATCGTCCCCCACGAACGCCTCCCACAGCGACGGCGGAACCGGCAGCTCCATCATCGCCGTGTGTGGGCGACACACGACCCATGAGCGCTCGCCCAGCTCTCGCTCCAGTTGTCCCCCGCTCCAGCCCGCATAACCCGCGAAGGCGCGTACCCAACCCCGTTTTGGCGACTTGATGAGCGTATTCGGATCCGCGGCAATATGGCAATGCAACTCCTCATCGCTCTTCCCGCGCTGGAATCGGGCCACCACCAACGCCGTCGGCTTCACGGGCCCGCCCTGAAACACCGGCGTGTCCCGCAACGCCTCGGGCAGGTCTGGCGACAGCGCGACCTCGCCGAGGTTCTTGTGGATGGGACGGTTCATCACCAATCCCAGCGCCCCTTCCGGGCTGTGTTCGGCGATGTACACCAGTGTCCGATGAAAATTCGGATCCAGCAGGCCCGCCGAAGCCGCCAGCACCAATCCCGCCAGTGATTCGCCCTCTCGTACCTCGAATGCCATTAGCCAACCTTTACCACAATCCCGCGTCGCGCGCGTATTTCACCAACCCGCCCCGGAACGGCGGAAAACCGGTGCCGAAGATCATCCCCACGTCGATGTCGTCCTCCGCCGCCACGACGCCCTCACTGAGACACAGCTTCGCCTCCTGGATCATCACCCCCAACAAGCGCTTCTGGATTTCCTCAGGAGGACGAGGATCGACCCGACTGGGCTGGGCCCCCTGTTTGAGGGCCTTCACCACGCGGCGATTCACGCGCTCCTCCTTGCCCTTCTTGTAAATGTAGAATCCCGCCCCCCCCTTCCGCCCCTTCAAACCTTCTTCATGAACCAGCCGGAGGATTGGCGCCACGGTCATCCGGCCTTTGAACGCCTCCGCGAGTTCATGGGCCACATCGTACGCCACGTCGATCCCGACTTCATCGATCAATCGCAGCGGTCCCATCGGCATCCCAAAATCAAGCATCGCGTCGTCGATCGATTCGATGCTCACGCCCTCGCCCAACAGGACGCCCGCCTGATTCAAATACGGCATCAGCAGCCGATTCACCAGAAAACCGGGCGTGCCCTTGACGATCACCGGGATTTTCTTGAGCTGCTTGGCGAAATCCACGGCCGCGGCGATCACTTCCGGCGCGGTCTTCGTTCCGTACACGATTTCCACCAGCGGCATTTTATGGACCGGATTGAAAAAATGAATGCCCACAAACCGCTTCGGGCGACCGCTGGCTTCGGCCAGTTCATCGATCGGAATCGCCGACGTATTCGAGGCGACCATGCAGTCGCTGCGCAATTGCTCCGTCAATTCGCCGAACGCCTGTCGCTTCACTTCCATCTTTTCCAACACGGCTTCGATCACCAGATCGCAATCACCGAAACCCGTGTAGTCCGTCGTCGGATGCACCCGTCCCAGCCCGTGCTGCGCGTCCAGTTCGGACATCTTCCTCCGCTTCACCCCTTCGCGATACGTGTCCGCAATTCGTTTGACGCCCGCCGCCACAAACTCGGGTTTGATGTCCTTCAATCGCACTGTCAGCCCGCGGGCGCTGCACCATTGGGCGATGCCCGCGCCCATGACGCCCGCACCGAGTACGCCGACTTTTCGAACCGGCGCCGTCATTGCCCGCGTCGAAATCGGTCCCGCGCGCTCGACGCTCTCGGTGTTAAACGTCAGCTTCGAATATTTTTCCCGCAGGAAGAACACGCGAATGAGGTTGCGGCACTCCGGAGTCACGCTCACTGCGCCAAAGATTTTCGCTTCCTTCTCAAAGCCATCGTCGAGCGAACCCGCGAGACCCTGTTCGATCGCGTCGATCGCCTGCTCGGGGGCCGGGTAATGGCCTTTCGTAAGCGCCACCACATGTTTCCGAGCCGCCCGACAAATGATCGGGCGCACCGGCCAGATGTTTTGCAACACCACCCGCTTGCGGGAGACGCGCTGTAGCCCGAGCGCAAAGCGTGTCGCGGTGCTTCGCAATACCACGCTCGGCACGGCGGCGTCCACCAAGCCAATGCGCCGCGCTTTGTCCGCGCTGACACTCTTGCCCGCGCAGATGATGTCCAGCGCGGCTCGCAAACCAATCAACCGCGGCAGACGTTGCGACCCGCCCCAACCGGGAATGATGCCGAGCTGTGTCTCGGGTAGCCCGATCTGCGTTTTCGGATTATCGGTCGCCACGCGGAAACGACATGCCAGCGCCAGCTCGCAGCCGCCGCCCAGGCACGCGCCGTCGATGGCCGCGACCGTCGGAACCCCGAGCCGCTCGATTTTCGCAAAGATTCTGTGACCCGCCTTGGAAAGGTCCGTCCCATGGCCCGCGTCGCGGATTCTTGCCAGTTCCTTGATGTCCGCGCCCGCGATGAAGATGCCGGGTTTGGCGCTGATGAAGACAACCGCTTTGGGCTTTTGCTTCGTGAGCCCGTCGAGGATCTTGTCGAGTTGCGCCACGGACTCGGGTCCGAGCACATTCACTTTCGCGTCCGGGTCGTCAAACACAACCCACGCGATACCGTCTGCGTCAAACTCGATCCGCGGAGATTCCATCGTCACCACCCTTGTCATTCCGATTCGACGGGAATCCTATACAAAACAAATTGGCCCGGCAACACATTGCCGGGCCAAGGGGAAAATAGACCGAGGAAACGATCAGTGAGGCCAGTCGCCCTGATCGTGAAGGGCGTGTTGTTAACGCCTGCGGCGTCGCAACAGTAACAAACCGCTGAATCCTGCAACCGCCAAAGCCACTGTGCTCGGCTCCGGAATCTGCGTGAAGGTCTGCTCAATGGTCATAATGCTCGAGGAGGCCGGCAAAATCGCCGTAAGTTCCACGTCTTTGTTGATGGACAATTCCGTCTGGGGCGGGTTAATTGCCAAACTCGTTGATAATTGATTGCTCGTTACGCCGGCGAATACGCTCATTTGTCCATAGAACGCAGGGGGAATGTTGGTGAACACTTGTTCGACAACTGACGCAAGACCCGTCCCCGAGGTCACCTGTCCATCGAACTGGAGGTTCGCCGCCGAAATCAGATCCGGCGAGTTTGTTACGCTAACCTCGTAGCCGAGGATAATATCCTTTGACTGACCGCTGGCGGAGAATGTGCCACCAAACTGAATCCCGAAATTCCCATTTTCCGAGATCGGCGTCACGCTGACCTGACTGGCCAGATAATCGCCACTGATGGTGAAATTGTCGAACTCCTTATCACCAACAATAAGATCCGCGCCACTGTTGGTCAGGGTCGCCAGGCTGATACTTGGACCGTTTGTGGTAATGGTTTGCGCTTCGGAACGGGACGCATACATGATAGCGAAAACAACTACTGCGCAAATGAGAAAAGAAGATCGCCACAGGCGATAGCCCCTTAGATGATTAACCGCTTGAAAGCTTCTCGCCACAGCCGCCATCCTTCCCGGAATTTCCACGCTTCCCCAACAGCGCTTGATTTATTCGCCTCGACTGAAAACGATTCTTGCCGCTTTCGATGCCGATTGTCAACCTAAATTACTGGGCGTGCTGGAATCAGGGATGGGCGTCGGCACGGTAGAATTGTTGGGGGCTGGCGCTGGCACCACAGTTGAAGTTGGTCAACCCCTCGATGCCGGGGACGTTGCTGTAAATGGTGCTCCACGCAGCCGAGACCAGATCGGTGGTGGTTTGCACGTCATAGTGGGCGTTGGTGGAGGTGATCATGCCAACCATGACATTCGCCCCACTGAAGAAGATGTCCGAAATGCTGACAGCCGGCGCAGCCGTCAGTAGGATGTTATCGATCCCGCCAGTGCCACCGTTTCCCTGAGCCTCGGTGTCGCCGATGCCGATTGCCGCCTGATCGATCGGCTGGCTGAAGCCGATGGGCGCGTTATTGGCAAGGGAGATGCCATTGACGGTCAGACCAAACGTGTGGGTCGGCAGATTCAGGCTAACACTGATGCTCTGGAGGTTCAGATTTCCGCGAACCAGATTCGTTGCAAACGAGTACAAGACCGTGGGGGAACCGATCGGGCCATCCAGTGACTGAACTTGCATGGTATTGGTCGATGTCTCCGGAAACTTCAGCATGATCGCCGTAATGCTGGACCCGGGCGGACCGGACTGGCCGAACGAGACTGTCGCCCCGACGACAGAATCCAACACCAATTGCATGTTCAGCGATACGGCATTCGAGGAGACATTACCCATCTCCATCAGGAAATTGCCGACTCCCAGCCCAGCGTTGTTGCACACAAGTGGCTGATTGGTCATGTTGATCCCAAAGCCTGGAAAGATGTACGAAGAAACCCCGGACGCATTGAATCCGTTTGTAACATAGGAGGAAAAATCCCCGGGCGGCCCGCTGGCGTTCGTATAGACCGACCCAGCTGTGAACTGGCTGAACGTGATATTGTACAAAGTCTGGGAATTGGACTCTCGAGAAACGAAAAGCCCAATGAAACTGACAGCCACTACCCCGACCCAAAAACTTGTCGCTGGTGACTTAAGGGTCCAGCCCATCTGTATCCTTACTCCCCCCCTTGTCACCAAGGGTGTTGTTAATGTCTGCGGCGTCGCAACAGGAACAAACCGCAAAATCCTACGACCGCCAAAACGACTGTGCTCGGTTCGGGAACCTGCGTGTACGTCTGATCAATGGTAGAAATGGTCGAAAAGGCCGGAAATATAGCCGTGAGTTGCACATCCTTGTTGATGGACAGTTCCGTCTGGGGTGGGGCGATTGCCAAGCTTGTTGACAACTGGTTGGACGCCACACTGGCGAACACAGTCATTTGCCCGTAGAACGCAGGGGGAATGTTGGTGAACACTTGTTCGACGACTGCAGCAATACCAGTGCCCGCGCTCACCTGTCCATTGAATAGCAGATTCGCGCTGGAAATCAGATCTGGCGAATTAGTCACACTCACTTCGTAGCCAAGAATCATATCTTCTGGCTGACTGAAAGACAAAAAGCCACCGCTGAATCGGATGCCATAGTTGCCATTCTCTTCAATGGGCGTCACGCTGACCTGGCTGGCTGAGAAATCGCCGCTGATCGTAAAATTATCGAAATCCTTGTCCCCAACAAGAATGTCTCCGCCAGCATTGGTCAGACTGGCCAAGCTAACGCTTGGCCCCAAAACAATCTGCGCCTGAGAGACAGGCGCGTAGGCTACAGCAGCAACAACTGCAGCACAGGCGATAAATTTATAAAGGTATTGTGAAGCACTAACACCACGAGATTCTTGTCGATCAACCCGCTTCATACCGTGATCCTTCCTATAACTCCCGCGCCATCGCCAATAGCTCTGGAAGTTCTTGCCTCGTTATGGACAACTTTTTGCCATTTTTTAGCCGCGTTGTCAACATAAATAGCTGCCTCCGAAGACGAAACAGATGCGCGTGGCACGGAACCAAGTAAATACAAGGCTTGTATGGCAGGCATGGTAAGCGTTTTTTCTTGATTATTTCGTCGATCTGCGGCCAGCAGTGACGCCATTTCCGCTCATTTTACGCACGCTCCACAATCAATGCCACGCCTTGCCCACCCCCGACGCACGCGGAAGCGATACCCGTTTTCAGGTTGCGCCGCTTCATTTCTTTCAACAGCGTGAGCACCAGTCGCGCCCCGCTTGCGCCGACGGGGTGACCGAGCGCGATCGCGCCGCCATTGACGTTGAGCAAGTCACGGTTGATTTCCATGCCGAACTCCTTGCGCAGCGCCAATTCCACTGCCAGCACCTGCACCGCGAACGCTTCGTTGATCTCGATAAGCTGAATCTCGTTCCACTTCACGCGCGACTCCTCCAACGCCTTGGGAATCGCGTACGCCGGTCCCATTCCCATGCGCCGCGGATCGACGCCCGCCACGGCGTAGCCGCGCAGATACCCCAGTGGCTTGAAGTCCTGCCGTCGCGCGCGCTCCTCTTCCATCACGAGCAACGCCACGGCGCCGTCGGTGATCTGCGACGAATTGCCGGCGGTCACCGTCCCGTTTCGCTTGTCGAACACCGGTCGCAGCTTGGCCAGCGCTTCCATCGTCTGGTTTTCGCGGACACCGTTGTCCTTGTCCACGAACTTGCCGTTCGGTAAGTACACCGTAGCAATTTCCTCGGCATGTTTCTGGCGGGCGCGCATCGCCTTCTGGTGTGATTCGAGCGCGAACGCGTCCTGTTGCTCACGCGTGATCCCGTAATCGCGGTACAACACCTCCGCGGTCTCTCCCATGTTGAGCCCGCACACCGGATCGGTCAGCCCCAACATCACGCCGATGCGCGGCTTGAAATCCTGCGGACGAAACGCCAGCATCGCGCCCAATCTGTGGAAGGACGATTTCGCCCGGGCCAGGGCCGCGAATTTGTCCGCCGCTTCCGTCGAGTACAGCAACGGAATGTTCGACATGCTCTCCGTGCCCCCGACGATGAACGCATCCCCCTGCCCCGCTGCCATCTTTTCGTACGCGCTGGTGATCGCCTCGAACCCGCTCGCGCAATTGCGGTGGACCGTGTACGCCGGAATCTCCTGCGGGATGCCCGCGTTGAGTGCGATGACGCGTGCAATGTTGGCGGCCTCCGGCGGCTGCGCCACGCAGCCGAAGATCACCTGCGAAATCTTGCGGGCGTCAAACTCCGTGCGCTCCAGCAATTCGCTCACCGCCAGCCGGCCGAGTTCCTGCGCCGGCAGTCGCTTCAACTCCGTCCCGGCCTTGCAGAATGGCGTCCGAATCCCGTCGATGATCGCCAACCGGGTCATTTGAAGATTTCCGCGAAAAACTCCTGCATGGCCTGCCACGAACGCTTATCAGCCTTCTCGTTGTAGGCCGCGCCCTTGGAATTGTCATTGCCGGAACTGGGCCGCGTAAAGCTGTGCACCGCGCCGCTGTAGTAAATCATCTGCCAATCGACCCCGGCGCCGCGCAATTCGTCCTGCAACGCCGCCACGTCGGTCGCCGGCACGTACGGATCGTCCGCACCGTGACAAATCAGCACTTTACATTTGATGTTCTTCGCGTCGCGCGTCGGCGTATCGAGTCCGCCATGGAATGTGACGATCCCCGCAATGTCCGCGCCGCTGCGGGCGAGTTCCAACACCGTTGTGCCGCCGAAACAATACCCAATCGCCGCGACATGCCTCGTATCCACCAGTGGTTGTTTCTTCAGCACGTCGAGCGCGGCATTGACCCGGGCCCGCAGGAGCGTCCGGTCGCCCTTGTACTTCTTCACCTGCGCCATCGCTTCGTCCGGTCCCTTGGGACGTATGCCTTCACCATAAATGTCCGCTGCGAACGCGACGTAGCCGAGTTTCGCCAGCATGTCGGCGCGCATCTTCGCGTAGCTGTCGCACCCCAGCCAATCATGCACCACCAGCACCCCCGGCCGCGTTCCCTTCACTGCGTCATCGTACGCGAGATACCCCTGCAAGGTCGCATCACCCTGCTTGTACTCGACGTTCTCCGTATGCAACGCAGCAAACGAGTTCATGCCGAAAAGTAATGTGGCACCCGTCAATATGCAAAACCGCATTCTCATCGCAATCCCCTCCTGTTTCGTGGGCAGGCTACCACGCTCGCTCCACCAATGCACGCACCAACCGTGACACTCCACTGAGCGCTCTCAATGGGCAGTGATTGTTGACTTACGTGCTCACTCATGCTATTTGTTCTCGGTGAGTGTGCATGCTTTGCCTCGCACCACATTTTTTCGTACCGCAATGTTTCTCCCTTTCGCGGTACCAGTGCTCGCGCTGTGCCTAGTTCTAGCAGGTGTCGGAAACATCTTTGTGCTTTCGATAGCCACACTAGCGTATGGTGGCGTTCCCTATGTCGTGTTTGTGTTTCTAGCATGGAGATGGATGAACGGGAAAACGCTCAGGCAGCTTACTGCATTTGGATTACTATCACCTGTCATCTTCGCTCCCTTTCAGGTCATGTTTATGTTGCTGCTACGAGTATCGGTGAACGGTACGGCGTTGTGGAGGTGGCTTGGCAACCCCAACCTGAGAGATTGTTTCGAAATCGTATATTTTGTCCTGATATTCGGGTACGGCTACGTCTCTCTTGCACTGCTCGGATGGGGTCTTGTCGAAATACTGTCTCGAGGTAGGCTCACCGTGGCCGATTAGCGTGTCACGTGGGATTCTAGCTGCCTGCGGTCGACTCACTTCTTCGGCCGGGCATCCAGCACGCGGACTTCCTTGAGCGAACTCTCCAGCTTGATGCGGTTGGGCGCCAGTTCCGTTTCCGTCAATCAGTCTGAGGCACGCCGCGGGCGCTGTGCCAGACACGGACGATTTCGACCAGGTGTTGCTGCGACCGGAACCGATAAATCACACGGTAAGGTGGAACAATAATCTCGCGGATGTGAGGATCGCGCTTCTCTGGAACCTGACGTCCGCTCTCAGGAAATTCCTGTAACTTGTCGGTCTGCTGCATCAACCGATACGCGAACTGCTCCGCCCGTTCCGGGCTGTCAGCGGCGATGGCGCGAACGAGGTCACGGAGGTCGTCACGGGAGACGGGCGACCAGATTATTTTGCAAGCCATGAAGCCAATTGCCGTTTGACTTCTTCGTGCGCGATTCCTTTGCCCTGATCAAGCTGATCCAACCCCTTCTGAATCGCGGCCAGAAATTCAACGCGTTCGACGATCTCGCTCAACGGGACATCATCAGGCAGCTCGTTGATTGCTTGCAGGACCAATTGCTTCTGCGTCATGGTCTTACTATGCCTCTCCAGAAGGTGGCGCGCAACGTCAATTTGGAACACGGTTGCATCTGCACGCGAGCATGGTCCATCGGCGCCGCATCGCACATGTTCACTCCTTCGGCCGGGCATCCAGCACGCGGACTTCCTTGAGCGAACTCTCCAGCTTGATGCGCTTGAGCATGTCGTCCATAGAATGAACTTCGATGCGGTTGGGGGTCAGCTCGATTTCGGTCCGGAAACGGGTGCTGATCTTTTCCTTGAGCTGCTCGACGTTCGCGCCGTTGTCGGGGGCGATGTGCAGAATCAATTCGTCCACATCGTGCGGGTCGTCGTGGGCCTTGCGGATCTCCAATTGCCACTCACCGATCTCGGTCGTGTCATCGAGCATTTGCTGGATGGCGTCGAAATTCACGAGCGTGCCTTTCAATTTCCCGAACTGAAGTTCCTTGGTGCTGGATTCGCGACCGATCTTCCCGACGATGCGCGGCACCGTCCGCCCGCAGTACGGACATGGCTCCCACGTCACGCCGCCGTCCACGTAATCGCCTGTGCGATACCGCAACACCACTGTCCCCCGCGCATCGAGCGGCGTGTATACCAGTTCGCCCGGTTTGCCTTCGCCCTGCACTTCGCCGGTCTCAGGATCGATCACCTCGATGATGCCGAGATCAGGGAACATATGGTATCCACTGTATTCATCCGCCGGCGTCGGGCACTCGCCCCACGCCACGCGCGCCTCGGTAAACCCGTATGTGCCGCACACGCGCACGTCGCCCGCGCCCATGTCCTGCAGCAGCGACACCATCTTGCGGCGAATGCCCTGCGGACTTTTCTCGCCGCCGAGCACGACCTTGCAAACCTGCGGCCATTTGCGCCCCTGCTCGTGCGCTTCCCGAATCACATGATAGACAAATGTCGGGATGCCGATGATCGCCTCGGGCTTGATCTTCTCGATCAAGTTGATGTTGCCATCGGTGCCCATGACCTTGCCGCCGCCCGAACTCACCAGCAACATGCCGAACTCCAGCCCCGCGAACACCACCTGCCAGAACGCCAGGTGCGGCGCATATGGAAACATATTCACGCCGCGCATTTTCGTCGTCGCGCCGAATGTCTGGATCAGCCGCGCGCCCGCCGTGCGCAGGTTGCGCATATCGTAGTCGGTGTACGCAAACGCGACGGGCATCGAACTCCGGCCCGTTGTGGCCGTCAAGAAAACCGGCCGATACTCACGCTCAAACCGGCGTTCCACCGCGCTGCGACCGCGCAAGAGCGCTTCTGCGACGACACGCGGCCGGTGTTTGAGAACGGAAATATCCGGCGTGATGATGAACTCGCGGAATTTCTCCGGCTGTTCGGAGGTTGGAAGCAAATCGGCCTTGCTCGTGAACGGCAGATGCCGCAGGTCCGTCGCCGTCTTGATCCGGCGCGGATCGATCTTATGTTCCGCGAACATCTTCTTGTAGTACGGGCTGAACGGCGCAATGACTTCCGTCAGGAAATGGTGCAACTTCTCGTTCTGCACGCGGCGTTGCTCCGCAACACTCAGGCGGTCCCACTTCATGCCCCAACCCCTTCCCCCTCACCTTGATCCTCTCCCCCGGAGGGGAGAGGAGACCCGGCCTTCGAATTCCCTCTCCCCGCATAGGGGGAGAGGGTTAGGGTGAGGGGACGCCGTTTCATGACCGCACCAGATTTTTCAATAGCGGCAGCGCGGCCTCCGCCGCTTCTTCACCACAGCGGATGTGGCGTTCGGGATTGTAAAAATCGTACCAGACGGCGCCGGCCAGGATGGGACGAATCACCACATCGGCGTTGTTGCAGGCCATCTCGGCCATGCGCGACTGCATGGCGTGCATCGAGCGCATGTACACGTTGATAATGCTCGTCGGCGTCTCGATCACCGGGCCGGTTTCGCGCAGCATGCCTTTGCGCTCTTCGCGGGAGGCGTGCGACCATTCATTGCGATAGCGTTCGCGCTCCTTCATTTCGTCGGCATTGGGAATCGTGTTGACAGCGATGATTTTTGAAACGCCCGCGCGCGCCAACACCTGTACCGGCACCGGATCGGTGATGCCGCCATCGATCAGCACATGCCCGTTGCTGATCACGGGTCGGAAAACACCCGGAATCGAGATGCTCGCCCGAATCGCGTCGATGAGCTTCCCGTCTTCGAACACGACTTCTTCCAGCGTGTTGAGGTCGCTGCCGATGATCTTCAGCGGGATCAGCGTGTCCGCGAACGTCAGTCCGTTCACGATCGAATGCAGAAACTTGTAGACTTTGATGCCGCGCAACACGCCCGAACCGGGAAACGCCGGGTCCAACAGTTTCAGGAACGCCCGCTTGCTGCGAATCTTTTTAGCGATCTCCTCCATGTCGTCAGCCGATTTGCCCACCGCCCATGCCGCCGCAATCAGCGAGCCCATCGAACTGCCCGCCACCACGTCGATGGCAATGCCCTCGCGCTCCAGCACGCGGATGACGCCGATATGCGCCAGGCCGCGCGCGCCGCCCGTGCCCAGCGCCAGCCCGACCATCACGTTGCCCAACTCGCGGGCCATGCGCCGTACCACGAGACTATAAGCCGCCATCGGCAGCCGAATGACGTAGGGCGTGCCGTCCACCGAGTCCATCACTTCGGCCTCGGGAATCCAGCGCAGCAGACACGCAATCGGCTGTCCCAACTTGCGTTCCGCTTCCTCCACGTACGGCGCGCCGGCCTCGCCGACCGCCGTCAGGATCACGCGCACCTTCGGCTCTCGCGCCGCGGCGCGCGCGCGAAAATCTTCCAATAACAGCCGCGTGCGGTACAAATGCTCGTCGTCGTTCTTGGCGATCACAAACACCTCGTCCGATTGCATGAGGCAGGCGAACACGGAGGCCGACACCTGGTTCGGAAGATCGCACAATACGTAATCGTAGCGCTTCACCAGATGGCCGAATATTGGCGCGATCAGCGCCACCTCGCGCTCGTCCCCCACGAGATCGAGATTCAACCGGTCGAACCCGAGCGGCGAATGCACGGTGATGTCTTGCAGCCCGAGCCCACTGCGAAAATCGAGACGCTCGCACTTCAGCAGCGGCACGCCGCGCTGCCGGCCACTGAGATCGAGCAGCAACACCGGCTCGCGCGTTTCGCGAGCCAGACTCGCGGCGAGATTGTGGGCCAGCGTCGTCTTGCCGGTTCCGGGTAGCGAGCCGTACAGGGAAATAATCGTGCTCCACTTCGCGCGGTGCTTCTCGGCGCGGAGTTCCTTGATGCGATGGCCGAGTCGCTGGCTGAAACTTACCGCGACGCGCGGGTCGCGGTTGACGATGGCATCGAAATCCTCGCGCGGGATTTTCAGGAGCATCGAATCGTTCAGCGCGCGGACATTGGCCCAATGTGTCTCGCCGCTGAGCAGCGGCATTTCGCCGAAACAGTCCCCATCGCAGTACGTCGCGAAGATGCGGTCGCGTCCGCTTTTGAGGCTGGTGTAGGCCTGAAGACGCCCTGAAACAACTACGTAAAGTGCGTCGCCTGGGTCATTTTCGCGCACCACGAGGTCGCCCTTTTTGACTGCGACAAACTCCGCCCGTTCGGCCAGGCCCTTCATCAGCTCTTCGCCGAGGCTCGCCAGAACTGGCACGTTCTGAAGTACTTGGAGCTTGTCCTCCATGTTGTTTCTTTCGCAGCTGACCCGTCGGTGTTCGTGCAGCCGGTCCAGCCCACGCTCATCGCAAGTCAAGATAAAGCAAGCCGTGGGCCGAATCAATGCCCAGATGCTTCATTCTGAAGGAGTTCGATGAGCCGCAGAGCGGTCTGGCCGACGATCTCCATGCTATGTGGGCTGAGTTTGTCGATAGTGTCCTTGTCCGTGTGCCAGTAATCATTAAGCCCCGGTGCGCTGCCAAATTCAAAATCGATCAAATCGATGGCGGGAATCCCCGCCCGCATGAAGGGCACGTGGTCGTCAAGAATCCCGTTCGCTCCGTAAGTGAAGTAGTCGCGAAAGCCGGCGGCGCGCGCGGCGTCGAAGACCTTCGGCGCGAATGTGCCGGCGACGGTGACATTCAGATCCTTGTCGCCGATCATGTCCAACAACACCATGGCTTTGACCCGCGTGATCTCGTTCTTGCCTTTGAGGTCCTCGACAAAGAACTTACTTCCCCACAAACCGTCTTCGTCAGTGTATTGAATCATCGCTTCCTCGCCGTCGAAGAACACAAACCACAGGTTTGGCTGGTCAGCTGCCACGCGCGCCATTTCCAACAGTGTGCCCGTGCTCGATCCGCCATCGTTCGCCCCGACAAAGGTCATGTTGGTGAAGATCTTCGTATCGTAGTGCGAGCCAATGACGACGACGCGGCCCGGGCCGCTCTGTTGCACGCGGGTCTTGGCGATGATGTTGCGAAACTGCTTTGGACCGAACGGCGTGGGCGCCATGAACACCTGCTCCTCAGTCGCCAACCCATAGTCCTGCAACTGCGTCGCAATGTACGAGGCGGCCCGGCCCAGGGCGTCACTACCGGTGGGGCGCGGCCCGTAGCCGACGAGCTTGACACAGTGCTCGTACGCCCGCGAACCATCGAACTGTTGCCACTGGATGGGGCGTGGCGCTGACGCTCCGCCGCAACCGCCCAGGAGAACAGCAACGATGACGCAGTTCAGTTTCCTTGCCATTGTTCGGCCCAGGCGATGCGTCGCGCGAGCGACGGGTGATCGTGCAAAAGAAATTCGATGACCGGATGCGGTGACAGGTCCGCGAGGTTTTGGTCCGCGAGTTTGCGCATGGCGCGGATGAACGCGTCGCGGTTCGCGGTCAATTCGAGCGCCTCCGCATCGGCTTTCCATTCCCGCGAGCGGGAAAAAGCGTTGTTCAGCGGCATCACGACCAGCCCGAACAGGAACAGGCTCAACGCCAACAGCGGAAACGCCGCAATGTCCCACACATGCTCGTAACCAAACTGCGTCATGCCCCACTGCAATCCCCAATCGGCCACCTTCAGCCCGATAAAGGTCGTCATCGCACCCCACGCGATCATCTTCGTGATGTCGCCGTGCTTGTAGTGCGCCATCTCGTGCGCCATGACCACCTCGATCTCGTCCTCCGCGAACTTGTCGAGCAGCGTGTCGCCGAGAATGATGCGCTTTGTGCTGCCGAGTCCCGCGAATGCCGCGTTGGCCTTTTTCGTTTTCTCGCTCATGCCCATGCGGTACACGCCGAGCACTTTTGCGCCGACGCGTTGCGCCAGCGCGGTCAATTTCTGGCGGAGGGATTCGTTCTCCAGCGGCTGGAGCTTGTAGAACATCGGCAGGATCAGCACCGGAAATAACGCCGACATCACCACGCCGAACATCAGGAAAAACAACCCCGCGCCAATCCACCACCAGGCACCCGCCCGTCTCAGCAGAAAGTACAACACATCCAACACCACCACGCCCAGCAGCAGGTTCAACGCGAGCGATTTCAATTCATCAAGCGCCCACGCGCCAAACCCTTCGTTGGAAAGTCCGAACCGGTGTTCGAGAACGTAGTCGCCGAAAAAGTTCAACGGCAGGAACAGCAACTTCGTGGCAACGATGACGACCGCGCCGTAAATCGCGACGTGGATCCATGGGTTGCGCGAGACGGATTGAACGGCGTCGGCCAACACATCCGAGCCTTCAAAGTAGAGAAACACCGCCAGCAGGATAATGGTGTACAGCGTTTCCACAACGAAGAGACCGTTGTGGATGGCTTCATAGCGCTTGGCGCGGCGTTGTTGGTCAACGGAATCCATCATCGTCGGAGCGGATTGTATCTGCAACCGGTCGCGATTACAAATCGCTCCTACAGATTGTCGACTCCGAGGATGGCGAGCAGGCGCGCGAGATCGTCGTTCCCGTAATACTCGATTTCGATGCGGCCCTTCTTTTTGCCATGCTGAACGCTGACGTGCGTGCCGAGTTTTTGCTGCAATTTCTCTTCGATGGCGAGGACATGGGTTGATTTCACCGTCGCCAGCATCGTGCGGGAGCGTACTTTTGCTTCGCCTTTGAGTTGCTCGATAAGTTGTTCCGTTTCGCGCACGGTAAGGCTCCGCTTCAACACGCGCTCGGCCAGCAACCGCTGTTCCGTGGAACTGGGCAACGCCAGAATCGCTTTCGCGTGGCCGACGCTGAGCCGGTTATCGGCGACCCATGTCTGCACCTCGCTCGGCAATCCGAGCAACCGAAGCGAATTGGCCACTGCGGCGCGGCTGCGGCCCACCTTCAGGGCAATCTGTTCCTGGGTGAGTTTGAATTGCGTCCCGAGTTGCTCGTACGCCCGCGCTTCTTCGATGGCATTGAGGTCTTCGCGCTGGAGATTTTCAATCAGCGCGATCTCGAGCACTTCCTGGTCGGTGGCTTCACGCACGATGGCGGGAATGGTCGTCAATCCTGCTTCGCGCGCCGCGCGCCATCGGCGTTCCCCCGCGATCAGTTCGTAGCGTCTTTCTCCGGCTGGTAGCGCGACCGTCCCGGTTGCGGTCGTCTTGGTCGGTCGCACCAATAACGGCTGGATGACGCCACGTTGTTTTATGGAATCGGCCAGCTCGCGGAGTTGCTCGGGATCAAATTCGGAGCGCGGCTGATACGGGCTGCGCTCAATGGTGTTGATGCCGATGTGACGGACGACATTTCCATTTGTGTCGCCGGTGCCGGCCGCCGATGGTGATCCCAATGGCTGTGCCAAAGCCGGAGTAGCTGTGGGAGGCGCTATCGCGACTTCGACATGAGGTGGTTCGACCGCCACGCTGCGGACGACCCCGCCATTGATGAGTGCATCCAGTCCCCTGCCCAACGCCTTCTTAGTCATGGTGGAAACCCACCTCCTTATGCTGCCGTATTTAGCTGGAAACACGCGGTTTGTCGAGGAGAAACGCGGTTTGAATGTGAAACAGTCTTTACCCAGCCGCGTGTCATTCCGAGCTTGTCGAGGAATCTCCAATTGGAGACACTGCGGTCAGGGCAGAATGGCAAACAGATATCGCAGAAAGGAACCTTTTATCATGATCACGCGAAGAGATTTTGTCGTAGCCGTCGTCGTGGCATGCGCCGCGGTCACAGTCGCCACTTGGGCCGACATGCCCGCCAAACCGCTGATGCACTCGTCCGTATTCAACTGGAGCAACTTCAAGGTCCAGACCACGCCATACGGCGCGAGACGCGATGCGTTTGATGTACGCACGGCCACACTCGACGGATTCGACTGTCACATCACCACGCTGAACCCGGGCCAGGTGCCGCACGCCGCGCACCATCATCCCGAAGAAGAATTGCTGATCGTCAAGGAAGGAACTCTTCAGGTGATGCAAAACGGGTTGACGAATCAGGCCGGGCCCGGCGCGATCATCTTCCAGGCGTCGAACGAGGAGCACGGCTTGCGAAATGCGGGGGATGTGCCCGCCACGTATTATGTTTTCCGGTGGACGACCGCGGCCACGCCGAAGAGTAAATAAAGGGCACCATGATTACCCGAAGAGACATCATTGTCGCAGCCGTCGCCTTCTCCGCGACGGTGGCCGTTGTCGCCCTGGCCCAAACCGCCGCCAAAGCTCCGATGGCTTCATCGGCTTGGGACTGGAACGATCTTAAAGTGCAGACCATGAAGTACGGCTTGCGCCGTGACGTCTTTCTGGCGCGCACGCCCATGCTGGATCGGCTCGATTGCCACATCACCACCCTCAACCCCGGCGAGATGCCCCACCCTCCGAAACCGCATGACGGAGAAGAATTGATCATCATCAAGGAAGGCACGATCGAGACGATTCAAAAAGATAGGACGAATCGCGTCGGCGCGGGGTCGATCCTCTTCGAGTTGCCCGATGAGGTGCAAGGCATGCGCAATGTCGGGCAGAGTCCGGCGACGTATTTCGTGGTGAGATGGTTCGCACCCGGTACGTTGAAGAATCCGTAAGAATGATTGCGGCCATCCGTCGACCAGACGTGCGACTGGCTCTGGCGCTCGCCTCTTTCGCGTTGTCTGTCGCTACCGAACCAGTGTGGATACATTTCGCCAGCCCCCGCTCCGCTTTCCTGCATGAAATCCGCCCCGGCATGAAAAATGTTGATAGAGCTTATAAGGAGGAAGGTGGCACAAGAAGAACGAAGTGTTAATAGCCAACCGTGGGGGGGAATTTCGCATGAATACATTATCTAAAACGACAAACACCGTCGATGGTCTCGACGAGTTGCTGACGAATATGTTTGGAAAAACCGCACCGCCGAAAGAGGAAATCCTGCGGCACAAATGGCTGGAAAGCGAGAAGGCCGGACGCGACATCGGCGTGCTTGCGGCAGCCTATGACTGGCGGGCGAAGTATTATCCATATTGGAAGGAGTACCATGTATCGGGAGAGCCAGCCGCGATGTTGCAGTTTCGTTCCGCTTCGCGCCGCCGGGTAGAGATCCTCGCCTGCTACGCCTTGTTGCCATTAGCAGTTTTGTTCTTCGGGCTTGCCCTGTTGCAATGGACCACCGGCATTGACTACACTGACTACATCTGCGGCCATCAGATCTTGTACGCGTCCCCACTACCGAGTCACTCGTACCACTGATCGATCCTCTGGCCTTTTCCCGCCACTCAAAACGCTGTCGCGATCTGGCAAGAGTCTGGTAGATTCGGCGGCATGTCTGACAATGTCATCCGGTGCGGCTGGTCGATCGATCATCCGTTGATGATCGAGTACCACGACACGGAATGGGGTATGCCGGTGCATGACGACCGCAAGCTCTTCGAGTTTCTCGTGCTGGACGCGGCACAAGCGGGATTGAGCTGGCGGACGGTCTTGTTGAAACGCGAGAACTACCGGAAGGCGTTCGACAGTTTCGACGCCGAGAAAGTGGCGCGCTATACCGACAAGCGCCTGGCGAAGCTCTTGCAAAACCCCGGCATCATTCGCAATCGCTTGAAGGTACATTCCGCGGTCATCAATGCGCGGGCGACGCTGAAAGTCCGCGACGAATTCGGCACGTTCGACCGGTACATCTGGCAATTCGTCGGCGGCCAACCGTTGATCAGTCGCATCCAATCCCTCAAGCAGATCCCCGCGACCTCGAAGGAATCCGACGCGATGAGCAAGGACATGAAGAAGCGCGGCTTCAACTTCGTCGGCTCGACGATCTGCTATGCGTTCATGCAAGCGGCGGGAATGGTCAACGACCATCTCGTGACGTGTTTTCGGCACGGCGAAGTGCAGCGGTGACGCCCCCTTCCGGCCAAGTATTGGTGATACGAGGGGGCCGCAGTTACCAACCGCAGCTACAGGTTCCGCGCTGTGTCGCTGTAGCCGCGCGCGGTGAGCACGGCGCTGTGTGCCCGCCGACCGCGGTCAGCGCCCGCGGCTACAGTTTGTGCGCCCTGAAACCCCTGATTTTCCTTGCTTTCCAGCCTGTTTATCACGAGAATTAGCGACGGCAACGCGGTTCGCATCAAGTCGCCACAGGAGAAATATTGTGAAACATGCCGTCCTCGCTCTTATGCTCTTCGCCATTCCCGCCTCGCTTCTCGCCCAGGGCCCGCTCGCCCCGCCGGGCGCGCCGGCGCCGACGATGAAGACCTTGCAGCAGATCGAGCCGCGCACGGCGATTACGTCCGCGCCCTACACCATCAGCAGTTCGGGCTCGTATTACCTGACCACCAACATCACGGTCAGCTCCGGTTCCGCCATCACCATCGCGACCAACGGAGTGACGCTTGATCTCAACGGGTTCACCATCACCGGGACCGGCTCCGCCAACACGGGTATCCTGCTGGCATCGGCCGTTGGCAATACTGACATCACCATCCTCAACGGCCACATCACCGGCGGCCTTTTCCAAACTTTTGTCAATGGCATCAGTTACTCTGGCCCGACACCTTTTAATGTCCACGTCTCCGGCGTCTCGGTTTCACAGTGCGGGGGTTACGGCATTTATCTTGGCACTCAGAATTCAACCGTGGTGGACGCCTGCACAGTGTGGGTGGTCGGATCCTATGGCCTTGAGGCTTGCACCGTGACCCGTTCGACGGCGTATATATGCGGGCTTGACGCCATTACGGCGACCGTCGCCTCCGAGTGCTACGGCGAGAGCAGCACTGGCAACGGATTCACAGTTTCCCAAACGGCCGCTAACTGCTACGGCCAATGCGGTGGCAGCGGCGTCGGAGTGTCTGCCAACGTCGCCAATAACTGCTACGGCCTGAGCAGTGGCGGCGTCGGAGTGTCTGCCAACATCGCCAATAACTGCTACGGCTACAGCAGTGCCAGCGGCGAAGGGTTGTCGGCCAACATCGCCAATAACTGCTACGGCCAATGCAACGGCAGCGGCGACGGGTTGTATGCCGGCCAAATTACCACGGGCTGCTTTGGACAAAGCACCAGCGGCTACGGGTTGTATGTCTCCCAAATTGCCATCGGCTGCTTTGGACAAAGTAGCAGCGGCACCGGGTTGCGCGCCAACATCGCCAACTCCTGCGTGGGCATCGGTACTCCCACCAATTCAGTCATACACGCATACAACATGCCCTGAGTTTGCCATGCGCTGCACCCACAACTTCCAACGGGTTCTCCCCATCTTGGGTTGCCTCGCCGCCCTCGCGTCCACGACCACCGACACCAGCAATGGCCGGGTACATATTGGAAAGACGAAGTAGTGGGGCGGGCGTCCCGCCCGCCTCGTTGCATGTTTCCAAAGCAGCGGGCGGGACGCCCGCGCCACTACGGTGGCAGCATCAAGACGCGCCCCCACATCGCCCCGAAACCCCTTATTTTCCTTGCTTTCCCGCCTGTTTATCAGGAGAATTAGCGACGGCAACGCGCTTCGCATCAAGTCGCCACAGGAGAACTGTTATGAAACACGCCGTCCTCGCTCTTACCCTCATTGCCCTTCCCGCTTCGCTTTTTGCCCAAGGCCCGCTCGCGCCGCCGGGCGCGCCGGCGCCGACGATGAAGACCTTGCAGCAGGTCGAGCCGCGCACGCCGATCACCAATGCCACCGCCGTCACCATCAGTGCCTCCGGCTCGTATTACCTCACCACCAATATCAGCGTCACCAGCGGCTCGGCCATCACCATCACGGCCAGTCAGGTCACGCTCGACCTCAACGGGTTCACTCTCTCGTCAACCGAAGCCTCGCCGACGGGCACCGGCATCCTGCTGAACGGTGGCAACACCGACATCACCATCCGCAACGGCCACATCAAGGGCAACGTCACCTACAACGGCACGAGCTACACGGGCAGCAGCTTCGCCAATGGCATTTATGTCTCCGGTTCGTCCCCGGAAAACGTCCTCGTCTCGCACGTCTCGGTCTCGGGGTGTCTGGATTACGGCATTCTCCTCGACACTGACGTTGCCACGACAGTGGAGTTTTGCACGGTGCAGACCGTCGGCACCTATGGCATTTGGGCCAACACCGTTTCTCACTCGACCGCCAATCAGTGCGGGCAAACCGCCATCCAAGCGACCACCGCTGATAACTGCAACGCCACCAGCACAGGCTCCATAGGGTTGTTAGCCAACACCGCCAACAACTGCTACGCCACCAGCACGGCCTACTATGGAGTGTATGCCAGCACCGTGAACAACTGCTACGGCACCTCCGCCAGCAGCAGCGCCGGGTTGTCTGCCATCAATGCCAACAACTGCTATGGCTACTGCACCGGCAGCGGTGACGGGCTGGATGCTGTCACGGCTATCAACTGTCAGGGCCAAGCCGCCAGCAGCGGCTACGGGTTGAATGTCACCCAAACGGCCACGGGCTGTTACGGCATCAGTGCCACCGGCGTCGGGTTGAATGCCCTGACGGCCGTCAACTGCAGCGGCCAGGCCAGTGCCAGCTTCATCGGGTTGTTCGCCGACAATGCCAATACCTGCTACGGCGTCAGCCATGGCACCTATCCCGGATTGGTTGCCGCGATCGCCGAGAACTGCTACGGCACTTGTGCCGGCAGCGGCACCGGGTTGAATGCCAACAACGCCCATAACTGTTACGGCGTATGCAGCAACAGCAACCCCGCCTTGACTGCCGTCACCGCCAATAACTGCCAGGGCCAAAACAATGGCAGCGGCACCGGACTGAACGCCACCCAAACGGCCACGGCTAGTTACGGCCTGAGCGGCACCGGCACCGGGGTGGTTGCCAACGTCGCCAACAACTGCAGCGGTCAATCCAACGGCAGCGGTGATGGTGTGGATGCTGTCACGGCCGATAACTGCTTCGGCGTTAGCATCGGCAACGGCTACGGTGTGCGTGCCGCCGCCACCGCCATGAGCTGTTTCGGCATCAGCGCCACCAGCACCGGCTTGTTTGCCAACGCCGCCAATAACTGCCAGGGCCAGGGCAACGGCAGCGGTCCCGGGTTGTCGGCCACCCAAACTGCCACGGGCTGTTACGGCCTGAGCGCCACCGGCAACGGGTTGGCTGCCAACGTCGCCAACAACTGCACCGGCCAATCCGGTGGCAGCCTCATCGGGCTGTATGCCCAAACTGCCACGGGCTGTTACGGATTTAGCGTCACTGGCATAGGGTTATCTGCCAACGTTGCCAACAACTGCAGCGGCGAATGCAGTAGCGGCGGCGATGGGTTGAGAGCTTTCGCGGCCAACAACTGCTTCGGCCAATCCAACGGCGGCGGCAGCATCGGGTTGTATGCCTACGAACTTGCCACGAGCTGTTACGGCGCCAGTAGCGGCGGCGTGGGACTGCAGTCCGACATTGCCAATTCGTGTTACAGCAGTTCGGGGGACGGTGCCATCATGAACAAATACAACATGCCCTGAGTCCGCCATGCGCTACGCACACAGCTTCAAACTTTTGTTGGCAGGGCCGCGCCCTGCCCCGAAAGCTTTCGGGGTGAACCACGCGGCTCGGACGACCGGCAGGTCGTCCCTACCGCTCAAAGTTCTGGCCGCACTGTTCCTCGCATCCACCGCCGCCGCATTCGAGGGTCGGATTAACGCCGTCATGATTCGGGGCAGCGAAACCAACGCCCTGCTCTACACGGTGGGCACGGACTCGTTGCGAGTGGAGATGACCGCCACCAACTGGCCCAATCCGGTGGACATTCTGGATCGCAACTCCGGCGCACTCACACTGCTCTTTCCGAACAACCGCAGTTTCGTGCACGTGAAGCCCGCGACGGATGCCGCCACCGCGCCAACTCCCGGCCCACCCGGGATGCCCATGCCGCCTGGTGGCTTGCCGCCAGGGATTGGCCCTCAGCCACAAGTTTCCGATGTTCGGCGAGGGTCTCCCGACCCCGCCGAAACATTGACCGCAGGTCTCCCCGTCGTCCCGAACGATGGAGACCTTCGGTCGGAGGATGTGCGGGGTCGGGAGACCCTCGCACAACAACCGGGGGCGACCGTTCTTACACCGCCGCCGATGTCGTTGCCACCCGGCGCGCCAGTCATGCCCCCAATGCCTCCCCGGCCGGTTATGCCGCAAATGCCGATGCCAACAACAGCCGGGACGCCTGTTCAACTCCCACCGGGAATGCCCACGATGCCGAATATGCCGGCACTTCCGCCTGGGGTCGGCCCGCAAGCACAGTCGGGTATGCCTTCGGCACCGGAAATGCCTTCGATGCCCGCCATGCCGATGCCCATGATGCCTGCCCCGATGATGTCGGGGCCGGGCATGAGGGAGAAGATGGAACTTCAGGCCACGGGACAGAAAACCAACCTCCTCGGCTTCGCCTGTGAGGAATATCAACTCAAGCAACGCGGCGAGACGCTGGAAATCTGGGCGACGGACCAGTTGTTGCCGTACCAGCCCTATGTGCAAAATCAGCCGCACCGTTTCGGGCCGCAGCGGATCGAGGAGCAATGGCCGGCGATGCTCACCAGCCGCAAGCTGTTTCCGTTGCTGGCCAGCCTGCGCTACGACAACGGCGCGGAACGCTTTCGTTTCGAGGTCCAATCCGTCACCCCGCAAAAACTCACGGACGCGGAGGCCAAACTGTTTCAGCCGCCCGCCGGCTGGTTCGAAATTCAGCCGCTGCCGTTTTGAGAGAGGAACGCACCCATGAAAGTACAACATAATTGTAGGCCGACCGGTCCGGTCGGCACGGTTCAACAAGAACGTCGGCAAGCGGGCCGCTTGCCCTACAAATCCGCGATACTCGTGTTCATTCTGTCTTCCGTCTTCTGTCTTCTGTCTTCAGGGCCACAGGGCTTCGCCTCCACCACCATCGATACCAACAACCCCTACGCCTATGGCGCAAACATCGGCTGGGCCGATGCCTTCGCCGACGGCACCAATGGCGCGGTCCTGGGCCAGTTCTATTGCTCGGGCTACATCTACTCCGCCAATGTCGGCTGGATCAGTCTCGGGAACACGAACGGGCCTTCCGACGGCTACGCCTACTCCAATCTCGGCACCGATTACGGCGTCAATAATGTGGGCGGCAGCGGCCAGCTCTCCGGCATGGCCTACGGCGCGAATATCGGCTGGATTACGTTCGAGCAGACCTACGGCATGCCCCAGGTCAATCTGCTCACCGGCCAACTGACGGGTTACGCCTACAGCGCCAACGTCGGCTGGATCGGCTTGAGCAACTCCGTTGCCGTGCTGCGAACCGACACCTTATCGCCCGGTCCTCTGGGAACCAACGGCCTGCCTCTGGCCTGGCAACTGGAATATTTCGGCAACACCAATGTCAACGCCAACGCTGATCCCGATGGCGACGGCATGTCGAATCTGCAGGAGTACCTGGCCGGCACCAATCCGACCGACCCGAACAGCCGTCTGCGCATCACCGCCATTAGCGCTCATACCCCTGGCAGCACCGCCACGCTTACATGGACGAGCGTGCCGTCGCGCCTTTATTACGTGGAAGAGCGGACCAACCTTACGACCGGCGCGTGGGCCACCAACGTGACGCTCGGTGTGGTCTCTCCCGATCCGGGATCAACGACCACCCGCACCCTGACCGACACGGCAGCCTCGAACCGCTTCTTCCGCGTGCAGGCGATCATTCCGCTTAGCCAATAAACACTAGCTTACGGGAGCACCGCCGCGCGATAGTATCGGGCCGGCAGGCTGGCGCCGCCGGGATCAGTCACCGTGACGGTGCCACCGGTGCCCGGGATATTATTAGTGAGCGTAGTCCAGATGGCAGCGACGACGTTGGTCGTGTAATCAACCCGGTAGTAACGGCTGGAGCCGGTGATAAGACTGATCTGCGCGTCGCTCCCGACAATCTGCACCCCCGTGATCCCCAGATCGTTGCCGAGGTTGTAATTGATGACGCTATTGATCCACGAAATACTCGGCGAGACGCGGGAACTGTAGAACTGTGCGGCATAATGTGCCGTGAAAAGCACCCAATTGGAGCCCGTTGGCTGGTAATACAAATCGTGATAATCCACCAACGAGGCGTTGAACGCCGGACCGGTAGCGCCGTTCGTGCTTACAAACGGATCGTCAACCGTACAATGAATTCCGGCCAGCTTCCACGTGCCTGTTGACCCGCCGTCCTGGATAAACATTCCCCCGCCGGAATCGTTGTACGACAGGTCGCATTCGTTGGTCATTCCATTGCGTTGGAACGCGGCATACAACAACTGCGCGGACGGGTAATTGCCATCTTCCGTGTCGACGCCCGTGACGACGCCCGAAACAGTGTTCTCCCCCCAGCGCTCGATGTTGTTGGTGTTGCCCCACTGCCAGCCGTTGGTCACACCGCCAACAATGACCGCGGGACCACGGTCCGTGCCGCGGCCGATCACCACGCAGGTGTTGCCGATTTCGTTCGATCCCGTGTAGAGGGGCGCATAATAGGGAAACGTTTGCGCCACCTGCCAGATCCGTAGATCGGAATTCGGATCATCAAAGTTTGCCACAGTCGTATAGGAAAATCCGTTCAGGATAAACGGGTCTCCCACGTTACCGTTGATGTGGTGTGCCGTAAGAAAAAATGTCGGCGCGATGGGGGTGCCGAGCCATACGTACCACTGACCTTCGCATTGCCAGCCGCTGTTGGTCAGGGAGCCGGTCGGGGCATTCGTGTTGTAGGAGGGATCGCCCGTCGCTTCAAACAGCACCGCCTGACTGCGCGCCGCCAATATCGCCACAGCCAATATTGCCAGCAACACTCGCCCTATTCGACCCCATGATTCCATAAGACGGGCCACAGTATACTCGGGAAGCGAAATTAACGCGAGGCCATTTTTGACCGAAGATATCCCCCGTGCCGGCGGCCATTTCGGCAATCCGCCCCCATCCTTTGATCGCGAGGGGGAACTTTCCGCTTGCGAGGCCCGGGGCTCGGCAGTAGCGTGCAGCATGGACTACGGATATGACTGTTCGTTCGCAAAAGGAGTGGAATGAAGGTAAAAGCATTCCTGGTGGGAATCTGTAGTCTCGTCGTCCTCTCGAGCGGATCGGCGTTCAGCGAGAACCCGCCGCCGGATCAAACCAAGTCACCATTGGTGTCGTGGCTGCAGGGCCTGTACCACAAATTGACGAACCCCGCGGCGAAACCGGTGGCGGTTTATGATTCGTCCCCGCAGCCTGTTCCCGGTAAAACGATCGTCATCTACTATGGCAACCACCCTGAAGTCGTGAGCCTCGGCGCCACCGGTCGGGCCCGGCCAGTGAAGCCATCCGTGCCAACGAAATGAACCAAAGATTCACGAAGGAGAAACCGTGCGGACAGCGCTATTGCTCGTCACATTGTTGATTCTGGGCACCGGCTGCGCATCCACCAAATGGTGCAACTGCGCAATGCAGACGCCACGTCCCATACCGCCGTCATCTTCGATCTCAACGGCGACACTGTGATCGTCCTCCAGCGGAGAATCTGTTCCATGCGCGTACGCTCCGCGTGAGGGCGAGAGACCATCTCTGTCCAAGTAGATATGGTGGCCCCCACGCATCGAGTGATCCGCGAGGTTCGATTCATCTCCTTCATCATCCCGGCTTGGAACGAGGAATCGGTGCTCTCGGGCACCCTGGCCGCCGTGAACGCGGTGACGCAGCAGTTGACCGAACCGTGCGAAGTCATTGTCGTCGATGACGCCTCAACCGATCACACAGCCGAGATCGCCCGTGCTTGCGGCGCGCGCGTGGTTCCCGTCAATCACCGGCAGATCGCCGCCACGCGCAACGCCGGCGCGAAAGCAGCGCGTGGCGATGTGTTCTTCTTTATCGACGCGGACACGTTAATTGGGGAGGAAGTGGTTCGCGCCGCGCTCGAATCCGTCCGTTGCGGGGCGGTCGGCGGTGGTTGCGCGCTCCGTTTCGACGGGCAGGTACCGCCGTACGCCCGGGTCCTCCAGGCGCTGATGGTGAGATTCTCCCGCATCGCCGGCATTGCGGGTGGATGTTTCTTTTTTTGCATACGGGAGGCGTTCCATGCCGTGGGTGGATTCGACAGCGGTCTCTACGCCGCGGAAGAAGTGGCAATGAGTGTGGCGCTGCGCCGGCTCGGCCGGTTTATCGTGCTGCCCCAGTTCGTTACGACATCGGGCAGGAAACTCCGGACCTATTCGCCGCGCGAATTGTTCGCGCGCCTGCTCCGCATCCTGTTCAAGGGACGCAAATCCCTGCGCGACCGACAAAACCTTGATATCTGGTACGGGGACCGACGTCCCGATCCAAAACCGCTGGCGATGAAGGCTGAGTGAGCAGGTGCCGAAGTGCAAATCTAACCAGCGTCATCTCGCGCCGGCGAATCCGAGGTGTGCGCAGAAGCTCGCGACCGATCCGAATTCCCGATTTACCGCCTGACGCAGTTCCGCACGCGTTGTGCCAATGAGGGCCGCCAGTTGCGGGATCGTATACGTCCCGTCGAGCTTCAACTTGCCTGATTTAATTGCGCGTTGGATGCGTTGTGTCATCTCGGCTGCTTGTGTCTTCATAATCTTCGCCTCCGCTGTGTTGAAAGTGATGGCCGGGCAGTGACAAGCCAGAAAAAGGGGGGAGTCGAGTTTCGACCATGCCCAATTTTGCGTCCCGGCTCTCCACGCCAACCTACGCCTAATCGCTGAAATGGCAACCAATTGTTTCGCGGCAGGTGGAATACGGATGCCGGACAGTCACACGTGAGAAAATAACTTTACGAATTGGTTAGGTTTATTCCGGAATGAGGCGTATAGTCAGGATGGCAGAGTTAACTGGGGACGATCCCCCCCGAATGGCTTCCAACCAAATGATGAATTATCCAACGAGAGAAGGTCCCCGGTTTGAATATCGGGAGCAAGAAGGCCAGCGGGTGAAAGAGTCACCGAGCCTCTCCAATAGATTTCCACAATTGAAGGCTTTGGCCGTGGACATCGGTTTCTACAACTCCGCAGGCGTCACCAAGAATTCTCAGATCAAATACACGCCCAATCTCGATAACGCCAAGTCGGTGTTTCGCATCAATTGTCCCAACAACGGCTGCATCGGCGGCGATTTTGATCTGACCGAGCAACTCGTCAAAGCCGTTGGGGAGCAGCGCACCACCGTCACCGCCGAAATGTCCTGCCAGGGTTGGCAAAGCAAGACCACCATCGACACGGTTCATTGCCACAACATTCTGCGCTACACACTTAGCCTCGCCTACTGAAGAACTGAGCCTGCCGCACCGCCCACTCCGCGCTTGCATCGCAATACCCGGTTGGGTAATATATTGGGCGCTACCCCGGGAGGAGCGTTATGGCACTATTCGGCGGAATGTTCGGCGGCGGTCAGAAGCATCCGAATCTCGACCGGCTTACCTTGGCCGTCCAAGGCAGCTTGGGCGTCCAGCTAACACCACCCGGCGACGACGTGCTGCCGATAATAGATTCCATGACTGGCCGCGATCTGGTCAGCTTCGAAAACGCGCACAGCGCTGAGGGAATGCAGGAGTTGTTCAAAGCGAAATTGCTGCGCGCGATGATAGATACCCAAACCCGAAGCTTGGTCCTCTCCATTGCCACGCGGGAGGAACTCGATAGCGAGTTGAAGACCGCGCACGGGGCTGTCAAGGTGATGCATACTGCGGCACATCATGGCACCTCACGTATCATCAAGTCCTTCGGCCCTGCCGAGGGCATTAAGGCCGTGGTGCCCGAGTCTACCGTGATGGCGGCGCGCCCCGAATCCGTTCAGGCAGAAAGTACCGCCGTGCCGCCGGCCTTTGAGCACCTCGAAGCGGCGGAGCGGTTGTGCGCCACCATTGTCGACTTGTTCGTCAAGCATGGACAATTAACAACCGCCGACAAGGAAGTGTTGAAGAAGATCAAGCCGGTCGATTACACACTCGAAGCGCGGATGGGTGCCTTGGAGCGCTGGAGGGCGGAGTTGACACGCCGGGCGCGCGGCGTCCATGTCCAGCAATCAGGCGCGACTTCTCTTCTGGCGAGCGCGAACGAAGCCGCGCAGCAATCCGAAGAAGCCATACTGCGACGCTTCGATAACTTCGTGCACTGGCTGGGTAAGTTGCTCAAGGCGCTGGAGCACAAAGGCATCAAATTCCACGGCAAGCCCGTCTGGCTCCCGCATTAGATGCGAAAGCGACGCGCGGAAAGATCCTTCCGACCATGAGTTAACCGCTTGGAAGTGGTCGGAGAGACAAGACACCAGTCGAAAGTTTTTCCGATTCTGCCGTGAAATCGAGGTTTTGAGCTTACGGCCGCATCAATTGTGCTCAAGCAGAATGTACCTGCCCGCCGAAGGTGCTCTCGGGCGATTAGCCCGAGATGATTGAGCGAACGCTCATTCGACAGGGAAAGGCCCATCGGCATAGCTCTCGGCGTGGTATCCCTTTGATCCGATGAGCCTGGCTAGAGGACTTTTCGTGTCTTGGCACAGACGGAGCCGCCCGACAAGGAACTTGAAGTCGTACCGCGGTTGCCAGCCGAGTTCGCGTCGGGCCCGTTCGTTGACGTAAACGCGGTCAATGCTCGGAACCATTTTCCAGCTACGACGCGTGTATTCGGCCTCGTACTCGGGCACTCTCCATCGCGCCACGCCGGGTGCATCGGCGCGCAGCTCGGACAGATCACCAGCGGTGAAGGGCGTCGTCGCGCTGATAATGTATTTCCCGAAGCCAATCTCCGACGCGCGTCGGGCGGCCAAGAGATGCGCGGTGACGACATCTTCGATGTCGACACGGCGGTAGAGGTACTCGTTCAGCTTGATGTTCTCATCCGCATAGGCTTCTCGCACCAAGTGGTTGTCGTCTTCCTCGGGGAAAAACCGCGATGTTCTAAGGACGATGCAGGCAAGCTTCCTGTTCCGATGAAACAACTCGCACAGGTCCTCCGCGGCCGCCTTGCTGACGCCGTAAATGTTCTTCGGAATCGGTGTCACGCCTTCCGTGATCCAAGCGGCCGGCATCCCCGCAGCAGGGATAAGGGCATCGCCGTAGACGCTCGTCGTGCTCGTGTAGACAAACGACTCGACGCCCGCCACGACCGCTTCTTCCAGCAAACTGAGTGTACCGGTGATGTTGGTATCCACGAAATCTTGGCGGCTATGCGTCGCCAAATGGGGCTTGTGCAGTGTGGCCGCATGGAAGACCGCCTGCACGCCGATCATGCAACGCCTGACGCAAGCGCGGTCGGTGATCGAGCCAACCACGTTGGTGAACGGACCGCTGCCGATATCGAGCCCCACAACCTCGTTGCCTAACTCCTGGAGGCTGCGGACCAATGCCTCGCCGAGGTGGCCAGAACTTCCTGTAACCAGAGCGCGCATCGTCGCATCATAATGGATAAGTCTATTTTACTCAATAGCATGCGAACGCATGGCGAGCCCGCGGTGCGCTCTGGCTGTATGCTGACGATCCTTCGCAAAAACAGGATGGCCAGAGGATAACACTATTCAAAACAATTGGGATAACCGGCAGACATCTTCCCGAGGCACTGATGCCCGGGATGCTCCAATCCGAGACCTGCCACCATCAAAGTGGTCGGGACGGCGGGATTTGAACCCGCGACCTCTTGGTCCCGAACCAAGCGCGCTAGCCAAACTGCGCTACGTCCCGTCCTCGGAACAACACGTTACTTAATCACACTTTCTTACGCGCACGCAAGAACTCAATCACCATCGGCATAATGGAAATGAAGATGATCGCCAGCTCGACGATGCCGAAATGCTTCTTTACGAAGTCGAGTTGCCCGAACTCATATCCGCCAAACAACAAAAGTCCCACCCACAACATACCACCCAAAATATTGTAGGTGCTGAACTTCAGGTACGTCATGTGCCCAACGCCCGCCACGAATGGCGCGAACGTGCGCACAATTGGCACAAATCGCGTAATGATAATTGTTTCGCCGCCATACTTCTCGTAGAACGCGTGCGTTTTCTCCAGGTACTTCGGTTTGATGATCCGTGGGAACTTTGCGGAGAGCTTGTCACCGAAGAGACGCCCCACCGAATAATTCACCGTGTTCCCGATGATGGCCGCGCCGCTCAGCAAGAGAAACAACCACGCCACGCCCAACGGGCTGCCGGGCGTCGCTGCCAGCGCGCCGGCAGCGAACAACAGCGAATCGCCGGGCAGAAACGGCGTCACGACAAACCCCGTCTCGGAAAAGATGATCACGAACAAGAGCGCATAAGTCCACCCCGTCCCATGGGCCTGCATCGCGTCGTTCAGATGCTTGTCCAAATGCAGAAACAGGTCGATGAGCTGGTGTAGCATTTGCATAAAGGGCTGCTACATCTAGCACACTGCCCAACCCTTGTCAGCCAAGATTCTGCTAGATCGCATCTCACGCCAGTAGCTGATGTGGCAGCCGCCGTCCCTGCGGCTTCAAGAATGGTTGCGACCGCGAAAACGGAGAGAGCACAGAGCACGAATTACCTCTGTGCTCTCCCGCTTGCTTCAATCCATCAGCCAGCGCGATCAACGCCTGCCGGCAGCAATACTGGTGCGATTACTTCGCGCCCGCCTCCGTTACCGTGAACGTCTGGCTGCCGACGGTGATCGCACCTGTAACGGCGGTGGTGTTTGTGTTCGCGGTGACCGTATAACTGACCGCGCCATTGCCCAAGCCGCTGGCGCCCGCCGTGATCGTGATGAAGTCGTTCGTCGTGGACGCCGTCCAGGCGCAATCGCTCAGGTTCGCCTTCACCTTCACAGTCTCCGAGCCGCCCGTCGCCTTTAATTTGGCATCCTTCGGGCTGAGCGTGAGCTTGCAGCCTCCCGCCAACTGGTTGACCGTGAACGTCAGCCCGGCAATCGTGATCGTCCCGCTGAGCGGCGTGGTATTGGTATTGCCCGGAACAGTGAAATCAACCGTGCCGTTACCCGAGCCGCTCGCACCGCTAACGATCGTGATGAAGTCACTCGTTGTGGTCGCCGTCCAGGAGCAATCGGTACCTTTGACCTTCACGGACACTTTTTTCGCGCCGCCCTTCGCCGGCACGGTCACGCTCGCAGGACTCAGCGTAAACGTACAGTTGGTGCCGCCGGAACCACCGCCGCCGGGGGATTGGTTGACCGTGAACGTCTGCCCCGCAATGGTCATAGTGCCGACGAGAGCCACGGTGTTGGTATTGGCCGCCACCGTGTAAGAGACTGTGCCATTGCCCACGCCGCTGGCACCCGAGACGATCGTGATGAACCCATCGCTGCTGACCGCTGTCCAGGCGCAATCGGTGCCCGTCACTTTCACAGCCACCGTGTCGGAACCGCCCGCCGCGGTGAACTTGGCACTGCCCGGAGTAACCGAAAACGTACAGGTGTTCGATTGCCCGGACCCTCCGGAAACCGTCAACGCGAAGCCGACACCAGAGTTGACCATCCCCGTCGACGTGAGTCCGTAAATGGTGGAACCGACGAGTTCCAGCCCGCTAAACTGATAACCGTCTCCCGGGCCGTCCGGGAAGCTGTGCAAGATTTGGTAATTGCTCCCATCCGTCCCCATCGAGAACAGCGAGCCATTGCTGCTGCTCCCGCCAAAATCGGTCGCGCCATAGAGTGTCGAGCCGATAATGCCGATCAGGGCGGGATCAATCGTCTGGGCGTCGGTAAAGCTATAGACGGTTTGGTAGCTGTTGCCGGCCGTATCGAACTTAAACACTGTCCCGGCATTGTAAACGCCACCGGAGGTGCACGTGCCGTAGAATGTCGTGCCCGAGATCGGCAGCAGAAGCTCTGGCCGGAGGCCGTCATTGGTGGCGTTCCCGAAGTTGTACAGGATTTGGTAATTGCTCCCATCCGTCCCGATCGAGTACAGCGTGCCATTACTATAGCTCCCGCCCTCCGCCGTCACGGCGTAGATTGTCGAACCGCTGATTTCAAATGACAGCGGAAACGCGCCATCATTCGGGACGCTCCCGAAGGCGTGCAGGATTTGGTAATTGCTTCCATCCGTTCCGATCGAATAGAGCGTGCCATCCCCACGAGGGAGCAACTGGCCGTTGTTCCCGCCAAAGAGGGTAAGGCCGTAGATCGTCGAACTGCTGACTGTAAAAGCTCCCGCCTCGTAACCATCATTCGTGATGCTGCCGAAGGCGTGCAGGAGTTGGTAACCGCTGCCCGTCGTGTCGAATTTGAAGACGGTTCCTGTCGTGCCGCCGAAGTCGAGTGAGGTCACGCCGTAGAGAGTCGAACCGTTGAGACGCAACCCGTCCGGATTCCCGCCGTCACCTGGGGAGGTCCCGAAGTTGTATAGAATTTGGTAATTGTTGCCATCCGTCCCGATCGAGTACACCGTGCCCTTATTGCTGCTCCCGCCATCTTCCGTAAAGCCGTAGAGAGTCGAGCCGATAAGTTGCATCCCGCTCGGGGTGGTGCCGTCTGTCGGGGAACTTCCGAAAGTCTTCAGGATTTGGTATCCGCTGCCATCGATTCCCAATGAGTACACGGTGCCGTCGTCGTTGCTCCCGCCAGACCGGCTCACGCCGTAGATCATCGAGTTGGTAACCAACGCGTCGCCACCATTCCCACCGTCACTTGGCGGACCGCTGAAGGTGTGCAGGATCGTATAAGTTTGGGCGTGCGCCCCTATACTGCCCACCACCAATCCCAGGACCATCGCCAGCCGGGCAAGACCCCGGGTTTTCCCACGGGCGGATGTGTTACCGGCGGTTGTCATTGTTCCGAAAAGATCACAATCCATTTTCATTAAGTTTGACTCCATTCTGGTTGCAAGATATCAATGTCGCGGGTGTCATCGCGGCGCCTGACGCAGCACACATCACCACAAGCATCGCACGCCCATTGTGACCGCGATTCCTCGTCAAGCGGCCAACAGGTGACGGAAGAACGCACCAGACCTCCTGCCAATTAGTTCGACTGCGACTGGCTTGCGTCGATTACGCCCCTCCATATAGCCGCTGGTTCGCGTATACTTCTCGCCAACACCATCACCGTGACTTTTTAGACGGGCCACACGACGACCACAAGATAAATTTGATGATGTAGGGCGATTCGTCCCGGCAGCAGCCGTCCAACCATGGCCAGACCGCTTCTCCGAGCCGGTGTCGGGCGTCGCCCATTTCCGCTGTAGTACGAAATCCTACGAGTCGTGATGCGAACGAAAGCCGCCGCAGCCCGGACCGTAATTATACCGCACCGGTAAGTCTCGGTAGGTTCTGTTACTTCGCGCCTGTTTCTGTAATGGTGAACGTCTGGCCACCGACAGCTATCGAACCGGTCTGTGCCATCGTGTTGGTGTTGGCCACCACCGTGTAGCTGACCGTGCCGTTGCCTGTGCCGCTGGCGCCTGCTGTGATCATGATGAAGTCGTTCGTCGTGGTTGCCGTCCACGCGCAATCACTGAGGCTCGCCTTCACCTTCACCGTCTTGGAGCCGCCCGTTGCCGTGTATTTGGCGCTCTTGGGGCTGAGCGTGAACGTGCAGCCGCCTGCCGCCTGATTGACGGTGAATGCCTGCCCGGCAATCGTGATCGTACCGCTCCGCGTCGTGGTGTTGGTATTGCCCGACACGCTGTAATCAACCGTGCCGTTACCCGAACCGCTCGCACCGGCAATGATCGTGATGAAACCGGCATTACTGACCGCCGTCCATGAGCAACCGGTGCCCTTGACCTTCACACTCACGGTTTTCGCCCCGCCCTTTGCTGGCGCGGACACACTCGACGAGTTCAGCGTGTAGGTGCAATTGTTGGAGCTGCTACCACCTCCGCCACTACCGCCGCCACCTCCGATAGTAACGCCGCCCGGTACTGAGAAGCTGAACATCGTACCCTCGTCATCATCACCACCGTTGTTCCCGCCGAACTGGGTGACCCCATACAGCTTTCCATTGGCGCCTCCGACCAACGCGGCCGGTAGACGACCGTCCAGGCAGTCGCCGGAGTCGTCTTGGACATTGCAAAACTGGTACAGCGTGGTCACCTTGCCCACCGGGCTCATCTTAAACAACGTACCGGAGCCGGTGAGGCTGTCTCCGACGGTCAGTCCGTAGAAATTGCCCTGGCTGTCGCGTGCGTTGGACAACTCGGGGTCGGAACCGTCATCGCCGTCAAACTGGTGCAGCATGGTGAACGTCCCAGCCGAGGTGATCTGGAATGCTGTGCCAACGCCGTCCGCTCCTCCCAGGGCCGTCGTGCCGTAAAACACGCCGTTACTTTGCAAGCCCAGCACGGGGATGTACCCGTCGCTGCCCGCAAAATGGTGCAATACGTTTAGCGTTCCCGCCGAGGTGATTTGGAACACCGTGCCGCTATCATGGATCCCTCCCACCAGGGTGGTACCATAAAAGTTGCCGTCAATTCCCTGAATGAAGCCCGCCGGCATGTCGCCGTCGGAACCGCTGAATTGATACAGCGTGGTCAACGTGCCGGCGGTGGTCATCCTGAAAATCGTGCCGCTGCCCTGCGCTCCCCCGGTTTCGGTCGAGCCGTACAAATCGCCGTTGGTGGCCTGCAAGCACAAGAGAGGGAGGGCGCCGTCAGGGCCGGCGAAATTATGCAGCGTGGTCAACGTGCCCTCCGATGTGATTCGAAACACAGTGCCACTGTCGTTCATCCCGCCGGCTGAAGTCGCGCCATAGAAGTTACCGTCCGTTCCTTCAATAACACCCCCTGGCTGTAGGCCATCGGTGCCGCTGAATTGATACAGCGTGGTCAACGTGCCAGCCGTGGTGATCGTGTACACGGTGCCATCGCCATTGGCCCCCCCAAACGGGGTCGCGCCGTAAAAGTTGCCGCCCGTGGCCAAAAACAATCCCGACGGATTCTGGCCGTCAAGACAGTCGCCATTGTCGTCGGTAACGGTGCAGAAACTATACAACGTGGTCAGTGTCTGCGCTTTTGCATTGCCAAATTGGCCGGCCACAACCAAAAGTACGATTGCCATGTGAATGCGTAGAATCTTCATGAGATGTTTGCCTCTTTTTCGTTGTTGTGAACTGCCATCCAAGATCTCTGTTCTCTTTCCCTTGCAGCGACCACCGCGCGCGAGCACTTTTGCCGCTTCGGTCACTTCGCCCCTGATTCTGTTATAGCGAACGACTGGCCGCCAATGGCGATGGCGCCTGTGACGGCCGTGGTGTTCGTGTTCGCAGCGACCGTGTAACTGACCGTGCCATTGCCAACACCAGTGGCACCACCGGTGATCGTGATGAAGTCATTGGTGGTGACAGCCGTCCACGCGCAATCGCTCAAGTTAGCCTTCACCTTCACTGTCTTGGAGCCGCCCGTTGCCGTGTATTTGGCATTCTTGGGGCTGAGCGTGAACGTGCACCCTCCCGCTGCCTGATTGACGGTGAATGTCTGACCGGCAATTGTGATCGTGCCGCTGCGGGTCGTGGTGTTGGTATTGCCTGACACGCTGTAATCAACCGTGCCGTTACCCGAACCGCTCGCACCGGCAATGATCGTGATGAAGTCATTGTTGCTGACCGCCGCCCACGAGCAACTGGTACCCTTGGCTTTGACCTTCACGGTTTTCGTGCCGCCCTTCGCAGGCAACGTGACGCTCGTCGGACTCAATGTAAACGTACAGTTGGTGCCGCCAGAACCACCACCACCGCCCCCACCGGAGGCGCCGGCTTGGGTGACCGTGAAAGTCTGACCGGCAATCGCGATCGTGCCGCTACGACCCGTCGTGCTCGTGTTGGCGGTGACGGTGTAATGGACCGTTCCGTTGCCCGAGCCGCTACCACCCGAGGTGACCGCAATAAAGCCGTCGTTGCTGGTCGCCGTCCACGCACAGCCATTGGACGCGGTGACGCTTACGCTGTCAGAGCTGCCCGCTGTACCAAAATCGGCATTGGTCGGACTAATCGAGGCACCGCAGCTTGTGAGCCCAACGACAAGCCTGAACACCGTGCCACCCGCAATCCCATAGAAATTGCCGTCCCGGCCTTGCAACAGCCCCCCTGGGGCGGCACCGTCGGCGCCGTCGGTGAATTCCCAAATGGGCGTCAAGGCTCCGTCTGAAGTGATCTGGAACGCCGTGCCATCGCCGTACTGCAAGCAACAATCAGCAGTCCCACCTTCGTAGGTTGTCCCATAGAAGCTTCCGTCGCTGCCCTGGATAAGGCTGTTTGGATCGTTACCGTCAGCGCAGACTTCACCAGAAGAAATGACACAAAAGCTATGCAGCGTGGTCAGCTCGCCACTGGGGGTCATCATGAACACCGTGCCGCCACCGTTCGTTCCACCTACACCGGTCGTCCCGTAGAAATTGCGATCGCTGCCTTGGATAAGGCTGCTTACGCCGGTACCGTCAAGGCACTCAAATTCGTTACTGATGCTGCAAAAACTATACAGCGTGGTCAGTTTACCCCCCGGGGTGATCATGAACAACGTGCCCCAGTTATTCGCCCCACCGCGGGCGGTCGAACCGTAGAGATTGCCATCGCTGCCCTGGACAAGTCTTTCCTCTGGGGCATTGCCGTCAAGGCACTGGCCGCTGGCGTTGGTGACACTGCAAAAGTTATATATCGTGGTGAAATCGCCCTCCGGGGTGATCATGAACACCGTGCCAGCCGTCTCGTCCCCTGTGGTCGTACCATAGAAGTTACCATCGGCACCTTGGACAACTCCTGACTTCGGCCCTGTGCTGGTACCTATATAGCCACTGTAAACACCAAATTGGTATAACACGCTCAACTGTCCACCGGGGGTGATCGTGAACACCGTGCCTTCGTCGTTCGTTCCGCCCACAAAGGTCGTGCCGTAGAAATTGCCGTTGGTGCCTTGGGCAAGTCCTGCAAACGGCTCTCGCCCGTCACCAAAAAAACCACCAAACTGATATAGCGTGGTCAACTGTCCCTCCGGGGTGATCCGGAATACTGTGCCCACGCCGTTCGTCCCGCCTCCATCGGTCGTCCCGTAGAAATTGCCGTCGCTGCCTTGAATGAGGGGCACCTGAGGACCACGCCCGTCAAGGCATTGGCCGTTTGCGTTGGTGACACTGCAAAAGGTATATATCGTCGTCAGCGTCTGCGCATTTGCGTTGCGCGGTCCACCGGCCAGCACCAACAATACAGTCGCAATAAGAATTCCGGCAGTTTTCATGACGGCCAACCTTTCTGTGTTTGTTGCCAAACCATCAACGGGCTTGGGACTGCGACTCGCCTGCTCCGAAGGCACGTACTACAACCAAGCCGTCGCCCTGGTGTCAAGCCTATTTGGGCTTTGCGGGTTGCCTCCATCGTTCCGGGGCGGGCAACTCATTTCCACGTTTTGTTTGCTGGTGCGAGAGATGGCGGCTGGGAATCTCACCCTTCCAGCCAAGCCGCATTTCTCCTATCTTTATTCTATATGGAACGCGCCGCCTGGACTTGCAATGCTTTTACAGGAGGTTCGACAACTGTCTCACCAATACTTCCCCACCAACTTGAAGAACCTCACCGTATCGTGCCAGGGGTGGATGCGGCTGGCGCGGCCGGGCTCGTAAATGGTGCGGATGGGGACGGTGACGATTTTGTGGCCCGCGCGGCCGGCCTGGATGAGCATCTCAGTCTCGGTGTCAAACCGCGCCGTGGAAAACTTCAAATCCTTCAATACACTGCGTCGCAGCAGCCGGTATCCGCACTGGCTGTCTGGTATCTTCTGCCGTGCCAGCTTGCCCGTGACCCACGATGTAAACTGATTCGTCCACAACCGCACCTGCGGCATGTCGCGCACATCGTTCATGCGCGTGCCCACGACGATGTCGGCCTGTTCGCTCTCGGCCGCTTCGACAAACTTCCGGATCTCCGTCGGATCGTGCTGGCCATCGGCGTCGAGAAGAATGGCAAACGTGGCGTCGGAACGCCCAAAATAATCGAGCGCAGTCGCGATCGCCCCACCCTTCCCACGGTTGTGTTCGTGGCGGAGAATTTTCGCGCCTGCCTTCTCGGCGACGGCGACCGTATCGTCGCGCGAACCGTCGTCGATCACCACGACTTCGTCCACATGCTGGCGTGCCCGGGTCACGACATCACCGACCCGCGCCGCTTCGTTATAGGCGGGGATCAGCGCGAGCAGCCCGTTAGTCATGGCCGGCGGCTTGCTTCGCGGGCGCGCCCGCGGTCTCCTTGACGGGCGTGCCAAAGGCCGTGGCCGCAGCGAGGGCGCGGTCGGATTCGATGTCCCACAGATCGTGGAAGAGAAACCATTGTTCACTGTGCTGGCGGATGACCCGCTCCAACGCCGAGGCGATTTGGCGCATCACGTCGTCGACGGTATGCTGTGATTTGTCCGCCCAGATCGGCTCTTCGACGATGTACGCGAACGTGTCGTCGCGCAGCCGAACCATAAAGATCGGCAAGAGGGGCGCGCCGGTCACCAACGCGAGTTTCGCCGGGCCATCGGGCAGCCGCGCCGGCCGCCCGAAGAATTCCACGGTGCGCAGCGAACCGGTGAAATCGCGGTCGGCAATCGCGCCGACAAGTTCATTGCGCCGCAAGGCCGCGATGAATTCCCGACCCGCGCGCCCGAAGGGAATCGGATAGAGGCCACGCAAGGCGCGATAGTGTTGATACAGGTCGTTCAACTTCTTGTCCGCCACCTGGAGGGCGACAGTGTTGATTTTGTATCCCTCCATGGCGAGGGCCGCCGCCCCCAACTCCCAGTTGCCGAGATGCGCGCTGAGAAAGATAGTTCCCTTGCCGTGCGCCAGCAGTTCGTCGAGCAAGGCGGGGACATTGCCAAAATGCACAATCCGGTCGATCCGCTTGTGGTCCAACCGGAGAAATGTGAAGAAATCGACGAGGTACTTCGCGAAGTTCAGGAAATTCTCCCGCGCCAGGGAATGCAACGCCCGGGTGGACAGAGTCACGCCGCTGCTGGCATGGATATGTTTCAGATTCGAAATGACGCATTCACGGCCCCGCCGGTCGAAGAGAACGTAGAGATCCGCCACTCGGCGCGCGACGCCGTAGCACATCCGCCGTGGAAATAACCGGGTCACCAGTTCCGCGGATTTGAGCCAGTAATATTTCATGCGGCGACCGCCGATTTGGCGTTGAGCAGTCTCAGGATTTCGCGGGCGGCGTTTTCGGCGGAGCGCGGCCGGCCCAGCGCGGCAGCCGCCTCGCGCATGGTCCACAGTTTGCGCGGGTTGCGCAAAAACTCGTCTACAAACAGCATTACGTCGTTGGCATCCTCGGCTTCGGCGGCGACGTTCTGGGACAGCAGGTATTCCGTGTTCTTGGCCTCCTGGCCCGGAATGGGGTTGATGATGATCATCGGCAGCTTCTTCACCAACGCTTCAGCGGTCGTGATCCCCCCGGGTTTCGTGACAATCATCTCCGCGATCTCCATCAACTCGTGCACGTTCTCCACAAAGCCAAGGATTTTCGTTGTGTGGCGCAGTTTGGGGCCCTTGCGGGCCAGTTGCTCTTGCAGCTCTTTGTTCTTACCCGTGATGACAATGATGTCGAACGGCTGTGGCAGTTTGTTGAGCTTGCGGATCACCGACTTCATCGGCCCGAGACCCAGACTGCCGCCCATGACGAGAATCTTCGGCAGATCGGGCTTGAGTCCGAGACTCTTGATCACCGCTTCCTTGTCGACCGGCCGCTGGAAGCATTCGTTCGTGGAAATGCCGAATGCCGCCACGCGTTCCGGAGGCACTCCTTGCGAGATGAGGTTCTGGCGCGTTTCCTCGCTCGGCGCGATATACAGATCGACATCGGGATCAGCCCAGTAGCGGTGCGCGACGAAATCAGTCAAGACCCCGACGAGCACCGGCGTCTTCCTCCCCGTGGCGCGTTTCCACGATGCCATGACGCCGCACGCAAACGCCTGGGTGCACACGACGGCGTCCGGGTCGAATTCGTCCAGCACCCGCTGCAGCTTGCGCGAGTTGCCGCGGTTGAGCAGTTCGCGAATCTTGGCCGTCCGCTCTTTGAACTCCGGATTGTCGTACATCCATTCCCAGATCTCGGGCGCCGTCTTCAGCGCGGCCAGATAGGCCTTCAGGGTCACTTTCGACAGCACCGGATTGGCATGACTGAAGGAATCCAGCAGCATCGACTCCACCCGCGTGTCGACACGGCGCATGGCGGCCTCGACGGCCATCGCGGCGGAGTAATGGCCCGAATGCTTCGTTAAATACAAGAACAGGATTCGCCTAGTCATCAGAATGATCTGGCCGCAGCATACAAAACGTCCCGAACCCTGGTCAATCAAACTATTTGCTTGCTCGTGCCGTCGATCGTGAGAGTAGAATGCGTCCGCAGAGCGCTCCTGCTGAGATACCGGATGAAAACCAACTCCCGCACGTCAGGCCGGCTACTCGCGCGCAATACCCTGTGGAACCTGCTCGGCCAGGGTGCGCCGCTGCTAGCAGCAGTGTTTGCCTTGCCCCCGTTAATTAGGGGGCTCGGCATCGATCGCTACGGAGTGCTCACCTTGGTCTGGATGCTCATCGGCTATTTTAGCTTCCTCGATCTTGGTTTGGGCCGTACGTTGACCAAGTTGGTAGCGGAACAACTCGGCAGGGTGTCGGAAGAAATGCTGGCCAAAGAGATCTGGACGGCCTGGTCGCTGATGCTGGGACTGGGCCTGCTCGGTGCGGTGGGAATCGCGATGATCACTCCGTGGCTTGTTCATCAAGTGCTGAAGATTCCGACAGAACTCCAGGCCGAGACACTGCGGACGATGTACCTATTGGCAGGGACGCTCCCTCTCGTGGTTAGCTCCGCAGGCCTGACTGCGGTCCTTGCGGCGCAGCAGCGATTCGGGCTTGTGAATGCGGTGGCAATTCCGCAGGGGGTTTGCAGCATCCTCGGGCCGTTGTTCGTGCTGCCCTTCTCGCACAGTATTTTCGCCGTGGCCCTGACATTGGCAGCGATTCGTCTGGCGGCGTGGCTCGCCTACCTCGCGTTGTGCTTTCGCGTGATGCCCGTAATCGCGCGCGTGGTTGCCTGGGAACGCACGGCGGTGATGCCCTTGCTATGGTTCGGCAGTTGGATGACGATCAGTAATGTCGTTGGGCCGTTGATGATGTTTCTGGACCGCTTCCTCATCGGAGCGCTGGTATCGACAACCGCCATCGCCTACTACGCAACCCCGTATGATGTGGCGACGAAGCTATTGATCATCCCCGGTGCGCTGGTCAGCGTTCTATTCCCTGCATTCTCGAGCAGCCTGGCCAATGACAGCGCACGGGCTGCGCGGTTGTTTGGGCGAGGTACGACATACATCGTGCTGGCACTGTTTCCGTTGTGCTTGTTGATAGTCGCATTGGCGCAGCCCCTCTTGACACTATGGCTTGGCGCGGCATTCGCTCAGCAGAGTGTTCACGTGCTGCAATGGCTTGCCATCGGGGTGTTTTTCAATGGCCTGGCGCAATTCCCTTTCGCGCTGCTTCAGGCCATGGGGCGACCCGACTTGACTGCGAAACTCCATCTCATCGAGTTACCATGCTATTTTCTCACCATCTTCGTGTTGATCCGAGCCTATGGTATCGAAGGCGCCGCCATCGCCTGGTTCGGTCGCGTTCTGGTGGATACGATTGTCCTCTTTCTGATGGCGAAGCGCCTGCTACCTGTCGGGAGGGAATCGTTGCTTGCCCCGGTAGTCGGAGCGGCAACGGCTCTGGCCGTGCTGGCGCTGGCTGCTCTTCCCGGTGCGAGCGCCGTAAAGGGATTGTTTCTCTTCGTCACCCTGACGGGCTTTACTGTTGTTGCGTGGATGTCGGTATTGGACAACGCAGAGCGCGCCGCAGCGCGAAAATGGCTTGGATTGAGAGATTCCTCATGACGCCGCCTTCTTCACCCACCTCCATCCGTTCGGAACGGCGCCCTGACTGCTGTGTGTGTGGCGCGCACGGTGAAGAGATCTATCATGCTCTTCATGATCATCTTTTTGATGCGCCGGGAGAATGGAATTTCCGCGCATGTCCCCGCGCCGATTGTGGTTTACTCTGGCTTGATCCTCTGCCGCTGGAGGAGGACCTGCCGAAGGCCTACCGCACGTACTACACGCATCAGCGTGCAATCGCGCCAAGTTCGAATCTCAAGTGTCTGGCCCGCCTTTTGAGCGAAGGATACCTGGCGCTCAAGTACGGGTACAGGCCCACGAAGATCGGGTTCCCGCAGAAGTGCTTGGGGCTTCTCGTCTATGCCGCGATACTCTGGAAGCCGCGGTTGGATTTTCGGTTGATGCACCTACCCGTTCAAGCAGGAGGGCGATTGCTCGAAGTCGGCAGCGGAAATGGCGAGCTGTTGGAGATCTTGCGGGAGGCGGGTTGGCAGACGGAAGGCATCGATTTTGACCCGGCCGCAGTCACGATTGCACATCACAGAGGTCTGGCCGTAAAGTTGGGAACGATGGAATCCCAGCAATACGCCAGTGACACGTTTGACGCGGTGACCAGCAGCCACACCATCGAACATCTTCACGATCCCGCGCGATTCTTGCGTGAGTCTCACCGGATACTGAAATCGGGTGGCCGCCTGGCGATCGTCACCCCCAACGCGCATTCTTTATGTCACCGGTTCTTCAAACAATCCTGGCATGGGCTGGATCCGCCGCGTCACTTGTATGTTTTTGGCATTCCGTCGTTGCGGCGCCTGGCGACCGAAGCGGGCTTCCAGAACATTCGCATTCGAACAACGATTCGGGATGCCGACCGGCTATATGCGATCAGCCAGGACATTCGTCTGACTAACCGGCACACATGGGGAAGCCCACGACCGCTTTCCGTTCGGATACAGGGAACCATCTTTGAGTTTCTGGAGTACTTCCTCGTCGCACTCGGAAGACCAACAGGCGAGGAAATCGTCGTCATCGCGGAGAAGTAGATGGCCATACACAAACTCTCCGTAGCCCTCTGCACGCATAATGGCTCCCGTTTTCTGCGAGACCAATTGGAGAGCATCGCGGCCCAGACGCGGATTCCAGATGAGTTGATTGTCAGCGACGATGGTTCCACTGATTCGACGGGGCAAATCGTCGCAGACTTCGCGCGACAAGCGCCGTTCCCGGTCCGCTGGCATACGCACCCGACGCCGACAGGTTCTACCGAGAACTTCGAGAAAGCGATCACGTTGTGCGAAGGCGACATAATCGCTCTGTCCGATCAGGACGATGTGTGGCTGCCGGATCGATTGCAAGCCACGGAAAGTGCGTTTCAGTCCGATGCTGGGGCCGGTGCATTCTTTTCGGACGCGGAGATTGTGGACGATTCCTTGAACCCGTTAGGCTACCGGCTGCGGGATGTTGTTCGCTTTGGTCGTTCCGAACAGGACGACATGCGGCAGGGGCAGGCCGTGCCACTCCTCCTGCGACGCAATGTCGTCACGGGTGCAACGTTGGCGTTTCGGTCCGAATTTCGCAAATTGATCCTGCCGATTCCGGAAGGTTGGGTGCATGACGCGTGGATTGCATTGCTTATCGGAGCCCGGAGCAAACTCACGTTTGAGTCGCGCCCGCTGATCAAATATCGCCAGCATTCGAGCAACCAGATCGGCGCCCTAAAACGCGGGTTCGGCGAACAACTGGAAGACGCCAGCGCACCCCACGCCATGGTCTATGCGACAGTCGCCGCGAACTTCGCAGTTGCGCGCGAGCGCCTCCTCGGGGCCCAAGCGCTGGCAATTTCACCAGAGATCATCCGCCTGTTCGAGGCCAAGATCGCGCATATGAAGGCGCGCGCCGCCCTCCCGCATTCCCGAATTCGGCGTCTACCTGTGGCTCTCCGCGAGCTTGCGGCAGGACGCTATCACTGCTACTCAAATGCGTGGAAGAGTTTTGCCAGAGACCTCTGGTTCTGACGCAATGAGCCAATCCTGCACAATCATCATCGTCAGCTACAACTGCCGGGACGCATTGCGGGAGTGCCTGCGCAAGCTGACCAAGCAAACGGACGTGCCGCCCATCATCGTTGTCGACAACGCTTCCGCAGACGGAAGCGCCGAGATGGTGACCCGCGACTTTCCGGCGGCAGAGCTTATCAGGAACGCGCGCAACTACGGCTTTGCGGCGGCGTGCAATCAGGGCATCGGCGCCAGCAACACGGATTTCATCCTGTTGTTGAACCCCGACACGTTGTTAGATCGCGTCGAATTGCAAAAGCTCCTGGAAGCGATGACCTCGCGCCCGGAAGTCGGCGCATGCGGGCCGCGCATCCTGAACGTGGACGGTTCGCTCCAGCCGTCATGCCGGAGGTTCCCGACTCTCTGGGCGATGGTGTGTGACGAACTGGGTCTCGGGCGTCTGTTTCCTCACAGCCGCTTGTTCGCGAAATACCGGATGAGTGGTTGGGCGCACGACGAAACGCGGGAGGTAGACCAATTGATGGGCTCGTGCCTGCTTCTACGCCACATGGCGCTGGAGTCTGTCGGCCCTCTCGACGAGCGCTTCTTTCTCTACTTCGAGGAAGTCGATTTATGCTGGCGACTGTGGCAGGCCGGATGGCGCGTGCTCTTCGTTGCGGATGCTACGGTCACCCACGTCGGCGGCGCCAGCAGCAAGACCAACCGGCCCGTAGCGCTTCACCATCGTTATCGCAGCTTGTTCGCGTTCTACCGCAAACACTATCCACAATGGCAACTGCCGATCCTCAAGGCCGCAGTCCAGATCGCCACCCTCGCTCGCGTCGCGCTGAAACAACGCGAGTACTGGCCCGTCGCAACGAATGTGTGGAAAATGTGAAAGTCCTCTTTCTTACCCAGTCGGGCGAACTTGGTCCGTCCAGCCGATACCGCGTATATCAGTTGGTTCCCTGGTTGACCAAATTGGGCGCGGAGTGCGTCGTCTCACCAGCGATTGATGACGAGTTGTACCGCAGCCTCTACCTCGATACCGGCCCCCGAACCTCGCGGCGGGCCGCGTTTCAAGCCGTGTGGCAGCGCCGCCGCATCGACCTTCAACGTGTGGGCGAATTCGATGCCGTCGTTGTGCAAAAAGGGATCTTCCCCGGGCTGTATTCGGGTTGGGAGCGAAAGTTCGCGACGCGCAAACCGCTGGTGTTTGACTTCGATGACGCGATTTGGTTGCCGCGTGTCGGCGGCTCGCGGGTGCTACGGGCGTTGCATCGCGAGACCGCAGTGCAAAACGTTCTGCGATGTGCAGCCGCTGTCATTGCGGGGAACGACTTCCTGGCCGAATACGCCGCGCGTTTCAACCGCAATGTCACCGTCGTGCCCAGTTCCATTGTGCCAGAAGCCCATACGCCGATGGCTAACTCGAACGTGGTCGGGTGGATCGGCAGTCGCACCACGCTGCCTTATCTTAAACCACTAAAGGCGGTCTTCGAAACGCTCGGCATCACACCTCGCGTCATTGCATCGGGTGATCCATCTCAACTTGGCTTCGATGTGGAATTTCGTCCCTGGCGGTTGGAGACCGAAAGCGAAGAGTTGTCACAAATCGGCATTGGCATCGCTCCCCTGCCCGACACGCCATGGGAACGTGGGAAGTGCGGGGTAAAACTCCTCCAATATATGGCTTGCGGCATGCCCGTCGTGGCATCGCCTGTCGGTGTGAACGTGAATATCGTGACGCATGGCGTCAATGGCTTCTTGGCGACGCAAACCGAGGAGTGGACGACCGCGCTTCGCCGTCTGGTTGCCGACCCAAATCTCCGCCAGCAATTGGGTGCCGCCGGACGCGAGACGGTCGCGAAGCGTTTCACGGTTCAGCGTGCCGCCGAAACCATCGCGTCGGTGCTCCGGGCTCTTCGTTGAAATACGGCAGCGGCCAGGACACAAATCAACGGCATCACGGGAAGACTGAACCGCATATCGGCGTAGCTGAACGCGTGAATCAGCATGACGTACGCCACCAGCGCCAGCATCAACACGATCTCCAGCGACCAGGGCCAGCGTCGCCGCAAACCGATGCCCAAAAGCGTCAGGTACCCGGCCTGGACAACAAACGAGAGCGCCTGTTCACGCCGCGCGGCGCTGAGAAACCAGAACCGCCAGCATTTCCGCACGAACATCCCACACGCTTTGACAGGATTCTGGCTGACTTGATCGAGCGCAGCGACGTAGAACGCCCGGTCCAGTTCGATCTCGGAGGCGCCGGGATGCTGGGATTTGATTTCCGCCACCGCGAGCATCCAGATCGGTTTTCCCGGTCCCTCCCACAGCCCGAGGGTCGGCTGGTAATTCCCGATGAATGTGGTCATGCCGCCCTGCTCGGTCGCAACGGGGAGAAACGCGCCGTCGGTCACGACATGGTTGCGCCATGTCCACGGAGCGATAACGACGGCCATGGCCGCGAACATCACCACGGCACGCAACATCGAAGCCCGGTGCAGAAACACCAACGCAATCACGACCAGCGGCCACGCCAGAAACGTCGGCTTGCACAAATTCACCAGCGCCAACAGACCGCCTGCCGTCAGCCATTGCCAAAGCTTTCCCTGTCGCAAGGCCAGCAATTGAAGACAGATATAGCCCATCAACAGGAAGGTCAGTAACACCTCCTTATTGACGAATGCGACCCGCCAAATCGCAAACGGATACACGGCCCACAGCGCGGCCGCTTTCCAATTTCGGTTCGCAAGCAGAAACACGAGCCAACACGTCGCGGTGTCCAGGAGCGCCTGCAAGAACTTCACGGCCGCTGACGAACCTGCCAACGCGACAAACACGGGATAGACCGGCCCCCGGGTGACATCGGTGTAGTGGCCCTCACGAATCGATTGCGCGATCGCTCCGTACCCGTCTCCGTCGTCGCGGAGGTTCCAGCGTTGCTGGAGGATCGGAAAACCAACGAAGACAAACACCAGCCGCAGCAGCAACGCGGCCAGAAGGCAACTCCACAACGGTCGTGAGGCGAGCGGCGGCATTGAAAAATGGTGGGCGCGATAGGACTCGAACCTATGACCTCACGGGTGTGATCCGTGCGTTCTAGCCAACTGAACTACGCGCCCTTCCAAAAGTGTGCCGCAGCCTATCAGCGCCCCGCTTCTTTTACAAGCCCCCTCGGCAACGCAAAGGTCGTGCCGCTTCACCGAGTGTTGTACTGGACTTTGCAAGACGACGCGATCAGGCTCACTTGAGGAGTTCGTATGGTTCTCGACCGAGGGCTTTTGCGATGCGAACCAAACTGTTGAGGGACAGGTTGTATTTAGCGCGCTCAACGCCGCTGATGTACGTCCAATGCATGTCGGCCTTTTCGGCGAGAGCCTCTTGAGACATGCCGAGCTTCTTCCGAAAGCGACGGACGTTTCGCCCCAGAATCTTACGGTACAAATCCCCCATGACCGGGTAGTTTGCAAAATAATGACGTTGACAAACATAGACGGCGTCACTATATATCGACTGGCTAGTTCTCTCAGCAGCGGCGGTTTTGCCAGCAGCACGATTTGCGAACGGAGTGTGAGTCGTTTGAAAGTAGCGCGGTGGCGAAATGGACTCTTTACAGTGAGGGCAACCAAACAGATACACCACAGAAATGTCTTGCAGTCCCGATACCCGCAGGCGTATAAGCCAAACGTAATCTCGTTTCTGGGGTCGCTTCCCGACCCCAACGCGTCCTGTCTGCGCGAGTCATAGGAACCATTTACAGTTTGAAAGGCAGTCGCGCCGTATGAAACGCCGCCGTCCATTCTTGGATGTTGCACCATTCTCTTGGGGTAAAAGTCGACTAGAGAAGGAGCGGAGAATGAAAAAGATAACCGTAATAATGGCGATGCTTTTCGCGGTTGGTATGCTCACTGCGGCATTTGGAGAAGCCACCCTCACCCTTAAGTCAGGGGAAGTTCTCAAGGGAGATATTGTTTCCGACACCAACGGCGTTGTTCAATTCCGAGCCTATTTCAGCAACCACACCATTTCTTCACTGCGAGATGTCCCTCGCGCTGACATTCAAGACCTCCAAAATGAAACCCCGGAACAAATCGACTTTCGCGCTCTGGCAGTTTTTCGACTGGATCCGGATCAGGAACAGCCCCCGGCTTTTTATACCCAGTGGATAGCTGCATTCGAGAGGTTCCTGAAGGACTATCCACAATCCGACAAGATTGCGGTCATACAACAACATATCGAAGAGTGTCAAACGGAACTCAACCATGTCATTGCTGGAGAGGCGAAATTCGCCAATAGATGGATGACTCCGGAGGAACAGAAACCACTGGCGCTCACCAAACGACTCGCCCAACTGGAAGACCAGTGGTATGCGCTTGCCAAACACTCCGCTTCGCCTGAATCAATTGTGGAATTGGGCGGTATTGATGCGCAGATTCAAGATGTTAAATTTCAGATTCCCCTAGCACAACACGCATACGAAGCCTCTTTGGGGAATTTGACACCGGCCCCCGTGCAGGCTCCGGTCGTCGCAAAAGCCCCGCCGCCGCCACCACCAGAAATACCTTGGTATCAGTTGTACTGGAAATGGCTGGTCGGAGGAGCGATTGGGGCGGTCATTATCGTGACGCTGTTACTGCGAAAGTGAGAAAGATTTCAAAGAAAAGGAACTTATGAAAAACGCGATCGCAATTGCAGTGTTGGCAGTCACTGCCGCTACCGCGGTTCTGGCTCAGGACAACCCGGGCGTTGGCGAACCAACCCACTCAACCGTTCCGCGGGAAGAACAGATTCGCTTGGGGAAGGTCGAGCGGCTCCGGGCGGAACAGGAATGGTTCCGATTGGAACAGATGTGGGTGTCGATGCGAGAACAAATGCGAGAGCAGATACGCCAAGAAATGCAGGCTGGCGTGCCGCCGGAACAAATACAGACTGAAATACAGGAACAGCAACAAATACTGGAAGAGGAACCTGTTCCCGAATATGTCTATGTTCCCGTGTCTGCCGGACCTGTACAGACTGTCTTTATCACTCCAATGGACACGGAACGGGAACGCCACGAACGAGAACGCTGGGAACGGGAACACCTCGAACACGAACGCCGCGAACGAGAACGGATGGAGAAGTATCGCGCGGAATGGGAACGGATACGGACGCAGGAGATGCAGCGGATGCGGGAGATGCATCCAGAACTAGCCGCACGGATTGTCGCCGGTAACGCGAAAGCCCAGTCGCCGACTGCGGCTCCAGTTGTTCAGAGGACTGCCACTTCGCCGACCGCGACGCCACGGTCGTCCCCCCCACCGCCGCCTCCGAAGGTTGCCTCGCACCCTCCGCCGGCCCCGCCACCTCCGCCAGCCCAGCACCCTCCGCCGGCCCCGCCACCTCCCACAAATAAGGGTACGCGGTCGTGACCGGCAGGAAAAGGGGTCATTGACTTTTGACAGATTGCCTGCAGAAGAAATCGGCTCCACTCGCCACGCGTGACCGATTGAACCGCGCCAACGCCCCTGTTTTCGGAGCTTGCCCTGAGTTTGTCGAAGGGTCGCCCTCTGTGGTTTAACCGGACTTTCCACTTTTCGCCGTCCACTTCCCGTTTCCCCCGCCCCCGTCCCTCCTTCGACGTTGAGCGTTGGATGTTCGCCGCTTTCCGCTTCGCCTCCTCCCCATCCCTACCGCGCTTCCCCATCCACCCGCTCCACGGCAAAGCCGACAGTGTAGGATTGGCCGGACGTGTCGGCGGGAACGTCGATGGTGAACTCGTCGGCGTAGAACTTGCCCGGCTCCCAGCGATGCGTCGGCCATACGCATTGGCCGAGCGGTTGCAACGGGGAAACCAGCACCGCCTGCGACGGACCGCTGCCGAACGTCAACACGACACGAACGGCCAGGTCAACATCCGTGCGTTGTACCACCGTTCCGAAGGTCGTTATACGGAACCGTTGCCCCGGCTCTTTGTTGGCCGGTGGCAACGCCGTGATCGCGTATCCGGCGATAGACACCCCGTGACCCAGCGCCAGCACCTCGTTGACGGCATTCGTGGGAAGAGAATCATGTTCGACGACGCTCGAAACATTCAACGGCGTTCCGTCTCGTCCGTACAACACCAGACCGTCGTCAACAGCCAGAAGATTCAACCCGGCTTGCGACTCCACCCGCCGCTGAAACGTTCCCAACTCGCGCAGCCGGTCCGCTCCCACAGCCGTCCGCCAGCCGTCGCGAAAATCCATCAACACGTAATCGGCCCGCGGCGGAAGCGTCGGCTCAATATACAGGTATCTCTGCGTCACGAAGTGGGCCGCCACACGTTCCGTGGCTACGAGCGTTTTCTCGGGATCGATGCGCGCGCCGATGCGCTGCACCACGGCCAGCCGCCCCGGCGCCAACTGCGTCGTCACCCCATCCTTGCTCCAAAATGTATTCCCGCAAAAGATCGACAACGTCATCCCCGCGGCAACGACGCCCAGCATGGTGGCCCGCCGCGCTGCCACCGTCTCGCTGGTGGCTGCACCACGCAACGCCTCGATCAGGGCCCAGAACAAGATCGGCAGCAAACCCGTTTGGTACCAAAAACAAATGCTTTTCACGTTCGGATTGTTCCACTCGCAGATGAACAGGAACGGGATCGATGCGATGACCAGCACCGACGGTTTCCGCAACGGCAGGAGCAGCAGCGGGACCAGCAAGCAACCCAGCAGATAAAAACTGGGCCACTCGAACAGCCGGCCCCAGAACTGACGCGGCCTGGTCAGCGGTGAAAAGAGAATGTCCTCGTGCCGTGTTCCCAAGCCGGCAAAATAGGCCAACTCTCTATATCCGTGACCATCGAACGCCGGAATGACCAGCGTCGTGAGGAGCCAGAAATAGGCGAACCCGCCGACAGCCAGCGCCCAGCCGAGCCGTCGTTGCCGCTGAAACAGCACCAGATAGAGACCAAACATCCCGAGGTAAACCGCCGCCTCCTCCTTGATGAGCACGGCCCACACGATTGCCGCCAACGCCCAGCCATTTCGTCCGCGCAACCACAGCCATAGCGCCACAAAATACAAGGGCAGGCACAGCCGCCCCCAACTGAATCCGTAGGACGCGTTGTAGATCAATTGCGACACCGAGGGATACGCCAGCCAACCCACAATCAACAGTCGCGCGGCCACGGTGTCGGTCCATCGTTCCCGGGCAATTGCGTACAAGGGCACCACAACGCCGATCGTGGTCGCCACTTGGAAGAGAATGGTGACCTCCAGTCGCGGCACCAACAGCCAGAACGGCACAAACGGTAAAACGCCCGGCCGGAAGTGATCGCAAAATATCGGATAGTCCGGATTGGGACTCAGAAACAATTCGCGGGGATGGTACAGCGTGTTGTACATGATCCGCGCTTCGTTCCCGCAATCAAAGTAGCCCAGCGCGAAATTGCGCAGATAGTGGACCTGTTGCCAGATGAAATAAGTCGCCAGCGCGACCGCCCCACCCCATGCGAGTATGGACAACCATTTGGCAGCCTCCCCGTTCAGGCACTTCCACCGTGTGCCCCCAAGGGTCACGCTCCATCCGCACCCCAGACTCAACAGGAGTACGTCAAGAAACTGCATCGGCTGGTGCAGGACAACTTTCCCCAGCGTTATCCCCGCGGCCACGGCCAGCGGAATGCTCGCCCGCAACGTGCGCCGACAGGTTTCTCCGTTGCGACTGCCACAGACCACGATGACAATCGCCATCGCCAGCCCGATAAGAAACCACACCTGCCCCGCCGTTCCCATCTCCACGGGACTCACGCGATACGTTTCCGGTGAATACTGGTAGCCGAGCGAAAACCAGAACGCACCCAACGCGATGAGGTAAATCGCGGCCAGCCCCATCATCCACGTCGCGCGCGTCCATAATGACGCGTCCGGCCCGTCGGGGGTGGCCGTCTCCGCAGTCTTCATCTTGTTCACGCGATACGAAGACTCGTGTCTCGCTTCCAATTCACATCATCGCGCTTCGGGTAATCAAGTGTGTAGTGGAGGCCGCGCGATTCCTTCCGTTGCAGTGCGCACTCGATAATCAACTCCGCGACCAGCGCGAGATTGCGCAACTCGATCAGGTCCGGCGTCACCTTGTAGTCCCAGTAAAACTGATTGATCTCCCGTTGCAGGTTCTGGACGCGCGCCCGCGCGCGCAACAGCCGCTTGTCCGTGCGCACGATCCCGACGTAGTCCCACATGAGACGGCGGATTTCGTCCCAGTTGTGCGTGACCACGACGAGTTCGTCCGCGTCGGCAGCATTGCCGCTTTCCCACAACGGAAGCGCGATGCGCGGAATGTCCAGCGTGGGATGCTGCTTCAGTGCTACATCCGCCGCGCGGTGGGCGACAACGAGCGCCTCCAACAGCGAATTGCTTGCCAGACGATTTGCGCCATGCAACCCGGTGCAGCCCACCTCGCCCGCCGCCAGCAACCCCACCATCTCGGTCTCACCATCCACATTCGTCACCACGCCGCCGCACTGATAATGCGCCGCCGGCACGACAGGAATCGCCGTCCGTGTCATGTCGTACCCGTACTCGAGGCATTTCGCGTAGATGTTCGGGAACCGCTTCTTCACAAACTCCGGGTCCTTGTGGGTGATGTCGAGGGTAACGTAGTTGGCGCCCGTCTTTTTCATTTCCGCATCGATGGCCAGCGCCACCACGTCGCGCGGCGCGAGGTCAGCCATCGGATGGTACCGCTTCATGAACGGCTCGCCGTCCTTGCCCCGCAAGACCGCCCCTTCGCCGCGCACGGCTTCACTAATGAGAAACGATTTCGCCTTCGGGTCGTACAGGCACGTGGGATGAAACTGGATGAATTCCATGTCGGCGACGCTGACCCCCGCGCGGTACGCCATCGCCACGCCGTCGCCGCTGGCAATGTCAGGATTCGTCGTATACAAATACACCTTGCCCGATCCGCCGGTCGCCAACAGGGTAATCTTCGCCGCAAAGACCTCCACCACGCCGCGTTTCCGGTCCAGCGCGTAACACCCCAGACATCGGTTGGGTCCGGTGAGACCAAGTTTCTTCGTCGTGATGAGGTCCACAGCCAGCGATTCTTCCAGCACGGTGATGTTCTCGTGCTTCGCCACTTGTGCCAGCAGCCCGCGCTCGATCTCGCGCCCGGTGATGTCGCCGGCGTGCAGCACGCGCCGCCGCGTATGGCCGCCTTCACGCCCTAGATCGTACTGGCCGCGTTCGTTTTCCTTCTCGGTAAACTTCACGCCGAAGTCGATCAACTCCCGCACCAGCGCCGGGCCCTCGCCGATGATCGTGCGGACGACGTCTTCCTTGCACAAGCCCGCCCCTGATTCGAGCGTGTCGCGCACGTGCAACTCCAGCGAGTCATCCTTGGCCATGACCGCCGCGATGCCGCCTTGCGCGTAGTTGGTGTTGCTCTCCGCGCGCTGTTTCTTGGTGATGATCGCGACCGTGCCCGCGCCGGCCACTTTCAGGGCGTACGTCAACCCCGCAATGCCGCTGCCGATGATCAAAAAATCGTAGTTCCGCTGTGTATTCGTCGCCATCACTTGCCGAGAAGCAACTTCTCGCCTACTTTGCGCATCATTATTACACGAAAATGGTGAAGGAACAATGAAACCTCGCTTTCAATTCATCTTCAATGACGCGCCGACGGGCGTTGAGCCTCAGATCGCCGTAGAACAAACCCCGAGCGACGAGGAACTCATGGATGCGTATTCACAGGCCGTCGCCAGCACTGCGGAAAAGGTCAGCCCATCTGTGGTGAAGATCGACATGCAGCAACGCGGCCCCGGTGGACGACTCGGCCGTGGCGGCAGCGGTTCCGGATTCATCTTTACGCCGGACGGGTTCATCCTCACGAACAGCCACGTCGTCCATAATGCGGCGCGGCTGGAGGTCATGCTCACCGATGGTCGCACCTACGAAGCCCACCTCATTGGAGAGGATCCGGACACGGACCTTGCCGTAATCCGCATCCACGCGCCTGACCTCGTGCCCGTAAAGCTCGGCACCTCGGCCAATTTACGCGTGGGACAGGTCGCCATCGCCATCGGTAATCCCTACGGCTTCCAATGCACAGTGACGGCCGGGATCGTCAGTGCGTTGGGCCGGTCGCTCCGCACCCAGTCGGGACGGTTAATCGACGGTATTGTCCAGACCGACGCCGCATTGAATCCGGGCAACTCGGGCGGTCCGCTCGTGAACTCGCGCGGCGAAGTCATCGGCGTGAACACGGCAGTGATTTTGCCCGCGCAAGGTATCTGCTTCGCAGTCCCCGTGGACACCGCGAAATTCGTCCTCGGCTACCTGATGCGCGACGGCAAGATCCGCCGCGCCCAACTCGGGATCGCGGGTCAAAACATCGACCTGCCTCGCCGGCTCGTGCGCTTCCATCAATTGACCAACGACAGTGCTGTGTTGGTCATCGCGGTGGAGGAAGGCGGCCCGGCCAAGGCAGCGGGGATTGAGGAAGGCGACGTACTTCTCGCCCTCGATGGCGAGCCTGTGGCCGTGATTGATGACTTGCATCGGATGCTGACCGCCGACAAGATCGGGGCCAGCACCACGCTGACGGTGTTGCGGCGGTCGCAAAAACTCGACATCGCGGTCCTGCCGCAGGATTCGCAGCGATAGGATCGGAGCTGCGATGCGATTCATATGACGACTGCCCCCTCACCTTGATCCTCTCCCCCGGAGGGGAGAGGAAATCACCAAGGCACAGTGCAAAAAATCACTCCTCTCCCCTTGGGGGAGAGGATGGGTGAGGGGTACATCATGCATCTCATTGTCACGATCTGTTCGGGACGGTACACTGAGCAACTATGAAAGCAATCCGAGTCCATCAATTCGGCGGGCCTGAGGTGATGAAGCTGGAGGACCTGCCCGACCCGAAGCCCGCTCCCGGTCAGGTCGTCGTCCGCGTCCATGCCACCGGCGTGAACCCGGTCGATACATACCGTCGCGCCGGCAATGCCGTGCCGAAACAGCCTTTGCCCTACACGCCCGGCTCAGACGCGAGTGGCGTGGTCGAATCGGTGGGCACCGGGGTGACGAGCGTGAAGGTCGGCGATCGCGTCTATACCGGCGGAACAACGAGCGGGTCTGCTGATGGTGCATACGCCGAACGTGTTCTCTGCGACGATTGGCAGGTTCACCAGCTCCCGCCGAATATTTCATTCGCGCAAGGTGCGGGGATGAATGTTCCCTATGCGACGGCCTATCGCGGGCTCTTCATCAGAGCGCACGCGCAAAAAGGAGAGACGGTTCTCGTTCACGGTGCGAGCGGCGGTGTCGGCATCGCCGCCGTGCAACTGGCCCGAGCGCACGGTCTGACCGTTATCGGCACCGCCGGTACCGAACGCGGCCTCGCGCTCGCCCGCGAGCAAGGCGCGCATCATGTCCTCGATCACACGCAGCCCGATTATCTGGAAAAGTTGATGGCGCTGACCAATGGTCGCGGCGTGGACGTAATTCTGGAAATGGCCGCTCACATCAATCTCGGCAAAGACCTCACGCTTCTCGCCAAAGGCGGGCGCGTGGTCGTCATCGGCTCTCGTGGTCCCGTCCAGATCAACCCGCGCGACGCCATGGCCCGCGATGCAGTCATACTCGGCATGATGCTGTGGAACGGTTCCCGCGAAGAAATCATCGCCATCCACGATGCGTTGACGGCCGGGTTGGCCAATGGTTCGCTAAAACCCATCATCAACCAGGAACTTCCCCTGCAAGATGCCCCCCGCGCCCATGAATTGGTCATGCAGCCCGGTGCCCACGGCAAGGTCGTGCTGATCCCGTAGCAAAAGCCTATCCTTCTACGAGCGGTTTGTAACCGCGACCGGTCGCGATTGGAAGCTGAGCCGCAGGCGAAACCTGCGGAGCAAATCGCTCCCACAAGCGCTTTCGTGATTTACAAGGCGCGTTTAGCCCACGTTCGCTCCCCACCAATGCCCTCCGGCAAGGCGTTGGTGGCGCGAGCGGCCCTGCTTGCGCCCACGGTGCCCGCGCCGTGGAGTCCCGGGCCCGGGGGCGGAAAGAAGCCTCCTCTGTGCAGGCAGGGAGGAGCGTATGCAATTTTATCTTTTGCCAGAAACGTTGTCCCATTTACTATGTTCGGTCAAACGAATGGGAATCTTATGCCAGTCCGTAGAAACATTCTGAAAAAGACATTTGATACAGTGCCGACGCTCTATGATTCGCGGCGCCCGGGGTACCCCGCTGCTTTGATCGAGGACATTCTCAGGCTTTCCCGCATCCCCGCCCAAGGCAGTATTCTCGAGATCGGATGCGGGACGGGGCAAGCCACAAAACCGTTCGCCGACCGCGGTTACCACATGACCTGTCTCGATATCGGAACAAACCTGGCTGCCGTGGCAAGTCGTAAGTTCCAAGGCTACGATAACGTCACAGTCATTGCCGAGTCTTTCGAGAGTTGGAACCCCAAAACAACGAAGTATCCTCTCGCTATCGCTGCGACGTCCTTTCACTGGCTTGACCCCGCCATCCGCTACACTAAGGTGTCACAAATCCTTCAGCGTGGTGGGTCCCTTGCGGTGTTCTCAAATGTGCATATCCAAAGGGACGAGGGCTTTTTCGCCGAGGTTCAAAACATCTATCGGAAAACTGCTCCCACGCTTTGCCGGGCAAAGTCCAAAGTTCCAGAACCGCTGGGGACGGGGCCCGGGCTTGACCTGTTTGAAAAGCCAATCACGAAACGGTATCCTTGGGATGAGCAATATACGGCAGAGGAGTACATTGCCCTTCTTGGCACATACTCCGACCACATCAATTTACCGAAGCCCGAATGCGAGGAATTGTTCCGAGCAATCACAGAGTTAATCAATGCCCACTACAAGGGCGTCATCGCTAAGCACTACGAATCCATGCTTGAAATCAGGAGAAAGAAGTGAAGGGGTCGTCATCAATACTTGATACCCTCTTGGAACTGCCGCGACGGCTTGTCTGCGCATCCTCGTCGCCACGCTCTGGGCGTCTCACAAAATCAAATTATCAATAAGCCGCACCTTCCCAACGTGTGCCGCGAGGAGAGCGACATTCCCGCGCCGGACTTCGTGGACAGGTTCGAGTGAGTCGGCGTTGACGATCTGGACGTAATCGAGCCTCGCGGCGGGTGCAAGCGCGATAGTCCGCTGGATGGCGCTTTCGAGGCGCTGCGCATTGTGTTCACCTTCCTTGAACAGGTCGTACGCGACGTTGAGGGCTTTCCAGAGCACGGTGGCTTGGGCGCGAAACGATTCCGAGAGCAATTGGTTGCGGCTGCTCATCGCCAATCCGTCCGGTTCGCGGACGGTCGGCGTGGCGACGATTTCAATCGGGTAACAGAGATCGCGCACCATGCGCTGCACGATCTTGAGTTGCTGGTAGTCCTTTTGCCCGAACACCGCCAGATCGGGCTGGACGATGTTGAAGAGTTTGGCGACGACGGTACACACGCCGCGAAAATGTCCGGGACGCGTCGCGCCCTCGAATCGTTGGGCGAGTTTCGTCTCCTCCACCCACGTGGCAGTAATTCCAGCCGGATACATTTCATCATCCGCCGGTGCAAAGACCGCATCCACCTGCTCGCGGTCGCACAACTTCCCGTCGGCTTCCAGATTGCGCGGGTATTGCTTGAAATCTTCGTGTGGCCCGAACTGCGTCGGATTGACGTAGATGCTCACCACGACCGCCGCGTCCTGGCTGCGCGCCTGGCGCATCAACGCCACATGCCCCTCGTGCAACGCGCCCATCGTCGGTACCAGCGCCACGCGGCGTCCCCCTCGTTTCATCGTGGCGGACGCCGCCCGCATCTCCCGAACGGTGCGGATGATCTCCATACCCAGGAACAATACGGTTCGGCGCCAATCGCGTCACGGAGAAAATCGGCGGCTCGTTGAAACCTTTGGACAGTACACCAACACCCCTCACCTCAATCCTCTCCCCCAAGGGGCGAGGAGGCTCCCCTCTCCCTCTTGAGGGGAGAGGGTTGGGGTGAGGGTCTCTGCCGAAAGCTGTTGGCCGCGCTCGAGCGGCGGCGGCGCATTGACAAGGTGGGGCGTTTTGTGTCTATTGAAATTGCCCATGACGGAGTCTTACATACAGCAATTGTTCGCCGAACGCATCGGTGGCAAGACGTTCGGCAAGAGCACGGCCATCTATAAATTTGAGAAGATCAAACGCGCCAAACGCGCCGCGCTGGCCGCCCATCCACACGTCGAGTTGATCGACCTCGGTGTCGGCGAACCCGACGAAATGGCGCTCCCGCTCAGCGTGCGCGCCCTATCCGAAGAGGTGCAGAAGCCCGACAATCGTGGCTATGCCGACAACGGCGGGCCCGAGTACCGCCGCGCCGCCGCGCAGTGGATGGAACGCGTGTTCGGCGTGAAAGGCCTCGATCCTGAAGCCGAAATTGTCCACAGCATCGGGAGCAAAGCGGCATTGTCGATCCTGCCGGCGACGCTGATCAATCCGGGCGATGTCGTCATTATGACAGTGCCAGGTTATCCTGTGTTTGGCACGCACGCGAAATGGTACGGCGGCGAAGTTCACAACCTGTCGCTGACCGAAGCGAACGGATTTCTGCCCGATCTCGACTCGATTCCGCGCGACGTGCTTAAACGCGCCAAGGCGATCGTGCTCAATTATCCCAACAACCCGACGGGCGCGAGCGCCACGGCGGAGTTTTTTGCGAACGCGGTGGAGTTCGCGCGCCAGCACCGGCTGATCATTGTTTCGGACGCGGCCTATGGTGCGCTCGTGTTTGATGGCAAACCGCTGTCCATTTTATCTGTGCCGGGCGCGAAGGACGTGGCCGTCGAACTGCATTCGATGAGCAAGGCATTCAATATGACCGGTTGGCGCCTGGGCTTCGTGTGCGGCAATCCCCTGCTCGTCTCCGCCTACGCCAACGTAAAAGACAATACCGACAGCGGCCAGTTTCTCGCCATCCAGAAGGCGTGCGCCGCAACGCTGGAACATCCCGAGATTACCGCCAAGATCGCCGCGAAATACTCGCGCCGCATGGACGTTCTGGTCGCCTGCCTGCGCAAGTACGGTTTCGACGCCACGAAACCGAAAGGCTCGTTTTTTCTCTACGTGCGCGCGCCCCAAGCGGTCGTCGACGGGGACGGAAACCGCGTGGCATTCAAGTCCGCCGAAGACGTCTCGCAGTGGTTGATCACGCAAAAGCTGATCTCGACCGTTCCGTGGGACGACGCGGGCCCCTACTTGCGGTTTTCTGTGACCTTCGTCGCCAAGGGTGAGTCCGATGAACGCCGCGTGGTTGGGGAAATTGACAAACGGTTCGCGGGATCGAAGTTTGAGTTCTCGTGAGGATGAACAAGCCCCCGGGCAAAGCCGACGCGGAACAAGATACGGTCAGCTACTACGTCGGCGAATTTCAGCGTCGCTTCGTGGATTTCGAGCGGGCGCGCAAAGAGGAATTGCGCCACATGAAGCACGATTTTGTCGCGCGCCTGTTCAGCGAACATATTGTGCTGGGAGACAAGCCCACCTATGACTGCATGCTGCAGGCCATCTTGAAGGATGACGAGCGCGACCTGCTGGAGACCGATCCGCGGTTCACCAAAGCGTGGCGCATTTTTGTGGACCTCTGCTGGCTGAAGAAACGACTCACCCTTGCCGCGATGATTCTGGGAGGAATCATCTTGATCCTGATGGCCATCACGTTGGTTTTTCTGTCGTTGCCCTACGTCGCCGGCCCCGGCGCGAAATAGCGGTCAGTTGGGGCCTGGCTCGCCAAAACTATGCTCGGCGCTGGGGAATTTGCCGGATTCCACATCGCGCTTGTACGCGGCAAACGCCTTGCGCATTTCCTCCGCGAGATTCGCGTAGCGCTTCACGTGCTTCGGCGTGAACCACGTGAACAGCCCGAGCATGTCGTTGCTGACCAGAATCTGTCCGTCGCAATGCGGTCCCGCGCCAATGCCGATCGTCGGCACCGCAACCGACTCGGTCGCCTTCTCTGCCACCGTCGCAATCGTGCCCTCAATCACGATCCCGAAGACCCCGGCCTGTTCCAGTGCCTTCGCATCGCGCAACACTCTGTCTGCCGACTGCGGGGTCCGGCCTTGAATCTTGTAGCCACCGGTCTCCAGGATCGACTGCGGCAACAAACCGATGTGCCCCAGCACGGGGATTCCGGCCGCGACCAACGCTCGCACTTGTTCGATGATGGATTCCCCGCCTTCCAGTTTCACTGCTTCCGCGCCCGCCTGAATCAGACGACCGGCATTCTCCAATGCCGTATCCACGGTCGAGTAGCTCATAAACGGAAGGTCCGTGACGAGCAGCGCGTGGGGCTTGACGCGGGCCGCGGCCCTCGTGTGATGCACCATCTCGTCCATGGTGACTGGCAGCGTGTTCTCGTAGCCCAGCGCCGCCATGCCCACGGAATCGCCTACGAGAATGAGGTGCACGCCCACCTCGTCCATGATTTTCGTCGTGAAGAAATCGTACGCGGTCAATGCCGTGATCTTTTCGCCGCGCTGCTTCATCGTTCGCAACGTGTGGATGTTCACCTTGTGTTCGTTCATGATGGTTTCACCAATCCTGCTGCACGAATGTAACCTCCCCGTCCCTCGCCGGCAACTCCCGCAACAGCATCCGCACCGTCTTGCCCGTCCCCTTCACGATCAGGTCGGGCCGAATCGTCGACAGTGGCAGCAACACAAACCGGCGCTCCGCCATCCGCGGATGCGGCACCACGAGGTCCTTCTCCAGAATCTCTTTTTCGCCAAAGTAGAGAATATCGATGTCGATGGGGCGTGCCGCGTTCTTCGGCAGGTCGGCCTTACGACCGTGGGCTGTCTCATACGCCGCAGTTTTCTTCAGCAATGTTTTTGGCCCGTCGCTGAATTCGATTTCCAATACCGCATTGAAAAACTTCGGCGAATTCGGCGGGCATCCCACCGGCTGCGTCTCGTACAGCGGCGACGCCACGTGCCACGCCTCCGGCGACAAGCTGAGCAAATACGCCTTCGCCTGTTGCAGGTGCGCCAGGCGGTCGCCCAGATTCGAACCGAGTCCCAGCCCGACTTTCATAGCGCGGCATCGGGCGGCGGCAACCCACTCGGCTTGACGACAATCACCCGGCCCATGATGACCCAGACGAAATTGGCCTGATGACAGATCTCATCCAGCAGGTGGGCGGAAGTGATGTTCTTTCGTCGCACCGTGACTTTCGGCACAGCAGTGCGCACCCCGCCCGGCGCTGCCGATTGTTTGCTGTACGTCATCGGATACGAAATCACATGGCGAAAATCGAAATGCAGCGGATGGCTTTGGCGGCTCAACTCGGTCCAAACCTTGAGCGCGTTCTCCAACGACGCGTTCTCCAGATCGACTGACCGAATCACGGTCTGATTCAAGTTCTTTTGAATCTCCGCCGCACGCGGGCTGGAGGATGGCAACTCGTTCCGTCCTCGCGTGGCGCAGGACGTAACGACCGCGAGCCCCACACAAGCAATGATCAGTTCCCGTTTCACGCTCAATCAATTACCGGAGTCCCAGCACATCCTGCATGTCGTAGAGTCCGGGTTTCTGTTTCACCGCCCATTTGGCCGCGCGCAACGCGCCGCGCGCGAACGTCTCGCGGCTGCTGGCGCGATGGGTCAACTCAAGGCGTTCGCCTACCGTGCCGAACGTCACGGTGTGGTCGCCGACCACGTCGCCGAGGCGTAGCGCGTGGGACGGCGCTTCCTTGCCCCGCACCTGCCTCAAAATTTCCTGCAGCCGCTTGGCTGTGCCGCTGGGCGCGTCCTTCTTGGCAATGTGATGCGTCTCGACAACCTCAGCTTCCCAATCGTTGCCGATAATTTCGGCGACCTTCTGGGTGGCCCAGAACAGAGTATTCACGCCCATGCTGAAATTCGCCGACCAGACCACGGGAATCACTTTCGCGAGTGCCCGCACTGCGGCCTTTTCTGCATCGCCGTGGCCGGTCGTGCCAATGACAATCGCTTTGCCGTTGTCCGCTGCCAACTTCGCCACCGCGGTGGTCGCTTCGCGCACGGAAAAATCCACCACAGCATCGGCGCGCGCGATGACCTTGGAGAGATCGTCGCCCTGGTCCACTTCGCCGACGAGTTGCAATTCGGGATCGCCTTGCGCGCACGAGACGAGGGTGCGTCCCATGCGGCCTTTGGCGCCGCAAATGATGACCTTGACGGGACTCACGTCTTCACCAAGCCGAGGGCTTGTAGCGTCTTCTTCAATTGCGCGCGGTTCGCGTCGCTCATCGGCACGAGCGGCAACCGATACGATTCCTCGATCAGCCCCATCATCGCCATCGCGGCCTTGATCGGCACCGGATTTGTTTCGAGGAACAGGTCTTTGAAAATTGGGAACAGTTTCGCGTGAATCCGCCCCGCCCGCTCGAAATCGCCCTTCAACGCCGCATGGGTCATCTCCGTCACTTCCCGCGGGATGGCGTTGGAGGCCACGCTGATCACGCCGCCCGCGCCGACGCTCATCATCGGCAGCGTCAACGAATCGTCACCCGACAAAATGCAGAATTCGCGGTCTACCATCCCGCGCAACTGGCTCACGCGGTCGATAATCCCTGTCGCCTCTTTCAAACCCACAATCCACTGCGACAAATCGGCGCGCAGCCGCGTGATTGTTTCGTTGGAAATATCTACGCCGCAACGTCCTGGAATGTTGTAGAGTATGATCGGAATTTGGGTTCGTTTCGCAATTTCACTGAAATGCGCGTACAACCCCGCCTGCGATGGCTTGTTGTAATACGGCGCCACCTGCAGCGACGCGTCGGCCCCGACCTTCTTCGCGTACTGCGTCATGAAGACCGCTTCCTCGGTCGAATTCGACCCCGTGCCCGCGATCACCTTGCAGCGCTTGGCGGCAAACTTCACCACCAGTTCGATGACATGGTTGTGTTCCTCGTGGTCGAGTGTCGGCGACTCGCCGGTCGTCCCGCAAGGAACAAGCCCGTCGATGCCCGCCGCGATCTGTTGCTCCACCACCTGCCGCAAGCGCGGTTCGTCGATCGCCCCCTCTTTCGTGAAGGGCGTCACCAGCGCCGTATACGTACCAGTAAACATAGCCGGGCCATCATAAGGCGAGCCGGCCCGTTTTCAAGCGCGAACGTGACGCGGTGGTCGAGTGCGCGTCAGATGCCGTTGTAGCGGCGCTTCTGCGAAGCGCCGAATAGAATTGTACACCAAACTACCGGAACGCGGGTGTATCCAGCAGCAGCTTCATTCGCTGTACTCTTTCATCTCCGCCACCTGCGCATCAAAGTCCGCTCCGATCTTCACTCGCCCCTTGTCGCAACCGAATCGTGGACGACGGTCGGGAAGCCACACCGGCCGTAGTTCGGCAATCGGCTGCCCGCGCTTGGTGATGAAGAACCCCGCCCCTTGATGCACCTTCTCCAACAGTTCAAAGAGCCGCGCCCGAGCCTCGCTCGCTCCGATCTCTTTCGTCTTCATGCGAACCAGTTTAAGCATCTGGTTGCTTTAGTCGAGCGCCAACCACCCTCCCCGGCTGTCACCCTGCTTGCCCGCCACAACTTTAGTGCCGGCGGGAGCGCAGTCGAAGGGTCTCTGTCCTTTCCGTTCGTCTGTCCCGCCGGTAGGGCGCTCTGGCCCAGAGCGCCGCCCGCCTCACACCGCGCCCCTGTAGCCGCGCCGCTCTGTCGGCGCGTTCCGCCTTCCTCGGCGCGGCGCCACCATTTTCTATTGTGGGGCGGCCATCTTGGCCGCCGTAGACTGTGGGCTGCCCACCGACGGCGTGGTCCACGGTAGATCGCCCCGAACGGCAGCCCACCGAAACAAGCGCTGGAAGGCACAATACTGTTAGCCGAACCCTTTGCGAAATGCCTTGAACAAACGTCCCGAACCGGGATACTCATATATCGTGGCGGTCATCCCCTTCAAATGTTCGGGGTGCGAGAAACACCTCGTAATTGACGAAGCTGGTTCCGGCAGTTCCCTGACCTGCACCAACTGCGAGAAGCCCGTTCAGGTTTCTGAACTCACGTCAGAGGACAGGTGTTCTCTGATTTCCTGTAGCCAGCCCGTTCATTCAGATTGTCGAGCGCTCTTAGTCCCGCTGCAGGTCGTGCAGTAGAAAGCAACGCAGAATGGAAACAACACCCTGCTTATCATTGCTGTTCAACATCCAACACAACGGGAATTAAATAAGGAGAATTCAATATGGATGGTACAACAGTTATAGCTCTCATTTTTTTAGGTATTATAGCGTGGGTCGCATGGGGCGCAAACAGGTACGCCAAAACAAAGCTGGAAATGCACGATTATGAACTTAAGGAAAAGGAAGAGACTATTACCAGAGCTATCACTAAAGCGTTTGAAGAAAGAGACAGAAACGACAAGAAATAACACAATTGCCAAAGGGGAACAGGTTCGAGTGGGGTTGTTGGCGTTCGCGAGCGTGCTATCGGAAGCTGGAAGAACTGGATGAGTTACCTTGCGACATGCCAACGACAGAGAAGGCTTTCCTTGGCTTTGCAATGCCAAGCGGCAACCCACTCGTCGCGACAAGCATGAACGCTCCTCCGAAATATACTGATGGCGTCCGTGTCGAAGATTTCAAGTGCGATACTGTGAAACCACCAAAGTGAAGCACTCCGCGATTGATGAAGCAGGCGCGGTAGAAGCTGGAAGCCTCAAATGAACGCAAACGCCGTTCCGACGGGTCAAATGATTTCGCGTATCCTGCCGAACGAAGTTCGCCTCTGTTGTCTCAAGTTTCTGGCCGACTCGATTCTCCTTGCACACGAAGCAGGCCCTAGTCGGTGGGGAGCTACTTGCAGAAATACGCTCCAACTGAAAGTTGGGCAGAGCGTCGTTCTTACGATTTCCAAAGAAACGATTCGGTTGATCGCCCACTCGCCAAAAAAGCCCGAAGAGCTTAAAGCAATCGGGGAGGTATGTTGGTGTCCCACGAAGGACAAGTTCTACAAAACTTCACAGGGGTCATACGAATGCATATTTCCTGTCCAACTCGCCTCGAAGGTGTTGCCCCATGTACGAAGGTCGCACAGCCTCTGGATAAAAGAGGCAGCGAGGACCCCGTATAGCTATAAAGGCCATTCTCAAGAGTTGATCGAGTACCTATCGACTGAATTCGGCCACGCGTTTCCAAGCCCTCTTTCCCACCCTTGTAAGGCGCCTGAATCTGAGGACAGCGAGGACACCGTCTCGCATGTCCCCTCAGATGAACAGCACATCGAAGGGCTCGCGCGTACATTCACGGTCAGTGCCTACGAGAGGGATCTAGTCGTGCGCCGGAAATGCATTATGCATCACGGGGACCGGTGTGCGGTATGTGGAATGACTTTCAGAGACGTCTACGGAGGCTCGTTTGCTGGGTTTATTCACGTCCATCACTTGATGCCGCTATCAGAGGTTGGGGCTGAACACGAAGTAGATCCGATCCGTGATCTTCGACCTGTCTGTCCGAATTGCCATGCGGTCATCCATTTGAAGAAGAACGGAGTCTTTTCCATAGAAGAGGTCAGAATGCTGGTCAGCAAAGCGGCCAGTCATTGACTATTGACAGTCTCCTCAATAGCGCCGGTCGTTCTACGTAACGCCTGGTATTTACCATTCAGCGCCCCATCACTCCGACACGTAAAAAACGACCGCACCATCACGCCGTAAACCTCACCGCGCGAAGTCTTGATGCGCTGCGCCGGGTCGAGCGGGTTTCCAGTGCACAGCCGGGCGATGGTCATCAGGCCGATCCAGATTGGCCAGATGCAGGCCAGACGCAATCGCGTTTCCCCGCGCGGGATTTTCATCGTGTACTGCCAGCCGGCGTCGAGATGTTCGACAGCGGTATCGAGCCAATGCATGTAGAGCGGGCGAATCGCGTCGAAGTTGCGCGGATCGAGCAACGCTTTCGGGTCTTTTACCGGCAAGTAGCAACGGCCAATGCGCAAATCTTTCGGGATGTCGCGCAGCACGTTGACCAATTGCAGCCCTTTCCCGAAGCGTACGCCCAGCGCACACATTTCAGGCGTGTTCCATGAGTGCAGCGCCTCGACATGCGCCAGGCACATCTTCGTCCAGAATTCGCCCACACAGCCGGCCACCATATATGTGTAATGGTCCAGTTCCTCGTCGTTCGCCAGCGCGACCAACTCCTTCTCGGTCTCGCCGGGAAACCGTTGCAGGTCGAAGATCTGGCCGCCGATGATGATTTTCAGCAATTCCTGGATACGGCGGGAATCGGCTTCATCAAATTGTCCCAGCGCGACGATGCAGTCTTCGAGGCGTTCGAGCAATTGCTTCTCGGCCAAAGAAGTCTGGTGTTCAGCAATCGCGCCCAACCCGGGCACGTGCGAGAGATTCTGAAGCTCTTGCAGCGCCGCAATGCGTTTGGCGCGCGGCACGGCTTTCGTGTCGGCAATCGTGTCCGTCGCCCGCGCCAGCAGGTAGGCCAGTGAGATTTGCGTGCGAATCTCGCGCGGCAGCACCCGCAGCGTGAGATAAAACGAGCGCGACACGTCGCGCAACTGCTTCCCCAGCAGGAATCGATGTTGATCCGTGGCCAGCGGCGGCAGGCACGGCTTTTTGGCCGTGATCTGGGAGGAACCACTCTTCATCGGCGCCCACGATAAGCCTGCGGCATTCCTGCTGCAAGACAACAAGAGGGTGATCCGCACGGGTATGATTAACAGTGGTGGTCAGAAGCCAACGGCACCCCTCACCTTGATCCTCTCCCCCAAGGGGAGAGGAAATGGCGGCAACGCGCGCCTCGCCCCGCCGGGGGAGAGGCCGGCCCCGCCGTCGTTTGCGGGGACGGGTGAGGGGGGACTTGATACAGTGACCACCGCTCAGCAGAACGGACTTGATCGCCCGCGGGTTTTGGCCGACGATTCAACGTGACCGTGCAAACATGAAGCCCAAGAACCCAACGCCCGATCCCGAACGCCAGGCCCAGATTCTTGCCGACCTTCGGCGGGACGTGGAAATCCGACAGAAGGGCTATCGCGAACGCGCGCTCAAGTTGTTCCCCCATGTCTGCGGTAGTTGCGGCCGTGAGTTCTCTGGCAAGCGGCTGAAGGAATTGACGGTCCATCACAAGGACCACAATCACAATAACAACCCGCCCGACGGCAGCAACTGGGAGTTGTTGTGCATTTACTGCCACGATCACGAGCATGAGAAATACAAGCTGAAGGGCTACGTCGATGGGTCAGCGCCCGTCGATGAGCCAAAGCGCTCGGCCATCGCCAATCCGTTCGAGAATCTGGATGGGTTGCTGAAGACCAAGAGCACCGACACAAACCCCGACCAGAAAACGGGACAGTGAATGAGGTCGCATAGTTCTCTCATGTATGGCGGGATGTTGATTCGAGTGCTGTGTGCCCTCGCGCTGCTGTTCTTGGTGGTCGCTGTGTTCGCCGACTCCACGAACGCCCCGGCTGTGCCGCGGGACCCACGGTATCCGGCGCACTGGTGGACACCGGTGCCGAAGGAAGGCGTGCCCGCCTGGGAAATCCTGCCGCAAGAAGCCGGCCCCGGCGAAGTCATCCTCTCGAAGCGCAACGAACTCGGTCTGCTCTCCAATTTTGCGCCCACACCGTTCACATTCCATGGAAAACGCTATGCCAGCCTCGAGGGCTTCTGGCAGATGATGAAGTATCCCGAGAATGCGGACGATCCGCGCGCGAAGTTTCCCGGCTTGGAATGGAAATTCACGCGCGAACAGGTCGGGCAACTCACCGGTTTCGACGCCCGTCACGCGGGCGATCAGGCCAATGTGAACATCAAGAAAATGGGCATCGACTGGGTAACGTTTGAAGGCCAGCGCATGGAGTACCGACCCGCGCTGCCCGGCGAGCACTACAAGCTGATCGTGGAAGCCACCCGAGAGAAAGTCCGGCAGAATCCGGAAGTGCAGAAAGTCCTGCTGGCCACAGGCGATCTGGTATTGAAGCCCGACCATCATCAAGAACCCGATGCCGTCGCCGCCTGGCGCTACTACGAAATCCTCACCGCCATCCGCACCGAACTGCTCGTAGGAGCGATTTCCAATCGCGACCGGTCGCGGTTACAAACCGCTCCTACGGCGACTGATTCTGTTGGGGACTCTCAATCCCGCTGATACGTCCCGACCAACTCCGCCTGTGCGAGGATGTGCCCCTTCATGGCCACATCGAGCTGCTGTCGCTTCACGCGCGGCGCGAGGTTCAATTCCGCGTCCAGCGCATACAGCCGGAAATGATAATGATGTGTCCCGTGCCCGCGTGGCGGACACGGCCCACCGTACCCGACTTTGCCGAAGTCATTGATGCCTTGCGTCGAACCTTCCACCTTGGACGCCGTGCGAGTTGTAACTTCAATATTGTACTCTGGAGAATAGTCGGTTTTGGCTATGTTCTCGTCAAACCCGGTGCGGCTCGGCCCAATATTGTAGATCACCCAGTGCACCCACGTCCCACCAGGCGCATCGGGGTCGTCGCAGATCAAGGCAAAGCTCTTCGTCACCGATGGCGCGCCATCCCATTTCAATGCGGGCGACGCATCCTCGCCCTCGCACGAATGCTTCGACGGCATGGGCTGATTATTTTGAAAGCTCGGACTGCTCAATGTGAATTGTGCCATGGTTGCCTCCTTCTCCGCCGCATGACTTCCCAGTGCAACACCTAGGATAATTGAAACTATGAACGCCCTCTTCATGTTAATGCCGTGGGTAGGGCGCGACCGCCGGGCGCGCCGCGCTTTCATTCTGTTGTTGTAAATCATCCTACTCTTGCGTCCGTCATGCAAGTTTTGCTTGCAAATCTCATCTGCACGCGTATACTTCCGCCAGCATCAGGAAGGTTCCGAAGAGTTTTGGGACTGCCAACCGAGGCGGGAGCGCCTACGGTGGCTTGAATCGAGTAAGTCACTCGGTTCGATGTGCGAGCGGCAAACGTCCGCTCGAACAATAATGCTCCGCGCAACCGCGCTTCGCTGATGCGAATCGCGGTTTTTGTTTGTCCTGATGCGTGAGGTTTAGGCCGCGCAACGTAAGCGGCCCGAAAGGAACAACGCATCATGTACGCCACAGCAACAACGCAGTCCAGAATCGAACATGTCCGCCACGAGGCCCCTGTGCGCCGCGAACAACAGACCGTTCCGAAGCCCCCGGCGCAACTCATCTCCGCCACCTTCATGGAACAACATGGCGCTGGCAGGTTGGAAGAATTGGCCGAAACGCTGGATTTCCCTCTGGACTTCCAGATTTAACCAAAGGCACAGACAGCCCGGGCCGCCGCTTGTGTTACGGCGGCCCGGCTGGTAATTTACACGCTTCGGGAGACGCATGAACAATCGAGACGACAGAACCAAGCTGCTCAAGTCATTGCTGGACGAACGTATCCTCGTGCTCGACGGCGCGATGGGGACGATGATCCAGCAACGCGACCTCACGGCCGCCGACTTCGGCGGCGCGGCACTGGAAGGCTGCAACGAAAACCTCGTGCTCACGCGGCCCGACGTGATCCTCGACATTCACAAGAAGTACTACGAGGCCGGCGCGGACATCGTCGAAACCGACACGTTCGGCAGCACGCCGCTCGTGCTCGCCGAGTACGCGCTTGCCGACAAATGCCACGAGATCAACGTCGCCGCCGCCAAGCTCGCGCGCCAAGCGGCGGCGGAATTCTCCACTCCAAACAAACCGCGCTTCGTCGCCGCGTCCATCGGCCCGACGACAAAGGCGATCACGGTCACGGGCGGCGTGACGTTCGAGCAGTTGATCGAGAATTTCTATCAGCAAGTGCGCGGACTCGCCGAAGGCGGCGCGGACATCCTGCTCGTCGAGACGTGTCAGGACACGCGCAACATCAAGGCCGCGCTCATCGGCATCCAAAAAGCCTTCGATGAGTTGGGTTACAAACTTCCCATCATGGTCTCCGGTACCATCGAGCCAATGGGAACGATGCTCGCAGGACAGGCAGCGGACGCGCTCGTCGCGTCGCTGCAACATGTCGATTTGCTCAGCATCGGCTTGAACTGTGCGACCGGACCCGAGTTCATGACCGATCACATCCGTACCATTCATCAGATGGCCGATACGCGCGTGTCGTGCTACCCGAACGCCGGGCTGCCCAACGAGGAAGGCTTGTACCTCGAAACGCCGACCACACTCGCGTCCGCGATCGAGCGCTTCGTCAAAAACGGCTGGCTCAACATCGTCGGCGGGTGTTGCGGCACGACCCCGCCGCACATCAAAGCCATCGCTGAGATGGTCGACGGTAAGGAACCGCGTAAATTCCGCGCGCCGCGCAAATCGTGGTATAGCGGCATCGAACTCGTCGAGGCGACGGACGACAATCGCCCGCTTATCGTCGGCGAACGCACCAACGAGGTCGGCTCCCGCGCGTTCAAGCGGCTCATCAGCGACGAGAAATTCGAGGAGGCGACGGAGATCGCGCGCGCCCAGGTCAAAAGCGGCGCGCACGTCATCGACATCAACCTCGAAAACACCGACCGCGATGAGTTGACGGACATCGACCGCTTTTACGAGAAGGTCATCCACAAGGTCAAAGTGCCGTTCATGATCGACACGACGAACGCGAAAGCCATCGAGCGCGCGCTCACGTACTGCCTCGGCAAGAGCATCATCAACTCGATCAATTTCGAGGACGGCGAGGAGAAATTCGACAAAGTCCTGCCGCTCGTGAAGAAATTCGGCGCGGCCATCGTCATCGGCTCCATTGATGAGGACAAACTGCAGGCGCAGGCAATCACACGCGAGCGCAAACTCGCCATCGCCCAGCGCGCCCGCGATTATTGCGTCGGCCACGGCATCCCCGAGGAAGACCTGATCTTTGATCCGCTCGTGTTCCCCTGCGCGACCGGCGATGAGAACTACATCGGCAGCGCGGTCGAGACGGTCGAAGGTGTGCGGTTGATCAAGCAGGTGTTGCCGAAATGCAAAACGATCCTCGGCGTGAGCAACGTCAGCTTCGGCCTGCCGCCGGCCGCCCGTGAGGTCATCAATTCGGTGTTCCTCTATCACGCAACAAAGGCCGGGCTTGACCTCGCCATCGTGAACGCTGAGAAACTCGAGCGCTACGCCACGATTCCTGACAAGGAGAAGAAGCTCGTCGAACATTTGCTCTGGAATCTGCCGTTTGCCGGCTTCGACGCGCCGGACGATTACCGCAAGCAAACGAAAGAGCAGCGCGCGGCGATCAACCAACATCACATTGCCGCGATAAACGACCATTTCCGCACCGCCGAGAGTCGCGTGAAGAAGAAGACGTCCGACCTACCGCTGGACGGTCGTCTCGCGAATTACATTCTCGAAGGCTCGAAGGAAGGTCTCGTTCCCGATCTGGACCTCAAGCTCAAGGAAGCCGGGCCGCTGGACATCATCAACGGCCCGCTCATGAACGGGATGAAAGAAGTGGGCCGCCTGTTCAACGCCAACGAACTCATCGTCGCCGAAGTGCTGCAAAGCGCCGAGGCGATGAAGGCCGCCGTCGCGCACCTCGAACAATTCATGGAGAAGAAAGCCGATTCGACGAAAGGCAAGGTGCTGCTCGCCACCGTCAAAGGCGATGTGCACGACATCGGCAAAAACCTCGTCGAGATCATTCTCTCGAACAACGGCTTCAACGTCATCAATCTCGGCATCAAAGTGCCGCCCGAAGACCTGATCAAGGCCTATCGCGAGCACAAGCCCGACGCCATCGGCCTGTCGGGTCTGCTCGTCAAGAGCGCGCAGCAGATGGTCATCACCGCGGGCGACCTCAAACAGGCGGGCATCACCGTGCCGTTACTGGTCGGCGGCGCAGCGCTCAGCGATAAGTTCACCCGCACCCGCATCGCGCCGAGCTACGAGCGCGTCGTCGTGTATTGCAAAGACGCGATGACCGGCCTGTCGATCATGAACCGCCTCATGGATCCCGCCGAGGCCGAGAAGGTGATGACGGAACACAAACCTGTCGCGACCGCCGTCGTTGCGGAGAAGACGGAAGAATTTCCCGAGACAACCGCGCGCAGCAGCCGCGTGCGGATCCTGCCGCCGCGCCCGGCCCCCTACCCCGACCGCAAAGTGCGCGACGTGCCGCAGTTGCGTGAGGTTTGGGAATACATCAACCCGCAGATGCTCTACGTCCGCCATCTCGGCTTCAAAACCAATTACGAGAAAGCGTTCGCCGCGCGCGACCCGAAAGCGCTGGAATTGCACAACCTCGTCGAAGACGTCAAAGCCGAAGCCGCCAAATTCATGAAGGTCAAAGCCGTCTGGCAATTCTTCGACGCGGAAGCCGATGGAAATTCCATCAAGTTGTATTCCCACCACAGAGACACAGAGCACACAGAGTCTTCTTCCGGCTCCCCTCGCCCCTCCGGGGGAGAGGGTCAGGGTGAGGGTGCGCCTGTCCATACCTTCCACTTCCATCGCCAACGCAAACCCGACGGCCTCTGCCTCTCGGATTACGTGAATCCGCCAACACGCCCCCATGCTTCCCCTCGCCCCTCCGGGGGAGAGGGTCAGGGTGAGGGGGTGTTCGTCCGCGACTCCGTCGCCCTCTTCGTCGTCGGCGCCGGCACCGGCATCCGCCAACGCGCCGAGGAATACAAAGCCAAAGGCGAATACCTGAAATCCCACGCCCTCCAAGCGCTCGCCATCGAGACCGCCGAAGGCTGCGCCGAATGGTTGCACCGGCGCATCCGCGAAGACTGGGGTTTCCCCGATCCCGCCGACATGACAATGATCGACCGCTTCACCACCAAATACCAAGGCCGCCGCTACAGCTTCGGCTACCCCGCCTGCCCCGCGCTCGAAGATCAGGCCGGGATTTGGAAACTATTGAAGCCAGACGACATTGGCGTCCAGTTGACCGAGGGGTTTATGATGGATCCGGAGGCGTCAGTGAGCGCGTTGGTCTTTCACCATCCTGACTGCGCGTATTTTGGGGTAGGAGATACCGGCGATTGAAGATGGTGTACGATGGGAAAGAAAGGTCGAACGAAGCCAAGTGGCAAGCCCCGGATCGATCTTCATCTCTTTCAACTACCTAACCCGCTACAAAACGCACCTGACGACGTACGCGAGACTGTTGCGAAGGAGATGGGACGCCAGTTCCGAGAGGAACTCAACACCTGTTTGCGGCGCACGCAGGAGCTAATCCCTAAGTTATGTCCGTTATACACGCTGTCACACTTCGCATTTTATGACCTCACTTTGGCCGAGCAGAGCGACAAGTCGGCAGAATTCAAAGGGCGCACTCAGCAACCTGACATCGAGCTTCTTCAAGCTCTCTTCCTAACCTTGCCCAAAGACAAGGTTGCATTTGGCGAAACACCAATCCCGCCCATTCAGGAACTCCGAGTGAACTTGTCGAAGACCGGCTTCGCGTTTGCCATGCAGCGGGTTGGAGACAAGCCGCGAGATTCTTCTGCGATGGTCAAGGAAGAGATGCGAATGCACACCCAAGGAATTCGCAATTGGGGATACCCCTCCCAAATTTACAAAATGCTAAGCGACTTGTTTGAGCCTCTTGATGATGAGGTCTTCAAATTGAGTGGAATAAAACCAAGCAAGCTCGCGCCAATGTTTCAGACATTGCTTAGACGCACAGAACAAACTTTGAATAATCGCCGGAAGCGTGCGGGGCCGGTTTTGCGGGCTAAGTCAGTTGAGAAGGCGGTTTGCACCTATTATGACATTTTCACTCCCGATTCCGACAGCGCCGATAAGATGCTGCAATTTTGTCGCGAGCGAAACCTTGGTGTTGTTGAAGCTAAGTGGGTGATGCTGCTGCACCAGGACCTCGATCTTTGGGAGTCGTATGCATTTACACTGAATGACTTTGTCAACGCATACCCTGATGAGATCACTCCCGAGGCGATGCTGAAGCTTCTCAATCTCTGGTCGCTAAGTCCTGGCGATCTTCAACAGGCAAACAAAGACCATTTCTTTCTCAATAATCCGGTATGGCGAAAGCCGGTAATCAAGTTGAGTGATGACCTGTATTTTTGGCCCTTACTCCAACTCTTCGTTGCGTTCGGCTTGGAGATGATTGAGTCGGCCATTGCGCAGTTCCCCGAGGTATTGAAGAAGTATCAAGATAAGATCAGACCGAAATACTTGGAGGATCAAGCGGAAGCCCTCTTTATAACCGCGTTACCCGGTTGCGCCACTCTCAAGGGTAGCATGTGGAACGAGTACGAAAACGACCTGCTCGTACTCCTTGATAAGACCGCGATTGTTGTCGAATGCAAATCGGGTCGAGTCGATCCGTCTGCGCGGAGAGGGGGTCAACGTCTGGAGCAAGTCGTGAAGGAATTGATTCTTGAGCCATCGCTGCAAGGCGCTCGTTTCGCCGACTTCCTACTTAGCAACCGCGGACAGCATGTTTTTAAGACCAAGCGCGGCATAGAGAATCGCTGCGATACGACAAAACTGCAGCGCGTCATCCGATTGAATCTGACGCTGGAGTTCGTAGGCCCGATCGTATGTCAGAGCAGGCTGCTGGCAAAGAGCGGTTTCATCGAGCAGAACGCGCGATTAGGAGTGACGATGTCGTTGTTTGACTTGGAACTCGTTTTTGAAATCCTTGAAGGAACGCATCAGAGGCTGCACTACCTTCTACGTCGCTCAGAATGGGAATCGAATGTGGACTACATGGCCGACGAACTCGACCTTCTCGCGTTCTATATGGCGACCGGCTTTAACGTGGGCGAATTTGAATTCGAACGTTCACGTGGTTTGCAACTTTACGGTCTGGGAGAGCAGTTCGACACCTATTTTTTTTCAAAGATGTTGCGTGAGCCCGCAACAAAGCCTCAACTAAGACTCACCCAATGGTGGCGCGACATCTTGAAGGCTGCGGAGACCCGTCGCTTTGACGGCTGGACGGAAGTCGGGAGATTCCTACTCAGCGCCGAATACGAGAGCCAAGTCGGTTTTGAGAAGCGAGTGAAGAAAATGCTGAGGAATGTCCGCTCGAACTGGCACGTGAAAGGCCACGAGAATACGGTGCTCATGGTAACCGGCCCTCCGCAGCGGCAAACAGCGATGGCGGCTTACGGCTTTAAGCGCATTACGAGAGCGGAACGCGATGCAACTGCGCGTAACATCATTGGGCGAGCACATGACGAGTCGGGACGCGATGAAGTGCTCCTACTTGGCCTAGTCGCGGATGCGAAGAACTATCCATATCAGTTCCTGATGATGGCGTTTGGCATAACGCCGGAACCGGCTACCGTCAGTGAATCAGACACTGAAACTCTTGCGAATACCTGACTGCTCTCTGGGTCCGATTTTAGAGATTCTTCGACAAGCTCAGAATGACAACCTTCGCGCCAATACGATAATGCGCAATCTTTGCAGCTTCGGAGGAATTCTAATAATATTTGCGTCATGAATCTGCATCTCGATGAGATGATTCGCCGCAATCTGCGCAAGACGCCCGAGGAACGGGTCGAGACGCTCATGTCTGCCTTGCGCGAAGTCGAAGCGCACGGGTTGTGGCCGAAGATCGACCGCAAAGCCAAGGAGCAACGCATTTTGACTTCCCTCCGCGCAAATTCATCGAAGCGCTGAGTCTCCAGCCGTGGACTTGCAATCAGGGTCCGCAGTCACTAGACTTTCCGCCATGCCCATGAAGAATACATCCATGACATTGCATCGGCTTGCTGCAACGCACGCACTCGTTATCGCGCTTGTCGCCATCGCGGCAGGCTGCTCGCAGAGCGAGGCGCCCAAACAAGACGAACCGGCAACGCTGCCAGCCGTCGCTGCAACACCGCAGCCGGCAACTGCTGCGCCGTCCCAACCCGCAACCACCACAACACCTCAACCAGCGGCCGCTGCTGCGGCGCCGCAACCAGGAGCTACTGTGACCGAATTGAAAATTGAAGATACGAAGGTCGGGACGGGTGACGAGGCCGTGACGGGCAAGAGCGTGACGGTCCATTATACGGGCTGGCTCACCGACGGCACCAAGTTTGACTCGTCCAAGGACCGCGGACAGCCTTTCACCTTCCCACTGGGAGGCGGTCAGGTCATCAAAGGCTGGGACCAGGGCGTTGTGGGAATGAAGGTGGGCGGCGTGCGCAAGCTCACCATCCCGCCCAGCCTCGGCTACGGCTCAAGGGGCGCGGGCGGCGTGATTCCTCCCGATGCCACGCTGGTGTTTGAAGTGGAACTCCTGGGCGTGAATTAGTGTTGCGACGCGGTTCATTTGCTACGCCGTTGGTAGGGGCCACCCGGCGGTCGGCCCGTTCGCCCGAACGACGCGGCGCGCCCGGCGGTCGCGCCCTACCATCGAAATAAAGTGTCTCGAAGCACTAAATCCCGGCCACCATCGCGGCTGCGGTGGCGAGGACTGCGCGAAATGAATCGCATCGTGCTGGTCATGTTGTTGGTTCTGGCCCTGGGGTGCCACACCTCAAGGAAGAAAAAGGACCAGGAACAGTTGACGGCCGAGCAACAAGTGGCGCGAGAGCAGGCAACCCGCCGTCGGCACTATCTCGAAGCCCATCCTGACCTTTCACCGGAGGTAAGCAACGCGATTGCGCGCGGAGATGTTCTGACCGGCATGACAGAGTCAGACGTCAGGGCGTCAATCGGAGAACCTGATCAAATCGGCAGCACCACAACCGAACATGGCACCCATGAACAGTGGCTCTATAAATCCGGGTCGCCCGGCAAGGAGTATTTGGATTTCGATGACGGCACCCTCACCAGTTGGCAAGCGGGCCATTAGACGCGCGATCCGATAGAACTACATTGCAACGAGAGTTGGTAGTGTACTAATTCGCGGCTCGTAGAATGGGCATCTTGCCCGTTTGTGTAATCTTATGAACGGGCTGGAAGCCCGTTCTACTGTATTGAGGGCACACCATTGCGGTTGCAGCGTTGGAAGATTCCGCTATTCTCAGCGCACAATGGCTGATTGGGAACTATTGCCGAAAGAAGAGTCGCCGCCGCCCGTGGAACAACCGCGCGTGTCCGTCTCGCGTCGGAAGCGGCTCATAGCGGCGTTCGTGATCGCGGCGGTTTCGGATTTTCTCGCAGCGTGGCTGGAATTCATACCACCGTTGCAGTGGACGCTCGATATCGCAACTGCTATTGCCCTGTTTCTCATCCTCGGACGCCAATGGGTTATTCTTCCCGCCCTGATCGCCGAAGCCATTCCCGGCCTGGCAGTCTTCCCCTTCTGGCTGCTCGTGGTCGGCTCCATCGCCCTCTGGGGAACGGTCAAAAAGCCATCGTCCAGCCAGCCTGTCGCAGGCAAGAAATGAACGCACCCAAGGCCACTGTACTCTGGCTATTCCTCTCAGTGTTGACAGGTCTTTACGCTGACGCGGCAGAGCGGCCACCCACACATTTGCAGGTGGCGGAGGTGTGGACGCTGAACAGTACGGCGTCGGTTGGCGGGCACACACCGGAAGTACTCGGGACGCCGAAGATCGTGGATGCGGCGTTGGAATTTGACGGCCTGAGCGATGGTCTTGTCGTGCCGACCAATCCGCTGGCGAATTGGTCGGCGTTCACCATCGAGGTGTTGTTCATGCCGGCGGCCAACAGCCCGCCCGCGCAACGGTTCGTGCACATTGAGGATGAACGCCGCAGCCGGGTCATGCTGGAAACACGCAGCGCCGACGGCATGTCATGGAGCCTCGACACATATCTGCAGGGCGCGACAGACAATTGCACGCTGCGCGACACCAGGAAACTGCATCCGACCGACACGTGGACGTGGGTTGCGCTGGTGTATGACGGCAAGAAGATGGCAACCTACATCAATAGCGTGGAAGAACTGGAGGACGAAGTCACATTCACGCCGATGACGAGCGGACGTGTGGCGCTCGGCATGCGATTGAACCGGGTCTATTGGTTCAAGGGCTTCATCAAGGAAATGCGGTTTCATCCGGCGGCGATTGAGCCGTCGAAGCTGCAGAGGGCCACGGAATAATAACGTGCGGCGAGGTGGGCCACCGCACCCTACCGTTACAATTTCACCACATTATTCAGGCGCGTGATTTCTTCGAGCTTGTGGTCGGGGTCGATCTCGACGGTGCAGCCAGCGGCCTCGGTGCCGTCGGGCAACGTCAATTCCACATCGGCCGTTTTGGGGTACAGGTCGAGCGGCGGCGGTATCGGACCGATTTTTTCGGTGGAGATGATCTCGCCGTTGCGGTTGCGAATGACCACAGTGGTTGCGGGCGATGGGACGGAGCCGAGGCTGTGGACGCGGACCAGCACTTCGCGACCATGAACTTGCACGTCTTCGCGGTCGATGCCGAGATCGGGCCGGTTCCAATACGGCGTGCCGGGCGTCTTGAGTTTGAGCGTGAGAATCGTCGTCACTCGCGGGGCAAACGTGAATTCCAGGCTGCTGGAGCGCTCGAACACCGCCGTCGTGGTTGTCAGGTTGGTGTCTGCCACGTCGTCATTGTTCGTGTCGATCCCCTGCGTGATCTCCCAAACGCCGGGGTCGATATTCCAACCGGTCATGGTCGCTTTAACGGGTGTGGTTTCGAGATTGTAGGCGATGACCTTGAAACTGGTGGGCGTGGCGTTGGGGACGAGGATCGCCACGCTCTGGTCATAGGCCGGTGGGGCAAAATTCCAACTGACTTCGTGGCCCGGGAACTCATGGCTGCGCACCAGTGCGACCCCGCCGAGCCGCTCGCGCTGGAGGTCGGAATAGGGCAGACCGACACGATCCGTCCACAGACCACCCTCGGTGTCGATATATTCGAGAAGGTCGCAGTCGTCGATTTGGCCCGCATACAATGTTTCGAGTTGGTGTTTATCGCCAGTCAACTGCCATGCGAAATGCCCCACGGTGGACTCGCGAAAGGCCCCCATCCGCGGAGGGGTGCGACCATCCTTCGCGCGGGGCTCGGCGGGCCGACCGGTCTCGCCGGAGACGATGCGCGGGCCCCACGTGTTGCGGATATCGAGGATGTCCAACATGTTGGCGTTGACCGCCATGAGCGACGTGGTCCCACCGTCGAAGATCGGGTCGAGATACTTGCGGTCGCCGGTCCATTTCCATGCGGTCCAGAATACCGGCCAAGGGAAATAACCGCGGGTCGCGACGCCGTCCTTGTCATCCACGAAATGGATCGCCGTGGGGAGAACGTAGTGGCCGTCAGCGTCCTGGTGGCGGTGCGCGAGCAGGCCGTCGGCGAGTTCCAATAGTAACTTCTTCGCGGTTGGATTGCCGTTGTACTCGACGAGCATCTGACCGGGCGCCAGCACGAGGTAGGAGTACGCCTTTGCGTAACCCCATGGGTCTTCGGTCGCCATCTTCGTGCCGCTGTAGTAGGACGTACGGAAATGGCGGTGGCCGGCGGCGTTGATACCGGTGATTCCCGCAACGCCGCGCTGGGTGACCATGGCCCGCTCGAGTTGGCGGGGGCTGCCGTATTCAAGGATCAGGTTTGCGTTGAGACAATTGATCCCTTCCTCGTTGCTGTGCAATTCATCGGCTTGAATGGTCGGCAGGCCATCTGTGAACATGCCGTTGCCAAACGCCGCCTCGAGCAACGCGTGCAGGGAAACGCGGAGCTTGTCCGGCTCGCAGCCCATGAGGGCGACACCGGGCCACATATTGAGGAGATTGTTGTCGTCGGCGATCCCACCGCCGAACTCGCCGTTTTCGATCTGGCGGTGGTCGATATACCACACTACAAAGCGCTTCACGCGCCCGAGAAGCTCGACCTGCCGAAACGCCCACAACGGAACATGGAGCGGCGGGACGCGATGGCGAAATGTCGGACGTGGCGTGCCCAACTCGACCGCGGCGTAGCTGCGGCCGGGGTTGTGGTCCGGGTTGACGCGCAGCAAGTCGTTGAGGTCGGCTTCGAACCGGTTCCAAAGATTGTATTTGGGGCTGTGCGGATGCTCCTCGACGAGCATCGCATAACAGTCGCGCACCTGGGTGAAGCGGTCGATCTCATGCTCGGCACGCGCGGCCCTGCGGGACTTGAATACAAGACGCAACGTCGCGCCGTCGAGCGCCGCCGGGCCGAATTCGGCTCCTGCGCCCGCGATGGTCAGATAGAGACCTTTGCCAGCCGGCAGAAGGCGGTCACGCAAGTCGAGCCACAGCGTGCGGGCCTCCCCAGGTTTCACGCTGAACGTGAAATCGCACATATCGCGCAGTGCCCAGAGCGGGTCTTTCACCTGAATGTTGAGCGGAAAGAGGTCACCGTGCGTGGGCTTGACCCTGAGCGCTGGCAGGTCGATAGCGATGCCGTCGAGGCCGTCCTCAAGGCCGTCCCACGTATCCGGCACGAGAATGTGCACGAGCGGCAGCGCGCCGGACGTGGAAGCCGGCGGCGGAACCGGTGTCGTGGAACTCGCCGGCACCGCGACCAATGTGGCGCGTTCATCGGGAGCGTGGCGACCTTCGATGAAGTGCACAAGGTTGGTGAGGCTGGCATCCGTGGGAGCGGCGAAGGTGAGACGGAATGGAAGGTTGGTGCTGCCGGCAGGTTCGTGGCCCGCGCTGACGTAGTATGCGCTCAGTTCACCGATCGGCTGCTCCTGCTCGACGTTGTCGAAGCGAATGTCGTCACCGATGGCAGGCTCCGGAAAACGGTGGTAGGTCTTTTCCTGCCCTGCGGGGCGGTCGAAGAGCCTCACCTCGCGTGTGCCGGTGAGCAGACTCATCCGGCCCCACGCGGCGCCGGATATCTCGAGGTGATTCCACGGCTCGTCGGGCATCATGAACGTGATGGATTTCCCCGAAAGCGTGTAACAATCCCAGTCGGGCAACTGAAAATAATCGTTGCGGCCGGGCAGACGTGAGCGGTTGTACACCCCGGGCCACGTGGTTTCGCGGATGCCATCGCAGGCCTTCCAATACCAGCGTTTGAGGTCGTAGGCGTCATGAATCTCGACTTTGCGCACCGTGGTCGAAGCGTCGACAAGATACGGCGGCGGATCGCCGGGACGGTTCCAGCCGTAACGCCACCACCATTCGTCCCGCCAGCGGGTGTCGTCGAGTTGTCGGGCTGACAGCGGCGCGAGATCGGCGGGCGCGTCGCCTTTCGCGAGTGTGGCGATGGCCGCGTCATCAAGCATGCGGTCGTAGATGCGGATTTCGTCGATGTCACCGCCACGCACGAAGTTATAGTCGCTCTGGACATTGTGCGGGCTGATGATGCGCGAATGCGGCCCAAACTGATCCAGCGCGGCGTTATAGACGGCTTGCGTCTCCACCATGGCCGCCAATTTGCCGTTCACGTAAAAGCGGATGCCGCGCGTTTCGTCCCACGCGAGCGCCAGATGCGTCCATTCGCCTGGTTTGGGAAACGGCTGGACAGGGACGGACACACGCGTGCGCGAAAGGCTGGCGTCGGTCACGAATGCGTCGAAGCCGTGACCGTTGTAGTCGATGCGCAGGAAGACCATGTCCCAACTCGAATGCTCGGCGTAGCCCACGCGGAAGACGGGAAATTCCGTCGGGCCGACGGGATAGCGCGAGCGCCAGAAAAACGAGAGCGTGCCGCGCTGCGCGTAGATGTTACCCGGTGCCCACCACGCGAGCCGCTGGAGATCGCCGCATCGGAGCGCTGCGCCCTTCGCGCCATCGGGGATCCGGGTGACCTCGAAATCGAAATTAGGCTCGGGCGTGCCACCCGCGGAGAAGTCGGCGGTCGTGCCTTTCTCGCCCGAAACATAGAAGAGCAGCCCGGGCTGGTCGGCGGCGCGCGCAGCGGACGCGATCAGAATGAAGATAGCCGTGCAGCTCAGGATGCGAATCCAGTGAGCGTTCGTCAGAGCATGGCGACCTCTTCGATGCATAATCCTTTGAGCCGCGGTTGCAGACGATTGTTTATCGCATCCCACTGCTGGCGGCAAATGCTTTCGCGTAGCACAAGTCGTGCGAGCCCGAGTGAAGTGCTCGTTCCACAAATTCATTTATGGGTTTCCGTCGGCCACATGACCGGATATATTCATCGTCAACTATGAAAATCGAACATGTGGCATACAATGTCGCCGACCCCATCGCGATGACCGGATGGTACGAACAACACGTCGGCATGCGGACGGTGCGAAGCTTCGGTCCGCCGACGAATACGCGGTTTGTCGCCGACGCGAGCGGGCTGATGATCATTGAAATCTACCACAATGCGAAAGCGCCCGTCCCAGAGTATCGCAAGATGGATCCGCTGGTTCTCCACCTTGCGTTCCACGTGGATGACGTGCGGGCGACCCGTGCGCGTTTGCTGCAGGCAGGCGCGACCGCCGAAGGCGAAATTGCCGTGACTGACAGCGGTGATGACATGGCCATGCTCCGTGATCCATGGGGGCTCGCCATCCAGCTTGTCAAACGCCGCGAGCCGATGCTACGACCTTTATAGGGGTGGTTTTTGTTGCGGCCGACCCGGCTCTTTCGCCGGGGAAGACACGTCACAATCGATTCTCCGCACATGTCCGCCGTCGGAAGGAAGATTGCGTTTCTGGTGTGGATTCGATAGTAAATTACTGGAGAAGCACTGCGAGGATTGACTATGACAAACGGACATCGGTGGCATTTCTTTCGTGCGGGCGGGTTCGATCAGGTGAAATTGGAGAGAGGTGTAGACTTTGCCAGTCTTGACCAGCTCGACCAAAAACTGTGGGTGGCGCTGGCTTGTCCGACGCGTGGGATCGAGTTCGACACGAAGACGCTGGATTTGATCGACACGGACAAAGATGGCCGCATTCGCGCGCCCGAGATCATCGCGGCGGCCAAATGGGCGGCAAGTTGCCTGAAAAATCCTGATGATTTACTGAAGTCATCCCCTGTCCTGCCGTTGAGCGCGATCAATGACGCGACGCCCGATGGCAAACAGTTGCTTTCGTCGGCGCGGGAAATCCTCTCCGACCTTGGCAAGCAGGACGCGACCGAGATCACTACCGAGGACACCGCGGACACGGCGAAGATCCTCTCCCAGACGAATTTCAACGGCGACGGCATCATCCCCCTTGATGCCGCCGTGGACGATGCGACAAAAGCCGTCATCACCGACATCATCAATTGTCTCGGCTCGAAAGCCGACCGTGGCGGGAAGGCGGGAATCAATCAGGCGAAGCTCGACCAGTTTTTCACTGACGCGCAAGCGTACGCGGATTGGTGGAAGAAGGCAGAAGGCGATGGGTCCGTCCTGCCACTTCGCGATGCGACGCCGGCCGCGGCTGCCACGCTGAAAGTAGTACAAGCGAAGATTGACGATTATTTCGCGCGCTGCCGACTGGCGGCATTCGATGCTCGGTCCCTCGGCGCGTTGAACCGCGAGGAAAAGGAATATCTCGTGCTGGGCGCCAAAGACCTCACCACCGCCTCGGCCGAGATCGCGAGTTTCCCGCTGGCCCGCATCGGCGCGGATGTTCCGCTACCGCTGCACAGCGGGGTGAACCCGGCGTGGAGCGACGCGCTGACACAATTTCAGGTGGAAGTCGTCAAACCGTTGATCGGCGACAAGATATCACTGACGGAAGCCGATTGGGCCGCCGTGGTCGGCAAGTTCACCGCATATGACGCGTGGGCGGCGGGCAAAGCGGGCGCCGCGGTGGAGAAGCTCGGTATCAAGCGGGTGCGTGAGATCCTGTCGAGCAAGGCGAAGGACGCGATTGGGGCATTGATCGCGAAGGACAAGGCGTTGGAACCAGAGTTCAATTCGATCGCGGCCGTCGATCGCCTCGCGCATTATTATCGTGATCTCTACAAGCTCTTGGTCAACTTTGTTTCGTTCCGCGATTTCTACGGCCATAGAGCCAAGGCCGTATTTCAGGCGGGCACATTGTATCTCGACCAGCGAAGTTGCGAACTATGCATTCGCGTCGAGGACATCGCGAAGCACGGCCTTATGGCAGCCTTGAGCGGTGTATACCTGGCATACTGCGAATGCACGCGCAAGAGCACCGGCGAGAAAATGACCATCGCCGCGGCATTCACGAACGGCGACTCGGACAACCTCATGGTTGGGCGCAATGGCCTGTTTTATGACCGAGCCGGTGCGGATTGGGACGCAACCATCGTCAAATTGATCGATAATCCAATCAGCCTGCGCCAGGCGTTCTGGTCACCGTACAAGAAGCTGGTGCGGATGATCGAGGAACAGGTTGCCAAGCGGGCAGCCGTCGCTGACGCCGCCGCCAATACAAAGTTGGCGCAAACGGCTGAGCAGACAGCGAGCGCCGAGAAAGCAACGACGGCCGCCGCCACACAGCAGGCGAAGAAGTTCGACGTTGGCACGGTCGCCGCATTGGGCGTCGCGTTCGGTTCACTGGCCACGGCGTTCGGTCTTATCTTTGCCAAGGTGGCCGATATTGCGCCGTGGAAGGTCGGCTTCCTTGTCCTCGCCGTTATTTTGGTAATCTCGCTCCCGTCGGTCATTATCGCGGCCCTCAAGCTTCGCAAACGCAACCTCGGTCCGCTTCTCGACGCCAACGGCTGGGCCGTAAACGCCCGGGCGAAGATCAACATTCCCTTCGGCGCGTCGCTCACCAGTGTCGCCAGGTTGCCCGACGGCGCGCAACGTGACCTGACCGACCCGTTTGCGGAGAGCCACGCGGGACGCAATCGTGCGATCATGCTGGTCGTGGTGTTGGCCGTGCTGGGGAGTATCTGGTACTTCGGTTGCGTGACGAAATATCTGCCGCAAGGCTTGCAAGATATGATACCGAAGTCAGGCTACGTCCAGCGGAAGGAGCACCGCGAGTCAGCCGCGGCTGTCACACTAGCCCCTGCTCCTGCCACGCCGCCAGTTCCTTCGTACAGTTGGACAATCAATGGGAGCTCAAACCCCTCATCAACGCCTGCTCCGGCACCGGCTCCCACAGCGCCCCCACCTGCGCCAGCAACGCCCGCTTCGACTCCTGCGCCGGCGACGCCGTAGCGGTCGCCGGTAGCGTCGTTTGCAGCTACAATGGATGGCATGGCCAACGCGAATGCCAGCGACGAGTTCCTGCGGCATCTGACCGAGAGCCTGCAAGACGGCTCCTTTGTGCGGCTCGTGCTGTCACATGGCGTCGAGGCGAAGACCGCACCAGAAAAGGTGCTGGGACGCCTCGTCGACCTGAAGAGCGGACCGCATTTGTCGCTGACTTTTCGATATCTCACGCGCGACACGACGAAAAATGTACCCCTTGGCGAGGCGGTGAACTGGTTGCGCGGGCAAATCGGCGTCCACTTTCGAAGCGCCTTGCTCGGCTCAGCCAGGCGAGACTGGCAACTCTTCTTGAATGAGACAGGCAAGGCGAAACTCGTCTCCCACAAGCCTTCCCGAAGTGAATCTCCATCGCGTGCTCACGACGTGCCACGGCAGACGATCCTTGACGATTCCGCTCAGGACTGGCTGAGGGGCTTGGGCGTCGCCAACGACCGCGGACGAGTCCGTCCCGCGATGGCCGACAAATACGCTCAGATCAACCGTTACCTGGAGATTTTCACGCACCTGGCGAAGGACTGCGGTTGGGTGGACAGCCCCGAGAAGTGTCCCATAATCGCCGACATGGGCTGTGGCAAAGGCTATCTGACGTTCGGCCTCTGGCACTTGTTCGCGCGCACATGGAAACGGCCGGTGCGCATCATCGGCGTCGAGATGCGCGACGAGTTGGTTGCTTCGACCAATGCGTTGGCGCGCCAAATTGAGGCGGAAGGCCTGACATTCATGGCAGGGACCATCGCCGCAGCCGCGTTGCCAAAAGTGGATGCGCTCATCGCACTGCATGCCTGCAATACGGCGACCGATGACGCAATTCGGCGTGGAATCGAACTGGGAGCGCAGTTGATCATCGTTGCCCCATGTTGTCACCAGGAATTGCGGCCGCAATTGGCGGCGCGGCGAGAGTCGCATCCTCCAACGCCGCTTGACCCCGTACTCCAACATGGCATCATGGCCGAACGCATGGCGGAATGGGCGACGGATGGGCTGCGGGCGCTATTCTTGGAATGGGCGGGCTATCGCGCAAAGATGATCGAATTCGTATCGACCGAACATACCCCGAAGAATCTGATGATTGCCGCAGTGCGCGGTGGCAAGGCGTTTCAATCACAAGCGGCACGCGACGAGATCAACCAATTCAAGAACTTCTACGGGATTCAACAGCACGCACTGGATACTCTGCTGACGCATGGACTGGGAGAACATTGATTGGAAAGCGCTCGATCGCTTGCGGTCGGCGTTTCTGGATGGCACCGCCGGCGCGGCGGATTATTGGCAGAACGAGCGCGTATTGGAAAGCTACGACCAGACGTTCGGCCAAAGGATTCGGTGGAAATGGGATTACGTTCTGAAGGAACTCAAGGCCCGGATCTGGTCGCCACCATCTGGAGAAATTGTCGACTGGGGTTGCGGCACGGGCGTGGCGACGCGCGCGTTCGCAACTCATTTCGGTTTTGATCCCTCCGGCAGGATCATTCTGTGGGACCGCTCACCAACCGCGATGCGATATGCCGCGCACAAGGCTCGGGAATTAGTACCGACCGTGAATGTATGGCTGGAAAAGCCCGCGGAATGCGCGTTCGGCACACTACTTCTCAGTCACGTGCTCACGGAGTTGACGGACGCACAGGTCGAGGAGCTAGTCGCCCTGATGGCTTTTGCCACGGCGGTGATTTGGATCGAACCGGGGACGTACGAAGCAAGCCGCCGGTTGATTGCTGTACGCGAACGCTTGCGGGATGCATTTCACGTCGTATCGCCGTGCACACACCGGGCCGCGTGCGGGATGTTGACACCGGCCAACGAACGTCACTGGTGCCATCATTTCGCGCCGTCGCCGCCAGAGGCTTTCACGGATGGCCACTGGGCGAAGTTCGCCAAGCTCGCCGGCGTGGACCTCCGGAGCCTGCCCCTGAGTTTTCTCGTGCTCGACAAGCGTCCGCACGTTTACTCAGATGAATTGCGCGTCATCGGCCGGCCACGTGTGTACAAGGCGCACGCGCTGCTGCTCGGCTGCGATTCCAACGGCGTTCAAGAGTATCGGCACACCAAACGCGAGGAAGCTGATCTCTTTCGGCGTTTGAAAAAAGGCAAGGCTCCTCCCTATCTTCCAACTCGCAGAAAAGCGTAGGTCGTCAGGAAAATCCGCCGCCAAAAAACAAGAACCCCCGGCAACTCGCGTTGCCGGGGGTTCATTTCCCTGAGATTTCGTTTACTTGGCCACTACGTTGGACGCCTTCGGTCCCTTGGGCGAATCGACCAACTCAAACTCCACCGTCTGGCCTTCCTCCAGATTCTTGAAGCCGTTGCCGGAAATGCTCGTGTAATGCACGAACACATCGGGGCCACCTTCTTGTTGAATGAATCCAAAACCCTTTTTCGTATCGAACCACTTCACTTTACCAGATGCCATATGCTTCTCCATTCACCTTTCTTCGTTATGTCCTGTATGGCAAAACGCCGTTCCAAAAAGCTTCGGAACGGCGTTGCACTTCCAAAGACTCCGCGCAAAGTATAGAAAAAGCTCCGTCCTTGTCAACGCCGGAGTTGACCGCCCTGCCCTACTCCGAACAGCGCCCATTCAAGCGCGTATTCCACTGCACCGGAACATATTACATCACTATACCCAACAGGGTTAATAGTGAAATCCACTTCCAGAACCTCCACAACTTGTATTTGGAACATGCACGATCTCGCGTCGTAACGAATTTCAATTGCATGGCCTTACATGCTCCACTTGAAGCGGTTCCGCAGGCCCGATGTATCAGCTTGGCATTTCAGTTGCTCTGTTTATGCAACATCATGGAATTCAAGCATCAACCCGACCTGGCGACGCGCCCTTCCGATGCCATTGAATTCAAGGCCCTCCTCCTCGTCGACGACGACAAACAATTGGCCTCCGCCCTGCAATGGATCCTGGCCGACGAAAATTTCCTGGTCGATGTCGCCAACGACGGCGATGAAGCCCTCCTGAAGGTCAAGGCCAACGAGTACGACGCAGTCGTTTGCGACGTGATGATGCCCAAACTGCGCGGTGATGAATTCTACTTGCAAGCCCGCGAAATCCGTCCGATTCTCGCCGACCGCTTCATCTTCATCACAGGCTTTGCCGCCGAGCCGAAGATCAATTTGTTCCTCACCCAGACCGAGTCGAAGTACCTCGTCAAACCGTTCCCGATTCAGCACCTCATCAACTGCTTGAAGGAATTGCTCGAATAGGTAGTTCGCACGACCTTTGATCTCGTGGGAGCGACATTCTTGTCGCGACCGGTCGGGATGGAATGCCCCCCGTGTCCGGCGACGGTCTCCCGACCGCGCCGTCTGAGCTGACCGCAGGTCTCCATTATCCGAATTGACTGGGAGACCCTCGTACAACAGCGTTCTGTTGAGCGCTCTCAAGCGACTTACCCCAACCATTGCGGCACTGTCTCGCCCGAAACCAGGTCCTTGATCGACTCGCGCCGCCGCACCAATTCATAGCGGCGGCCTCTCACGAGCACTTCCGCGGGACGCGGCCGGGCATTATAGTTCGAGGCCATCGCCATTCCGTACGCGCCGGCGCTCATCACCGCCACCAATTCGCCCTCTTCCACCGCCGCCATGCGACGCCCCTGCGCCAAAAAATCACCCGATTCACAGACCGGTCCGACCACGTCAACCGTGACATTCCGTCGGCCAGAATGCGCCGCCACCGGCACGATGTCGTGATAGCTCTCGTACAACGCCGGGCGAATCAAATCATTCATCGCCGCGTCCACGATCAGGAACCGTTTCACCGGTGTCTGCTTCACGTAGAGAACGCGCGAGACCAGCACGCCGCCGTTCCCCACGATAAATCGCCCGGGCTCGAAGAGAATCTTCAAACCCAGCCGTCGCAAGTGCGGCGTCACAGCGCGCGCAAATTCTGTCGCGGTCGGCGGCTGCTCGTTGCGGTAGCGAATCCCCAACCCGCCGCCCACATCGAAGAATTGCAGCGTGTCCGGCGCGATTTCCCGAATCTGTTCGACCAACGGCGTGATTTTCTTGATCGCCAGCACGAACGGCGCGAGCTTCGTGATCTGCGAGCCGATGTGCATCTGCACGCCGCGAATCTCGATGCCGTCCAGTCGCGCAGCTTTCCGGTACACGTCCAGCGACTGCTGGATGGAAATTCCAAATTTGCTCCCGTGCTTTCCCGTCGAAATATACCGGTGCGTCTCGGGATCGACGCCCGGATTCACGCGGATGGCAATGGGCGCGCGCCGGCCCATGCGCCGCGCAATCTCCGCGATCCTCCCCAACTCCGGCTCGCTCTCGACGTTGAACGAGTAAATGCCCAGCTTCAACGCATACTCAATCTCGTCCCGCGTCTTGCCCACGCCCGCAAACACGCATTTCGTCGGGTCACCGCCCGCCTGCACGACACGATAAAGTTCGCCCCCACTGACGATATCAAACCCCGCGCCCGCCTGCGTCAACGCCCGCACCAACGCCAGACTCCCATTGGCCTTCACAGAGCAACAAATCAGACGGTCAAGCCTGCTAAACGCGCGGTCCAGACTCTCGTATTGGCCGACAACATGCCCTTGGCTGTACACGTACAACGGCGTGCCAAACTCTTCCGCCAGCCGCCGCAACGCGACCCCCTCACAATGCAATTGACCTTTTCGGTATTGGAATCCATTCATCGCAGGAGAAATATCTTACCAGCCCCCGCCCGCCCCCGCAAGACTATGGGTGCAATTGAAATGCCCGGGCAGTCCCCCCTCCCTTCAAACAGAAGAGGGATCCTCCTCTCCCCTTGGGGGAGAGGATTGAGGTGAGGGTTAGTCGTCAAATGAATGACGTCGCAACACCAAGACGGGGTCTGGGTTTGGCTAAAAACGAACCCAATCTGCTCACACAAGCCTCCACACTATAAGCCTCTATCACTCAATAGGATCAACTGCGCAATTGAGCGTCGCCGATTTGGCTTCGTTTCGCAAAAACATACTTTTTCGTGATCCACCCTCCCCCTAGCCGCGCTCGCTTGCCAGCCATAGCTTCTGCGAAGGCTGGTTGAACCATATCCGCCTTTCGTCGTTCCCACCGCCCGTCGCTCGTCATTCTGTCCAAAATACTTCATCGGCACGCAATATATCGGATATCGATACCCAAGTCAAATCCAAAGCCCGAAAAGAGCGGAGCGTCGTGCCTGCTGTAAACCCGCTGCCCCCACCGGGGGCATTCCCAACGACCTCACGGCACCAGCCGCACGCGATAATACCGCGCCGGCACATTCGTCGCGCCGCCAACGTCGAGGTAGGGCGGGCTGGCTCAGCCCGCCGCGGCCTGTTTCAATAATTCCCTACGGCACCAGCCGCACCCGATAATAACGCGCTGGCGAATTGGTGGCGGCACCCACGTCGAGGTAGTTGGTCGTGGTGGTGACGGTATTGGTAATAGCGAAGATGGCGCTGAAGCTGTTGGTGTTGTAGCTGCCCCCCGCTCCGCCAGTCGTTACCTGCAACTCGTTTGTCACGCCCGTGCTTGTCGTCCATGTAATGAGAATGTCGTTGCCCTGCTCCGCAATGCCGACCACCTGGAACAGGGCCAGGACAACGCCGTTATTTTGGAATGTCGAAGAGAAGTGAACAAATCCATTGGTGCCGTTGATCAGCCCGTTATTGACCACCGGGCCGTCGAAATTGATCGTGGTGCCATCGATAGCATCAATGGTTCCATTGTTGGTGACAATGCCGGTGAACGTCAGCGTCCCGCAATCGGACAGCACGGTGCCGCCGGGATCGACCGTGACGTTGCCATTGATCGTGCCGCAGCCCGACAGCGTGGCATTGTTGCGAATCTCCAAACTATTGGCGAACGAGTGAATGCTGCCCGCCACCAGTTGGAACGTGGCCGCGTCGGTGCCATCGCCGACGACGAAGACCTGGTTGTTGGTCACGAATGTCCCGCCGCTCGTGAGCAGACCGGCATTGAAGGTCAACACGCTGTTGGCGCCGTTGGTCAGCACCAGTTCATTGACGCCGAGGGTCCCGCCGTTGAATGTCAGGCTGCCATCCCGAATATCGAGCGCACTGTTTGCATATAGGCCCCCGCCCAAAATGAGGATTCGATTACCCGGGTTTGAGTAAGCCGTGCTGACATAGATGTTGTTTGCGAAAACCTGTCCGCTGTTTGTGATTGTCAGCGTGTTACTCACGCCGTTGTCGCCGACAGCCAGAAAGCCGCCGAAGCTCCAGACTGAGCCGGTGCCGGTGACGAGGACGGAGTTGTTGCTACTGGAACTACTGGTACCCACGTGTCCGTTGCCGCTACTGTTCACCGCGCCGCCGTTCGCAATCGTCAAGGTGTTTCCCGCGCCGTCATCGCCAACGAGAAAGGAGGTGCCGCTGTTGTTCCAGACCGAGCCGGGGCCGGTCACCACCGCCGCGTTATTGTTGCCGGAACTGTTTTCGCCCAAGAAGCCGTTGCCGTTGAATACCGCGCCCCCGTTGCTGATCGTCAAGGTGTTGCCCGAGCCAGACGCGCCGACGTACACTGACGCTTGATTGTTCCAAACCGAGCCGGGGCCGCTGACCAGCACCGAGTTGCTTGGGCTGCTGTCACCAACGGAGCCGTAACCATTGACGAACACCGCGCCGCCGTTGGTGATCACGAGATTGTTGCCCCCGCCAGCAAGTCCCACATACAGGTTGTTGCTGTTGCTCCAGACCGAGCCGCTGCCGGTCACCACCGCCATGTTGTTGCTCGCACTGGGGTTG